>WBZM01000650.1_pt1 | contig 44907 bp, 42 predicted proteins | sample 5204271 | NCBI WGS metagenome assembly WBZM01 (sample SAMN12344346, study PRJNA552823) | activated sludge metagenome | biome: Activated sludge suspended growth; feature: Nitrification reactor; material: Wastewater; isolation source: activated sludge from nitrification reactor of wastewater... | reverse complement strand
TTTCGTAGCGTTCGCGCATTTCGTCGACGAGCCATTCGTTGGCTCCGAATGCTGCCATCTGGTTGTCATCCGTGGTCTCGGACACGACCTGTTTTCGCCTCTTCCACAAGTGAGGGTGGGTACTTCGGATAAGGCTAGCCCCACCAGCTGAACTTATGCACGAAGGCTGCCAGAAAAGTGTGATCTGCAGGTCGGGGGATCGAGGGACGAATGGTCACCGTGGCTGACTCAGCCTTTGTTCGGCACGACCTGATACGTGACTGCTGAGCTCTTGGAGTCAGGCCCTTCGCCTGCGCTGAGGGTCACATTCCACTTGTCGGACTTCATGATCTCGGTGGCCACGATCCCGATGTTGACACTGCCCTCGGACTTGAAACCGGCGTCTTTGAGTTTGCTGACCGCTTGATCAAGGGCAGCTTTCGGATCGGCATTGGAGGTCACCAAAGTCACGTGAAAGCCTCCGGAGGTGGACTCGCTGATGGCCTGGACGATCTTCCCATCGACTAGAGGTACGTCTTGCTTTGGGAAGCCCTCAGGAAGTTCGGTGCCTTGGACGTCGACCGACACTTTGCCGTCCTCACTCTCAACGCTGACCTTGTCACCCCCGTCTTCAACCTTGACCTTGGAGCCATCTGGAGCAGTCGTCGTAGTACTTCCGCATCCGGCCACCAGGCCGAATGCGCTGATGAGTCCTAGCGCGACAACAATCTTGCGGATCTTCATCGGTGCACGCACTACTCGATGTCCTTTCAAGTGCTTGATCTGTGATCGAGGCTACTCCAGCAACGTGATGAGTGCGGGCTCAATCCTGAGCAGATTTGGGCAGAAGGGTCCCTAACAGTTGGTGAACCCTTGGTGAGTGCATTAGCGCCTCCAAGGTGAGCGGCTGGCCATCTGGCCCAGCGAGCGGTAGTCGCCAGTTTGGGTATTCAGTGCTGGTGCCGGGCTGGTTGATTGGTCTGTGATCGCCAGCCAAGTCAGCGAGAGCCACCCCATGCAGCAGCGAGGGGGTTCGGCCCAACCATGCGTGCAGGGCACTGACCATCTCTTCGACGCCGGCGGACTCAGTGCACAAGCCTTGGTTGACCAGTGTGTGTCGAAGGGAGTCGATTGCTGCCTGCTCGCTGGCCTGCTCTTCGCCCGCAGACTGGGTCAACAAGCCCAACTCCTCCCGGATCCGCACATGGATCAAGTCGACATATCCAGCCGTTGGCGGGAGATCGTGAGTGGTGATCGTGGAGAGGCAGAGCCTTCGATAATCGCCGGCAGGCAGCGGGTGGCCATCACGCCATTCGAACCAAACCACGGAGGTGCCTAGGATGCCGCGCTCGGCGAGGTGATCTCGAGTACTGGGCTCAACCACCCCCAAGTCTTCGCCGATCACCATTTTGCCCGCGCGGTGGGCTTCGAGAAGCAGGATCCCGATCAGGGCCTCGTGGTCGTAGTACACATAGGCGCCTTGGGCAGGTGTCATGCCCTCAGGCACCCACCAGAGCCGGAACAGGCCGATGATGTGGTCGATCCGGATGGCCCCGCAATTGCTCAAGGCAGCAGTGATGAGTTCGCGATAGGGCGCAAAGCCAAGATTTGCCAACTCGCGAGGATGCCAAGGTGGCTGATGCCAGTTTTGGCCGAGTTGGTTGAACTGGTCAGGCGGCGCGCCCACATGCACACCCTTGGCCAGGCAATCCTTTAGGAGCCAGGCGTCGGCACCAGTTGGGTGTACGCCGACAGCGAGGTCACCGATCAGGCCCAGCTTCATGCCTGCATCGAGCGCGGATTGATGGGCTCGCTCCAGTTGTCGGTGCATCTGCCACTGCATCCAGCAGTGGAAGGCGACCCGATCGGCATGCTCACCGATGAACTCAGCCACCTCGGGCCCTCGGCGTGATTGCAGGTGGCTTGGGAATCCTGCCGGGTCTTCGCCGTACTGCTCGACCAGCACGCTCCAGAGCGCGAAATCTTGCAGGCTTTGACCTTCACGAGCGCAGTACTCCTGGAAGGCCCGACTTGTTGTCGCCTGCGTGTTTGTGAAGAGCACTTCCAGTGCTTTGAGTTTGGCGGTCCAGACGTGATCTCTGTCGATGGTGGCATCAGTGGTTGGCTCCTGAGCCTGCCTTTTCCAGTGGTCGATCTGGTGGCGTAAGCCCGGCGGAAGGGCGTCGAAACCGTCCACCTGCTCAACACTCAGATAGATCGGGTTGGTGAATCGCCGCGACGTCGGGAGATAGGGAGACGGCTCGATCGGGATGACCGGTGAGGCCGCATGCAATGGGTTGATCAGGCAGAAGTCGGCACCCAACGATCCTGCCCATGAGGCTGTTTGCGCCAGGTCGTCGAGGTCTCCAATGCCCCACGAGCGGTTGGAGAGCACCTGGTAGACCTGCTCCATCAATCCCCAGACGGGCTCAGTCAAGTTGTCGGGTGGTTGCAGCCGATGTGGCGTGACGATCACGGTGGCTGCGCCGGCCGGCTCTCCGTCGATCAAGACTGAAGCTTGATGCCAGCCGAGGGGCAAGTCGTTGGGCATTTCGAAAGTGGCCCGACCGACCAGTTGGTCATGGATCAGCCGCGGGTCAACCCAGTTGTCAATCTGGCTGACCGACCGAATGGATCCATCTTCCAGTCGCATGTTCATCGCCACTTGGGCGCCATGTGGCAGGTGCACGAAGACCCAAGGGGTCCAACCCTCACGCATCACAACCGTCGGGGTGATCACTTCACGCCACTCCTGCTCATCTGCTGTCAGCAGCGCGCGGGTCACATCCTCGTCAGTGTCGGCAGGTATGCCGAGTGCCCCCAGCACAGCGATCAGGGTGTCGGGTGTGACTGCACGTTGGTGGCCTTGCCAATCCCAGAAATCTGAGGAGATGCCATGGCGCGCAGCCAACTCACGAAGGGCAGCTTCGTTCACTGCTCAGGGCCTTTCGAAGGGTGTCGCGGGTGGATGCCTCCAGTCTTGCGTACGTCTCGGCGCCGGTGGTCGCTTTCGACATGTCTGACCCCTGCGGGTAACCTCTACATCCGCACCCCGAGCCCCTGTAGCTCAGGGGATAGAGCACCGCCCTCCGGAGGCGGGAGCGCAGGTTCGAATCCTGCCAGGGGCGCCTTGGGATCTTGAATCTGCCGGTGACCTAGCCAAGGTCGGCTACCGAACCTCGCGGCAAGGGATTACGTTAGTCCTTGGCCTTCAAGCTCATCCGATAGCCGATTAGCGAGGCCACCAACAAAGTCACCCCAGCGATGAGTACGCCGCCTACCGCCCCAAGCGAGCCATTGGTCCAGTCGGTCACGACTTCGGGCACGACCAAGGTTATGGCGATCACCACACCAGCCACATAGGGCCAAGCCACCTTGGTGAGATAGAGCCCAACGCCCAAGATCACGACCAAGCAGGTCAGCAGATAGCCGTACCAGGAGTGGCTGCCTTCCAGGACCGGGTGTTGCGCGGCGACGATGGCCAACGCGACGCCGAGTGCCCTGGCGATCATCTGCTCACGCAGCCGGCCGAGCTCGGCCAGGGCAAGCCAGATCAAGGCCACGACTAGCAAGGTGGTCGCCACGAAGAAGGCCGATGAATCAGTCATTGGGGGAGTGAGCGCGAAGGTGGCAATCATTGCGCTGCCCAAGATGGTGACCTGTCCGAAGGCTGAGGGAGCCACTACATACAAGAGGCTTGCTGCCAGCAGTGTCAACAGGGAGCCGGTGACTACACCCCAGGAAATCTCGTCGAAGTCGGTGGGGAACTTGATCTCCATCCAACGACCCATGGTGAGGCCCAGTCCGATCGCGAAGGCAGTCAGCAAGGTGCTGGACAGCCGCCTACGAGTGTCATCCTGGCGGCTCGGCTTGCCGACAGTGGCGGCCACCGTGCCAGCGATGGCGAGTATCAAAGTGATTACACCGAGAGCAATCACCTGCTCGGTGTCGGAGAAATTCTCCCACTCCTGAGCCAACAACAAGAAGATGCCGGCAACCACGAGCGCGGCTCCCACGTAGGCGACCACCTCGATGAGTTTGGGCATGCCAGATGGGCGTTCGGGTCGCTCTTGCCCGAGGGCGGTGCGCACGGACTGCTCTGCGCGCGAGGCATTGTCTTGATGGACCAAGCCATCGCGGATCAGGCCAGCCACGATCTTGGTGATGGACTCGTCGCTGATTGGCGCAGGGCTCATGACCTGATTGTCCCACAACTGGCTGGAAGTTGGCGGAACCTGTGAGTCGAGTTGCAGTGCTGGATCTCGACTCGAAGTCGGATCGCTTGGCCGATAACATCTGCGGGTGACCCCAGCTCAACTTGGCGGCCTGATCGTCGCTGCGCTCAACTCCTTGGTCGACTCCGGTGAAATCTCTCTCGAAGAGGTGCCGCAAGAGGTGACTGTGGAGCGTCCACGCAACCCCGAGCACGGCGACTACGCCACGAACGTGGCACTTCAGTTGGCCAAGAAGTCGGGCCTCAACCCGCGCGACTTCGCGACCCGACTTCAGGTCGCACTGCAGGGCAGCGAGGGTATCGAAAAGGTAGACATCGCCGGGCCTGGCTTCCTCAACATCACCGTGTCCGCGCAAGCGCAGGGCAAGATCGCTGACGACATCCTCATTGCTGGCGCGGCGTACGGCGAAACCGACGGACTGGCTGGCATGAAGGTCAATGTGGAGTTCATCTCCGCCAATCCCACCGGACCACTACATCTTGGGCACACCCGATGGGCGGTTGTTGGTGATGCCTTGGCGCGCGTGCTGGCCAAGGCCGGAGCCGAGGTGACTCGGGAGTTCTACATCAACGACCGTGGAAATCAGATGGATCTCTTCGGGGCCTCACTCGAGGCCGCAGCGCTCGGTCAACCAGTGCCCGATGGCGGCTACCAAGGCGACTACATCAAGGACCTCGCCGCAGAGATCGTGGCCGCTGAGCCGGGGATCATCGACTTGCAGGCCGGCGAGCGGATGTTCGCCTTCCGTGAGCGGGGATATGCGCTGCAGTTGGGCCAACAGCAGAGCCAACTCGACCGCTTCAACACCCACTTCGACGTGTGGTTCTCCGAACGCAGCCTGCACGACGCGGTTGCCCAAACCCTGGAGTCCTTGCGTGACCAGGGGCATCTCTTCGACGACGACGGCGCCTTGTGGATGCGCACCACCGATGCGGGTGACGACAAGGACCGCGTGTTGATCCGCTCCAACGGTGAGCTGACCTACTTCGCCTCCGACACGGCGTACTACCTCAACAAGCGTGATCGTGGCTTTGACCTTTGCATCTATCTCTTGGGTGCCGATCATCACGGATATGTCGGCCGGCTCAAGGCCATGGCCGCTTGTGCGGGCGATGACCCCGAGCGCAATATCGAGGTGTTGATCGGCCAACTGGTCAAGATCTTCCAGGACGGGGAGGAGCTCAAGCTCTCCAAGCGCGCCGGCACGATCGTCAGCTTGGAGGAGTTGGTCGACCTGATTGGTGTGGATGCCTTGCGCTACACCCTGGCTCGATATCCAGCCGACTCCCCGCTCACCCTTGATGTGGCGGAGATGACCAAGCAGGCCAGCGACAACCCGGTCTTCTATGTGCAGTATGCGCATGCGCGCTTGGCCAGCATCCTGCGCAATGCCGGAGACCTCGGGCTGGCTCCCCAATCACACCCGCAGTTGCTCACCCACGAGCGCGAAGGCGACCTGTTGCGGGCTCTGGCTGAGTTCCCCCGGATCGTGGCTTCGGCCGCCCAGTTGAGGGAGCCTCATCGGATTGCCCGATATCTCGAAGACACCGCCTCCAGCTTCCACAAATTCTATGACGCCTGTCGGGTGCTCCCCATGGGTGACGAGGAAGCAACAGCCACGCATTTCGCCCGGCTGCAGTTGGTGGCCGCAACGAAGGTTGTCTTTGCCAATGGCCTTGACCTACTCGGCGTGAGCGCACCGGAGCGCATGTGATGATCCGCGCACACGAGGCAGGTTGGGCACACGCGGTCGCTTCGGCAAGTGGGCCTGTTTGGCTGCCCTATCCCGACGACGTCAACGCGCTCTTGCCGCAACTGTGGTCGCAGTCTGCCGAGAAGATCAATGGGGTCCTGCAGATCGGTGGGGTGGCCCTCACCGATCTGGTCGAGGATCATGGGTCGCCGGCGTTTGTGCTCGACGAGGTTGACTTCAGGTCACGTGCGTCGGCCTTCAACGACGCCTTTGCCGACTACGACGTCTACTACGCAGGCAAGGCCTTCTTGTGTACGACGATCGCGCGTTGGGTCGCCGAAGAGGGCCTGAACCTCGACGTCTGCTCGGGCGGCGAACTCGCCGTGGCTGAACGTGCGGGCTTCCCGATGGAACGAGTCGGCTTCCACGGCAACAACAAGACGATTGCCGAGCTGGAGCAGGCTGTCGCGCTCGGGGTGGGCCGGATCATTGTTGACTCCTTCTCCGAGATCGAGCGGTTGGCGTCAGTTGCCCGGGGGATGGGGCGTACGGCGCGAGTGCTGGTCAGGGTGACCGCGGGGGTCGAGGCGCACACCCACGAATACATCGCCACCGCACGTGAAGACCAGAAGTTTGGTTTCTCGATTGCCACAGGAGCGGCGTTCGAGGCGTTGAGGCAAGTGGCCGCTGAGGAGACTCTGGAGTTGCGGGGCATCCACAGCCACATCGGGTCGCAGATCTTCGACACCATGGGCTTTGAGGTCGCCGCCAAGAAGGTGCTGGAGTTGCATGCTCGGGCGCGCGATGAGCTGGGCATCGAGATGCCAGACCTCGATCTGGGCGGCGGCTTCGGGATCGCCTACACCAGCCAGGACGACCCGCGTACTCCTGACGAACTAGCCAGCCAGCTCTCCCGGATTGTTGCCGAAGAGTGTGAACACCACGAGCTGGCGGTGCCGCACCTATCGATCGAGCCGGGGCGAGCGATAGTGGGGCCAGCCATGTGCACCGTCTACACCGTCGGCACGGTGAAGCCGGTTGAGCTCGACGGCGGCGTGGTGCGCACCTATGTCTCCGTCGACGGCGGCATGAGCGACAACATCCGCACGGCGTTGTATGGCGCCGACTATTCTGCGACCCTGGCAAATCGGGCCAGCTCTGAGAAGCCGATGGTCACCAGGGTCGTGGGCAAACACTGCGAGTCTGGCGACATCGTGGTGATGGACGAATACGTGCCCAGCGACGTGCGCCCCGGCGACCTGATCGCCGTACCCGGCACCGGCGCGTATTGCAGATCGATGGCCAGCAACTACAACCATGCGTTGCGTCCGCCAGTGATTGCGGTCAAGGATGGCGTGAGCAGCGTCGTCGTACGTCGTGAAACCCTTGACGACCTTTTGGCCACCGACGTCGGCACTGCGCCCAGCATGGGATCATGACCTCATGCCATCCAACAACAAGGCACTCAGAGTCGCCATGCTCGGTTGTGGAGTCGTCGGCACCCAAGTGGCTCGACTGATCATCGAGCAGGCCGATGACCTTGCCCAGCGTGTGGGCGCTCCGGTCGAGTTGGCGGGCATCGCCGTACGCCGCTTGGGCTTGGCCCGAGACGGACTCCTGCCTGAGGCGCTGTTCACCGATGATGCCGAAGGGCTCGTTGAGCGTGGCGACATCGATGTGGTCGTGGAGGTCATCGGTGGCATCGAGCCGGCGCGTTCGCTGATCCTCAAGGCCTTGGCCAACGGAGCCAGCGTGGTGACTGCAAACAAGGCGCTGCTTGCTGAAGACGGTGCCACTCTCTTTGCCGCCGCCGAGCAGGCTGGTCGCGACCTTTACTACGAGGCTTCGGTGGCCGGGGCTATCCCGATCTTGAGGCCATTGCGTGAGTCACTGGCCGGTGACCGGGTTACCCGGGTGCTGGGCATCGTCAACGGCACCACCAACTTCATCCTCGACAAGATGGACTCCTCAGGAGCAGGCTTCAGTGAGGCCCTGGAAGAGGCCCAGCAGTTGGGTTATGCAGAGGCTGATCCGACCGCAGACGTCGAAGGCTTTGACGCCGCTGCCAAGGCAGCGATCCTGGCCAGCCTGGCCTTCCACACCAGGGTCACCGCCAGTGACGTGCATCGTGAGGGCATCACCGACGTGAGCGCCAATGACGTGGCCAGCGCCAAGGAGATGGGTGCGGTCGTGAAATTGCTCGCGATCTGTGCGCTTGAAGACACCCCGGATGGCCCCGCTGTCTCGGCTCGGGTGCACCCGGCGATGATCCCCAGGACCCACCCCCTGGCCAGCGTTCGTGAGGCCTACAACGCAGTCTTCGTGGAGAGCCAGGCCGCTGGACAGTTGATGTTCTACGGCCCTGGCGCCGGAGGCAATCCCACTGCGAGCGCGATCATGGGCGACCTCGTGACGGTGGCACGCAATCGCCTTGCAGGTGTGCGCGGCGCGGGTGAGTCGTCGTACGCCGACTTCGAGGTCATGCCGATGGGGGAGACCCAGACCCGCTACCACGTGCAGATCGATGTTGACGACAAGGCTGGCGTGCTGGCCAGCATCGCCCAAGCTTTTGCCGAGCATGATGTGTCGATCCAGACCGTACGGCAGGAGGGTCGAGGGGATGACGCCCAACTCGTGGTGGTCACCCACCGAGCCAAGGACGCCGACCTGTCAGCCACTGTTCAAGATCTGCAGGGCATGTCGATAGTGCGTGAAGTCTCATCAGTGATGCGTGTTGAAGGAGAGATCGAATGAGCCCGCAATCACGCCAGTGGCGTGGGGTGATCGAGGAATACGGTCATCGTCTCGATATCCCGGCCGGTACGCCGACGATCACCCTGGGTGAGGGCGGTACCCCGATCGTCTCCAGTGACTGGTTGTCTGAAGTCACCGGTGCCCAGGTGTGGCTCAAGGTGGAGGGCAGCAATCCCACCGGATCCTTCAAGGACCGTGGGATGACCGTGGCGCTGTCGGTTGCGGTCGGCCAGGGGGCCGAAGCTGTTGTGTGTGCCTCAACCGGCAACACCTCTGCGTCAATGGCCGCCTACGCCGCCCGCGCGAAGATCAAGCCACTCGTGCTGGTGCCGCAGGGGAAGATCGCGGCAGGGAAGTTGGCCCAAGCAATCGTCCACGGTGCCCAGGTGATCATGGTGCGCGGCAACTTCGACGATTGCCTGCGGATGAGTCGGGAGTTGGCCGACAAATATCCGGTCGCGCTGGTCAACTCCGTCAACCCCATGCGCCTTCAAGGGCAGAAGACCGCTTCTTTTGAGATCGTCGATTATTTGGGCGATGCCCCAGATGTGCACGTGCTCCCAACAGGCAATGCCGGCAATATCTCGGCGTACTGGATGGGCTATGAGGAGTCCTTGGCTGCGGGCGAGTCGAGCAAGTTGCCAGTCATGCGTGGCTGGCAGGCAGCGGGGGCTGCGCCTTTGGTGAAGGGAGCCCCGATCCCCGACCCGGAGACGATTGCTTCGGCAATCAGGATTGGCAACCCGGCTTCTTGGGACCTGGCGATGACCGCTGCAGACAAGAGCGGCGGCAAATTCCGTTCCGTGACCGACGACCAGATCCTCAATGCGCAGCGTCAGCTTGCCAACACCGAGGGAGTCTTCGTTGAGCCCGCATCGGCCGCGGGCGTGGCTGGCCTGTTGGTGGAGGCAGCCGAGGGTGTGCGCTACGCAGGCGAGAAGATCGTGGTCACTGTCACTGGCCATGGACTCAAAGACATCGACACCGCATTGTCTACCTTCACCGAGGTCGTCGACACCGTGGTCAACACCGACGTTGACGAAGCTGCGCGAGCCGCGGGCCTCTCCTGAGATGGAGCCGGATTTCGTCGTCGGCCCCGTGCAGGTCGAGGTCTCGGCCACGAGCGCCAATCTCGGGCCGGGTTATGACTGTCTTGGGGTCACTCTCGACATCCACGACCGGCTGAGTGCTGAGGTCATCCCCGGCGTACTCGAGATCTCGGTCGTTGGGGAGGGTGCCGACGAGGTGAGACTCGACGACAGTCACTTGGTGATCAAGGCCATGCACAAGGGATTTGCGGCCCTGAACGCCCACCCGCCAGGCATCCGGCTCCACTGCAACAACGAAATACCGCACAGCAGGGGATTGGGGTCGTCTTCTGCTGCGATCGTTGGCGGATTGTTGTTGGCCCGCGCCCTGGTGGTTGATGGCGATCGCCGATTGTCGCAGCAGCGGCTGTTGGAGTTGGCAAACGAGATGGAGGGCCATCCCGACAATGTCGCTCCTGCGATCTTGGGTGGATTGGTGGTCAGCGGGCAGTCTTCTGAAGATGTCTGGGCGACCCGGGCGCCGTTGGCTGCTGATCTTGATGGGGTGGTGTTCATCCCGGTCTCTGGTGCTTCCACGCACAGCACTCGAGCGATCCTGCCCAAACGCATCGACCATGCCGATGCAGCGGCCAACACCGGTCGTGCTGCTTTGCTCTTGAGGGCTCTGCATGAGCAACCAGAGCACCTCCTGCGAGCTACTGAGGACTTCTTGCATCAGCCTTATCGGGCTCAGGCCATGCCGGACTCTGCTTCACTGATGGCGCAATTGCGTGCCGAAGGACATGCTGCCGTGATCAGTGGCGCCGGGCCGACGGTCCTTTGCTTCAACAACCAAGGAGACGATGGCGCGGCACAGATCAGCCGCCACGTGCCACCTGGTTGGCGGGTACGCCGCGTCGTACTAGGTGGGCCCGGAGGGCGCGTGCTATCCTGAGCCTTGCGTGCCGGGCACATCCCGCCCAACTGACTGGTTCAGAGCAACGCAATCCCTCGATTTGGTACTCCGCTCGGGATCGACACAAACCTTTTTGCTCTCGGGCAAGCGCAAATCGAGTAGCCACACAAACACAGCACCGCAGGCAGTGTGCCGCGGTCAAACAGATGGGGAAGGCCCCGTATGAGTGAAACCATCGAAACTGCTCCCGCCGCAGCAACCACTGCGCAGCCTGCCGAAAACAACGGTGCGCGCAAGTCTGGTGGCGGTCTTTCGGGCATGTTGTTGCCTGAGTTGAAGCAGATCGCTGGCGGTCTAGGGATCAAGACTTCTGGAATGAAGAAGGCTGACCTCGTGTCCGCCATCAAGGCCGCCCAAGGCGGCGGCCAGGCAAAGACAAAGAAGGACGACGCGCCCAAGGGAACGGAGTCCACGAGCAGCGAGCAGGCGAAGCCCGCTGCAAAATCCGGCGAGTCAACTCCGCGCGAAGCATCTCGGGGAGACTCGTCCGCCAAGGGCGACTCGCCCAATCCTGACAACCGCAAGGACTCTTCGGAGAAGAAGAACTCCGAAGGTCAAGGCCAGCAAGGCCGCCAGGGTGGTCGTGACCAAGACAATCAGGGTCAGGAGCGCCGTAACAAGCAACAAAACCAAGGTGACCAGCAGGGCAAGCAGGATCGTCAGGGTGGCCAGGATCGTCAGGGTGGCCAGGACAACCGCAATCGCAATGACGATCAGGGCGGCAATCGCAATCGCAATCGCAATCGCAACCGCAACCGTCGTGATCGTCAAGGCGGCGGCAATCAGCGTGGCAACCGCAATGAGCCCGACCTGCAGGTCCTTGAAGATGATGTCCTGACCCCCTGCGCGGGCATCCTCGACTTGATGGACAACTACGCATTCGTGCGCACCAGCGGCTATCTGCCTGGCAGTGACGACGTCTACGTCTCGATGTCGATGGCCCGCAAATATGGCCTACGCCGAGGAGACGCGATCACCGGACAGGTGCGCCAACCTCGCGAGGGTGAGCGCAAGGAGAAGTTCAATCCCCTGGTGCGGATTGATTCCGTCAATGGTGCAGACCCGGAGGCGGCCAAGGGCCGGGTTGAGTTCAACAAGCTCACCCCGCTCTACCCTTCGGAGCGGCTGCGCCTGGAGACGACCTCGACCAACATGATTGGTCGCGTGATCGACATCGCTGCCCCAATCGGCAAGGGCCAGCGTGGCCTGATCGTTTCGCCGGCCAAGGCAGGCAAGACGATGATCATGCAGTCGATCGCCAACTCGATCACGACCAACAACCCCGAAGTGCACCTGATGGTGGTGCTGGTCGATGAGCGTCCTGAAGAAGTCACAGACTTCCAGCGCTCGGTCAAGGGAGAGGTGATCTCCTCGACCTTTGACCGCCCGGCTAGCGATCACACCATCGTGTCCGAGCTTGCCATCGAACGCGCCAAGCGTCTGGTCGAGTTGGGTCACGATGTCGTTGTGCTTCTCGATGGCATCACCAGACTGGGGCGTGCCTACAACCTCGCGGCCCCTGCCAGCGGCCGGATCCTTTCCGGTGGCGTGGACTCCGCGGCGCTCTATCCGCCCAAGAGATTCTTCGGTGCTGCCCGCAATATCGAAGATGGCGGCTCGCTGACCATCTTGGCCACGGCTCTGATCGAGAGCGGCTCGAAGATGGACGAGGTCATCTTCGAAGAGTTCAAGGGCACCGGCAATATGGAGATCCGCCTGCGACGTGACTTTGCGGACAAGCGAATCTTCCCTGCCATCGACGCAGTGCAGTCCGGGACGCGTCGTGAAGAGCTGCTGATGAGCAAGGAAGAGCTCCAGATCGTCTGGAAGTTGCGTCGGGTGCTGTCAGCGCTCGACGGTCAACAGGCCCTGGAGTTGTTGTTGGAGCGCCTAAAGAAGTCGCAGAGCAACCTGGAGTTCTTGATGCAGGTACAGAAGACGACGCCGACCTTCAATGGCAACGACGACTGATCTGTAAACAATTATTCGCCGGACTAGACCCAGATCGGCGACAGATTGGACTTCCCTTGGCTATGCTGGCCTGACGGGCGTGACCTGCGCCACGCAGATAGCTTCGGAGGGATTTCTACATGGCTCGCATCGTCATCGCGGACGACGACGCTGACATCCGCGAACTCGTGGTTTTCAAGCTACGGCACGGCGGACACGAGGTGGTTCCGGTCGGTGATGGTGCGGCCGCCGTTGAGGCCTGCACCTCAGACAAACCAGATCTGGTCATCCTTGATGTGATGATGCCTGGCATGAGTGGCCTTGACGCTGCAAGAGCCTTGCGCGCCAACAACGTGATGGATGACTTGCCGATCATCATGCTCACCGCTCGGGCCCAAGAGTCCGACATAGAGCAGGGTCTGGCCGCGGGTGCCGACGACTACATCGTCAAGCCCTTCAGCCCCCGCGAGTTGGCCTCACGAGTTTCGGCTGTGCTTGCTCGCGGTCGCGCCTGATCCAGCGCGGTCGTTGGCTGTCGCGTCGCGTGTGCCCCACATGCGCTCACCCAATTAACGCTTGCTTGCCTTGAGGTGGCACACTGTGAGGTCGGGCTTCCGGTTCACGACTCACGCGCGCTCGCGCGGTCGACCCGGTGGCAAAAACCGAGAGGAAACCATGCAAAAAGACATCCACCCCGAGTACGTCGAAACTCAGGTGAGCTGCACCTGCGGCAACACCTTCACGACGCGCAGCACCAAGACTGAGGGCACGATCCGTTCTGAGGTCTGCTCCAACTGCCATCCCTTCTACACCGGCAAGCAGAAGATCCTTGACACCGGTGGTCGAGTGGCGCGCTTCGAGGCCCGCTACAAGAAGTCGGGCAAGAAGTAGCCAAGCTTTCGGCGCCGGTCCTCGTCATGGGGGCCGGCGTCTTTTGGTTCCATGCGCTCAGCTCGCATGGTGATTGAGTACGGCGGATCGGCCAGGACGAGGAGCAGAGGATTGTTTGAGAGCGCAGCGCCACTCCTGGCCGAGCACAAGGAGATTGAGCATCAGTTGGCGGATCCCGCCGTACATGCCGATCCCACACAAGCCAGGCGACTGGGGCAGCGCTATGCAGAGCTCACCGCGATCGCCAAGGCCCATGACGAATGGCAGACCCTGAGCGAAGATCTCGATGCCGCTAAGGAGTTGGCCGCAGAAGACCAATCGTTTGCTGAAGAGGCCGAAGAGTTGGCCGCGCGCTTGGAGACGGCCGCGGAGAGATTGCAGTCATTGCTGATCCCTCGAGACCCCAATGATGGCAAGGATGTCTTGTTGGAGATCAAGTCAGGCGAAGGCGGCGAAGAGTCGGCTCTCTTCGCAGGTGACCTCATGCGGATGTATTCACGCTATGCAGAGACCAAGGGCTGGTCGATGCAGGTGCTCGACTCGACGGAGTCAGATCTGGGCGGCTACAAGTCCGTGACGATTGCGGTTAAGGCCAAGGGGACTCCTGAGCCAGGTGAGGCCCCCTTTGCCTTGCTGAAATACGAAGGGGGCGTCCACCGTGTGCAGCGAGTGCCGGTCACTGAGAGCCAAGGTCGGGTGCACACCTCGGCTGCTGGGGTGTTGGTGTTGCCAGAGGCAGAAGTGGTCGACATCTCGATCGAGGAGAAGGACCTCCGCATCGACGTATTCCGCTCATCGGGCCCAGGTGGACAATCGGTCAACACCACCGACTCAGCCGTCAGGATCACGCACGTGCCCACAGGCATCGTGGTGAGTTGTCAAAACGAGAAGTCGCAGCTGCAAAACAGAGACCAAGCGATGCGGATCCTTAGAGCTCGCCTGCTCGCAGCAGCCGAAGAAGAAGCAAGTGCCGAGGCCTCGGATGCTCGCCGCTCCCAAGTGCGCACGGTTGACCGTTCGGAGCGGATCCGCACCTACAACTTCCCAGAGAACCGCATCTCTGATCATCGCACCGGCTACAAGTCCTATGACCTTGACCGTGTGCTGGATGGTGATCTCCAAGCCGTCATCGACTCCTGCGTCTCCACCGACACCGAGGCCAGGCTGGCTGCGCTCGCGGATGAGTGACCCGAGACAGCTGATCAGGCAGGCTGCGAGCCGATTGCGCCAAGCCGCGGTCGCCTCGCCAGAGTACGACGCACGGGCGCTGCTCGCGCACGTGCTCGGCGTACCCCTGGGGCAGTTGGCCCTGGTCGACGAGGTCGGTGATGAGGATCGGGTGGTCTTTGACGAGCTGATCTCAGATCGATGTGCTCGGGTGCCTCTGCAGCATCTGACTGGGGTGGCTCACTTCCGCCAGATCAGCGTCGCTGTCGGGCCTGGGGTGTTTGTCCCACGCCCCGAGACCGAGCTCCTGGCCGGCTGGGCGATCGAGCGGGCTGCCGAGTGTGATTCACCGATGGTGGTGGACCTCTGCTCTGGATCTGGTGCGATCGCCAAGGCGATCGCTGATGAACTGCCTGGAGCAGAGGTCCACGCGGTCGAACTCGACTTGGAGGCCTTCTCGTGGTGTCAGCGCAATCTCGCTGACACTAGCGTGATCGTGCACCAGGGTGACCTGTCCGAAACGCTGGCCCATCTGGATGGCCAGGTTGATGTAGTCGTCTGCAATCCGCCGTACGTGCCGTTGACTGCTTTTGATGGCGTCGATGAAGAAGCCCGCCGACATGACCCGGCCGTGGCCTTGTTTTCCGGTGACGACGGACTGGAGGCGATGCGGGCTCTGGAGCGTCGCGCTGCCAAACTATTGCGCCCCGGGGGCTGGCTCGGCGCCGAGCACGCAGACCTGCAAGGCGACCTCGCTCCGGCGATCTTTGCGCAGACTGGTCGATGGGCTCAGGTGCGAGATCATCTCGACCTGGCAGGTCGCCCGCGATTTGTCACCGCGCGACTGGCACGATGACCCTGTGAGCCAGCGCTTTGATGTGACCGACCCCGAGCAGGAAGAGGGGGCCTTGGTCGCCGCCGCAAATGCCGCTCGTGAGGGCGAGTTGTTGGTGCTCCCCACCGACACCGTCTACGGCATTGGTGCAGATGCATTCAGCCCCGAAGCTGTGGCCAGATTGCTGGCCGCAAAAGGTCGGGGCCGAGAGATGCCGCCGCCGGTGCTGGTGTCTTCGCCGATCACCTTGGAGGCGCTCGGAGATCAGCTGCCTGCATGGGTCCTGGAGTTGACCAAGGAGTTCTGGCCGGGCCCGTTGACGGTTGTCGTACACCAACAGACCTCCCTGCACTGGGATTTGGGCGACACCATGGGCACCGTGGCGGTGCGGATGCCTGACCATGAGTTCACCCTGGAGTTGTTGAGCAGAGTTGGGCCGATGGCAGTCTCCTCGGCGAATATTTCAGGTGAGGATGCGGCCCAGACGGCGGATCAAGCCGAAGCCATGCTGGGAGAGAGCGTCGCCGTCTATCTAGATGCAGGCGCTAGTTCTGGTGGATTGGCTTCCACGATCTTGGACTGCACCACCGACGAGCCACAGATCTTGCGTCAAGGCGCCTTGAGTGAAGCGGAGTTGAAGACCTGGCTCGATGAGCATGGAGTCGACACGGAGCTGTTGCCTCCAGATGCGTGAGTACTTCCTGATCTTCCTGGTGGCTGCTGTGGTCAGCTACCTGTTGTGTGTCTTTGCCCGCGAGCTCGCTTCTCGTTTGGGGGCGGTCGCTCCGGTGCGAGATCGCGATGTGCACTCGATCCCGATCCCGTATTTCGGTGGCGTGGCCATGCTCGGTGGTCTGGGGGCGGGCGTCTTGCTCGGACATCACCTGCCCTTCTTGAGCAAAGCCCAATCGGCTGTCTTCCACGACTCGGGAGTTGTGTTGATCGCGGGGGCCATGATCTGCGTCGTTGGAGTCGTTGACGACCTGATCGAGCTGGACGCACTCACCAAACTCGGCGGTCAGATCGTGGCAGCGGCATTCATGGTGCTCAATGGCGTGCAATTCTCGTCGGTCAGCCTGCCGTGGGTGGGTCAGTTCGTGCTCGACCCCACGCAGGCGGTGCTGTTGACGATGTTGATGGTGGTCGGCACGGTCAACGCAGTCAACTTCGTCGATGGGCTGGATGGTCTTGCGGCGGGCGTGGTGTTGATTGGGTCGGTCGCGTTCTTCTTGTTTGCCTATCGCCTCGCGTCGATAAATGGCGAGACGCTCGCCCTCACTCCGGCTCTGCTCTGCGCGGCAATGGGGGGTGCTTGTGCGGGCTTCCTGCCGCACAACTTCTTTCCGGCCCGGATCTTCATGGGTGACTCGGGCTCGATGCTGCTTGGTCTGGTGCTTTCAGGGTCGGCATTGACCCTGACTGGGCAGTTCTCCGTGGTGCAGGTCTCCAGTGGCACGAGTGGTCTGCCCTTGCTGGCGACCTTGATCCCGATCCTGTTGCCGGCGGCGATCTTGGTGGTGCCACTATCCGATCTGGTGTTGGCCGTCGTACGCCGTACCCGAAGGGGCCTGCCCTTCTATCACCCCGACAAGGAGCATCTACATCACCGACTCCTTGAGATCGGTCACTCGCAAAGACGAGCGGTCTTGATCATCTGGCTCTGGTCGGGGCTGATCGCCTTTGGCGCGGTGCTCTTGAGCTTGTATTCCGGGCCCATGGTGTGGGGGGCGGTGCTCCTGGTCTTCGTGATCAATGTCGCCCTGACGTTCTTGCTGCCCAGACTGGAGTCGAAGACGCTCGATGGGCCAGCGGAGGTCGAAGCTGAGATTGTCGATCCGCAACGCGTGCGTGATCAGTCTCGCTAGTTCACGATTGGCTTGACCAGCTGACTTTGTGCTAGTTTTCACAAGCTCCCTCAGAGCCTCTGACACCGAACCAACAAGGCCGCCCAAATGACGACCAGCACCACTGCCCAGCCCCATGGAGGGCGTGCAGATGTTGCCACGATTGTCTGTGTCAAAGCGATCAAGTTCACCTTGTTCACGACCATCGCTGTCTGCTGCGCAATGGCCTTGATCGCACTCGTTTCAGCCGGCTCAGGTGCGCTCAGCGCCGTCCTGATTGCAGGCACGATTCTAGTGGTCGTCTTTGGCCCTGGACTTGCCGCAGTCACCATGGTCAGCCGGATCAGTCCCCCCGCCACCTTGCTGGTCGGACTGATGACTTATGTCTTGCAGATGGTCGTACTGGTAGTGCTACTACAGCGCCTCGCCGCCAGTGATTGGCTGCACGGCCGCGTGGATCCGACCTGGCTCGGGGCGACTCTGATCATGGTTGCCCTGGCTTGCACGGTGGCCTTGATCACGGTGTCGCTAAGGGCTCGAGTCCCAGCCTTCGCGCCGAGTGCTCTTGACCTACCTGTACGCAAGGTGTCGGACCTGTCCCAGAGCGGGACCGGGGGTACGGCGTGACCCGAACGGACTGCTATTGTGCGCAATGCAATGCGGAAGGACCCAGCCCCATCACCGGGTGGCGATCCCTGGATCGTGGTCAGTCACCTGATCGCCGGTGTAGCCCTCTACGGTTTCGGCGGATGGTTGCTCGATCAGTGGCTCGGGACCACATATGTCGTAGGCATCGGGATCGTCTTCGGTGCTGCGCTGGGCATTTACCTGACCATCGTCCGGATGTCTCGGGCTGAGTCGGGGAAGCGTGCAGGAATGACGGACAAGCAAGAAGAACGACAGGAGAACCAGTGAGCGGGTTGGCATCGCTGATCATCCGGAGTGAGACCTTCACTCCGCCAGGACCGGGCGACTTCAATCTCCCTCCTGTCGGAGGCGGAAGTTCATGGGAGTTCCTCGGACAGCCCATGTTCTGGGGTGCCACCAAGCCGATGCTGCTGGCTTTGATCTCAGTCGTGGTCGTGCTCGTGTTTTTCCGCGCTGCTACTGCCAAGCGCGCAATGGTGCCCGGCAAGCTGCAGTTCGTCGGTGAGACGAGCTACAACTTCGTTCGCAATACCCTTGGCCGGGACGTGATCGGCAGCCACGACTTCATGCGCTTCGTGCCGCTGCTGTGCACCTTGTTCTTCTTCATCGTGGTCAACAACTACTTCGGCGTCATTCCTATGTTGCAGTTCCCGACCATGTCGCGAATTGGCTATCCGATGGGTCTGGCGATCATCGCTTGGTTGGTCTACAACGGAGCGGGCATCAAGAAGCACGGCTTCTTCGGCTATCTCAAGCTCCAGACTGTCCCCAGCGGGGTGCCATCAGCAATGCTGGTGCTCCTGATCCCGCTGGAGTTCTTGTCCAATATCATCGTGCGTCCGGTCACGCTGATGCTCCGTTTGTTTGCCAACCTTTTCGCCGGCCACCTCCTGCTCTTGCTCTTCGCGCTTGGTGGGGAATACCTTCTCCTCCACGGCGAAGGCTTGATCGCAAAGCCCGGCGGTGTAGTTGCCTTGATCATGTTCTTCTTGATCTCCGGACTGGAGTTGTTGGTCTACTTCCTGCAGGCCTTCGTCTTCACCATCTTGACTGCCCTCTACATCTCCAGTGCCGTCGCCGACGAACACTGAGCCTGACCACACAACTTCATAACGCAATAACAAAACCCGAAAGGATCCATCGTGGAACTCATCCACTTCGCCCTCAATCTGATCACGCTTGCTGTCTCCGGCAACATGAACATGGTCGGCTACGGCCTGGCCGCGATCGGCCCAGGTGTGGGCATCGGCCTCATCTTCGCCGCATACATCCAAGGCACCGCTCGCCAGCCTGAGGCGCAAGGTCGCCTCCAGGTGATCGCATTCATCGGCTTCGCCCTTGCTGAAGCTCTCGCGATCATCGGCATCGGCCTGGCCTTCGCACTCTGATCCACTACTGACGAAGGATCGATCACATGTACGTAGTACCTCTTTCAGGTGGGGAGAAGCTCAATCCGCTGATCCCGCACCCGGTCGAGATCGTTCTCGCAGTGGTGTTCTTCGGGGTGCTCTACTTCGCATTCAAGAAGTGGTTCGTGCCCGCGTTCGAAGAGATCCACGCCGAGCGCACTGCGGCGATCGAGGGTGGCCTTCAGGCTGCCGCGACCAAGCAGGCCGAGGTTGACGCCAAACTGGCCGTGCTCGAGCAACAGCTGAGCGAAGCACGCCATGAGGCTGCTCGGATCCGAGATGAAGCTCGTGAGCAGGGTGACGCGATCGTTGCTGAGGCTCGTGAGCAGGCTCAGTCCGAGGCATCACGGATTGTCGAGCACGGCAAGACCCAGATCGAGGCAGAGCGCCAGCAGGCGGTCACCTCATTGCGTGCCGAAGTAGGCAGTTTGGCCACCTCATTGGCCGGCCGGATCGTTGGCGAAAGCCTCGACGATGACGAGCGCTCGGCCCGTGTGGTCGACCGCTTCTTGGCTGACCTTGAGGCCCACGACAACGCAACTGCGTCAGGGGCACAGAGCTGATGTCATTTCGTGGTGCATCCGCAGACGCATTCGCGGCGCTGAGCGACAAGCTTGGCGCTGTGGATGCAGCTTCGGTGGCAGCAGTGGCTGACGACCTCTTCAAGCTGGCTACGGTGCTTCGTGAAGAGCCGAGCCTGCGCCGAGTCGCGACCGACGTGTCCACCGAGGCTGCGGCCAAGCAAGGGTTGGTCCGCGAGCTCTTCAACGGCAAGGTCAGCGCAGACTCACTTGATCTCTTGGCTGAAGCCGTTGGGCGGCGCTGGACTCGTACCCGCGATTTGGCCGACGCCTTGGAGCAACTTGGCGTGATTGCGATCGCCAAGTCACCAAGTGAAGGTGACCGTTTGGCCACTGAGCTCTTCGAAGTGTCCCAACTTGTCGAGCACAACGACGACCTGCGTGGAGCGCTTTCGGATCCAGTGCGCTCAGCTGCAGACAAGGCGGCGTTGCTGCGTGACCTGCTGGAGGGCAAGGCGATGCCCGCAACGGTGCGTCTGGCTCAGCAGGCCACCTCCGGTAGCCATCGCACAGTCGGTGCTGCCTTGAATGCGTATCAATTGGTCGCGGCTTCCGTTAAGGGCCAAGGCGTGGCCAAGGTACGCGTCGCCAGGCCCCTTGCTGATGGTGAGTTGACCAGGCTCAACGAAGCGCTGCGCACGCAGTACGGCCAAGACATCCATCTCGATGTGATCGTTGATCCTCAGATTCTCGGCGGCATGCGCGTCGAAATCGGCGACGACGTCATCGACGGCACCGTGTCTTCACGGCTCGAAGATGCACACAGAAAACTCGTCGGCTGAGCCGACATCAATCAGGCAGAACTTTTCAAGGAAGTAGAGAGTAGGGATCAGGTAATGACGGAGCTTTCGATCCGCCCGGAGGAGATCCGGGACGCGCTCCAGCGCTTCGTGGCTGACTACAAGCCCGAAGCGGCGAGCAAGGAAGAAGTCGGCACGGTTGCTGAGGCTGGCGACGGCATCGCCCGCGTCGCTGGTCTGCCTTCGGCCATGGCCAACGAGTTGCTCGAGTTTGAAGACGGCACCCTCGGTATCGCCCTCAACCTGGACACCCGCGAAATCGGCGTCGTGATCCTCGGCGACTTCGAAGGTATCGAAGAGGGTCAGTCGGTGCGCCGTACCGGACAGATCCTGTCGGTGCCCGTGGGTGATGGCTTCATGGGGCGCGTCGTTGACCCCCTCGGCAAGCCGATCGACGGTCTCGGCGAGATCGAGTCGACCGATCGTCGTGCTCTCGAACTCCAGGCCCCCACGGTGATGCAGCGCAAGTCGGTGCACGAGCCGCTGGCAACCGGGATCAAGGCCATCGACTCGATGACCCCGATCGGTCGCGGCCAGCGCCAGTTGATCATTGGTGACCGCGCCACCGGCAAGACCACCATCGCGATCGACACGATCATCAACCAGAAGCAGAACTGGGACTCCGGTGACCCGGACAAGCAGGTGCGCTGCATCTATGTCGCGATCGGTCAGAAGGGCTCCACGATCGCTGCTGTGCGCGGCGCTCTCGAAGAGTCCGGCGCCCTCGAATACACCACGATCGTCGCGGCGCCTGCCTCTGACAGCGCCGGCTTCAAGTACCTCGCCCCCTACACCGGCTCGGCAATCGGCCAGCACTGGATGTACGACGGCAAGCATGTCTTGATCGTCTTTGACGACCTCACCAAGCAGGCCGAGGCCTATCGCGCGGTGTCTTTGCTGCTGCGTCGCCCACCGGGTCGCGAGGCCTACCCAGGCGATGTCTTCTACTTGCACAGCCGTCTGCTCGAGCGTTGCGCCAAGCTCTCCGATGACATCGGTCACGGCTCGATGACCGGGCTGCCGATCATCGAGACCAAGGCCAACGACGTGTCGGCCTATATCCCGACCAATGTCATCTCGATCACCGACGGCCAGATCTTCTTGCAGTCGGATCTGTTCGCGGCCAACCAGCGCCCCGCCATTGACGTGGGCGTGTCGGTGTCGCGTGTTGGTGGCGCGGCCATGACCAAGGCCATGAAGGCAGTGACTGGTTCTCTCAAGGTTGACCTGGCGCAGTTCCGTGCCATGGAGGCCTTCGCGATGTTCGCCTCCGATCTGGATGCTGCTTCGCGTCAGCAGTTGGATCGTGGCTCCCGTCTGATGGCACTGCTCAAGCAGCCTGCCTATTCGCCGTATCCGCTCGATGAGATGGTCTGCTCGCTGTGGTTGGGCACCACCGGTCGCCTTGATCGCGTGCCCACCGACGATGTGCTCCGCTTTGAGCATGAATTCCTCGACTACCTACGCCGCTCTCACGCTGGCATCTTGGCTGGCATCCGTGAGACCGAGAAGTTCGAGGATGAGGCCGGCCTCGAGGCTGCATACGACAGCTTCCTGGATCAGTTCGAGACCTCTGATGGCAAGTCCATCAAGCCGGGCACCGAGGCAAAGGCCGAAGCTCTCGAGGACGACGAGGTCGAACAAGAGCAGATCAAGATCCAGAAGCGGGGCTGATCTGAGTTGTTCGCAAAGCAAATGATCGAAGGGGAGGTGAGCACCGATGGCTGCATCACTGCGTGAATATCGCGCACGGATCAAGTCGACCGAGTCGACCAAGAAGATCACGCGCGCCATGGAGCTCATCGCCGCCTCGCGGATCATCAAGGCTCAGCAGCGGGCTCAGGCGGCAGCGCCTTATGCCCGCGAGTTGACCCGCGCGGTGTCGGCGGTGGCGTCCTACTCCAATGTCGACCATGCCCTGATCACCGAGCCAGAGAAGTCCAACCACGCCTCGATCTTGCTGGTCGCCAGCGATCGCGGGTTGGCTGGAGCCTATTCCTCCAGCGTGATCAAGGAGACCGAGCGGTTGATCGAGCGCCTTCGTGACGAAGGCAAGACTGAGGTCAGCCTGTATGTCTCCGGTCGCAAGGCCGAGTCATATTTCAAGTTCCGCAATCGCGTGATCGTCAAGACTTGGGCGGGTCATTCTGACCAACCCAACTTCGACGTAGCCCGCGAAATGGCTGACACCCTCATCGAGGCCTTTGTGGCCGAAGAGGGCGAGCACGAGCACGCGACCCACGAAGTGCATGTTGTCTACACGCGCTTCAAGTCGATGCTCGTGCAGGAGCCGGTTGCCTTGCGTCTGCTACCACTTGAGGTTGTGGAAGACGATTCGCCGCCCGCTCCCGAAGACGTGCTGCCGCTCTATGAGTTCGAGCCGTCAGCAGCCGAGGTACTGGACTCGCTCCTGCCGAAGTATGTGCAGAGCCGGGTCTTCTTCGCACTCCTGCAAGCAGCAGCATCGGAGCTCGCTGCTCGTCAGAAGGCGATGAAGTCCGCGACGGACAATGCCGAAGAGCTCATCAAGAAATTCACCCGTATCGCCAACCAGGCACGCCAGGCTGGCATCACCCAAGAAATCAGCGAAATCGTGGGTGGCGTGAACGCGCTTGCCGACGCCACCGCAGCCAGCGAATAAGTGAGTGAGAGAAATGACTGCCACTGTTGAGGAAAGCACCGAGAACAAGGCCGGTGGCACCGGCCGCATCGCCCGGGTGATCGGCCCGGTCGTGGACGTGGAGTTCCCGACCGACTCGATGCCCGACATCTACAACAAGCTCGAGGTCAATCTCGAGCTAGAGGGTGAGGCCAAGGTCCTCTCCCTTGAAGTTGCCCAGCACATTGGCGACGGCATGGTCCGCGCCATTTCGCTGCAGCCCACCGACGGACTCGTCCGTGGCGCGCAGGTCAGTGACACCGGTGGTCCGATCAGCGTCCCAGTTGGCGACATCACCAAGGGCCACGTCTTCAACGCACTCGGTGAGTGCCTCAACCTCGAAGAGGGCGAGAAATACGAAGTCAACGAGCGCTGGGGCATCCACCGCAAGGCGCCGGCCTTCGACCAGCTTGAGTCCAAGACTCAGATGTTCGAGACCGGCATCAAGGTCATCGACCTGCTCACCCCCTACGTGCAAGGCGGCAAGATCGGCCTGTTCGGTGGCGCCGGTGTGGGCAAGACCGTGCTCATCCAGGAGATGATCGCCCGGGTGGCAAAGGACCACGGTGGCGTGTCGGTGTTCGCCGGTGTTGGCGAGCGCACCCGCGAGGGCAACGACTTGATCGTCGAAATGGAAGAGGCCGGTGTGATCGGCCAGACCGCGCTCGTTTTCGGTCAGATGGATGAGCCGCCCGGCACCCGTCTGCGCGTGGCCTTGTCGGCACTGACCATGGCGGAATACTTCCGTGATGTGCAGAAGCAGGACGTGCTGCTCTTCATCGACAACATCTTCCGCTTCACCCAGGCTGGCTCTGAAGTGTCCACCCTGTTGGGTCGGATGCCTTCAGCGGTGGGCTACCAGCCCAACCTGGCTGACGAGATGGGTGTGCTCCAAGAGCGGATCACCTCGACCCGTGGTCACTCGATCACCTCGATGCAGGCGATCTATGTGCCGGCCGATGACTACACCGACCCGGCGCCGGCGACCACCTTCGCCCACTTGGATGCCACCACGGAGTTGTCGCGTGAGATTGCCTCGCTCGGCATCTACCCGGCCGTGGACCCGCTGACCTCCACCTCGCGGATCCTCGACCCGCAGTACATCGGCAAGGATCACTACGAGTGCGCAATCCGGATCAAGCAGATCCTTCAGCGCAACAAGGAACTCCAAGACATCATCGCAATCCTCGGTGTCGACGAGCTCTCCGAAGAGGACAAGATCATCGTGTCTCGTGCTCGCCGCATCCAGCGCTTCCTGAGCCAGAACACCTATGTTGCCAAGCAGTTCACCGGCATCGAAGGTTCGACCGTTCCGGTCAAGGACACCATCGAGGCCTTCAACAAGATCGCAGACGGTGAGTACGACCACGTGGCCGAGCAGGCCTTCTTCATGTGCGGCGGTCTCGATGACGTCGAGAAGAAGTGGAAGGAAATCCAGGAGCAGACGGGCCAGGCCTGATGAGTGACGACGTACTCAATGTGGAGTTGGTCGCGGCCGACCGACTGGTCTGGTCTGGGCAGGCTCAGCGAGTGATTGCTCGCACCACTGAGGGCGACGTTGGCATCATGCCCAACCACGCCCCGGTGCTGTCGATCTTGGTCGACGGAGTGGTGGATGTCTTGACCACTGACGACGAGACCTGGGTCGCTGCAGTCGACTCAGGCTTCATCTCGGTGGCCAACAATCGGGTGTCGATCCTGTCCGACAATGCTGAGATGGCCCACGACATCGATCTTGAGCAGGCTCGCCAGGAGTTGGCCAGAGCTCAAGATGCCGGTGGCAGTGACGACCATGCCGAAGCCGCCGTACGCCGTGCCGAAGCACGGATCCGAGCAGCAGAGCGAGCCAACTGAGCAATAGCTGACCAAAACGGCCGGTCGTCCCGACCGCTTGCGACAGGCAAGCTGGTTTGGCGGCTGGCCGTTTGGTATCTATCCTGACAACTGGATTGATGGGAGAGCAGTGGACCTATGACGATGGCATTGGAGTGGTTCTTCGGTGCTCTTGCTGCGCTCTTGGCTGCCCTCATGCTGTGTGGTCTCTATCTGATCTTCAGACGCCGTTTGATCGCCCGCAAGGGCGGCACCTTCGAACTCGCAATGCGGCGTGAAGGGTCGTCTGCGGAGAGAGGCTGGCACTTGGGTCTCGGACGATGTCAGGGGGAGTGCTTGGAGTGGTTTCCGGTCTTTTCTGCTGATCCCCGACCCAAACGCAAGTGGCTCCGACATGAGCTGGCGATTGCTGGACAGCGCGACCCCCGAGGCCTTGAGCTCGAAGCCCTCTATGCAGACAGTGTCGTGGTCAAGTGCAGGTCAGTTAAAACCGAACTCGAGTTTGCGATGAGCGCCAACTCGTTGACCGGCTTTTCATCTTGGTTGGAAGCGGGTCCGCCAGGCACGCCTCGCCAACATTGAGTCTCGCCAGCCTTGAACCCTCGGCAGTCAAGGGTCGCCTGGATCTGACCCCAATCAGCCCGGGTGGCTAGTCGAGGATTTGATCGCGCTCACCGCCCGGAACCCACAAGATGTCGCCCTGCTCTCGATTGGCATGCCGAGCCAAGATGAACAGCAGGTCTGAGAGACGATTGAGATATTTGATTGCCAGGTCGTTCATCGTCTCAGCGTGATCAACATGAGCGAGCCACGCGGCCCGCTCTGCCCTTCGCGCGATCACCCGAGCGACGTGCAATTGCGCGGCTGCCGGGGTGCCGCCGTTGAGGATGAAGGAACGCAACTTCGGCAAGGCCTCGTTGTACTCATCGCACCAGCTTTCAAGCTTGTCGATGTAGTACTGCTCGATGCGCAGTTGGGGATACTCCGGGTTTGGTACGACGGGTGTGGCCAAGTCGGCGCCAACATCGAAGAGATCGTTTTGGATGTGCAAGAGCACCTTGTTGACCGAGGGGTCAAGATCTGTGGTTGCGAGCACGACACCGATCTGGGCGTTTGTCTCATCAACGGTCGCATAGGCCTCGAGTCTTGGGTCGACCTTGCTGGTCTCGCTCATGTCGCCAAGGCGGGTGCGTCCACCGTCTCCGGTGCGGGTGTAGATGCGGGTGAGATTGACCATGCTTGGCAGCCTACTGGCCAGATTGACCAGTGTTTGTCCGGGAGTGCCTCAGCCACGACTAGAGTCGGAGGGTGAGCAGTTTCCGGGTGCATTCGCAAGGTCCGTTCACGGCGCCGCTGTCCGGTGCCGTCGAAGTGGGCGGTGCGAAGAACTCAGCATTGAAGCTCATGGCTGCGACTCTGTTGGCCCCAGGACGATCAACCATTCGCAATGTGCCCGACATTTTGGATGTCACCGTCATGGGCCAACTCCTGGAGCAGTTGGGCTGTCGCGTGAGCATCGCTCCCGAAGAGTCAGGTGACTTCGCGGCTGCCAAACCCAGCCTGACCGTGATTGTGGAAGTGCCCGCACAACTCGGCCATGAGGCGCCCTACGAACTGGTCAGGCGCCTACGAGCGTCGATCAGCGTTTTGGGCCCATTGGTGGCCCGGTGCCATCGGGCAAGCGTTGCGTTGCCCGGCGGAGACGCGATCGGTAGTCGAGGTCTCAACATGCACATGAGTGGTCTTGATGAGATGGGGGCCAGATGTCATGTGGAGCACGGGCAGGTGATCGCCAAGGTTGACCATGAGTTGCGAGGTGCCCGGCTGGGCCTGGACTTTCCGTCGGTGGGGGCCACCGAGAACCTCTTGATGGCCGCGGTCTTGGCCAAGGGTACGACGAGCATCGACAATGCGGCGCGCGAGCCCGAGATCGCAGATCTGTGCTCGATGTTGACCAAGATGGGGGCCCAGATCGAAGGGGCCACCACATCAACGCTGCTCATAGAGGGTGTCGAGAGTTTGCAACCCGTCGACCACACGACCGTGACCGATCGGATCGTGGCTGGCACCTGGGCCTTTGCCGCAGCACTGGCGGGAGGGAGGGTCCGGGTGGTCAATGGGATCGCTGAGCATCTCGACCTGCCGCTGGACAAACTCCAACTCGCTGGGGGTGAGATTGACACGGATGCAGCTGGGTTTTCGGTTTCCTTCACCAATCGGCCTCGTGCGATCGAGATCTCAACCCTGCCCTATCCGGGGTTTCCTACCGATCTCCAGCCATTTGCAATGGCTTTGGCATCGGTGTCGGAAGGGATGGGGATGATCACCGAGAATGTTTTCGAATCACGATTCATGTTTGCCCAAGAGTTGGCTCGGCTGGGGGCCGATGTGCGGGTGGACGGACATCATGCGTCGATCCATGGTGGCTTGGCCCTCTCTGGCGCTCCTGTGGAGGCACATGACATCCGGGCAGGTGCTGCCCTGGTGCTGGCGGGATTGGCAGCGGTCGGCACGACCACGGTCAGCCAGTCCCACCACATCGATCGAGGCTATCCAGCATTTGCTGAGCATTTGCGATCACTGGGCGCAGAGGTTGAGCGCATCTAGCTCTCCGGCAGTGCGTCGTACATCTCAGCGGTTACCCCTCGCACTTGTGGCGACTCCCAACTAGAGTCATTACCCATGAGTAGCCCCAATGAATCCGCGCCCGGTGACAAGCAGGTCGAGAAGGACCGTCCCTGGGTGATGCGCACCTATGCCGGGCATTCGTCGGCAGCGGAGTCCAACAAGCTCTATCGCACCAACCTGGCCAAGGGGCAGACCGGACTTTCAGTGGCCTTCGACCTGCCCACGCAGACAGGCTATGACCCTGACTCGCCCCTCGCACGCGGTGAGGTTGGCAAGGTTGGCGTGCCGATCCAGCACTTGGGAGAGATGCGGAGGCTGTTTGCCGACATCCCACTCATCCAGATGAACACCTCGATGACCATCAATGCCACGGCGATGTGGCTGTTGGCGCTTTATCAAGTCGTGGCCGAGGAGCAGAATCCTGACTTGGCCCCGACCGAGGTGGCCCACCAGTTGGCTGGCACCACCCAGAACGACATCATCAAGGAATATCTATCGCGGGGCACATATGTCTTTCCGCCGGAACACTCCTTGCGGCTCATCGCCGATGTCATCTCCTACACCGTCAATGAGATCCCCAAGTGGAATCCCATAAATATCTGCAGCTATCACCTCCAAGAGGCTGGTGCGACCCCCGTGCAGGAGCTCGCCTATGCGCTGTGTACGGCGATCTCGGTGCTCGACACGGTCAAAGACTCAGGACAGGTCAGTGAAGACGACTTCGCCAAGGTCGTGGGCCGGATCTCCTTTTTTGTAAACGCCAGCGTGCGCTTTGTCGAGGAGGTCTGCAAGATGCGGGCCTTCGTTGAGTTGTGGGATGAGATAACCCGCGAGCGATATGGCGTCACCGATCCCAAGATGCGCCGCTTCCGTTATGGCGTGCAGGTCAACTCGCTGGGCCTCACCGAGGCTCAACCCGAAAACAACGTGCAACGCATTGTGCTGGAGATGCTGGGCGTCACATTGTCGAAGGATGCGCGGGCTCGAGCCGTGCAGCTTCCTGCCTGGAACGAAGCTCTGGGGCTGCCCAGACCCTGGGACCAACAGTGGTCACTGCGCTTGCAGCAGGTCTTGGCCTTCGAGTCCGACCTCTTGGAATATGAAGACATATTCGATGGCTCACACGTGATCGAGGCGAAGGTGAATCAACTCGTCACCGATGCTCGGGCTGAGATGGATCGAGTGCAAGCCATGGGAGGCGCAGTCGCAGCCGTGGAGTCCGGCTACATGAAGCAGGCTCTGGTCTCATCGCATGCGGCCCGCCGGGCCCGGATCGAGAGTGGACGAGACATCGTCGTGGGCGTGAACAAGTTCGAGACCACCGAGCCATCGCCGCTGACATCTGATCTGGATGCGGCTATTCAGGTGGCTGATCCCGAGGCGGAGAAGTCCGCAATCCAGAGCCTCAATGACTGGAAGGCCCAGCGTGATGAGGCACAGCTCGCCAAGGCCCTGCAACAGTTGGCAGCAGATGCAAAGTCGGACAAGAACTTGATGGAGGCCACTTTGGCGGCAGCACGAGCCGGGGCAACCACGGGTGAGTGGGCCGGTGCCCTGCGGGAGGTCTTCGGTGAATTTCGGGCACCCACCGGTGTCGCGGGCGCGGTGAGTGCAGTTGATGCAGGCGCGGAGTTGACCGCCGTACGCGAGCGAGTGAAGCAGACCGGCGAAGATCTCGGTGGTCGCTTGCGGCTACTGGTCGGCAAACCCGGCCTGGATGGGCACTCCAATGGCGCCGAGCAGGTTGCCGTGCGGGCGCGTGATGTCGGCTTCGAGGTGATCTATCAGGGCATTCGACTCACGCCTGAGCAGATCGTCGCCGCGGCTGTGGCTGAAGACGTGCACTGTGTCGGGGTGTCGATCCTGTCGGGATCTCACATGGAGTTGGTGCCTGAGGTGCTGGCCGCAATGAAATCAGCAGGCATCGATGATATTCCGGTGATCGTGGGCGGGATCATCCCCGCAAGCGACGCGGCGGCACTAAAGGCGATGGGCGTGGCTGAAGTGTTCACGCCCAAGGACTTCAGTCTGACCGAAGCCATGAGCCATATCGTCGAGGCCATCAGAAGGGCCAACGATATGGATTGATCACAAGCCGATCGGTGCCACGCCCCGGATTTCGCTGCGCCAGCCGGCTTTGCGGCTTAGGGTGGGGCCAGTCCGGTGACGTGTGAAACGAGGGTCGGGGTTGATGGGTGCACAAGAGCATGCCAGCAGGTCTGGCGCTGAGGGTAAGTCGATCTTCCGCGACCTGCTCGAGTCAGCCCCGGACGGCCTGGTCATCGTCAACTCTGAAGGCATGATCGTGATGGTCAATGTCATGGCCGAGCGACTCTTCGGTTATGACCGCTCCCAACTACTTGGCCAGTCAGTGGAGATCTTGTTGCCCGAGCGGTTGGCCGGCATGCACTCGGCTTTCAGGTCTGGCTTCATGGCGAACCCCGAGTCGCGATCCATCGGACAGCGCAGCCCGTTGTGGGCCCGTCGCCGCGACGGAGCTGAGTTCCCTGTCGAGATCGCCCTGTCTCCCCTCAAGACCGAAGAGGGCACTTTGATCTCTGCCTATATCCGAGATGTGACTGACCGACTTGAGGCGCAAGGTGAGGCAGACCGGGTCAAGGAGGACTTTTTCGCGACGGTCTCACATGAGTTGCGTACGCCGCTGACCTCGATGATCGGTTACGGCGAGTTGATGCAGGATCTTGAGAACTTGAGCCCACAGGGTGAGCGATTCTTGTCAGTGATCCTGCGCAGTGCCGAGCGTGAACTTCGCCTGGTTGAAGACTTGCTGACTCTGGTGGCCACCGAGGGTGCCGAGCTTGCCATCAACCCAGCTCGCATCGACTTGGTGCCAGTGGTGCGCGATGCTGTTTCTTTGGTGGAACCTCGTTGTCTTGAGCATGGCCTTGCGTTGTCCTTGGAGTTGCCGGATGTGTCGGTGCCGATTCTGGGTGACGTAGACCGACTGCAGCAGGCATTGGGCACCCTGCTGAGCAATGCAGTGAAGTTCTCCCGGCCCGACAGTTCGTTGCAGGTGCTCATGAGGGTCACTGGCAACCAGGCCCATATCGACGTGATCGACAGCGGCCCAGCCGTGGCCGGCGCTCAACCTGGTCAATCCTTCGAGGCTGAAGGCAGTGCGGGAGCGACATACGAGAAGCGTGTGCGTGGAGTCGGCATTGGTCTGACGATCACCTTGGCGATCATGGACGCCCATAGGGGTCGGATCGAAGTGCTGAGCGATGATGAGGACAGCTCGGTATTTCGCGTGATCCTGCCGCTCGCCTGAGCGGTGGGCATCTGCTTGGGAGCAGCTCAGAACAGGCGGTGCTCGGCATCGTCGATGCCGCGCAAGGCGTCATAATCAACGGTGACGCAGGTGATCCCACGATCCTCCGCGAGCACTCGAGCTTGAGGCTTGATCAATTGGGCCGCAAAGATGCCACTAACTGGATGCAACATGGGGTCGCGGTTGAGCAACTCCAAGTAGCGAGTCAGTTGCTCAACGCCATCGATCTCACCGCGTCTCTTGATCTCAACGGCAACCGATGAGCCTTGCGGGTCCTTGCACATCAGGTCAACCGGCCCGATTGCGGTGGGGAACTCTCGGCGCACGAGGGTGAGGCCGGGGGCAAGGGACGCTGGATGCTCGGCCAGCAACTCCTGTAGATGCTTCTCGACCCCGTCCTTTTGCAGCCCGGGGTCGATGCCCAACTCGTGTGAGGTGTCGTGGAGTACTTCGAAGATCAGGATTCGCAGCGTGTCATCGGTTTTTGGAGAGCTCACCAGCCACTCGATCTCTCCGTCTTCGGTGCTGCCCTCGCGAAGGGTGCAAGGCGGTGACATCCAGTTGAGCGGCTTGTAAGACCCGCCATCTGCATGGATCAGCACCGACCCATCCGCCTTCAACATCAAGACCCGGGTGGCCATTGGGAGATGTGCGGTCAAGCGCCCTGCGTAGTCGACTTGGCAGCGGGCCACAACGAGTCTCACCTGTCCGAATCTACACCGGACCACAACGGTGTCTTGGAGAGTGGTCGGGGTCACTGACTCGCGAGTAACTTCCGTGGCATGATGCCCGACATGATCGAGAATCCCATCAGCCAAAAGTTGCTGCTTCCCTACCTGAACCACGCGGTTTCGATGCTTGAATCCGGCTATGCCACCAGGGTCGACATCGATGCTGCAATGCGTTTTGGATGTGGCTACCCGGCCGGCCCCTTGGAGATGCTCGATCAGATCGGTGCTGCGCGAGTCAATGACTTGCTGCAAGCTCGATTTGAAAAGAGCGGCGATGACCTGCATCGGCCCGCAGAGTTGTTGTCCAAGTTGGCGCAGGGGCAGTCAAGCGCCACCGACGAGGCCGGCTCGTCCAGCAGCCCGGAGTTCAAGCGTCCGATCGCAAAGGTGGGCGTCGTGGGCACGGGCACCATGGCCACCGGCATCGTCGAGGTCTTCGCCAAGGCGGGATATCCGGTGACCTATGTCGGTCGAGGAGAAGACAAGGTTGCGGGCGTCAGGGCATCCATCGAGAAGTCTTTGGGCAAGGCGGTGGATCGCGGAAAGCTCGACGAGGCCGGTCGAGACGCCGTGCTCGCCAATCTGACAGGCGCGACCAGCCGTGAAGATCTGGCTGACGTGGACATCGTGGTTGAGGCGATTGCTGAAGATCTGGAGATCAAGAAGCAGCTCTTTGCCGATCTCGATCGAATCTGCAAGCCTGGCGCCATCTTGGCGACGACCACGTCTTCACTGCCCATCACCGTGTGTGCCCAAGCCACCAACCGTCCGGCTGATGTGATCGGGATGCACTTCTTCAACCCTGCCCCGATCATGAAGTTGGTCGAAGTAGTCACTACTGATCAGACCAACCCCGAAGTTGATGAGACGGTCAAGGCGCTTTGTGACAAGACCGGCAAGGTGGCTGTGTCGTGCGGTGATCGTGCTGGCTTCATCGTCAACTGTTTGCTTTTCCCCTATCTCAACGACGCAGTGAAGATGGTGGATGCCGGGGAGGCCTCCATCGACGAGATCGACCAAGCGATCAAGGAGCACGTGCGGCTCCCGATGGGGCCCTTCGCCCTGCTTGATGTCGTAGGCAATGACGTCTCCTTGGCAATCGAGAAGGAGCTCTTCGCTGAGTTCGGTCACGAGGGCTTTGCTCCGGCGACAGGGCTGGAGAATGTCGTGGCCGAAGGCAAGTTGGGTCGCAAGACCAAGCAGGGCTTCCACGACTACAACTGACGCATCATCTGGTTTCCTGATGCCAGCCATCCGAGCCAACTCGGTGCTCCCTGCACGGCGCGAGCAATTGACCTTGCACACCGGTGACGGGCTCGAACTCGTTGGCGAGTTGGCTCTGCCTGCGAGCCGTGAGCCCGTTGCCACGCTCGTGTGCCTGCACCCGCTCCCGACTCACGGCGGGATGATGGACAGTCATGTCTTCCGCAAGGCGGCCTATCGGCTGCCAGCGCTTGCTGACCTTGGTGTGTTGCGCTTCAACAGCCGTGGCACCTGGAGTCAGCAAGGACGCAGCGAGGGCACCTTCGACAACGCCATTGGTGAGCGATTTGATGTCATGGCGGCATTGGAGTACGCCGACTTCCACGACCTCCCGAATGTCTGGCTGGTCGGCTGGTCTTTCGGCACCGACCTGGTCTTGATGCATGGCTTGGACCCGGTCGTACAGGGCGCGATCTTGTTGTCACCTCCACTGCGTTTCTCCATGCCTGCCGACTTGTTGCGCTGGGCTGAAGATGGCCGCCCACTAGTGGCTTTGATCCCGGAGTTCGATGACTACTTGCGTCCGGCCCAGGCCCAAGAGCGCTTCGCGCCTGTGCGCCAGGCCCGAGTGATCGCCGTACCAGGGGCCAAACATCTGTGGGTTGGGGATGCCGAGCGAGTGTTGGACGCGATCGTAGAAGTAGTGGCGCCGTCGGTGCCCCTGCCGCTGCCCCGAGAGTGGGATGGGCCCATGGAAATGGCCGACAACAGCGCCTACAACGCCCAGAACTGGCCGACTATCAGGTGAACTGTGGCTTGGTTGGTTACCTTGGCACTTTCGTGCCGATGACGATCAGGAACTGATCGCGCTGGACGGGATTGTGCCGTGGTGGCGCAATGGCAAACACGCCGTGAAGGTAGTGCCCTGACCCAGCTTGGAATCCACGGTGACCTCGCCACCATGTTGTTGGGCAATTTGTGAGGTGATGTAGAGGCCCAATCCGGTGCCTGGGATTTGGTTCTCGTAGGCGTTGTGAGCCCGGAAGAAGCGGCTGAAGAGCTGCTCTTGGTCTTCACGCGGGATGCCGATCCCCGTGTCGGAGACCTTGAAAGTGACGCTCGATTCATCTGAACTGATCGAAAGATAGACCCGCTCACCCCTATGGGAGAACTTCGCGGCATTGCTGAGCAAGTTGGTCAGCATCCGGAAGACATGATTGAAGTCAGCATCGAGTGACAACTCCTCATCGAAAGGGGCTACCTGTAGAGAGACATCAGCCTGCTGGAACAAGGGTGCCATCGCATCGGTGAGTGCCTCGATCAGTGATGCGACCGTGAAGTTGGACAGACTTAGCGAAATGGTCGTGTCTTCGATGTGCGACACGGTGAGTAGGTCGTCAACGAGGCGCATGAGTCGACGGCTGCTGCGTTCAATCGAGCCGAGCATCTGGCGCTGGTCGTGGTTGAGGTCTCCGGCGACCCTGTCGATGAGCACTTCGGTGTAGCCGATGATGCTGGCAATCGGCGTGCGGAGTTCATGGCTCACCGTGGAGACAAGTTCAGTCTTTAGCTGATCAATGTGGGCAAGTCGCTCACTGGCGTGCTGTTCGGTCTTGAGCGCCTTGCGCAGGGCGTTCTCTGTGGACACCCGCTCGGTGACATCATCGGCGGTGGTCAGGTATTCCAGGACTTCGCCGTTGGCACCCCGAATGGGAGTCGTGGTTGTTGCCAAGACCCGTGTGCTGCCATCACGGTGGGTCATCGGCGTCACGCTGACGATCGGATCGTGAGGCTTCTTTTCAAGCATTGTGCTGACCAAGTCGGCGAAGGTGCTGTGTGGGCCCAGGCCATAACGGGCCATGATCTCTGCCCGCTGAGCCTGCGGGATGAGTACAGCACCGCCATGGCGTACCTCGCCCTCGGTGAAGCCAAGGATGCGCGTCGCGCCGGGGCTGAACCGGGTGACTCTGCCCGATTGGTCCATGGTCACGATCATGATGCCGGTGGCTGACTCGACCACACGTTGCAGTCGCTTTTGCTCATCAGTTGCGCGTTGCGTCGTACGGCGCAATGCCGCCACGATCGCCGAGAGCGGGATCGCGCCAGACAAGATGACCAAGACGAAGGTGTTAGCCAGCACCAGCATGTCGGCGATCGGGATTGGCTCTCCGAAACTCGTCTTGGAGAAGACCCCGAGCTTGCCGATGATGTAGAGAGTCGAGATCAGGCTGAACAGCGCTGTGACCCCCATCATCTGGGTGTACGACGAGCGCAGTGCCATCCAGATCATCAGGGGCATGAACAGTAGCGCCAAGGTTGGGGTCTGGATGGGAAGGAGCAGAAGAAGCAGCACCCCGATGGCCATCGCAACCTGGGTGAGGTGCTCCCATCTCGAGCTGGGCCGCGCGACCGTGCCGGGGAAGTAGAAGGGGAGGGTCTCCAGGCTGGCGACTGCCCGGCACAAGCCGACGGCGATCGCGGATACGTGAGCACGGGGTACGTCAAGGGCGCTGAAGACACCCCAAGCCATCACGAGACTGCACAGACTGAGGATCCCGATGCTGATCAAGAACCTCACGAGTGCTTGGCTGGATCCAGACAGTGCGTCTTCGCCAGCCCACTTCCGCAGCAGCAGGTAGCCGATGGGTAGTTCGATCAAAGACATTGCGGTGAGGAGGAAGGCAAGGGTGCTGTAGTCGCCCATGAATGGAGACAGAGCGAAGCTGATCACGTAGAAAGACGCGCCGACCAGCCAGCGATATTGCACCGTCGTGATGAACATCGCGCCGATTGGTAGGGCCGTTACGGCGTAGAACACCGCATGCGAGACCGGCTGGCTCGTGGAGTGTGAAAAGCTCAGCCACATCGAGCCGAGCCAGAGCGCATATGCCGCCGCCAGTCTCGCCCGTGGGACGGACAACGGCGTCGGCGTCATGGCTACCTCGTCAATGCTGATCCTGGCGCTTGACCACTATCTCTTTGGTCAAAAGTAATAACGCCGCAGCTGTGGGGATAGCCAACAGCGCCCCCACAACTCCTAGGAGACTAGCGCCTAGGAGCGCTGCAATCACAGTCACGACGCCTGGGATGTCAACTGCTCTAGACATCACTCGTGGGTAGAGCAAGTAGTTCTCGACTTGCTGATAGATGATGTAGAAGATCACGCAGGCGATCCCGGTGCCGATGCCTTGGGTGAACGCGATCGCACACACGATGACCGCGCCGATCGTGGCGCCGATCAAAGGGATCACATCGAGAATGGCCACGATCAGGGCCAAGGCCAAGGCATATTCGCCCATCCCGATGCTGAACAAGAAGACCAAGGTGCTGATGCCGGCACACATGGCGATCACGAAGGCGCCGCTGACATAGCCGCCGACGCCACGCAGGATCTCCTCGCTCAACTCGGAGGTGCGAGTACGACGACTGGCTGGTGCCAAGCTGAAGGCGGCCCGCTTCGCGTGAGGCAGGGACGCCAAGAAGTAGATGGTCATCACGAGCACCACGAAGGCATTGCCCAAGAATCCCAAGACGGCCTTGCCAACTCCAACTACGCCGCCAAAGAGTCTCTCGGCAAGATCGGCGCTGGTCAGATAGGCCTCGATCTTGTTGATCACGTCGTATTGATCGTTGAGTTGGTTGACCCAGTGGTTCTTCTCCAAACTGGCGAACCACTCAGGGGCTCTGGCGATGAGCGTGGCGACCTGTTCGCTCACCACAGGCACGATCGCAATGCCGAACAACAAGATCGCTAGGAGCGATGCATTGGCCACCAAGACTACCGCGATTGGTCGCCGGATGCCTTTGCGCATGAACCATTCGACTGCTGGATTCAGGCCCGCAGCCAAGAACACACTGATCACGATCAGGATCAGGACCGCAGCAGCCTTGGAGATGACCAATCCCAAGAAGATTGCTGACAAACCACCCATGGTTGCGAAGAAGCCGAAGGTGAAGGGGGACCTGATGGTGAGCAATCTCGCGCTTGAGTCGGTTGTGGTTGGCAGTTGGGATGGCGCCGACTCGGGGTTGCTCGGCTCCTCTGCGTCGGCTGTGGTCACGGTCATGCCAACCCTAGGGCTGAGGCTGTTGATTGGGCACAGTCGGTGAAGACTTCTCGTCGTCACCACCGAAGCCAGCGATCACGTCGCGCAACTGCCCCAATTGGGCGGTGATGGCGTCACGACGGCGGGTCATCTGGTCGACTTCGGCCTTGATCGCCTCCAGGCGGCGTTGGTGGTCGGCATGGCCGGCGCTGATCTGGGCCTCGGCCTGGGCCTTGGCTGCGGCCACGATGCTGGCGGCCTCCTGCTTGGCGTGCTCGATGAGGCCCTTGGCTTCATGGGCAGTGCGCTCGTGGTGGGCTTTGGCCGCCTCGGTTGCTTCCTTGGCGCGCTTCTCAGCTGCTGTGGCACGCTCCTCGGACTCGCTGATCAGGCGTTGCGACTCGGTGACCGCCTGGGCATGGTGTTCGGTGGCTTCTCTGGTGAGCCGCTCCTTCTCCACGGCAAGAGTGCGTCTTGCTTCTTGTACTTCGCGATCAGCAGCGGCCCGCAACTGCTCACTCTCACGCGTTGCCGTGGTGCGCATGGCCGAGCCTTCTTGTTCGGCCGCAAGCCGGAGTTGGTCTGCTTGGCGTTTGGCGCTGGCAAGCAGATCTTCAGCCTCTGCCTGTTGGCGACTGCTGGCCTGCTCCTGCTCGGCAGCGATGCGTGCGCGAGTTTCTTCGAGCTCGCGCAGTGCGGTGAGGCGTTGTCCTTCCACTTCGCTTTGGGCTTGAGCGCGAAGCTTGGTTGCCTCTCGGCTGGCGGTTTCCTTGATCTGGCTGGCCTCTGCTCGAGCTTGGCTGATCACTGCCGCTGCCTGCTCTTCGGCCATACGGAGCAACTCGCTGGCCCGATCGCCAAGCCCGGTGTACGTCGGGGCTTCCTGCTCCTCCAACTGTTTGCGGATGCTTTCGCGATCTTCGGCAAGCTCGTTGATCCGGTTTTGGGCTTCTTCGAGAGCGGCGATCAAACCGGCCCGGTCAGCCGCCATCGTGCGTAGGTGGGCGTCGACAGCGGCCGGGTCATAGCCTCTGCGCACCTGAGGCAGGAAGGGTGCCTTTGGTGCGGTGGGCAATGGCTCCGTCATGCTGGGCGCCACCACCACGGGAGTTGCTTGGGTCGGCTTCGGAATGGAGGCAGTCGCCTCGGGTGGCTGAGCCACCGTCGGAGAAGGAGTGGTCGTGTCCGGCCCTGCGGGGGAAGCAGTGGCTTCGGCCCTCGGGTGGGCCGCTGATGGAGGGCTCTGGATCACCTGGGTTGGCTCGTGGTCGGCCTCGGCCGGGTCTTCATCAAAGATTGACAATCCATCGTTAGCCATGTGACTTCCTTAGCCGACTCGCTGGGTGCTTACCTGCCTAGTGTTGCCGATGCGCGCTGGGTTTCCCAAGCACCCCCCCGCTGTAGTTGGCGTTGGAGGGACTCCTAGACCAGATCACACGCCTCGGAAGGCGTTGATCTCGTCAAGGTGCTTGGCTCGCAAGGCCTCGTCGCGTACGCCGAGTCCCTCCTCGGGAGCCAGACAGAGGACGCCAACCTTGCCCTGGTGGGCATTCTTGTGCACGTCGAGCGCGGCCTGCCCAACCTCCGCAAGCGGATAGGTCTGCGACAACGTCGGATGGATCTTGCCCTTGCTGATCAGGCGATTGGCTTCCCAGGACTCCCGATAGTTGGCGAAGTGCGAGCCGACGATCCGCTTGAGGTTCATCCACAAGTAGCGGTTGTCGTATTGGTGCATGTAGCCGCTGGTGGAGGCGCAGGTGACGATGGTGCCACCCTTGCGGGCGGCAAAAACTGATGCGCCGAAGGTTTCCTTGCCCGGATGCTCGAAGACGATGTCGACATCTTCGCCCCCAGTCAGGTCACGGATGTCCTTGCCGAAGCGGCGCCATTCCTTCGGGTCTTGGGTGTGCTCGTCCTTCCAGAATTTGTAGCCGGCCTCGGAGCGATTGATGATCAACTCCGCGCCCATCTTGCGGCAGATCTCGGCCTTGTCCTCGCTGGAGACCACGCATACGGGGGTGGCGCCGCCGTTGAGGGCGTACTGCGTGGCAAAACCGCCCAGTCCGCCGGAGGCGCCCCAGATCAGCACATTGTCGCCCTGCTTCATGCCAGCGCCATTGCGGCTGACAAGTTGGCGATAGGCCGTGGAGTTGACGAGGCCCGGAGAGGCGGCTTCTTCCCAAGTCAGGTGGTCGGGCTTGGGCATCAGCTGGTTTGACTTGACCAGGGCGAGTTGAGCCAGGCCGCCGAAGTTGGTCTCAAAACCCCAGATCCGCTGTTCGGGATCGAGCATGGTGTCGTTGTGGCCATCTGGGCCCTCGAGTTCGACCGAGAGGCAGTGCGCCACGACTTCGTCGCCGGGTTTCCAGTTGTGCACGCCTAGGCCGGTCTTGAGGACGACGCCGGACAGATCGGAGCCCACGATGTGATAGGGCAGGTCGTGGCGCTTGGCCAACGGCGATGTGCGGCCGTAGCGCTCCAGGAAACCGAAGGTCGGCAGTGGCTCGAAGATCGAGGTCCAAACGGTGTTGTAGTTGATCGCGCTGGCCATCACCGCCACGATTGCCTCGCCGGGGCCGAGCTCTGGCAAGGCGACCTCTTCTACGTGCAGCGACTTGCGAGGGTCTTTGTCGCGGGTTTCCATGCCCTCGAACATGTCGACCTCATCCTTGTGCACCGTTGCAGCGGTGTAGCTGGTGGGCAACTCGAGGTTGGCGAAGGCTTCACTTGAGGTGTTGCCGGCCAAGATGGCGTCGAGGATCTCCTGCACGGGGTGTCCCTTTTCGTTCAGATCGGTGTTGCTGCTGTGTGTCAGCGTGAATGCAACTTCGGCTTAGAGGAAGATACCCGTCAGTAACCCGCCTGGGTAGACCTTGTGACCTACAACCCAATTTGAGTGGCTGTCATGGTGCTAGTGAGCGCCGTCTGAGGCCGGCTCCACGAGCTCCACCAGCACGCCACCGGCGTCTTTGGGGTGGATGAAGTTGATCCGGGAGTTGGCCGTGCCACGTTTGGGCTCGGGGTAGAGCAGGCGCAGTCCGCGGTCGCGCAGGATCTGGCAGACCTGATCGACATCGCTGACCCGATAGGCCATTTGTTGGATGCCGGGCCCCGAACGATCAAGGAATTTGGCGATCGTTGACTCTTCATTGAGTGGAGCCAAGAGTTGGATACATGAATCTGACTCACCCACGCGCACCATGGCTTCGCGCACGCCTTGTTCTTCATTGACCTCTTCATGCTCGACATTCATGCCATAGATGTCGGTGTAGAACTTCATCGCGATATCAAGGTCGGGCACCGCGATGCCGACGTGATCGATGCAGAGGAATAGGTGCTGGGGGATTAGGGCGCTCATGACTGCATAGTTTCACACGCTCTCTGACTGTGACCGGTGCCTCAGCCTGCCCCCTCCCCAATCTGGTTACTGGAGGGTAAGGTCGCTCTCACCGGTCTTATGGCCATTGTTGTCATGGCCACCATCTTTTCCAGGAGGAACTCAATGTCACAGGCCAAGTCAGTCATCGTTGCGGGTGCCCGCACCCCAATCGGTCGTTTGTTGGGCGGATTGAAGAGCCTCTCCGCCGCTGATCTCGGTGGCGTGGCCATCAAAGGCGCCTTGGAGAAGGCTGGCGTGCAAGGTGACCAGATTGACTACGTGATCATGGGGCAGGTGATCCAGGCTGGTGCTGGTCAGATCACCGCTCGTCAGGCTGCGGTCAAGGGCGGCATCCCGATGGATGTCCCGGCGATCACCATCAACAAGGTCTGTCTGTCTGGCATCAATGCCATTGCGATGGCCGACCAACTCATCCGTGCTGGCGAGCACGACGTGATCGTGGCTGGAGGCATGGAGTCGATGACCAATGCTCCTCACCTGCTGCCCAAGTCGCGTGAAGGTTTGAAGTATGGCGACAACACGCTCGTTGACTCCATGGCCTACGACGCTTTGCATGACCAGTTCACTGACCAAGGCATGGGCAATCTCACTGAGGCCTGCAATGCGGCTGGTGCGAAGCTCACCCGCGAGGAGCAGGACGCGTTCTCAGCGCGCTCCCATCAGTTGGCTGCTGCCGCACAGAAGAATGGCGTCTTCGACGATGAGATCGTGCCGGTCGAGGTGCCCCAACGCAAGGGTGACCCGATCGTCGTGGCAGCAGATGAGGGTGTCCGCGCCAGCACCACTGCAGAGAGCCTGTCCGGTCTCCGGGCAGCCTTCGCCAAGGACGGCACCATCACAGCAGCATCGTCTTCGCAGATCTCCGACGGTGCTTGCGCGGTCGTGGTGATGAGCAAGGCCAAGGCCGAAGAGCTGGGCATCGAGTGGCTCGCCGAGATCGGCGCTTCGGGTCAAGTTGCCGGCCCCGACTCGACCTTGCAGTTGCAGCCCGCCCGAGCCACCAAACTGGCTCTCGACAAGGAAGGCATCACCATCGATGACGTCGACCTGGTTGAGTTCAACGAAGCCTTTGCAGCAGTCGGCATCGAGTCGGCGCGCGAGCTGAACATCCCCGAAGACAAGGTCAACGTCAACGGTGGCGCGATCGCGCTCGGACACCCAGTGGGCATGTCGGGTGCCCGGATCGTGCTGCACCTGGCCAAGGAGCTCAAGCGCCGTGGCGGAGGCACCGGCGTGGCCGCCCTTTGCGGTGGCGGCGGTCAGGGCGATGCCCTGATCGTGCGGGTGCCCAAGAGCTGACCGCTTCAACCAGATCCCCAGGATCCTGCCTTGGCGCGACGTACCGCTGACATCCCCACGCTCGTCTCACGAGCCCGTGATAGTGATCAGCGGTCCGTCGCGCGGTTGATCTCGCTCGTGGAGGACGACTCCGGGCAACTTCGCGAGGTCATGTCTGCGCTGACGGCGTACGTCGCCGAAGACCGCGCTGCGGGCAAGGGTGCACACATAATCGGGCTAACCGGACCCCCTGGGGTTGGGAAGTCAACCTCCACCTCGATGTTGGTCGGTGCGTTGAGAAGTCGCGGCAAACGAGTGGGGGTTTTGGCGATCGACCCGTCATCGCCGTTTACCGGTGGCGCTCTGCTTGGAGATCGAGTCCGGATGCAGGATCACGCACTCGACAAGGGCGTCTATATCCGCTCGATGGCTTCTCGAGGCCATCTCGGCGGATTGTCGGTGGCTACCCCTCAAGCTCTTCGAGTGCTTGATGCCGCAGGGTGTGACGTGATCTTGGTCGAGACAGTCGGGGTGGGGCAGAGCGAAGTGGAGATCGCCTCCATGGCTGACACCACACTAGTGCTGCTCGCCCCTGGCATGGGCGATGGGATCCAGGCCGCGAAGGCCGGAATCTTGGAGATCGGCGACATCTACGTCGTAAACAAGTCAGACCGCGAGGGAGCCTTGCAGTTACGTCGTGAATTGCGCTCGATGATGTCGTTATCGCAACGAGGCGAGAGCGACTGGAGGGCACCGATTGTCAATACTGTCGCCACAGACAAAGACGGAGTCGAAGAACTCCTTGATGCCATCGACGCCCATTGGGAGCACTTGTGCTCATCTGCGGGTTTGCAGCGTCGGCGCTTGCAACGGGCTCGGGTTGAGATCGAGGCGATTGCCCTGGCCTCCTATCGACGCGCTTGGCGCGGACTGACCGGCGTAGGGCTAGATGATTTAGCCCGTCAGGTGGAGTGCGGTGCCGTAGATCCTTATGCCGCAGCGGATGCACTCATAGCTGGTTGAGCGCGCCTCCCCGATCACGCGATGCTCGCGTGGTATGAAAAGCAGCAGACCTGTGTGTGTCCTTCCCCCTCAGTCAACCGAGCCACCGACAGGAGTGATCATGGGTGCGGTCTTGAAGAAGGGTGTACCCCTTCTACTCATTGTCTTCATTGGCTATTACCTCTTCACTGATCCCAAGGGATTGGCAGACGCGGGAACTTCGCTACTCAGCACCACTTGGCAGGCTTTGACCAACTTGTTCAATGCAGTTATCAACTTCGCCGACATCGCCAAGAGCTAGTAGCGAGCTCGACCATGTCGTTGTTGCCGAGCAGCCTCACCGACCCGCAGATCTCACGGCACTTGTTGCGTGAGGAAGGCGAAGACATCGTCGATGAAGTACGTAAGCACTGGATCGTCTACATCATCCCTGGATTCGTTGGTCTGCTTGCGCTTACTTGTTTGATCGGCTTCATGCTTGCGGACCCATCGTGGGCACCGATCCCTCTTGTGATCGGGATGATCTTGGCTGCCTGGGCGTCTTGGCGGGCCTTGTCGGAAAATATCGATCGTTTCGTGATCACCAACATGCGGGTCTTCAGAGTGCATGGGCTCTTTTCGCGCAACCTGGCCACCATGCCTTTGAGTCGGATCCTAGACATTACGGTGGTCAAACCCTTCTCCGGGAGGATCATGGGCTACGGGCATTTCACCTTCGAATCAGCAGCACAGGCACAGGGTTTGCGTGAAGTGAAGTTTGTTGGCCACCCTGACCGCCGTGATCTGGCTATCCAACGCGTCGTACAACGAGCTGGGTTGCGGGGGCAAGCTACTGGCCAGGGAAGTGGCACTCTAAGCCGTTAGGCAGGCAGATTCGGGTGGCTGTCAGCTGGCGCTTCGAGCGTGATCGCTAAGAGGAAAAAGGCCAAGAAATGTAAGTAGGCCAAGAAGAAGTGCGCCAAACCCGCAGCGCCACCAACCACACTGCCAGCTGCGCCCGTACTCCCACTTCCGGGCGGGTAAAGAGGCCGGTATCGAGCAGAGCGTCAGGAGTTGGGAGAGGCCGGGTTTCTTGTTGCGCGTGTTGGTGGCTGCCGTAGTCGGGGGTTTCTTTGTGGTTGGAAGTTGGATCGTTGATCGGCCTGGTGGGGGCAAGAAAAATTTGTTGTTGGTTGTTCCTGATGGTGTCTTTGTGGGTTAGTCTTGGGTTGACTTCGGGTTGGTTTTCTTTGAGAGTGTGGGGGCAGTGATGTTGCGACGTTTCTTGGTAGTGCTGTTGTCTTTGTTTTTGGCTTTGATGGCCTTGGTTGGTTTTGGGGCCGTTGCTGCTAGTTCTGCTGCTGGCTCAGGCCAGGTTCAGGTCAGTGCAGCGGGTGCTTCGAATAGTTCTGGTCTTGTTGTCGCCAAGAAAAAGAAGAAGCCGAAGAAAGCCAAGAAGTGCAAGAAAGGCAAGAAGGGCAAGAAGAAGAACTGCGCTAAGCCGGCTGCGCCGGCTCCGCCACTTCGTTTGCTTTCGGCTGGCGCCTATCACTCCTGTGCAGTCGTTTCTGGAGTTGCCAAGTGCTGGGGGCAAAACGACTATGGTGCGCTTGGTAATGGCACTACTAGTGCTTCGTCTGCTCCGGTCAGTGTTGGGGGCGGGTCGGGGACGAGTGGCTGGACCGCGATCTCGGCAGGCCTTTATCACTCATGTGGGATTCGCGCCGGGGTGGCGTTGTGCTGGGGCTACAACTCAGATGGTCAGCTTGGTAATGGCACCACTATTGATTCGACGACTCCGGTAAATGTTGGGGGCGGGGCGGGGACGAGTGGATGGACCGCGATCTCGGCTGGTGCATATCATTCCTGTGGGATTCGCTCCGGGGTGGCGTTGTGCTGGGGCTACAACCCCGATGGTCAGCTTGGTAATGGCACCACTAGTGCTTCGACGACTCCGGTCAATGTTGGGGGCGGGTCGGGGACGAGTGGCTGGACCGCGATCTCGGCAGGCCGTTATCACGCTTGTGGGGTTCGCTCTGGGGTGGCGTTGTGTTGGGGCGATAACGGCG
>WBZM01000649.1_pt1 | contig 44907 bp, 45 predicted proteins | sample 5204271 | NCBI WGS metagenome assembly WBZM01 (sample SAMN12344346, study PRJNA552823) | activated sludge metagenome | biome: Activated sludge suspended growth; feature: Nitrification reactor; material: Wastewater; isolation source: activated sludge from nitrification reactor of wastewater... | reverse complement strand
CGGGCCGATGCCCATGCGCGCGGGATCGCAGCCGGCCGCCGCCCAGCCGACGAAATAACCCATCGGCTCGAGGCCGAGCTTTTCGAGCTGGTCTTCGGCGACCACGAGGCAGGCGGCCGCCGCGTCGTTCTGCTGGCTGGCGTTGCCGGCCGTCACCACGCCGCCCTTCTCGATGGCGCGCAGCGCGCCGAGCGTCTCCATCGTCGCGTCGGCGCGATAGCCCTCGTCATGCGCGAAGATTTTCGGATCGCCCTTGCGCTGCGGCACGGCGACGGGGACGAGCTCGTCGGCGAAGCGGTTTTCCTTCCACGCCTGCGTCGCGCGCTGGTGGCTTTTCACCGCATAGGCGTCGCAGGCCTCGCGGCTGATCTGATAATCGCGCGCGAGATTTTCCGCCGTCTCGATCATGCCGGAAATCACGCCGAAACGCGCGATCGGCTGGCTCATCACGCGGCCCCGCGTGAGACGGTCGTGCATGGTGACGGAGCCCGAGCGCGCGCCGTTGCGCATGTCGGTCGAATAATATTCGACATTGCTCATGCTCTCGACGCCGCCGGCGACAACGACGTCGGCCGCGCCCGTCTGCACCATCATGGCCGCGTCGATCACCGCCTGCAGGCCCGAGCCGCAGCGGCGGTCGAGCTGGTAGCCGGGCACCGTGATCGGCAGATCGGCGGCGAGCGCCGACCAGCGCGCGATGCAGGGCGCCTCGCCATTGCCGTAGCCCTGCGCGTAGATGACGTCGTCGATCTTTTCCGGATCGATCTTCGTGCGCTTGACGAGTTCCTTCAGCACCACGGCGCCGAGGTCGCCCGCCTGAATCGAGGACAGCGCGCCCTGAAACTTGCCGACCGCCGTGCGGATCGGCGAGACGATGGCGGCGCGGCGCAGACCGTTCTGGCCCATGACGTTTCTCCCTGATGTTTGGTGGCGCAAACTGGCAGAGCGCGGCCCCCGGGTAAAGTTCCGAAAGCGCGATGATCGGCGGATTTTGTCGGACAGCTTGGCAAGGCCTGCGCAATGGGGTCTTCTAGCGCCCAAGAAAATTCAGGGAGGACGCGGCTTGCCGCAGCCGAAGCCACAGCCGTTCCGCATAGCGATACCGCAGGAGACGCTGGACGATTTGCGCGTTCGCCTTGCGCGCGCGAGATATCCCGACGAGGCGCCGGACGCGCCGTGGGCGTACGGCGCGAGCCTCGCCTACATGCGCGATCTCGTCGCCTATTGGCGCGACACCTACGACTGGCGCAGGCATGAGGCGGAGCTGAACGCCTTTCCGCAGTTCAAGGTCGAGATGGACGGCATCGGCCTGCATTTCATCCATGCGGAAGGCAAGGGGCCGAAGCCCATGCCGCTGCTTCTGTCGCACGGCTGGCCGGGTTCGATCGTCGAATTTGCGCGCATCCTGCCGATGCTCACTGACCCCGCAGCGTTCGGCGGCGATCCGGCCGACGCCTTCACCGTGGTCGCGCCCTCGCTGCCGGGCTATGGCTTCTCGTTTCGCGAAGGACAGAAGCGCGTCGGGCTCGAGGGCATCGCCGACATGTTCGCGACCCTGATGCGCGACGTGCTGGGCTACGAGAAGTTCGGCGCCCAGGGCGGCGACTGGGGCTCGGTCGTCACGACGCTGCTCGCGTTCAAGCATCCGCAGATCCTGACGGGCTTTCACGTCAACATGCTGATCGCCGGCCGCGATCCTGCGGCCTTTCCCGAGCCGACGCCCGAGCAGGCGGCTTATTTCAAGGCCGCCGGCCGCTGGGCGCAGGAAGAGAGCGGCTATCAGTGGATTCAGGGCACGAAGCCGCAGACGCTGGCCTTCGGCCTTACGGATTCGCCGGTCGGGCTCGCGGCGTGGATCGTCGAGAAGTTCCGCGCGTGGAGCGATTGCGGCGGCGAGATCGAGCGCGCCATCTCGCGCGACGCGATGCTCACCAACATCATGATCTACTGGTCGACGGGCGCGATCGGCTCGTCGTTCTGGCCCTATTACGACCGGCGCCACAGCGCGTGGCCGATCCCGCGCGGCGCAAGAATCCCCGCGCCCTTCGGCTATGCGGAATTTCCGAACGAGATCGCGCGCCCGCCGCGCTCGCTGGCCGAAGCGCAATACGACATCCGCCGCTGGAGCGTGATGGAGAAGGGCGGGCATTTCGCGGCGCTCGAGCAGCCGGAACTGCTCGCGCGCGAGATTCGGGAGTTCTTCCGGCCGTTGCGGCCGTGACGCCAATAGGCCCGTCATTGCGAGGAGTGAAACGACGAAGCAATCCATCCTCGGGCGTTATTCGTAGATGGATTGCTTCGTCGCTCCGGCGTCAATCGCCTTCGGCGATTGGGCCTGCGCTCCTCGCAATGACGGCGGAAAGATGAGGGAAACACATGGGACCGCTGAAGGGCGTGCGCGTCGTCGACATGAGCCAGGTGATCTCGGGGCCGCTTGCGGCCTCATGGCTTGCCGATCAGGGCGCCGAGGTCATCAAGGTCGAGGACGCCAAGGGCGATCCCTCGCGGCTGATCGGGCCGCGCAAGGAGGACATGAGCGCCCTCTATTTCGCGGTCAATCGCGGCAAGCGAGGTCTCGTCGCCGATCTGAAAAATGCCGAAGACCGCGAGCGCGTGTGGGCCGAGATCGAAAAGGCCGACGTGCTGGTGCAGAACTTCCGGCCCGGCGTGGCGGAGCGATTGGGCTTCGGCTACGAGGCGGTCGCCAAGCGCAATCCGCGCCTCGTCTACTGCTCGATCTCCGGCTTCGGCGCGCACGGGCCTCGCGCGAAGTCGCGCGCCTACGATTCCGTAGTGCAGGCGCTTGCGGGCTTCGCCGCCTGCCAGGCGGGGCCGTCGGGCGAGCCGGAGCTCGTGCGCTCCTATGTCTGCGACAAGGTGACGGCTCTCATTGCGGCGCAGGCGATCACCGCCGCGCTGCTGTCGCGCACGATGACCGGCAAGGGCCAGCATGTCGAGGTCGCGATGTTCGATGTCGCGCTCGCCTTCAACTGGCCGGAAGGCATGTGGAACCACGCCTTTCTCGACAATCCGCCCGAGCCGTCTCCTGAAGTCTCGACCAGCTATCGCCTGTGGCAAACGCGCGATGGACATGTGTCGCTCTCGGCCTTGCAGCAGGTGGAATTCGAAGCGCTCTGCCGCGCAGTGGATTCGCCGGAGCTCTACCATGATCCGCGCTTCGCCACGCCGACGCTGCGCATGGCGAACCGCGTCGCGTATCGCGAGATTTTGGAGGCGAAGATCGCCTCCTTCACCACGGCCGAACTCGACGCGCGACTGGCGCGCGAGGACGCGCCGGGCGGGCGCGTGAACTTGCGCGAGGACCTGCTCAACGATCCGCAGGCGCAGGAGAACGGCAATTTCGTCGAGATCGACGCCGCCGATCTCGGCCGCGTGCGGACGGCGCGCCATCCCGCGCGCTTCGGCTCAACGCCGGTCAGTCCGCGCCCGCACGCCGCGCCGCGGCTGCCGGGGAAGGGCTGACGTCCGCGTTTTGACGCCGGTCATACGCCGCCGCGCGACTGCCGCTAGACTGCGCACATCGACGGAGAGGCGATGGGCGAGGAAATCGAGAGTCATGGCTTTTCGCGCGAGGACAAGGCGCTGTTCGCGGAGCGCCTTGCGCAGGAGACGCGCCTGTTGCGCGACCTGTTCGCGCATGACGGCTTCTCGCGCCAAAATCCCATGCTCGGTTTCGAGATCGAGACATGGATTCTCGATCACAATTATTTTCCCGCGCCGATCAACCAGCAGGTTCTGGAAGCGCTCGACGATCCGCTTGTCGTGCCGGAACTCTCGCGCTTCAACGTCGAACTGAATTGCGAACCGCTTCCGCTGGCGGGCGAAGTCCTGTCGCGCGCGCTCGGGGATCTCTCGAAGCTCTGGGCGCGCTGCAACGCCGTCGCGCATCGCCTCGACGCCAATCTCGTGATGATCGGCACGCTGCCGACGATCCGCGACGAGGACATGAGCCTCGCCAACATTTCGCCGCTCAACCGTTATTACGCGCTCAACCGCGAAGTGCTGCGCCAGCGGCGCGGACAGGCGTTGCGTGTCGATATCGAAGGGCGCGACCATCTCCAGTCGGAGCATTTCGACGTCATGCTGGAAGCGGCGACCACGTCGTTCCAGACGCATCTCAAGGCGCCGGCGGGCCATGCGCGCGCCTATTACAATGCTTCGATCGCCGTCTCCGCGCCTGTGCTGGCGGCGGCCGGCAATGCGCCTTTCCTGTTCGGCAAGTCGCTGTGGGAGGAGACGCGCATTCCCCTGTTCGAGCAGGCGGTCGTGGCGCCGGGGCCGCCGCGCGTGTCGATGGGCTCGGGCTATGCGGCGCATTCCCTGTTCGAGGTGTTCGAGGAAAATGCGCGTGTGTACGATTCGCTGCTGCCGATGGTTTTCGATGCGCCGGCGCAGGAATTCCGGCATCTTCGCCTGCACAACGGCGTCATCTGGCGGTGGAACCGGCCGCTCGTCGGCTTCGACACGGACGGCGCTCCGCATTTGCGGATCGAGCACCGCATATTGCCGGCAGGCCCGACGCTGGTCGACATGATCGCCAACGCCGCCCTTTATCTCGGGCTCACGCGCGCGCTGGCGATGGGAAGCAAGGATGGAACGGGCGCGCTCGCCTTCGACGACGCCGTCGCGAATTTCTACGCCGCCGCCCGCCACGGCCTCGATGCGCGGCTAACATGGCCCGGCGCCGGCGCGGCGAGCGCGGGGACATTGCTCGCGGAGCGTCTCATTCCGATGGCGCGCGAGGGCCTCGCCGATTTTGGCGTGGCGGAAGACGGCTTTCTCGACATCGTCGCCGCGCGTGTGCGGACGCGCCAGACGGGTGCCGCGTGGCAGCGTCGCGCGCTCGAAAAGCGCGGCGATCTCTTCAAGATGATGGCGGCCTATTGCGAGGGCCAGCGCTGCGGCGCGCCCGTGCACGAATGGGCTGCCTGACGCATGGAGCGCGCATTTCGCAAGGCGCGCGCTCCACGCTTTGGGGCCGATCAGCCCTTTTCGACCAGGCTCTTCAGTTTCTCGAGCGCGCGATCCGGCTTTTCCTGATAGCCGATCACGTTCACGAAGCGGCCGTCCTTGCCCATGAGATAGACGAAGGCCGAATGGTCCATCGTATAGTCGCCGCCTTCGAGCGGCGTCTTGCGATAGTAGACGCGAAAGGCCTTCGCCACCTCCGCGATCTCGTCGGGCGTTCCCGTCAGGCCGATCACATGCGGCTCGAAGGCGGCGAGGTAGTTGCGCAGGACTTCCGGCGTGTCGCGCTCGGGATCGACGCTGACGAAATAGACCTTGAAGTCCTTCGCCTGCGCGCCGAGCTTGGGGATCAGCGCGGCCATGTCGACCATGGTGGTCGGGCAGACCTCGGGACAATGCGTGAAGCCGAAAAAGATGGCGTAAGGCTTGCCCTTCAGCGCAGCGCTGTCGACCGTCTCGCCGGTCTGGCTCTTCAGCCGGAACGGACCGCCGATGGCCGGCTGCTCCCGCCCGCCCGACGTAAAGTAGTAGACGCCCGCAAAGGCGGCGACGGCGATCGCCGTCGCAACCCAGAGGTAAAGCGCGAGTTTCTTCACGGCGCGCCTCAGTGCGCCTTATGGCCGGAATTGCCTCCGGCCATCGCTTCCACCTTGAATTCGACCGGCATGGCGCCAGCCTTCTCGAAGGTCAGCACGCCCTTGACCGTGTCGCCGGCCTTGAGCTGCTGCTTCAACTGCATGAACATGATGTGATAGCCGCCGGGCTTCAGCTCGACGCTCTTGCCGGCGGGAATTTCGAGGCCGTTGACGGGCCGCATCTTCATCACGCCGTTGTCCATCGCCATTTCGTGAACCTCGACCTTGCCGGCGACATCGGCGGTCGCAGAGACGAGCTTGTCGGCGGCGGCGCCCGAATTCTTCAGCGTGACATAGCCCGCCGCGACCGGCGCGCCAGCCGGCGTGGCGCGCGACCATGGATGTTCGAGCGCGATATCGCCGGCATGGGCGGCGCCAGCGGCGCCGGCGAGAAGGAGAGCGGCGAGCGCTGCCTTGAAAACGGTCTTCATGTGAATGCTCCGGAATATCTGATGCGCCGCGCGTCGGCGCGGCTTGCGTGAATGAATGCGGCGGGTGCGAAAAATCAGGCGGCCGGCGGCCCGCGCGACAAGGGCGCATGAAGGGCGGGCGGCGCGAATTGCGTCTCGCCGACGAAGCCGGGCGCCTTGCTGCGCGCGTAGGGCAAGGGCAGCGCACAGCCATTGGCCGGCGGCAGGCCGGGCGCAGAGGTCAGCGCGCAGGCGTCGCAGGCGTGGTCGATCGCCTGCGACGGCGCGGGCGCGCCGGAGGCGTCGCAGAGCGCGAGAGGAACGTCGCCCTGCGCGGCAAGCGCCACGAGGTCATGGGCGACGCCGGCGCGTGCGAGGGGCTTGTGCGCGAAGCCGACGACGAGCGTCGCCAGCGCATAGAGCGCAAGCGCAAGCGCCGACAGGCGCACATGACGCAAACGGCCGAACATGACCGATGCAAACCAGAGAGGCGCCCGCCTGTCAAATGGCGGAAAGCCGCAGGTCGCGCCTATTTCCGAACGGGACCGCCGGCCGCCGTCCAGGCGGCAATGCCGCCGGCCATATTGCAGACATCGAGGCCCATCTCCTGCAGGGTCTTCGCCGCGAGGGTCGAGCGGCCGCCGGTCGCGCAGTAGAGCACGAGCTTGCGGCCGGCCAATTCCTGCTTGTGCATCGGGCTTTCGGGGTCGGCGAAAAATTCGAGGAAGCCGCGCGATGCGTGAAACGCGCCCGGCAGCATTCCGGTCTGCGCGACTTCATTGGCCTCGCGCACGTCGACGAAGCGGACGCTGTCGTCGCCGACAAGGCGCAGCGCGTGCTGCACGTCGATCGTTTCGATGACGGCGTTGGCCTCGGCCAGCATCTGCTTGAAGCCGCGGCGGGCGGGAGCTGATGTCATAACATTCTCCAATCTGAATATATCTGGTTAATCGCACGGCGGCGGGAGGCCCGCAATGGTTCGCGTTGCGTCGACCGGCAGGCGGCCCTATCGTTCCCGCCGGGGCCTTCGCGCCGGGTCCGCCAAGGATCGCAAGGGGGTAAGGCATGAAGGTGACCATCGACATCGACTGCACGCCGCTCGAGGCGCGCCAGTTCTTCGGCCTGCCCGACGTCCAGCCGATGCAGGCGGCCGTCATGGACGCGATGGAAAAGCGAATGCTGAAGGAGATGGAGAATTACACGCCCGAAAAACTGTTCGAATCGTGGATCCCGCTGATGAGCGCCAACCGCGAATTGCTGGGCACCTTCTTCTCCGCCTTCACCAAGGGCGCGGCGTCGGCCGGCGACAAGGGCAAGGCGAAGTAGAACGCGCCCGGCATGATCGTCTCCATCCATCACATCGCGCTGGCGACGCTGGACATCGACGCGGCCGCGCGGGCCTACGCGCTTCTGTTCAATCGCGCCCCCGACGGCGCGATTGCGGCGGACGGAACGCGGCAAATCTGGTTCTCGACATCCAACATCCGTTTCGCGCTGATTGCGCCCGATGGCGCCGGCGCGCTGGCCGATGCGGTTCGCGCGCGGCTGGCGTCGTCCGGCGAGGGATTGTGGTCCATCGGCTATTGCGTCGACGATCTCGACAAGACGGCGAACCTGTTCGAACGGCGTGGGTTGCAGCCTGGCCCCGAGCATCCGCTCTATGTCGAAGACCGGGGCGCGGCCGCAGCGATGCGCGCGCGCAATCTCTCGCTGGAGGCGACGCAGGGGATAGAAACCATCCTTCTCGCCGCGCCGCGCCCGACGGCTGTGCGCGGCCCCGCCGATGCGGCGTCCGGGCTCGACCATGTCGTAATCCGCACCGCCGATCCCGAGCGCGCGGTCGCGCTCTACGGCGCGCGGCTCGGGCTCGACATGCGGCTCGACCGCTCCAATCCGGCGTGGGGCGCGCGGCTCCTGTTTTTCCGCTGCGGCGATCTCGTGGTGGAGATCGCGCACGAATTGAAGGGCGGCGTGTCGCAGAAGCCCGACTGGTTCGGCGGCCTGTCCTGGCGCGTTCCCGATATCGCGGCGACGCGCGCGCGGCTGGTCGGCGCGGGCCGCGACGTCTCGGAGACGCGCAAAGGGCGCAGACCCGGCTCGCATGTCTGCACCTTGCGCGACGGGACGGCGGGTGTTCCAACGATATTGCTGGGCCTCGAGGGCTGAGCGGGAAGCAGGAACTACGCGAACCTTCACGCCGAGGCGCCTGGGCAGGGCGTCTCGAAGCATGGGGCTGCGGCATCCTACGAGACGCGCCGCCTTGCGGCGCTCCCAAGGCTGAAGATGTGGGAACAGGGCGGGGGGAGGACACATGGCCATCTACGAAATGCGCGTCTATCGCTGCCTGCCCGGCCGCTTGCCTGCGCTGCTGCAGCGTTTCGAGAAGACGACGCTCGATCTGTGGAAGCGCCACGGCGTCGAGCCGACCGGCTTCTGGACGACCGAGGTCGGCGAGTCCAATCTCGAACTCACCTATCTCCTGCGCTGGGAATCCATGGCCGAGCGCGAGACGAAATGGACGGCGTTCGCGACCGATCCCGAATGGATCGCCAAGCGGGCGGAAAGCGAGAAGGACGGGCCGATCCTGGCGAACATCGTCAATTCCTTCCTGAAGCCGACGGCTTTCTCCAGGTTGCAGTGAGACGCGCATGCCGCATGTGATCGTCGAATATTCCGCCAATCTCGAAGAGGACGTGTCTCCGCGCGACATGATCGATCGCATTCACGCGACCATCGTGGAGAGCGGCGTCTTTCCGATTGGCGGCGTGCGCACGCGCGCCGAGCGCCGCGACGTCTATCGGGTCGCCGACGGCGATCCCGCCAACGCCTTCTGCGCTATCCTCATTCGCGTCGGGCGCGGGCGTGACGAGGACACGCGCCGGCGCGTCTCTCAGGCCGTGCTGGCGACGCTCGCCGATGTGACGGCGGACGCTTTCAAGAGGCGCGGCCTGTCGCTGTCGGTCGAGATCCAGGAGATCGACGAGGCCGGCGCCAGCCGCAAGAACAACCTGCACGAGCGGCTGAAGAACAGGCCGGCCGGCTAGGCGCCGCCGAGCCCTCGTCGAGCGGCGCCACAATCGTTAACGAATTGTGAGGCCGCGCACAGCGACGCCCGCCCGGCGGCTGTATTTTAATCTTGCAAAGGTTCGGACAGCGTCGTGGGGGCGAACTTCCGGCCGGCGCATCAGGCGACGCCAGCGCGCATGTATTTTAAGCGCGCCGGCGTCGCTTTTGAGTCCCGCCGTCCCTTTTTGGCCCGCCCTCCTTTGCGCAACCGTCTCGCGCCATAGATTCAGGGTTGCATCGAGTTTTCGAGGAGGCCGCCATGCCGACGATGCTCGCCCCCAATATCAGGGAATTCGACCGGCGCACCGGACGATGGCGCGAGCGCGATCCGCTCGACGATCTCGCGCGGCTGATGGGGCCGTGGGTCGCCGTCGTCCCGTTCATGGTCTGGTTTGCCGCGGTCGGCCTGATGTTCGCGGCCGCCGCCCACGTCGGCCTCGTGGACCTGCCGGCCCCGCCGGCCATGTCGGAGTAACCGAGCGCGGCGCTTGAGTGGAATCGAATCCCCTCTCCACAAGGGGGAGGGAATATGCGTTAGCCGCTCCAAACGCCTTCGGCTCGTGGCTGCGTCCGCCGGGCGTCAGACCCCCGCCGAATGCCGCGCCGCGCCGCGCTCCAGGTGCATGTCGAAGGCGGCGCAGATCGAGCGGATGAAATCGCGACCGGTTCGCGTCGCCTCGACTGTCGTTCCCCGCACTTCCGCGACGCCGTCCTCCTGCATCGGCGCAAGGCGGGCGACCGCCTCGTCCAGATCGGCGAGGGGGCGGTCGTGGGCGGCGCAGACTTCGGCGAGGTCCACCGCGAAGTCGCACATCAGCCGCTCGATGATCTCGGCGCGGAAACGGTCGTCCGCGGTCATTTCCACGCCGCGCGCAACAGGCAGCTCGCCGCGCCCGAGCTTCTCGCGCCATATCGGCACGGCCGAGGCGTTCTGGACATAGCCCTGCGGCATCCGGCCGATGGAGGACGCGCCGAAGCCGATGAGGACGGGCGCCTCGTCGGTCGTGTAGCCCTGGAAGTTGCGGCGCATCCGGCCTTCGGCGGCGGCGGCGGCGAGACCGTCGCCCGGCCGGGCGAAATGGTCGAGGCCGAGGCGGCGCCAGCCGCGCTCTTCCAGCAGATCGGCGGCGCGGCGCTGCATCCGGTAGCGCAGGCGGGCGTTCGGCAATTCGTCCTCGCGAATCAGCTTCTGGTGCGCCTTCATCCAGGGCACGTGCGCGTAGCCGAACAGCGAGAGGCGGTCGGGCTTGAGCGCGAGCGCCAGGTCGATCGTCTTTTCGAGCCCCTCGTAGGTCTGGCGGGGCAGGCCGTAGATCAGGTCCATGTTGAGGGACTGGGCGCCGGCCGCCCGCAGCAGCTCGACGGCGCGCGCGGTCGTCTCATACGGCTGGATGCGATTGATCGCCTTCTGCACGTCGGGATCGAAATCCTGGACGCCGAGACTTGCGCGGTTCATGCCCCCGGCGGCGGCGGCCTTCACCCATTCCTCGGTCAGCGTGCAGGGGTCGATCTCGGCGGCGATCTCGGCGGCGGGCGCGATATCGAATCGCTCCGCGAGCCGGGCGAGAATCATGCCGATCTCATCGGGGGCGAGCATGTTGGGCGTGCCGCCGCCGAAGTGGATATTGCCGATCTCCAGCCGCTCGCCCAGCGTCGCGGCGACGAGGTCGATTTCCCCAAGCAGGCGGCCGACATAATCGGCGATCGGGCCGCGACGGTTCACCACGGCCGTGTTGCAGCCGCAGTACCAGCACATGCGCTCGCAGAAGGGGATGTGCAGGTAAGCGGAAATCGGCCCCGACTTTCGTTTCAGCCCCTTCAGCCAGGCGCCGTATTGCCGCGCCGCGATGTCGGGCGTGAACTGGATGGCGGTGGGGTAGGAGGTGTAGCGGGGCGCGCGGCCGCCGTAAGCTGCAATCAACCTGTCGATGGAATCCCCGGAAACCGGGCCGTTTTCCACGATTTTCGCCGTCTGGGTCGCCATGTCAGATCCTTGTCCGTCTCCGCCAAATGGCTGAGGACACACGTACGACACCTTGACGCATGTCAAAGTCTCGGTGCGCTGCGATATGCACTTTGGCGACGGCGCGCGGCAGGTCTGCCTCGCGTCGGCTGAAAGATTCTCGCGCAACAGGGCAAACTCATGGCGCAAGCAGCTCAAACCGCGAAAAGAATGCGAATGGGCGAACTCGGCTTGATAGTCGTTTTCGCAGCGCTCGCTCTCTTTTCCCTTCTCGTCACCGCCAAGGCGTGGACTCCCGAATACGCCTTCCATGCCGCGCTCTTCGCGCTCGGCAGCGTCGCCGCCGTCGTCGGCATCTTCAAGCGCTACGGCGCGCGTTCGGCCGAATGGCCGGCGCAGGAGATCGACGGCAAGCCCAACTACGACTACGGCCCGATCAAGTTCATGGCCGTGGCCTCGCTCGTCTGGGGCATCGCCGGCTTCCTGGTCGGCCTCATCGCCGCGCTGCAGCTCGCCTGGCCGGCGCTGAACTTCGACCTCCAGTGGATCAGCTTCGGGCGCCTGCGTCCGCTGCACACCTCGGCGGTCATCTTCGCGTTCGGCGGCAACGTGCTGCTGGCCACTTCGTTCTACGTCATGCAGCGCACCTCGCGCGCGCGCATCGCCGGCGATCTGGCCCCGTGGTTCGTGGCGCTCGGCTACAATTTCTTCATCGTGATCGCGGGCACGGGCTATCTGCTCGGCATCACCCGCGGCCACGAATATGCGGAACCGGAATGGTACGCGATCCTGTGGCTGGTGGTCGTGTGGGTCGTCTACCTGCTGATCTACCTGTTCACGCTCGCCAAGCGTTCCGAGCCGCACATCTATGTGGCCAACTGGTTCTATCTCGCCTTCATCGTGACGATCGCGGTGCTGGTGCTCGGCAACAACACCGAAATCCCGATCTCGATCTATTCGTCGAAGTCGGTGATCGTGTGGTCGGGCGTGCAGGACGCGATGATCCAGTGGTGGTACGGCCACAACGCGGTGGGCTTCTTCCTGACCGCCGGCTTCCTCGGCATCATGTACTACTTCGTGCCGAAGCGGGCCGAGCGTCCGGTCTATTCCTACCGTCTGTCGATCATCCACTTCTGGGCGCTGATCTTCCTCTACATCTGGGCGGGTCCGCACCATCTGCACTACACGGCTCTGCCGGACTGGGCGCAGACGCTCGGCATGACCTTCTCGGTCATCCTGTGGATGCCCTCGTGGGGCGGCATGATCAACGGCCTGATGACGCTGTCGGGCGCGTGGGACAAGCTGCGCACCGATCCCGTGCTGCGCATGCTGGTGGTGTCCATCGCCTTCTACGGCATGTCGACCTTCGAAGGTCCGCTGATGTCGGTGAAGGCCGTGAACGGCCTCAGCCACTACACGGACTGGACGATCGGCCACGTGCACTCCGGCGCTCTGGGCTGGGTGGGCTTCGTGTCCTTCGGCGCGCTGTACTGCCTGATCCCGTGGGTGTTCAACCGCAAGGGCCTCTATTCGCTCAAGCTGGTGGACTGGCACTTCTGGCTCGGCACGATCGGCATCGTCTTCTACATCTCCTCGATGTGGGTGGCGGGCATCATGCAGGGTCTGATGTGGCGCGCCTACACGCCCCAGGGCTTCCTCGAATATTCCTTCGTGGAGACCGTGGACGCGATGCACCCGATGTACGTGATCCGCGCTCTCGGCGGCGGCCTGTTCGTCCTCGGCGCGCTGATCATGGCCTTCAACATCTACAAGACCATCGCTTCGCCGGAAGCCTCGGAAGTTCCTTCGGGACGTCCCGAGCTGGCGCCGGCCGAGTGAGGAGCAAGAGCAATGGCTAGCACCAATCAATCCTCCTCCCTCTGGCAGAAGCACGCGATATTCGAGAAGAACTCGATCATCCTCGTGCTCGGCATCGTCGTGGCGGTCGTGTGGGGCGGTCTGGTCGAGATCGTGCCGCTGTTCTACCTCAAGAGCACGATCGAGAAGGTGGAAGGGGTTCGCCCCTATTCGCCGCTCGAACTGGCGGGCTACAACATCTACATCCGCGAAGGCTGCTACAACTGCCATTCGCAGATGGTTCGCCCGCTGCGCGACGAGGTGGAGCGCTACGGCCACTACTCGCTGGCGGCCGAGAGCATGTACGACCATCCGTTCCAGTGGGGCTCCAAGCGCACCGGTCCGGATCTCGCCCGCGTCGGCGGCAAGTACTCCGACGACTGGCACCGCGACCACATGCGCAACCCGCGCGCGGTCGTGCCAACGTCGATCATGCCGGCCTATCCGTGGCTCGAGAAGACCGCGCTCGACACCAAGCATCTGGGCGACCAGATGAAGGTTCTGTCGGTCGTCGGCGTTCCCTACTCGCAGGAGATGATCGACAGCGCCGAGAAGGACGCGATCGCTCAGGGCTCCGGCGACGGCAAGGACGCCAAGGCTCTGCAGGGCCGCTACAAGAATGCGATCGTGCGCGATCTCGGCGCGGACAAGGGCAAGCTGACGGAACTCGACGCCGTCATCGCCTACCTCCAGCGCATGGGCACGCAGGTCGACTTCAAGCTCTACGACGACAAAGCCAACATCAGGTGAGGTCGCACCATGAGCTCCTACCACTATTGGCGTGAGATCGCGGCGAGCTGGGGCACGCTCTACTTCGCGGCGATCTTCCTGGCGGCGCTCGCCTACGCGCTCTGGCCCTCGAAGCAGAAAGGCTTCGAGGCGGCCTCCCAAATTCCGCTCATCGAGGATTGATGACCATGGCCAATGCATCTGACCCGAGGGTCGACGCCCGCACGGGCACGCCGACGACCGGCCACGAATGGGACGGTATTGCGGAACTCAATACGCCGCTGCCGCGCTGGTGGCTGTGGACCTTCTACGCGACCATCATCTGGTCGATCGGCTACTGGATCGTGTACCCGGCCTGGCCCGGCGTCACGGGCTGGACCAACGGCCTGTTCGGCTGGAACTCGCGCACCGCGATCGTTCAGGACCTTCAGGAACTGAAGACCATGCGCGCGGCCGGCGAAGCGAAGCTCTCGGCGGCCAAGCTCGAGGATATCGAGAAGAATCCCGAGCTGCTCGCCATCGCCCGCGCCCAGGGCGCGGCGGCCTTCGCCAACAATTGCGCTCCGTGCCACGGCGCGGGCGCGCAAGGCGCGGTCGGCTATCCCAACCTGAATGACGACGAGTGGATCTGGGGCGGCAAGCTCGCCGACATCCAGCAGACCATCGAGCACGGCATTCGCTGGGACGCCGACAAGGACACGCGCTCCGGCGCGATGCCCGCTTTCGGCAAGGAAGGCACGCTGAAGTCCGACGAGATCAAGAACGTCGCGCAATACGTGCGTACGCTCTCCGGTCTGCCGGTCGAAGGCGGCGCCGACGTCGCCAAGGGCAAGAAGGTCTATGCCGACAATTGCGCCGCCTGCCACGGCGACGCAGGCAAGGGGACCCTCGAGCTCGGCGCGCCGAACCTGACCGACAAGATCTGGCTCTACGGCTCCTCGACCGCCGCGATCGAAAATCGCGTCAACGTGGGCGGCGGCGGCCAGATGCCGGCCTGGAAGGATCGTCTTGATCCCACCACGATCAAGGCGTTGACTGTCTACGTGCACAGCCTCGGCGGGGGCAAATAGTTGGACCTTCAAATTGACGTAAAGCAGGCCGGAGAGCGCGTCTCTCCGGCCAAAGTTGTTTCTGGAGGCCCGTTGCCTCCGGAAAGCGACGCCCTTTACGAGGCGCGCAAGCAAATCTATCCGCAAAGCGTCAATGGCGTATTCCGCCGGATCAAGTGGGCGATCCTGATCGTCACGCTCGGCATCTATTATCTCTTGCCGTTCGTTCGCTGGGACCGCGGGCCGAGCGCGCCCAACCAGGCGGTGCTGGTCGATCTCGAGCACAATCGCTTCTATTTCTTCTTCATCGAAATCTGGCCGCACGAAGTCTACTACATCACCGGCCTGATGATTATCGCCGCGCTTACGCTGTTCCTGATGAACGCGCTCGCCGGTCGCGTCTGGTGCGGCTATCTCTGCCCGCAGACGGTCTGGACCGACCTCTACCTGATGATCGAACGCCTCGCCGAGGGCGACCGGCGCGACCGTATGAAGAAGGAAGCCGGCCCGCTGAACGTGCAGCGCGTCGCCGAAAAGACGATCAAGCATTCGCTGTGGCTGGCCATCGCCTGGTGGACCGGCGGCGCCTGGGTTCTCTACTTCAACGACGCGCCGACGCTCGTGCGCCAGCTCGCGACCTTCAGCGCGCCGGCCATCGCCTATATCTGGATCGGCATTCTGACGGCCACGACCTATGTGCTCGCCGGCTTCATGCGCGAGCAGGTCTGCCTCTACATGTGCCCGTGGCCGCGCATCCAGGCGGCGCTGACCGACGAGAACGCCCTGAACGTCACCTACTGCTATGATCGCGGCGAGCAGCGCATGTCGGTCAAGAAGGCCAAGGCGACGCGCGCGCTCGGCGGGCAGGCCGGCGATTGCATCGACTGCGGGCAGTGCGTGGCCGTGTGCCCGACCGGCGTCGATATTCGCGGCGGGCCGAACATGGGCTGCATCCAGTGCGGCCTGTGCATCGACGCCTGCGACAATGTGATGCTCAAGATCGGGCGGCCGACCCGCTTGATCGCTTATGATACCGATGTAAACATTAAGCGTCGGCTCGCGGGCCAGGAGAACGTCTTCAGGCCGGTGCGCGTCAGGACGGCGCTCTACGTGGTTCTGATCCTGGGCATCGGCGGCCTGATGGCGGGCAAGCTGTTCACGCGCGCCGATGCGGGGATCGCGGTGATCCACGATCGCAATCCGCTTTTCGTGTCCCTGTCGAACGGGGAGATCCGCAACGGCTACACCGTGCGCTTCTCCAACATGGCGCCGAAGGCGCGCCATTTCGTTCTCAAGGTGGAGGGCCTGCCGGGCTCGCGCTTCGAGGTCGTGGGCGAGGACAGGAATGCGGGCGACCGCGAAGAACTGGAGATGGGCGCGGACCAGACGCGCGAGACGCGTCTGCTGGTGTTCAGCGGAGCGGCGAAGCCCGAGGGCAATTCGACGCCGCTGAGCTTCGTGCTGACCGACGAGACCGGAAAGGTCGTCGCCACGGCGAAGGATTTCTTCCGGGCGCCGTAACGAATCGAGCGTGAGGACGGACAATGCCGACCGTATTGCCAGAGGCCAAGGCGGGTTCGCCGCAGGCGGAAAAAGGCGAATTCAGACTGACCGGGATGCACGTGCTGCTGATCCTGGTCGCATTCTTCGGCATCGTCGCGGCGGTGAACATCGTGATGATCCGCTTCGCGCTGAAGACGCATAGCGGCGAAGTGACCGCGCACCCCTACGAGAAGGGGCTCGCCTACAATGCGGCGATCCGCGAGGCGCGCGAGCAGGAAGCGCGCGGCTGGAAAGTCGACGGCCAGGTTTCCCGCGCCAGCGACGGAAAGGCGCAGATCGAGGTTTTCGCGCGCGACTCCGCCGGCGCCCCGTTGAGCGGGCTGAAGGTGCACGGGCTGCTCGCCGCGCCCGCCGACGTCAAGCGCGACCGGCCGATCGAACTCGTGGAGGCTGCGCCCGGCGTCTATCGCGGCGAGGCCGCGGCGCAGGCCGGCGCCTGGGATTTCGAACTGACCGCGGCGCGCGACGGCAAGACGCTGTTCCAGTCGCACAACCGCATCAACCTGCGCTGAGCGCCGCCATGACGATGGACGTCGATCTCTCCGGCTTCGTGCGTCAGACCGACGACGGCGCGCGCGGAATCGACTTCGCCATCGACGGCATGACCTGCGCCGCCTGCATCGTCGAGATCGAGCAGGCGATGAAGAAGATTCCCGGCGTCGAGAAGGCGCGGGTGAATTATTCCAACTCGCGCCTCGCGCTCGGCTGGAAGGACGAGAGCCTCGATCCCGCGCTGGCGGTCGAGCAGCTCCGCCGCATGGGCTACGCCGCGCATCCCTTCGAACTCGCCGAAGCCGAATCGCGCGAAGCCGAGCATGCCAAGCACCTGCTGCGCTGCCTCGCCGTCGCGGGGTTTGCGGCGATGAACGTCATGCTGCTGTCGGTGTCGGTGTGGGCGGGCAACGTGTCCGACATCACGCCCGAGACGCGCGACATGTTCCACTGGCTGTCAGCGCTGATCGCGCTGCCGGCGGCGGGCTTTTCGGGGCGGCCGTTCTTCACCAGCGCGCTCGGCGCGCTGAAGCGCCATGCGCTCAACATGGACGTGCCGATCTCGCTCGGCATCCTGCTCGCGCTCGGCATGAGCGTCGTCGAGACCGCCAATCACCAGCACCACGCCTATTTCGATTCGGCGCTGATGCTGATCTTCTTCCTGCTGTGCGGGCGCTATCTCGAGCAGACGATGCGCCAGCGCACGCGCGCGGTCGCCGGCAATATCGCCGCGCTGCGCTCGCCGCTGGCGGCGCGCGTCAACGCCGACGGCTCGGTCACGCAGGTTCCGACGGCGCGCATCGCGGCGGGCGACATCGTGCTCGTGCGCCCGGGCGAACGCATTCCGGTCGATGGCTGCGTCGTGTCGGGCGCAAGCGAGATCGACGAGAGCATCGTCACCGGCGAGACGCGCCAGCGCACGATCGGCGAGGGCGCGGACGTCTTTTCCGGCACGCTCAATTTTTCCGGCGCGCTGAAGATTCGCGCGCGCGCCGTGGGCGCCGGCGGCTTCCTCGACGAGATCGAGCGCCTGCTGGAAAACGCCGCGAGCGCGCGCTCGCATTACGTGGGCCTCGCCGAGCGCGCCTCGAAAATCTATGCGCCGATCGTGCATGTGACGGCCGCGGCGACGCTGATCGGCTGGCTCGTCGCCGGCGCCTCCGCGCATGACGCCATCGTCACGGCGATCGCCGTGCTCATCATCACCTGCCCCTGCGCGCTGGCGCTCGCCGTGCCCGCCGTGCACGTGACGGCGAGCGGCGCGCTGTTCCGTTCGGGCGTTCTGCTCAACGGCGGCCATGCGATCGAGCGCCTGGCGGAAGCCGACACCATCGTGTTCGACAAGACCGGCACGCTGACGCTGCCCGAGCCGCGCGTCGCCAACGCCTTCGATTTTTCGGAAGACCTGATCGAGCGCGCGTCGCGGCTCGCGCGCTCCTCGCGCCATCCGCTCGCGCGCGCGCTCGCGCAGGAGCGTCCGATGGGCGCGCCCTACGACGGCGCGCGCGAGGAGGCAGGCGCCGGCGTGATGGCCACGATCGACGGCCTCGAGGCGCGGCTCGGCAGCGCCGCCTTCTGCCGTCTCGATCCTTCGGCGGCCGCGCAGGCGCTGGACGAAGGCGCCTCCGCCATCTGCTATCGCCGCGGCGAGGAGACGGCGGTCTTTCGCGTGCGCCAGACCCTTCGCGCCGACGCCGTGGAGACGGTCGCGGCGCTGAAAGCGCGGGGTTACGCCATCGAGATCGTCTCCGGCGATTCGCCCGTCGCCACGCGTACGGTCGCCGATGCGCTCGGCCTCAATGATTGCATCGGCGGCGCCAAGCCGGCCGACAAGGTCGCGCGGCTCGAGGCGCTGAAGGCGCAGGGGCGCAAGCCGCTCATGGTCGGCGACGGTTTCAACGACGCGCCGGCGCTGGCCGCCGCGCATGTGTCGCTGTCGCCGGTGACGGCGGCCGATGTCGCGCAGGCCTCCGCCGACGCGGTCTTCCTCGGCGAGAGGCTCGCGCCGGTCGCCCGTGCGCTCGAACTCTCGCGCCTGGCGCGCAAGCTGATGCGCGAGAACTTGTGGATCGCCGTGGTCTACAATGCCGTCGCCGTGCCGCTCGCCATCGCCGGCCATGTCACGCCGCTGATCGCCGCGCTCGCCATGTCGGGCTCCTCGCTCATCGTCACCGTCAACGCGCTGCGGGCCGGCGCGGGCGCGAGCCGCGCCACGCCGCAACAGGGCGCGCGCGAGCCTGAGGCCTCGCGGTCCAGCGCGGGGGCCGTGGCGTGAATATCCTCGTCTATCTGGTCCCCGTCGCTCTCACGCTCGGCTTCGTCGGCCTCGTCGCCTTCGTCTGGTCGCTGAAGGCGGGACAGTTCGACGATCTCGACGGCGCCGCCTCGCGCGTGCTGTTCGACGACGACGTCGACGACAAGAAGACATGAGCTACGCCGACCTCGACCCCGCCGCCGGTCGGGCCGGGCGGCTCGACTGCGTCTGCGCGCCGGGCGAGGAAGCCAAGGGCGGCGAGGCGCTGATCCGCCTCACGTCGGGTTTCGGCCTCGCCATTCTCGCGCAGACGCTGGTTCTCGCGGCGCTGCCGCTGGCCGCCGCCGCCGTCGCCCCCCGGCCGGCGCTCGCCGGCCTGCCGTACGCGCTGACGCTGCTCGGCGCGGCGCTCGCCACCTTTCCCGCCTCCTTCCTGCTCGACGCCTTCGGGCGGCGCGCCGCCTTCTCGCTCGGCGCCAGTCTGGGCGTGGCGGGCGGCGCCTTGTCGGCCTGGTCGGCGATGCGCGGCCTGTTCGCGCCGCTGTGCATCGGCGCGCTGTGGCTCGGGCTCGCGCACGGCTTCGCGCTCTTCTATCGCCATGCGGCGGCGGCCGGCGCACAGGGCGCGCGCGGCGGCGCCGTGGTGTTCGCCGGCGGCGCGCTCGCCGCCCTGCTGGCGCCCGGCGTGATGCTGCTGGCGAGCGACGTCGCCGGCCCCTACGCCGACGCCGCGACGCTGGCGGCGGCCGGCGTCGTCGATCTCGTCGCGCTCGTCATCGCGGTGACCCTCCCTCATGCGCTTGCCCCCGCGCGCGAAGAAGCGCGCGCCGCGCCGCCGCTGTCGGGTTTCGCCGCGGCGACGATCATCGGCGCCATCGCCTGGTTCGTGATGACGCTGCTGATGGCCCGCGCCTCGCCGACGCTGGTCGCCTGCGGCGTCGCCTCGGCGGCGGTGGGCGGCGTCATCGCCTGGCATCTCGTGGCGATGTACGCCCCGGCCGCGATCATCCGCTTCGCCGGAACCGAGCCGCCGCCGGTGATCGCGCTGGTCGCCGGCCTTTCGTTGCTGGTGGGCGGGGCGGCGCTATTTTCGACCGGCGCGGCCGCGACTTCGATCGGTTTTGCCCTGGCGGCGGCAGGGGTCGGCTGGTCGCTCGCCAACGCCGGCTTGATGCAATGGCTCTACGGCGCCGGCGCGCCGACGCGGCTCATGCTCGCGTGCCATGATTTTGCGCTGCTGTCGGCCGCGCTCGCCGGCGCGCTGGTCGCGCCGCTCGTCTGAAGCAATCCGGGTTCAGTGGAGCGCGCCAGTCGGCGCAATCGTCGAATCGAGCGTCAGCACGCGTCCGGCCTGTCCGTTCAGGCATGACCTGGGAACAGTGGCCACATTGTCGCAGCCCTTCCAGGTCTCGATCACCACTTCCCGGCAGCCGTTCTCCGCCGCGATCCGTTCGAGCGTCTGATGCAGCGCGCGATGAATGGCGTCGCCGATCAACTGGAAGGTCGCAATATGGGTGACGCGCAACCGCGTGCGGGGCTGCGACCTATCGACGCCATAGGCGAAGATGGCGTGGCGGCGATCACGCTGATCGACAAGGCAGATCAGGGTTTCCGGCGTATCGCCCGCCTCGCTCTTGCGCACGTAATTCATCCATAACGCAAGAGAGAGAGCGGGATAGCGGCAGGAGACGAGCGGATAGGCAAGGTGAGCCTCCGCCGCTGTGAGCCCTCTCGCTACGAACATCTGCACCCGACCTGCCGGACTTTCGAAAAATGCGCGACTGACTGGCCCTAAATGATCGCTGGCGTCCCTTGGGGTCGTTGTTGTAAATCAATGTCGCCAATAACCGGACACATACAGCAGAAGCGATATTTGCCGAGCACGGGGGCTGAATGGTTCACCTGAGCGCCATCGACACGCGAACGCACGGGCATTGCGACTGCGGCGATCTGTGCCGCGGCTGCGAAGCGCGCGCGCTGAGCGTTTGCGGCTCGCTCGAGGACGAAGCCTTCGCCGGCTTGCAAAAGCTCAATCACCCCGTGAATTTTCCCGCGCGCGCCGTCCTGTTCAACCAGGAGACGCCGGTGCGCCACGTGTTCACCGTCGTGCACGGCGTCGTGCGGCTTTACAAGCTGCTGCCTGACGGCCGCCGCCAGATCGTCGGCTTCGCGCTGCCCGGCGATTTCCTCGGCCTCGCGCTCGCCGACGGCTACGGCTTCTGCGCCGACGCGGTGACGGCGGTGACGGTGTGCCGCTTCTCGCGCGACCATTTCGGCGACTATGCCGACGATCATCCGCAGATGCTGCGCCGCCTGCACGACATGGCCACGCACGAACTCGCGCTGGCGCAGCAGCAGATGGTTCTCCTCGGCCGACGCGACGCGGAAGAGAAGCTCGCATCGTTCCTGCTGGGGTTGCAGAAGCGCTGGGCGCGCATTTCCGGCAAGTCGTCCGTCACCATCGACCTGCCGATGGGCCGCCAGGACATTGCGGACTTCCTCGGCCTGACCATCGAGACGGTGAGCCGCACGCTCAACCGCATGGCGCGCGACAAGCTGATCGTCATCGTGCCGGACGGCGTGCGCGTGATGGACGCGGCGCGGCTGGAAGCGATCGCCTCGGCCTGAAGGCCTGACCGGAACCCGAATCTTCATCGTGAGAGCCCGGCGCTAATTCGAACCTTCACCCTGAGGAGCGCCTGAAAAGCGCGTCTCGAAGGGTGGCCGGGACCCGAGATTCTGGACCATGCTTCGAGACGGCGGCTTCGCCGCCTCCTCAGCATGAGGGGCGCGGGTTCGCAGCGAATTTCGCGTCAGGCTCCGAGGCGATGCCTGCCGCCGGACGCCTTGCCAGTGGCGACAAAGTCTGGTCCGCTGGCGCCATGAACGTCCAGCCCGAGCAGAAGCAGTTCCTCGATCTTGCGCCGTCGCCGGACGCCGCCCGCGGGTGGGGATTCTCGCTGGCCGGCGCGCTTGTCGCGATCGTCGTCGCCTATCTCTTCGTCGACCGTCCGGTGGCGAGCTTCGTCTACGCCAATCTGCACCATCGCCAGCTCGACTTTCGCAAGCTCACCTATGTTTCCGAGATCGTGCAGGGCGCGTCCGTCTTCATCGTCGCCTGGGGAGTGTGGCTCTATGCGCGGCGCAAGCCCTTCGGTCCGGTCGCGGAGCCGCTGATCCGCGCGGCGTCGGCGTTGTGCGTGACATTCGCGGCCAAGGACCAGCTCAAATACGCCTTCGGCCGCACCTGGCCCGAGACGTGGGTCAACAACAATCCCTCCTTCATCAAGGATGGCGTGTTCGGCTTCTTCCCCTTTCACGGCGGCACGGGCTGGTCGGCCTTTCCCTCCGGCCACACAGCGACAATCGTCGCCTTCGTCGCGACGCTGTGGGTGATCTGGCCGCGCTGGCGCCCGCTCTACGCCGTCGTTGTCGCGCTGCCGGTGATCGGCCTGATCGGCGCCGACTATCATTGGATATCGGACATCATCGCCGGCGGCGCGCTGGCGGCGGCGATCGGCGTCGTCGCCGCGCGCATCGGGCGCGGGAGCGCGCGGGCATGATCGCGGAAGGCGGGCGCTATCCCGATCCGGCGATCGAGACGATCGACAAGTCCTTTGCGCGCTATGCGATGTTCAATTCCGCCGTCGAGCGGTTGTGGACGGGCGCGCGCTGGTGCGAGGGGCCGGTCTGGTTCGGCGATGCGCGCGCGCTGATCTGGAGCGACATTCCCAACGACCGCATGTTGCGATGGGACGAGACGACCGGCGCGGTCTCCGTGTTCCGCCAGCCCTCGAACCACGCCAACGGCAATACGCGCGACCGGCAGGGGCGGCTCGTCACCTGCGAGCACGGCGGGCGCCGCGTCACGCGCACGGAATACGACGGCGCGATCACGGTCGTGATGGATTCGTGGCAGGGCAGGCGGCTCAATTCCCCCAACGACGTCGTGACGACGCGCGACGGCGCTATCTGGTTCACCGATCCGACCTTCGGCATTCGCGGCTTCTACGAAGGCGAAAAGGCGGAGCCGGAAATCGGCACGAATGTCTACCGCGTCGATGCGCAGACCGGCGCGGCGACGATCGTCGCCGACGACATCGACCAGCCGAACGGCATCTGTTTCTCGCCCGACGAAAAGCGCTGCTATATCGTCGAATCCGGCGCGCGCCCGCGGCGCATCCGCGTCTATGACGTGGTGGACGGAACGAAGCTCGCGAACGGCCGCGTCTTTTTCGCGGGCGGCGGCGAGCAGGCGCCGGACGGATTCCGCTGCGACATCGACGGCAATCTCTGGGCGGGCTGGGGCACGGGCGAAGGCCACGACGGCGTCAGCGTATTCGCGTCCAGCGGCGATCTCATCGGCCGCATCCATCTGCCCGAGCGCTGCGCCAACCTGTGCTTCGGCGGGCGCCACCGCAACCGCCTGTTCATGGCGGCGTCGAAGTCGCTGTATGCGCTCTATGTGAACACGCAGGGCGTGGCAGGGGGGTAAGGTCCGCTATCGAGCGATAGCGAACCTTTCCGCCTCTGAGTGGGTACGGCAATTCGATCGAATTTCCGGCAAGAGGGCGCTATTTCGCTGCGTACGGCCACCCGATCGCACCGGGCGAGCCCTTGTCAGGCACGCCCTTCATCGCATCTCGCGCCGCCACGCCGCCGCAGCCCAAAGCGTCGAAGGCGGCGGCGTCCTTGAAATACTTCAGGACCGGATAATGCTCGCCCAACACCTGGCGCTCGTCGCCCGGCCGCTTGAGCGCGAAGAAATTGTCGGGCGTTCCCGGCTCGGGCAGCATGTTGCGAATACTGAGCCAGCCGAAATTTGGATTGCCCACGCCGTCGCCGCGCATCTTCCAGTTGGCCCAGCCGACGCCGCATTCAGCGGTTGCGAATTTTGGACGTTCGCGTTCGCTGCTCGCCACAAAGGTGACGTAGCCGTCGGGGTTTATCGGAAATTCCTCATCGAACACGCCGTCCATGACACGCGTCGTCGCCTGGGATTCGCTCAGGCTGATGGACCAAAAGCGCATTTCGGCGCCCTTGGAATCGAATGTCCTTGCGTTGTTGTAGGTCTTCACCGATTTCCACGGCTTGAACCTGATGACGACGACCCTCCCGATCTCACGATTGATGAACGTGCGCAGATAAGTGTTGAACACGTTCGGGTAATAGCTGCCGCCGAACTTGTTGGGCGTCGGCACGCTCGGGTCGGAATAATCGATCGGCTTCAGCGCGAACTGGTCGCGGTTGTAAGCGGGATCATAGGCCCCTCGCCAGTCCGCGGGATAACGCGCCGGGAAGGTCGAGGCGACCCCTTTCGGCGCCGACAGTTCCTTCCACTGCGCCGGCGGCATGACGAGCGCGGCGAGATTCGGCGTAAAGACCTCTTCGGGCGACGTTGGATTGGATCTCAGGCTGTCGCAGGCCTCCCGCCCGCGCAGCACCCTGCCATCTGGCATGGTCGCCTTGACGGTCGGAACGGGCAACCCGCCGGCATAGTCCATCCCGCGATCGGGAACGTAAATGCGATAGAGGATCGTCTCGACGGGATTGCCCGTCTTCTTGTCGTCCCATCGATTCTTGGATGGCAGCGAATAGAGATAGTTCCGCGCCGGTTGGCCGGCGTTCTGGACGAGCGGCAGATTTGCCGGTTTTTCTGCGAGGCGCACTTCCACGGTATATTTGCGGCGGCTCTCCGGCGTCGCGTAACGTTTTGCCCCGTTACGAAACGTGTTCACGGAACCCGGGTCGGGATTGATCATGTAGTCGGCCGTGCCGTCCACATAGAGACCCGCCTTGTCGTAGCTGATGAACGACATGAATCGCGAGTGAGGATACAGGCCCTCGATTTCCACCTTCACGCCGGGCGGCCGAACGTATGTTGCGGCCCAATAGATGGCGCCTGCATCGGGAAAGGCCCGGTTGTTGAGGGGATCGGCGCCCGTCGGCCCGTATTTGAAAAAACAATTAGTCAGCGCGCCGCCGACGAACTCGTCGAAAATCTGTTGCGCCGAGGCTTCTTCCTCCGGCGCTCCGGCAGTCTGCGCGGCCGCCGGTTGACCTGCGCCGAGAAACGCGGCCGCCCACGCCGCGGCCATTCCAAATCTGATCAGATCGCTCACCGTTATCTCCCCCCATAAAGGTTGCGCGCCGACTTGGATACCAAGGCCGGCTCTGTAGAATTGCCCGCGATTGGGCATTCTCCGATCGATTGCGCGTTATGAGGCGAAGGATGGACATCGAGCGCGCCCGGGCGATCGTCATGCGACAGGGCTGGCTGACGAAGACGCCAGTCATCTTTCGTGAGAACGTGCTTTCGCGCTGCATTGTCCAGACGGTGCGACCGGGCGACGTGATCTGTCGGGTCGGCGATCCTCCCGGCGGACTATACGGTCTGGTGGAGGGCAGCCTTGGCGTTCTCGTATCGCGAGAAGAAAAGGCGCCCAGCGTCATTCATTTCGCGCGGCCGGGCACGTGGTTCGGCGAGGCTTGCGCGATGACGGGCCAACCGCGCCGCGTCGGTCTCGTTGCAGCGCGTCCAACCGTGCTCATGCATATCCCGTTGCCGCGCATGCTCGACCTGCTGGCGCGCGATCCGGACGGCTGGCGTTGTCTCGCGCTGATCACGCTCGAACATGCGGATACGGCGGTCGCAGCCGGCAATGATCTCCTGCTGCGCAATCCCGAACATCGCATAGCCGCCGTGCTGCTGCGGTTGACGGGCAGTCGCGCATGTACGCCGCCGCGTGAATTATTGCCGTTGCGGGCGACGATCTCGCATGAGGAAATCGCGATGCTCGCGAATGTCGCGCGCAACACAGCCGGCGCAATTCTCAAGCGGTTCAGTTCGGAAGGATATGTGAAGCTCGGGTATCGCGTCGTCGAAGTTGTGCAGCCAGAGCGGCTACGCGGGCTTCTGGCGGAGTAAGCCGGCGGCGGGGGGCCGCCTGCTGCGCAAACCAGACCTGATCATCGCCCCGCCATCACCCTGAAGTCCCGGCCCTCCTGCAGCCACCGCACGCGCTCGTCGCGCAGCATGGTGCGGCGGACCTTGCCGGCGTCGTCGCGTACGGGTTCGCCGGTGACCTCGTAGCTTTCGGGATGCTTGGGCTTGCTGAGGAGATCGCCAAGAAATTTCGGCAGCGTCGCCACGACTTCATCCGCATCCGCGCCCTCGCGGATCTGCAGCACCGCGTGGATCGACGAGCCGAGATCGGGATGCGGCAGGCCGACGACCGCGCAAGAGGCGATGTCGGGATGGGCGATCAGCGCCGCTTCCACTTCCGCCGGATAGACGTTCGCGCCGCCGCGCAGGATCATGTCGGTGCGGCGGTCGGCGAGCCAGATATAGCCTTCCTCGTCGACACGTCCGACATCGCCGAGCGATTCCCAGCCGTCGGAATCGCGCTTCGGCTCGGCGCCGAGGTAATGATAGGTGGTGCCCGCGCCTTCGGCCGCCTTCAGGTAGATCTCGCCGGTTTCGCCCGGCGGCAATTCGCGGCCGTCCTCGCCGACGACTTTCGCCGCGCCGATCTCGACGCGCCCGACCGAGCCCTTGCGCTTCATCCATTCCGTTCCGGGAATGATCGTCGACGCCTGCCGCTCCGTGCCGCCGTAGAGCTCGTACACGCGCTCCGGCCCCAGCCAGGCGATCCATTCCTCCTTCAGCCACATCGGCATGGGCGCGGCCATGTGAAAGACGACGCGCAGGCTCGATACGTCGTATTTCATGCGCTCCTCTTTCGGCAGAGCCCAGATGCGGCTCATCATCGTCGGCACGAAATTCACCCATTCGATGCGCCAGCGCTCGACGAGCTGAAGCGCCTCGCGCGCGTCGAACTTCTTCATGCCGACGAGCAACCCGCCTTCGAACAGCGCGCTGTGCGTGATGATGAAAGGCGCGTTGTGATAGAGCGGTCCCGGATTGAGCAGCCGGACGCCCTCGTGCATGACGAGCGGCGGAACCTTGGGATCGACGCAGGCCGGCGCGTGATCGACGATCACCTTGGGACGGCCGGTCGAGCCGCCCGAGGTCATCGCTTTCCAGTAGCGCGCGATCGGACCGTCGATGCGTTCGTCCGAAAACCCCTGCGTCGAGAAATCGGCAGGCAGGCGGTTGTCGGCATTCCAGTTGTCCTCGCCGCCGACGACGAGCGAGGGCCGGAGCAGTTCGAGAATGGCGGCGGCCTCGCCGCGCGGCAGGCGATAGGAGAGAGAGCAGGGCGTCGCGCCGCATTTCCAGATGGCGAAGGTCGTTTCGTAGAAGGAGTTGGAATTGGGCAGGCCGACGGCGACGAAATCGCCCGGCTTCACGCCCTTCTGCATCATTGCGCGAGCGCGGGCGTTGGCGTTGCGCTCAAGCGCGCCCCAGCTCAACTGCTCGTCGCCATGGACGATCGCCACCTTGTCGGCGCCGTTGCGCTCGGCGTACCAGCGCGGCGCATCGGCCATGGGAATATACATCCAGCTTCCTCCGAAATGGCGACGCTTTCGGCGCCTTGTTCGCCCGCCATGCTAGGCGGAGACGGCTTGTTTGCAAGCCGGCGGACGACATGCGGCGGCTGCAAGAACAGCAGCGCAACGGCGACGCTTACGCATCGGTTTTGCGCGGAACCGATGGCGCCGCTTCACGTTCTCACACGGGGCGTCAATTCACACGACACCAGGAGAATTCACATGCGCAAGACAATTCAAGCGCTTGTTGTGAGCGTTGCCGCGCTCGTCCCGCTTGCCGCGCAGGCGCAGGGCGTGGTCGGCGGCGCGGCGCGCGGCGTCGAGGAAGGCGGGCGAGCCGCGGGACCGCCCGGCGCGATCGTGGGCGGCGCAGTCGGCGGCGTTGTCGGCGGCGTGGCGGGCCTTCTCGGCGTCGATCAGCGGCCGCGCTTCCGCGAATATGTGGTCCGCGAGCACGTGCCGTCCTATCGCTGGGGCGGCCATGTCGCGGTCGGGGCGGTGCTGCCCGCCGAGGGCGTGACATATTACGAGGTGCCCGCAGAATATGGCGTGCGCGGCTATCGCTACACCGTGATCAACGACGAGCCCGTGCTGGTCGATCCGCGCTCGCATCGCGTCGTGCAGATCATCGACTAGCCCGCAGGAGCGAATAATCGCTTGGAACTGGCGGCCGGCCCCACAATTCGAAGTCGGATATATCCGACTTCGCGCTATGGGGCCGGCCGCATTTTTGTGCGCGATTGACGAAGCGGCCGCGCCACGCTTTGCTGACGAACCAGCAGCGGAGCCCCCATGCCCATCGTCAACCGCATCGCCGAATTGTCAGACGAAGTCGCGCTGTGGCGACAGGATCTGCATCGCCATCCCGAGCTCATGTTCGACGTGTTTCGCACGGCGGGCGTGGTCGAGGAGAAACTCAGGCAATTCGGCTGCGACGAGGTCGTCACCGGCCTCGGCCGCACCGGCGTCGTCGGCGTCATCAAGGGCCGCAGGGGCGCGGGCCGCACCATCGGATTGCGCGCCGACATGGATGCGCTGCCGATTCTGGAAGCGACCACCGTCGCGCACAAGTCCGAAGTTCCCGGCAAGATGCACGCCTGCGGGCACGACGGCCACACCGCCATGCTGCTCGGGGCCGCCCGCTATCTCGCGGAGACCCGAAATTTCTCCGGCACGGCGATCGTCATATTCCAGCCGGCGGAAGAGGGGGGCGGCGGCGGCCGCGAAATGGTCAACGACGGCGTGATGGACCGCTTCAAGATCGAGCAGGTCTACGGCATGCACAATATGCCGGGCATTCCGCTGGGCATGTTTGCGATCAGGCAAGGGCCGTTCCTCGCGTCAGCCGATCGCTTCGAGGTGGAGATCACCGGTCACGGCGGCCATGCCGCGCAGCCGCACGATTGCATCGACCCGATCGTCGCCGGCGCGCAGATGGTCAACGCGCTGCAGACCATCGCCTCGCGCAATGTCGGACCGGTGGATTCCGTCGTCGTCTCGGTGACGCAGTTCCATGCCGGCACGGCCAACAACATCATTCCGCAGAGCGCCCACATCACCGGCACGATACGCGCCCTGAAGAAGGAGACCCGCGCGCTCGCCAAGCAGCGCTTTCACGAGATCGTCGAAGGCGTCGCCGCGCTCAACAGGTGCAAGGTCACGATCGATTTCGAGGACGGCTATCCCGTCACCTTCAATCATGCCGACGAGACGGAATTCGCGACGAAGGTCGCGCAGGAGATCGTCGGCGACGACAAGGTCATGACCAACGTGCCGCCGGTGATGGGCGCGGAGGATTTTTCCTACATGCTGGAAGCGCGCCCGGGAGCCTTCATCTGCATCGGCAACGGCGCGACCGCGGGTCTGCACCATCCCGAATACGACTTCAACGACAAGGCGATCCCGTATGGCGTGAGCTACTGGGCGCGGCTGGTGGAGACGGCGCTGGCTTAGGCTTTCAGCGCACCAGCCGGAGCTGGCCCAACGTCGAGCCGATGTCGCTGAAGGCATTGACGATGGACGAGGAGTCGCGCGCGACATAGGCGCGGTCCGTACCGGACGCGCATTTGGACAAAAGCTGCAAGCCTTCGGAGTCGATCGGGTCGCTCGGCGTGCTGAAGCCGATCGTGTAGATCGTGACGCCGGCCGCCTTGGCGTTCGTGCAGGCGGCGAGCAGGGCCGAATCCATCTGGATGCGCCAGTTGCTCGAAGTCGTCGGACCATCGAACGCCGGCGCTCCCACAGGCGGCGGGTTGGCGGGGCCGCCATAAGCGGCCAGGCGGTTGTTCACGTAATAGCCGAGCGCGTTGTACTCGGACTTGTAGGCGTAGTCGCTGTTGGCTCGCCAGTTGTTGAAGCCGTCGGTCATGAAGACGATGATCTTCGTGTTGCCCGATGCGCCGTAGGGTTTCGGCGTCGAAGCGCCCGTGAACGGGCCGTTCGGCGAAATCGTGCGCCAGCCCCACATGAAGCCCGGCAAGAGGTTCGTCGTGCCGCCGGCCTCCATCGAATCGATTTTGGCGTTCAGCGCGCTTGCATTCGTGGTGAGCGGGAGCAGGGGATTGGAACTGCACCCCTTGTTTGGACCATCGGACGACACGCTGGACGATATGCCACGGGCGCCCTTGTATTTGCAGAGCTTGGTCGCCCCACCGCCGCGCGAGACCGGATCGGCGACATCCGCAGCTTCATATGCGTCGCTGGCGCTTGCCGTGCAGACGCCGCCGAAGTCGTAGAGATAATTGTTCTGCGCGCCGGCGAAATCCCAGTTGCTCGACGAATAGAGCTTGGCGCCGCGCCCGTTGCCGACAATGTTCATGCCGGGCAGGAAGGCCGAGCCTGTGCCGACCACGTCGCCTTCGTCCGGCCAAAGATAGGGAACGAAGAGACTGTCGGGATTGGATTGCGATGCGGCAGCGTCGGTCGTGAGGAGCGGATCGGGGCGCTCCTCGACGCAACCCGCCCATGTCGCGCCCATCTGCGCGAAAAGATCGAAGCGCGACGTTGGCAGCCAGCTTGCGCCGGCGGGGCGCTTGAAGTTCTGCCAGTGGACCGACGAAGCGCCGTTGGAGTCGAGCCACGCGGCGCCGAGGTTGGCGGCGCCGACGTTCACGGAAGTCGAGAAAGGCACGATCGAGATCGAGGCGTTCGAAGCGCCCGAGCGGGTGAGCTGCGCGATCAGCGACTTTGCCGCGCTCTTGGCGGAGTCGAGTTTCGACTGGCCGCCGGCCGACGACGACATCGAGCCGGTGTTGTCGAGGACCAGCGCAATTTCATAGGCGCCGCCGCTGCCCTTGGTGGTCGCGCAGCCGGTCGCGGTGGCGGTGGTGGTGGAAAGGCCGATCATCCGGCCGGCGATGCTGAAGACCGGCTGCGTGGCCGAAACACAGACCTGCGTGTTGTTGTTCGACAGGCTGGCGTTGACGAGCACCGCCGTGTTGCCGCCGGACGCAGCGGCGAGCGCGCCAGGCGCCTGCGCGTTCAGCGCGGCTGACGTAAGGGAGCCCGTGGCGTTGCGCGCGAGCGCGAGCGCGGCGGAATCAACGGCGTTTTGCAGGCCGACGCGCGCGCCGACATAGCGGCTGTAGTCGATGCTGCCGAACACAAGCAGCATCGCCGCCGGCGCCGTAAAGGCGAAGGCGATCGCCACGCCGCCGCGGCGATCCCGGAAAAAATTGCGCCCTCTCCCCATGTGCGCTCTGCTCGCTGGCGCGCGACGCTGGCCCGTCGCGCGTGAATTTCCCTAAATTACTGAAGCCACAGATAAATAAAGAAATGACCAACGATCCGCCGATCCAAGTATTGACGGGCGGAAACCTTTCCGGCCGGCCAGGTCGCCGACCGCGCCGCTCCGACCTCGCAAGCCTATTTCAAATCAAATGATTACATGGTTAGCGGATTTCAGGCCGGCAGCGCCCGCAGGATGGCGGCGGCGATCTCCTCCGGCGTTCCGTTAATCGAAACCACGACGGGCCGCTCATCCGGGCCGGGCCGTTCCAGCGTCGCGAACTGGCTGTCGAGCAGGGCCAGCGGCATGAAATGATCTTTTCGCGCGCTCATGCGCGCGAAAATGTCGTCCTTCTTTCCATCGAGGAGAACGAGCCGCACGTCGCCGCGCGCGCCGATGAGGATGTCGCGATAGACTCGTTTCAGCGCGCTGCAGGAGACGATGGCGTGCCGGCCCTCCGTCCGCGTCTTGTCGATATGCGCGGCTATCGCCTTGAGCCACGGCCAGCGGTCGTCGTCGGTCAGGGGCTGGCCGGCGCTCATCTTCGCGACATTGGCGGGCGGATGAAATTCATCGGCGTCGGCATAGGGCCAGCCGAGCTTCTGCGACAGGACGGCGCCGATCGTCGACTTGCCCGAGCCGGACACGCCCATGAGAACGATGACGGCGGGAAGCGTCACGATGTCGGCCGCCATCTGCGCCCGTCGCGCGCCAGCAGGGCGTCGGCTTCGGCCGGCCCCGCCGAGCCTGCGCGATAGAGCGCCAGCCCCTGGTCGCCGGCCGCGCGCCAGGCTTCGAGGAACGGCTCGACCGCGCGCCAGCCGGCTTCCACGCCCTCGGCGCGCTGATAGAGCAGGCCGTCGCCGGTCATGCAGTCGTAGAGCAGCGTCTCGTATCCGGTCGCAGGCTGCGCGTCGAAGAAATCGGCGTAGCGGAAATCCATGGCGACGCGCGCGATCGAGAGATTGGGGCCGGGCGTCTTGGCGTTGAACTGCAGCGTGATGCCTTCGTCCGGCGCGATCTGCAGCACGAGATAATTCGAGCGCAGCCCGTCGAGATCGATGCCGCGGAACATCGAAATCGGCGCCTCGCGGAACTTGATCGCCACTTCCGTGTAGCGGCGCGCCAGCGCCTTGCCGGTGCGCAGATAAAAAGGCACGCCGGCCCAGCGCCAATTGTCGATGCACAGTTTCAGCGCCGCGAATGTTTCGGTCGCGCTCGTCGGCGCGACGTCCTTTTCCTGGCGGTAGTCGGCGATCGCCTCGTCGCCGATGCGGCCGGCGACATATTGCGCGCGCACGGAATCGCGCAATGCCTCCTGCGGCGTCACGATCCGGATCGCGTCCAGCGCGCGCGCCTTTTCGGAGCGGACGCTCTGCGCGTCGAGCCGCGCCGGCGGCTCCATGGCGACGAGCGACAGCAATTGAAAGAGGTGGTTCGGCACCATGTCGCGCAGCGCGCCGGTCGCATCGTAGAAGGCGCCCCGCCGGCCGATGGTGACGGTCTCGGCGACCGTGATCTGCACGTGGTCGACATGCTCGCGCTTCCAGATCGGCTCGAAGAGGCCGTTGGCGAAGCGCAGCATCAGGATGTTCTGCACCGTCTCCTTGCCGAGATAATGGTCGATGCGGAAAATCTGATCCTCGTCGAGAATTTCCCGCAGCTCCGCGTTCAGCTTCATCGCGGAGGCGAGGTCGGAGCCGAACGGCTTCTCGACGATGACGCGCGCGAAAACCCCATCCTTCTGATGCGTGAGGCCGGCCGCGCCCAGCGCGCGCACCGTCGGCGCGAAGCCCGCGGGCGGGATCGCGAGATAATAGATGCGATTGCCCTGCGTTCCGCTTTTCGTGTCGATGTCGGCGAGATGCGCGCGCAAGCTGTCGAAGGATTTCGAATCGGCGGCGTCGGCCGTGACCGTCGTCACACGCGAGACGAGGTCATCGACGACGGCAAGGTCGCATTGCTCCTTGCAATACTTGCCGAGCCCCTCGCGCAGGTGATCGCGCATCGCCTTCTGGCCGAACTCGACGCGCGTGACGGCGACGACGGCGAAGGCCTTCGGCAGAAGGCCTTCCGCGGCGAGATTGTAGAGCGCCGGAAAGACCAGCCGCTGCGTCAGGTCGCCATTGGCGCCGAACAGGACGAACACGGTCGGGGGCGCGGGGCGGGCGGGGACGGCGATCATGGGCGCGCCTTACTTTGCTTCGCCATGGCCGCCGAATCCCCTGCGCATGGCCGAGAGAATCTTGTCGGCGAAGGTCGCGTCCTGCCGCGAGCGGAACCGCGCGAACAGCGCCGCCGTCAGCACCGGCGCGGGCGTCGCCTGTTCGACCGCCTCCTGTACGGTCCAGCGGCCCTCGCCCGAATCCTCCACCTTGCCGGCGAATGCGGCGAGCGACGGATCCCTGGCCAGCGCGGTCGCGGTGAGGTCGAGCAGCCACGAGGTCACCACCGAGCCGCGCCGCCAGACTTCGGCGACGTCTGCGACTTCGACGGCGAAGCGTTCGTCGTCCGGGCGATGTTCGTCGCCGGCGTGGCGCAGCAGGTCGAAGCCTTCGGCATAGGCCTGCATCAGCCCATATTCGACGCCGTTGTGCACCATCTTCACGTAATGCCCGGCGCCGACCGGGCCGCAATGCAGATAGCCCTGTTCTACGCGCGGGTCGCGGCTCTCGCGTCCGGGCGTCTTTTCGATGGCGCCGGCGCCCGGCGCGAGCGCGGCGAAGATCGGGTCGAGCCGGTCGACGACCTGCTTGTCGCCGCCAATCATCAGGCAATAGCCGCGCTCCAGGCCCCAGACGCCGCCGGACGTGCCGACATCGAGATAGAATATGCCGCGCGGCTCGAGTTTCTTTGCGCGCGAAATGTCGTCGCGCCAGAATGTGTTGCCGCCGTCGATCAGCGCATCGCCCTTCGATAGATGCGGCGCAATCTCGTCAATGGCGCCGTCCGTCGCCGCGCCTGCCGGCAGCATGATCCAGACGGCCCGCGGCGCGCGCAGTTTCGTCGCGAGATCGGCAAGTCCGTTTGCGGGCGTCGCGCCGTCCTGCGCCAACGCGGCGACGGCGTCCGCGGCGCGATCCCAGACGACGACTTCGTGGCCCGCGCGCATCAGGCGGCGCGCGATATTGGCGCCCATGCGGCCGAGGCCGACCAGACCGATCTGCATGGAACCTCCGCTTGCCGGGCTTCTGGACAACAGAACTAGGCCGTCTCAGGATCGGCGCCAAGGTCGAAGCAGAATAAGCCGCGCAGGCGGCGGGGGAGGCGCTTGATGCGACTTGCGGGCAGGTCTGCCGTCATCACGGGCGGTTCGGGCAATATCGGGCTGGCGACGGCTGCGCGGTTTCTGAGCGAAGGCGCGCGCGTGCTGATCGTCGACCGCGACGCCGCGCGCGTCGAGGCGGCGCTGTCGGAGCTCAAGAGCAATTCGGCGCACGGACTTGCCGCCGACGTGACCGCGGCCGCCGATAGCGTGCGCTATGCGGCGGAAGCGCAGCGCCTGTTCGGGCGCGTCGACATCTTCTTCAACAACGCGGGCATCGCCGGCGCCGTGGCGCCGATCGTCGATCATGCGGATGCGGATTTCGACGCGGTGATGGCGGTGAATGCGCGCGGCGTGTTTCTCGGCCTGAAGCACATGCTGCCTGTCATGAAGGACGGCGGCTCGATCATCTGTACGTCTTCCGTCGCCGGCCTGCGCGGATCGGCGGGGATGCCCGGCTACGTCGCGAGCAAGCACGCGGTCGTCGGCCTGATGCGCGTCGCCTCGATCGAGGCGGCGCCGCGCAAGATTCGCGTCAACACGATCCATCCGGGCCCCGTGCAGGGCGACATGATGCGCGGGCTGGAGACCGGCATGGCGCCGGCCAATCCCGACGCCGCGCACGACCTCATCCTGCAGCGCATGCGCCTCGGCCGCTACATCGAGACGAAGGAGATCGCCGATCTCGTGACGTTTCTGGCGAGCGACGAGAGCCGCATGATTACCGGCGCGACCATGGTGATCGACGCGGGGATGGCGGGGTGACGCGCGCTTCCTGTCATCCCAGACGCGCGAAGCGCGATCGGGGATGACAGGAGCAATTGACGAAGCATTGCAGGTTGTCGGGATCCCCGCTTTCGCGGGGATGACAGTCGGGAAAATCGCGAGCCTGAGGGCTCAGGGTCCGCAGAGGAACACATGACCATCACGCCCCTCCATCCCTTCAACGGCCTCGACGTCGCCGAACTCGTGCGCATCCGCGCGCGCACGCGGCGCGATCATCCCTTCCTCGTCTGGGAGCCCTTCGAAGCGCCGAGCGAGACGCTGACCTACGGCGCGTTCCACGACCGCGTCGTGCGGCTTGCGGCCGGCATGGCGAAGCGCGGGATCAAGCCGCGCGACTATGTGCTGATCCATCTCGACAATTGCCTGGAGACGCTGATCGCCTGGTACGCCTGCGCCGATCTCGGCGCCGTGCCGGTGACCACCAATGCGCGATCCTCGCTCGACGAACTGCAATATTTCGCCGGCCATTGCGGCGCGGTCGCTGCGATCACGCAGCCGAAATTCGCGGATGTGGTCAATCGCGCCTCGCGCGATTTCAAATTCGTCGCGGTGACCTCGCACGACAATGGCGCGCCGCCGGCGACCGGTCATGCGCCGGGCAAGGATTCGTTCGAGGCGCTCTATGCGGAGGCGGGCGAGGCGCCGCGGCGCGCGGTCGATCCGCTGCATCCGATGGGCGTGCAATACACGTCGGGCACGACGTCGCGGCCGAAGGGCGTGCTATGGACGCACGCCAACGCTTTATGGGGCGCGCGCGTCAACGCCACGCACGAGGACTTGCGCGCGGAAGACGTGCATCTCGTGCATCTGCCGCTGTTCCACACCAATGCGCAGGCCTATTCCATCCTCGCCACGCTCTGGGCCGGTTCGACCGCCGTCGTCATGCCGCGTTTTTCGGCGAGTCGCTTCTGGCCGATCTCGCTGCGCAACCGCTGCACCTGGACTTCCGTTATTCCGTTCTGCGTGAAGGCGCTGATGGATGTCGAGAAGCCTTCCGAGCATTTCTATCGCCTGTGGGGCAGCGCGATCTGCGAGCCGCCCACCGATGCGTATTTCGGCGTCAGGACCATCGGCTGGTGGGGCATGACGGAGACGATCACGCACGGCATCGTCGGCGACGCGCATCTGCCCAACACGCCGCTGTCCTGCGGCCGGCCGGCGCCTGAATACGGCATTCACATCGAGGACGAGGACGGCCGGCCCGTGGCGCCGGGGGAGACCGGGCATCTCAAGGTGCGGGGCTCGCGCGGCCTGTCGCTCTTTGCCGAGTACATCAACAACGCGCAGGCGACGGCGGACGCCTTCGACGAGCGCGGCCTGTTCCTGACCGGCGACCGCGTGACGCTGATGGACTGCGGCTCCATCCGCTTCTCCGATCGCGACAAGGACATGCTGAAGGTCGGCGGCGAGAATGTCGCGGCCTCCGAGATCGAGCGCGTGATCCTGACGGTGCCGGGCGTGCGCGAGGTGGCGGTCGTCGCCAAGCCGCATCCGATGCTGGACGAGGCGCCCGTCGCCTTCGTCATTGCCGAGGAAAGCCTCGGCGCCGCGGCGGCGCTGCCGGAGACGATCATGGCGGCCTGCAAGGGCGCGCTTGCCAGCTTCAAGCATCCGCACGAGGTGCGCGTGGTAAAGGACATGCCGCGCTCGACGCTGGAGAAAGTGGCGAAGGCGGAGTTGCGGAAGATGTTGAAGGAGGCGTGAAGCGGCGCTGCCCCCTCCCTTTCCCTCCCCCGCTTCGCGGGAGAGGGGACGGCAAGCGTTCGTGATCTGGGATCTATGTGAAGGCGTGCATGTTCCCCCTCTCCCGCGAAGCGGGGGAGTGCGGGGAGGGGCCTGTACTCATCTCATCCCTCGCTTCTTCGTGCCGCCATGCTCCGCCGCCACGCGCGCGGCGATCGCGGCGATCTCGCTTGCCGCGCGCGACGCGGGATGGTCGATCCAGCTCGCGTGGAAGTCGAGATCCGGCAGGGCGGCCTCGCTGCGCACGATGCGCAATTGGCCGCGCTGCAATTCGTTCGCGACGATGGCCGGCGGAATGACGGCGACGCCGAGCTTTTCCACGGTCATGCGGACGACGGTGGCGAGGGAGGCCGAGGCATGGAGCCGCGTCTGCGGGCTGTGCGGGCCGTTGAACAAGGCCGCCACCGCCGCATAGGGCTGCGTGTTGCGCGAGAAAGTGACGATGGGATAGCGCGCGATCTCCTCGATGCGCGCGGGCCGGCGCGGCCATGCGATCTCCGGGCTGGAGATGAAGGCGAGCGGATAGGTCATCAGCGGCAGGCTGAGCGCATTGTGCGCCATCACCGGGCCGATGAGGAAGGCGAGGTCGAGCTCCTGCATCCGCAGGCGCTGGCGCAGGTTCGGCGAAATGTCGACCTCGATCTCGAGCGCCAGCAGGGGAAAGCGCGCCTGCACCGCCTTCAGGAATTGCGTGAGCCAGGTGTGCACGACAGTCTCGGCGACGCCGAGACGCAGCACGCCGCGCGCCGTCGACACGTCGCCGACCGCCGCCAGCATTTCCGCGCGCAGGCCGAGAAGCTTTTCCGCATAGACCAGCAATTCGCGGCCGCGCGGCGTCGGCGCGGCGATGCGCGCGTCGCGCGACAAGACGCGGGCGCCCAGCGCCTGCTCCAGCCCGGCGATGCGCTGCGAGATCGCCGGCTGCGTCGTGTTGAGCTTGGCGGCGGCGGCGCGGAAGGAGCCGAGGCTGGCTACCCAGTAGAAGGTCTCGATCTCCTTGAAGTCGAACATGGGGAGCCTCCGGCCGATAAATCCAGCTTATCGAAATCCATCAAAAAATACGATTGGACTTTATCGGCTGCCGGCCCCGACAATCCCCTCTGTTCAAGGCGAAGGGAGAGGGCGTTGAGCACAGCGGCGGCGCAGGAGCGCATTCTGGACGGTCGGGCCGCGCGGCTCGCCTGCCGTCACGGCAGGGTCGAGGGCACCACGGCGGGTCTCGCGCCGGGCTTCGTTCAAGGCAACCTCGTCATTCTGCCGCGCGAGGACGCTGCCGATTTCATGCGCTTCGCCCAGGCCAACCCCAAGCCCTGTCCGATCATCGGCGTCAGCGATGTCGGAAGCCCGCACATTCCCGCTCTCGGCGCCGATCTCGACATCCGCACCGATATTCCTGGCTATCGCGTCTGGCGCGACGGCGAATGCGTGGCCGAGACCGGCGACGTCGCCGAATTCTGGCGCGACGATCTCGTGTCCTTCGTCATCGGCTGCTCCTATTCGTTCGAGGAGGCGCTGGTCGAGGACGGCATCGAGATAAGGCACATCACCGAGAACAAGAAAGTGCCGATGTTCCGCACGAATGTGGCCACGACGCCGGCGGGCAGGTTCCACGGGCCGCTCGTCGTGTCCATGCGGCCGCTGAAGCCGGCGGACGCGATCCGCGCCGTGCAGATCACCTCGCGCTATCCGGCCGTGCATGGCGCGCCCGTGCATATCGGGCTGCCGGCGCAGATCGGCATCAAGGACGTGAACGCGCCCGACTATGGCGACGCGGTGACGGTGCGCGACGACGAGCTTCCGGTCTTCTGGGCCTGCGGGGTGACGCCGCAGGCGGCGCTCGCCGCCTCCAGGCCGCCCTTTGCGATTACGCATGCGCCGGGATCAATGCTGGTGACGGACCTGAAGAACAGGCAATATGCGGTGATCTGACACGCGCCGGGAGATCGTGCGGCGTGCAGCGACAGGGAGCGAGGGCATGAAACTCAATCGTCGTGAAGTCGTCGCGGGCGCGGCCGCGCTCGCAGCAAGCTACGGGTCCGCCTTTGCGCAGGCGGCCGACGAAATCGTCGTCGGCGCCGTCTTCCCCATGTCCGGCTCGACCGCGCAGACCGGCGTCGACGCGCGCAACGCCATCGACACCGCGCTCGCCATCATCAACGAGAAGCACGATCTCGAGCTGCCGCTGGCGAAAGACGCGGGCCTTCCCGGCCTCGGCGGCAAGAAGGTGAAGGTGGTGTGGGCCGATCACCAGGGCGATCCGCAGAAGGGCCGCGCCGAGGCCGAGCGCCTCATCACGCAGGACAAGGTGACGGCGATCATCGGCTGCTATCACTCCTCCGTCTCCGCGACGGTGAGCCAGACGGCCGAGCGCTACGGCGTGCCGTTCATGTGCGCGGATTCCTCGTCGCCGAGCCTCAACCAACGCGGCCTGAAGTTCTTCTTCCGCGCCTCCGCGCATGACGAGATGTTCTCCGCCGCCATGTTCGACCTCATGGACGCGCTGCGCAAGCAGGGCCAGAAGATCGAGACGCTGGCGCTGTTCCACGAGGACACGATCTTCGGCACGGATTCGGCGAACGTGCAGACCAAGCTCGCCGCCGCGCGCGGCTACAAGATCGTGGCGGACGTGAAGTATCGCGCCAATTCGCCGTCGCTGACCTCGGAAGTGCAGCAGCTCAAGGCCGGCGGCGCGGACGTGCTGATGCCTTCCTCCTACACGACCGACGGCATCCTGCTGGTGCGTACGATGAACGAGCTCGGCTACAAGCCGAAGGCGATCGTCGCGCAGGCGGCGGGCTTCTCCGAGAAGGCGCTGTACGACGCGGTCGGCGACCATCTGGAAGGCGTGATCACGCGCGCGTCCTTCTCGCTCGATCTCGCGGCCAAGCGGCCGATGGTCGGCAAGGTCAACGACATGTTCAAGGCGAAGGCCGGCGGCAAGGATCTCAACGACAATACGTCGCGCGAGTTCATGGCGATGATCGCGCTCGCCGAGGGAATCAACCGCGCGGGCTCGACCGACGGCGAGAAGATCCGCGCCGCGCTCGCCGCCACCGACATTCCCGGCGACAAGACGATCATGCCGTGGAAGCGCATCAAGTTCGACGCGACGGGGCAGAACAACGACTGCGACCCGGTGTTGCTGCAATATATCGGCAAGAAGTTCGTCACGATCTTTCCGGAGCAGGCGGCGATCGCCAAGCCGCTGTGGCCGATGAAGGGCTGAGCGGGTCGTCACCACGCGAAGGCAGGAGCCGTCGTTGCGAGCGAAGCGAAGCAATCCATCTGCCGGGCCTCGACAGGATGCGGGGATGGATTGCCGCGTCGGCGCTGCGCGCCTCCTCGCAATGACCGTGCAGAGCGGGGCGCCCCATGACCGCTGAAGCGATCGTCCAGTCGCTCGCCAGCGGCCTGTTGATGGGGCTGATCTACGGCCTCGTCGCCGCGGGCCTCGCGCTCATCTTCGGCCTGATGGACGTCGTCAATTTCGCCCACGGCGAATTTCTGATGACGTCCATGTACGCCGCCTTCGGCCTGTTTCTCGCCTTCGCGCTCGATCCGCTGGCGGCCGCGCCCTTCGTGGCTGCGGCCATGTTCGTCTTCGGCGCTCTCGTCTATCTCGGGCTCGTGCGCTTCGCCATGTCGGCTTCGGCCAATGCCGGCATGGTGCAGATATTCGCGACCTTCGGGCTCGCCATCGTCATGCGCGGGCTGGCGCAATTCCTGTTCACGCCGGACTATCGCTCGATCCCGCATTCCTGGCTCGGCGGCAAGACGCTGAACGTCGCGGGCATATTCCTGCCGGCGCCGCAGCTTGCCGGCGCTTTGGTGTCGCTCGCCGCCTTCGGCGCGCTGTGGCTCATCATCAACAGGACGGACTTCGGCCGCGCGCTGGAAGCGACGCGCGAGGACGCCGGCGCGGTCGCGCTCGTCGGCATCGACAAGAAGCGCATCTTCGCGCTCGGCTGGGGGCTCGGCGGCGCGCTGGTCGGCCTGGCCGGCGCGGTGCTGGCCATCTTCTTCTACATCTATCCCGACGTCGGCGCCTCCTTCGCGCTGATCGCCTATGTCACCGTCGCGCTCGGCGGCTTCGGCAGCGTGTTCGGCGCCTTCGCCGCCGGCATACTCGTCGGCGTGGTGGAAGCCGGCACGGCCTTCATCCTGCCGGCCTCGCTGAAACATCTCGGCGTCTACGCGCTCTACCTGCTCGTCGTGGTCCTGCGGCCGCGCGGCCTGTTCGGATCGCTGTGATGGCCGGCGCCTCCCACGACAGCGCGCGGCGCGCCAATCTCGTCACGGCGGTCTGCGTCGCCGCGGCGGTCGCCTGCCTGCCGCTCGTCGTCAAGGACGTCTACATCCAGAACATGCTGGTGCTGACGCTGATGTATGCGGCGCTGTCGCAAAGCTGGAACATATTGTCCGGCTATTGCGGGCAGATTTCGCTCGGCCATGCGCTCTATTTCGGCATAGGCGCCTATGCGACGATGCTGCTGTTCACCAAATTCGGCGTGCTGCCCTGGTTCGGCATGGTCGCGGGCGGTTTCGCGGCGGCTCTGGTGGCGGCGGCGGTCGGATATCCCTGCTTTCGCCTCAAGGGCCATTATTTCGTCATCGCCACCATCGTCATCGCGGAAGCCGGCTACCTGCTGATGCTCAACTGGGATTACGCCGGCGCCGCCATGGGAATCGAGGCGCCCGTGCGCGGCGATAGCTGGGCGAAGTTCCAGTTCGCGCGCTCGAAGCTGCCCTATTTCTACTTCGCGCTGGCGCTCGCCTTCATCGCCTGGCTCGTCACCTGGACAATCGAGGATTCGCGCTGGGGCTATTGGTGGCGCGCGGTCAAGGACAATGCGGAAGCGGCCGAAAGCCTCGGCGTCGTCGTGTTCCGCTCGAAGATGGCGGCAGCGGCCGTGTCGGCCTTTCTCACCGCCGTCGGCGGCGGCTTCTACGCGCAATTCGTGTCCTACATCGACCCCGAAAGCGTGATGAGCTTCCAGTTCTCGCTGCTGATGGCGCTGCCGGCGGTGCTCGGCGGCATCGGCACGCTGTGGGGGCCGGCGGTCGGCGCGGCCATTCTCATTCCGATCACCGAAGTCACGCGCTCCTACGCCGGCGGCACGGGCAAGGGTTTCGACCTCATCGTCTACGGCCTTCTGGTAATGGGCATCGCGCTCGGACGGCCCGAAGGCATTGTCGGCGCGCTCACCGCGCGCAAGCGGGCGCGGACGTCATGAGCGCGCTGCTCGAAGTCCGCGACCTCACGCAGCGCTTCGGCGGGCTCGTCGCCAACGCCGACGTGTCGATCGACGTGCGATCGGGCGAAATTCTCGGGCTGATTGGTCCGAACGGCGCCGGCAAGTCGACGCTGTTCAACGCCGTCGCCGGCGTGCGCAGGCCGACGCAGGGGCGCATTGCGTTCGAGGGGCGCGACGTCACCGATCTCGGCGCGCCGGAACGCTGCGCGCTCGGCATCGCCCGCACCTTCCAGGTGGTGAAGTCGTTCGAGACGATGAGCGTCGTCGAGAACGTCATGGTCGGCGCCTTCCAGCGCACGTCTCACGCGCGCGAGGCGCGGGAGCGCGCGCGGACGGTTCTGGAGTTCACCGGCCTCGCGGCGCGTGAGAACGCCATGGCCAACGAGCTGACGCCGCCGGAGAAGCGCCGGCTCGAGGTCGCGCGCGCGCTCGCCACCGAGCCGAAGCTGCTGCTGCTCGACGAGGCCATGACCGGCCTGACGCCGGCCGAGGCGCGGCAGGGCGTCGAGCTCGTGCGCGCGATCCGCGAGCGCGGCGTCACCATCGTCATGGTCGAGCATGTCATGGAAATCGTCATGCCGCTGGTCGACCGGGCCGTCGTGCTCGATCTCGGCCGCGTGATCGCGGAAGGCAAGCCCGCCGACATCGTGCGCGACGAGCGCGTCATCACCGCCTATCTCGGGGAGCGTCATCGTGCTCGCGACGCGTGACCTTTCCACCAGCTACGGCGGGCTGATCGCTCTGTCCAACGCCTCCATCGAGGTGCGGCAGGGCGAGATCGTCTGCGTCGCCGGCGCGAACGGGGCGGGCAAGTCGACGCTGCTCAAATCCATCGTCGGCATGGAAAAGCCGAGCGGCGGCGCGGTCGAATTTCTGGGCGAGCGCATCGACGGGCTCGCGCCGCATCTCGTCACGCAGCGCGGCATCGCCTATGTGCCGGAAAACCGGCGGCTGTTTCCGCGCCTGTCGGTCGCCGACAATTTGCGGCTCGGATCCTACCTGTTCCGCAACCAGGCGGACCGCGAGGCGCCGCTCGAAACCGTGATGACGCTGTTTCCGCGCCTCGGCGAACGTCTGGCGCAGCGCGCGGAAACGCTGTCGGGCGGCGAGCAGCAGATGCTCGCCATCGGCCGCGCGCTGATGACGCGACCGAAGCTCCTGATGCTCGACGAGCCCTCGCAGGGCATCATGCCGAAGCTGGTCGACGAAATCTTCGTCGCCGTCTCCGCCATCCGCAAGGCGGGCACGACCGTGCTGATCGTCGAGCAGCGGCTGACCGAATGCCTGGAGATCGCCGACCGCGCCTACGTGTTGCAGACCGGCCGCGTCACCATGAGCGGCACGGCGGCGGAGATCGCTGGGAACGCCGAGGTGCGTAAGGCGTATCTGGGGTTGTAGTAGCGGTATTCCCTCCCCACAAGGGGGGAGGGGAGTCCGTATCGAGGTCACCATGCCCACAGTCGATCTCAATTCCGACATTGCCGAAGGTTTCGGCGTCTATGCCTGCGGCGACGACGAGGCGATGCTCGGCATCGTCACCTCCTGCAATGTCGCGTGCGGCTTTCATGCGGGCGATCCCGAGATCATGGCGCGCACATTTGCGAGCGCCAGGGCGAAGGGCGTCGCCTGCGGCGCGCATCCGGGCTTTCCCGATCTCTGGGGCTTCGGGCGCCGGCGCATTCCGTTTTCCACCGGCGAGATCGAGCGGCTCGTCGCCTATCAGGTCGGCGCGGCGCAGGCGCTCGCGACCTATGCTGGCGCGAAGATCACTTATGTGAAATGCCACGGCGCGCTCGGCAATCTCTGCGAGGTGGATCGACCCGCCGCCGAGGCGGTGGGGCGCGCGATCAAGGCGGTCGACCCGAAGCTGGTTTGGCTGACCATCGCGGCCGGCGAGCAGGTGCGCGCGGCGGAGACGGTCGGCTTGGTCGGCGTCGCCGAGATTTTCGCGGACCGCGGCTATACGGAGGAGGGACACCTGATCCCGCGCGGAAAACCGGGGGCGATGATCCTCGATCCCGACGAGGCGGCGGCGCGCATGGTGGAAATGGTGAGGGAAGGCGCGATCGTCACCGCGAGCGGCAAGCGCATTCCCACCGCCATCGGCTCGATCTGCGTGCACGGCGACAGCGCCCACGCGGTGGAAAGCGCGCGGCGCGTGCGGGCGGGGCTGGAAGCCGCGGGCGTGACCGTGCGGGCGTTCGCGGGGTGAGCGATTGTGATGTTCGCGCGCGTTAGCCGTCATGCCCGCGCTTGTCGCGGGCATCCACGCCGGGCCGATGCAATTCCGGCCGGCAAGGGCGCCTCCGGGCGATCCGTTCGGCGTGGATGGCCGGGACAAGGTCGGCCATGACGGATGCGGAAAATTACCGCCTGCTCGACGCGGGCGAGCGCGCGCTCGTCGTCGAATTCGGCGCCACCGTCGACCCGGCCGTCAACGGCCAGGTGCTGGCGCTCGACGCGGCCTTCGTCGCGGCCGATATCGCGGGCGTGCGCGAGACTGTGCCGACCTATCGCTCGCTGATGATCCACTACGACCCGCTGGTCATCTCGCGCGCCGCGCTCATCGCGCGGATCGCGCAATTCGAGGCGGCGCATCCGGCGGCGCCGAGACCGCAGGCGCGCTGGACATTCCCGTGCTGCTACGATCCCGCGATAGCCGAGGATATC
>WBZM01000647.1_pt1 | contig 44970 bp, 57 predicted proteins | sample 5204271 | NCBI WGS metagenome assembly WBZM01 (sample SAMN12344346, study PRJNA552823) | activated sludge metagenome | biome: Activated sludge suspended growth; feature: Nitrification reactor; material: Wastewater; isolation source: activated sludge from nitrification reactor of wastewater... | reverse complement strand
GCATGCCCACAAAATAGGCAACCACACGCCGCACAACTGTACGTCCCACCATTATATAGGTGACGGGCAGCGTATCATTGAGAGACAATTAAGGTTTGCGAAAAAGAAAAGACCCAGGGGGTGGGGGTCAATCGCTGAATATGGTCGATAGTCTTGCTGGAAAAAAACCCGGCCCTGTCGAAAAAGCCCGCCCCGGTCCACTAAACCAATTGGGGCCCCATGTCCGAAAAATCCGAGCTGCAACCCATCCCCTCCGATCAACTCGCAACGGTAATACCTGAGTCACTCAAGATTGAATATTTCATCTATGACGACAACCCGAAGTCGGTATTTAACCTGTGCATCGACATGGAGCATTTGCATCGGGGGATGATTGAGCTTCGGGATAATTTCCCAGAACTTCTCACCCGGACCGAGGCTGAGTTTGAGGACGACATCGAGTTTAAAGCGACAGCCACTCTCTCCCGGTTAAGGCTTGCGTTTTGGGCCGAGTATGAGAATGCGGTTTCCAGAAATCGCATAAGTATGAATACTCGGCAAATTATCGGTGGCATCGTGACTCTTCAGACGTTTCACTCGATTATTAAAAAACCCAAGAACCTGGCTTTTATTCTCTGTCCCCCGACCGACTACGTGGCGCAAGTGACAGAGGCACTTCATGTGGGGATGGAAAATATTCGAAAAATTGCATCAGCTCGTGTGGTGGATCAAAGCGGAAAGATGGATACAAAAGCTGCTGAAGCAGTTCTTAAGGCAGTGGCAATGCTGGATCTCCGGGTCAAGGGCGCAATCATTCAGCGGATTGATCAGAGAACTTTGAACGTGCAAGTGAAGTCAAAGCCCCTCACCCAGCTTCCCACCGATCCGGCCGAGCTTGATCGATTGATTGAGGAGGCCAAGGCTTCGTTGATTTCTTCGGCACAAAAAGCGGTGGGGCCGAGCACCGTGGAAAGAACTTTGAATGAAATTGAAATCAGGCCCAGTCAAGTGAGTAAGCAAGTCCTCCGGTCAGCTCTTGTGGGCGACGATGAATGAAGTAGAGCTAAAACAAAGACAACTTGAGCTCCTCCGGCACAAGCAAAAATTGCGTGAAGAGCTTCCCCATTTGCACGGGCTTCCCTGGTATCAGTGGGCGCACGACTTTTTTAAGAGTACAAACCGGATGTGCTTTCTTACGGCCGGAAATCAGCTCAGTAAAGCACATCCCCCGGCCCAAATAATCATGACTCCCCAAGGAGCCAAGCGGTTCGGAGATCTTGGCGTTGGGGATTATGTTTTTTCAGGAAAAGGCAAGCCTTGCCGGGTTGTCGATATCCCATACCGAGGTGAGGCTGAGTGTTTTGAGGTTGTGTTCAACGACAAGAGTTCAACCATAGTCAGCGAGCACCATGAGTGGGTGGCAAAGGGGCCGGAGGAAAGGTTTAGAAAAACGCACACAGTGGGCCGGGGAAAAAGAAAAGGCGAAGTGTTTGCCAACCCGGATTACGGCAAGTGGAAGATTTTTGAGACGAGGGAAATAATTAAGCAGGGAAGATACTCTCCCGGAGCCCCGAGACCTAAGTGTAGGTTTTCTATCCCCGCCCCTCCGGTTGTGCAGTACCCGAAGAAAAATTTGTTCGATCCATACTACCTAGGAATTTACCTCGGTAACGGTGGCGAGCACTCGATTAGTTTTCATGACGAGGACTTGGATTTAAAAGTGTACTGCATGAAGTATGGGAGCGCATACAACGCTGACCGAGTGGTCGTAGGTGTGCTTCAGCCAACTAAAAGTATTTTAGATGGGTTGGGCGTGAGAAAACCCTCCGACCAAAAATTTATTCCGAAGGAGTATTTAGTTTCATCCGAGCAGCAGAGAAAAGATTTACTCGCTGGGCTTATGGACACAGACGGGACGGTGGATAAAACTGGGAAAGTAGTTTCCTACTCCACAACATCAAAGCAATTAGCTCAAGATATTGTCGAACTCGTGTGCTCTCTTGGTGGAATGGCTTACTTTACTCAGCGTGAGGCCGGCTATAAGAGTGAAGGAAGTTTCATTCGGTGTCGCGATGTTTACAATGTTAGAATTTGGCTTGAGTTTAACCCCTTCCGGTCAAAGCGTAAGGCGGCTAGGTGGCGGCCAAATATTAGATATAAGCATGAGAGAGTAATCGAGGAAATTAGGCCCCTTGGAAAAATGCCATGTCGGTGCATCACGGTGGACTCTAGTGATGGTACTTACTTGATCGAACCCTCTTACATAGTGACGCATAACTCATCGTCGCAGATTAGAAAAATAATTTACTGGGCAACGGAAAAAAGATTGTGGGAAAGTCTTTGGCCCAATTCCGCAAGTGAGCCCAATGTTTTTTGGTATTTCTACCCCACACTTGACGTGGCAACGGAAGAGTTTGATCTCAAGTGGAAGCAGTTTCTTCCGGCAGGGGCGATGAAAGATCACCCGGTCTTTGGTTGGAAGATGGATAAGAAAAACAACAGAGTTTATGCGCTCAAGTTTAACTCGGGCGTGACTGTGTTTTTTAAGTCCTACAAGCAAGATGAGGAAGATCTTCAGACGGGAACGATTTTCTATGTCGCGGCGGACGAGGAAATGCCGATGCATCTTTGGCCGGAGATCCAGGCGCGCCTTAACGCTTCTGACGGTTACTTTAGTATGGTGTTTACTGCGACCATTGGTCAAGAGTTTTGGCGAAAGGTGATTGAAGGGAAAAAAGACGAAGAACTTCTCCCGGAAGCTGACAAGTGGCAAATTTCTATTTTTGATTGCCTCCACTATATGGATGGAAGTCCAAGTCCCTGGACCTTTGATAAGGTTAAGCGCGCACTTCTGCGGATGACTCAGATCCCCGAGAACGCCGCACGCATACAGAACGCGTTTTCCTTCGAGGAGCTCTATAAAAGCGTGGCCGACATGCCCGAGCCTGAGATCCAACGAAGGGCTTTTGGTCGGTTCATCTTTGCGGGCGGGCTTAAGTTTGCAGCCTTCAGGCGAGAGAGAAACACCTGTGCTGCGCACGCGATTCCTAAGCACTGGCACATTTTCTCCGGTGTGGACTATGGCTCGGGCGGGGAAACCAACCACCCGGCGGCATTTGTGTTTGTAGCGGTGTCGCCCGATTATAAGATGGGGCGAGTGTTTTTAGGGCGCAGGATGGACGGGATTGTCACGACTGCACAAGACGTGCTTGAGGCCTATGTGCAAAAAAAGCAAGAACACCAAGTCACCCCGGTCCTTCAAACCTATGATTGGAGTTCCAAGGATTTCCACACGTTTGCAACTCGCCGTGGAGAGAGCTTCATTAAAGCGGAAAAAGATCAAGAGTGGGGTGTTGGTACACTCAACACGTTATTTCGCACTGGGGTGCTTAAGATTTTTGAAGGGGACCCCGAGCTTGAGAAGCTCATCACCGAGATCACTTCACTCAAAGCAACAACGCTTAAAAGAGACGCTGCCGACGACTTTGTCGATGCCCTCCGGTACGCGGTTATGGCGGTTCCTTGGGATTGGTCAGTGCTTGATGAAATGAAGTATGACGAGGAAGCGGGCAAGAAAGAAATTCCCCCCGCCCCTCCCCGGTCCGAGGTGGAATTGCGCCGAGAGTTCTATTTGGGCAAGACTGAGGTCGAGGATACGGACAAAGAACTTGAAGAATGGAATGATTTACTGCATGACGACATTGACCTGTATTGAAATTTGCGAAATTATCAAGGTGTGCGCACAAAGCGGGGTTCGAGAAATTCAGCTAAGTGAGCACGTGCGGATTTTGTTCGGCTCTACTCCAATTGGGTCCGAGCATTCCCCGGCATCTAATCCAATTGAGCCGGAAAGACTTCCAGAAAACTTTACCCCGATCCATCTTACCGAGCGAGCGTTCAGCCCAGAGCTTGAGAACGAGAAGGAGGATCTTGAGGAGTTAAAGATTTCTGATCCAGTGAAGTACGAGGAATTGCTCGCCGAGGGAGAACTCATTGATGAGTCAGACATCAGGGAAGAACAAGAGCGAAAAAACACTGAAGATCGAGGATTTGAACCAACTCTATGATGACGCGGTTTCAGTGGACCGGGATATTTTCGCTGAGCAACGTTCCAACGTTATGCTTATTGCGGGAAATCACTACTCCGGTAAGGGATCAAAAAACTGGGCGCGCTTACGTGATATACGCGATGTCCCGGGGGAGCAGAAGCTAAGGCTTACCAAGAATCACATTCATGTTGTCACCAAGACCCATCTTAACTACATCGTAAATTCTGCGCCCAATGTAAAGATCGTCCCACGAAACGAACGCGAGCTTCAAGATATCAAGTGTGCTGAGCTCAACGATTCAGTTTGGCAGTACGCTTGTGACACGCTCGACATGCAGAAAAAGATTTTTTCGCTCGCTAAGGATTTCGTTGAGATCGGTGAGTGCGGGACGAAAACTTTTTTCAACCCCTATGCCGGCAAATTCAAGGGTTACAATCAAGCCGTGGATGAGTTGACCGGGGAACCGATGGTTGATGAAAACGGCCAAATGGTTCCCGACCATTCAAGCCCGGTGTTTGAGGGGTTACTTGAGATTGAAAAAATTCTTCCAAGTAATCTCCTCCGGGATGCGGCCGCAACGTCGATGTTTGATTCGCCTTGGTTGGGAATTCGCAAAATGGTTCCGGTCAAAGTGGCAAAGAAGCTTGTGCCCGAAGATGACGAGCGCCAGAAGTTCATCGAGCCTTCGCAGCGTGATGAGTACATGGTTTTTGATTCAAATGTTGGGGATTACAAGTCGCAAAAAGATCAGGTGATGATTCGGGAGTATTATTTTCGCCCGAGCGTGTGTTATCCGCAAGGATATTTCTTTATCACGACAAAAGACGGGATTTTATTTGAGGGTGAGCTTCCGTTCGGAGTTTTCCCTATCGACTATGAGGGCTTTGACGAAATGCAGAGCTCTCCCCGGCACAGATCAATCGTCAAACAATTGCGCCCCTACCAAATTGAAATGAATCGCACGGCAAGTAAGATTGCCGAGACGCAAGTGACCTCGGATGACAAGCTTATCATCCAAGGGGGCGCAAAAATGGCCTCCGGCGGGGTTCTCCCCGGTGTGCGTGCGATTCAAGTGACGGGGCCAGCGCCTACGGTTCTCGAGGGACGATCTGGAAGTCAATACCTTGAGTATTACAACTCACAAGTGAGTGAGCTTTACCGTGTGGGCATGATTGCTGAGCAAGTTGAGAAAGAATCGCAGCAAGCAGACCCCTATGGCATGCTTTTTCGTTCAGTTAGAGAGCAAAAGAAGTTCACAATTTATATTGAGAAGTTTTCTGGCTTTTTAAAGCGCATGGCAACGACCTACCTGACACTAGCAAAGCGCTATTACACGGACGACATGCTGATCCCAGCCATTGGGAAGTCAGAATACATCAACATTCCGGAATTTCGCTCAACTGAGGACATTCGGACGCAGATTAGGGTCATGCCGATGTCCGATGATGTTAATTCCATGTTTGGTAAGTGGCTTGCGATCAATCACATGATCCAGTATGCCTCGCAAGCTCTTTCCAAAGAAGATATCGGACGATTGGCGCGCAATATTCCTTATGGAAATTTTGACGAATCGTTTTCTGATGTCACAATGAACTATGATCTTGCAACAAACTACATCTTAGCGCTCGAGCGTGGGCAGTTTATTCCTCCGAGCCCCGCCGACGATAAGACTTACATGATTAAGCGCCTTGAAAAGCGCATGCGAGAGAGCGATTTTAGGTTTTTACACCCGCAAATTCAGCAGTATTTTGAGCAAGCTAAGCAAGCCTATACTGACATGGATGTGCAGGAAAAACTCGCTCTTCAGCGTGCTGAGCAGGGTTTTATCCCTACAACCGGGCCATTAATCAAAACAGATTTGCAAGTAAACCTTCCCAACACCACCGGTGGGTTCAAAACCACGCGCGCGACTTTCCCGGTGGATGCACTTTCATGGCTTCAAAAGCAGCTTGAGGCGCAGGGAAGTAATTTTGAAAGTTTCCAAACGCTTGGTCAGTCCACACAGGCTGATGAGGCGAATCGTTTTATACAGCAGAGCCAAGTTCCCATCCCAGGGAACGGGCCGGAACAAACAGGACCAGCCCCGGTCCAAGGAGGAATGAATGGAATTGGAAAACCAAACCAATTCAACTAGCGCGGAAGCATCCGCAGCACCAGAGAGCGCACCCGCACAGACAGCACCGGCGCCGGCAGCGCCCGAGTCCGCAAGTGCCGCCACTCCCGCACAAGGAGAGGCAGCAGCTACTACGGCATGGACGCCAGACTTTAAATTTAAAGTCATGGACAAGGAGCATGAAATTCCTGAGCTCTATCGCCCTTTAATCAAGGACGAGAACACGCTCAAAGAAATTCGTCGTTTGCACGAGCAAGCCCTCGGAGTGCCTCATCTTGAAGCCAGTCGGGATGAGTTTAAAAATAAATATGCACAGGCCGCTCCTCGGTTACAAGAATACGAGCGAGTGGAACAGCGTCTGAACAAGCTGTCACATTTTGTTCAGAACCAGGATTTTGGAAGTTTCTTTTCGGAACTTAAAATTCCTCGTGAAGCAGTCTTGATGTGGGTGAAGCAGGAGCTCGAAGCACAAGAGCTACCGCCTCACGTGAGACAGCAAGTGGAACAATCTCGGCAACTCGCAAGCCAAAAGTGGGAAGCAGAGCAGGAGCTGCAATATTACCGGCAGCAAGCTGAGGAAGGCCTTCGGCAAACTCGTTTGGGGATGATTGATCAAGCAATCACTTCTCAGGCATCCGATATTGCCTCTCAGTTTAACGACAGGATGCAAAATCCTCTCGCGTTCCGGGAAGCTGTCATCAATAAGGGACTGCAAATTCAACAAGCAACTGGGCAGGCCCCTGCGCCTGAACAGGTGATTGAAATGGTGAAATCGGATCTTGTCCGTTTGATGGGTCTGCAAAATGTTCCGCAAGGAACAGTGGTGGCACCTCAAGCGCAAGCGGCCCCTCCGGTTATTCCGGCGATTAAGGGGAGCGGGGCAAGTCCGGTGAAGAAAAAAGTAACTTCGCTTGCCGATTTGAAAAAAATGGCAAACGAGCTTCAATAATTTTTTAAAAAAGAGGGGGACTTAAATGTCTACTACGAGAACTTTTCAGAACATGCTCAATGAATATTTGACGTATGATCTGATGAAAGAGCAGCTCCTTGAAAAGAGCTGGTTTATTTCTAATGTCGAGCACGACACAAGCTGGAAGGGTGGGAAAATTCCCGTTCCTTTCTATGGAACAATCGCATCTTCTTTGAAAATGGGCGGCCTCACTGATGCGGCTGATATTTCAAAGCACGCTTACGTTCGTGGATCAGTGGATGACTACAAAGAAGCTTGGGGAACTTTGCGCTTTGAGCACCATGATTTGATCCAGCACGATGGGTCTGTTAATGAGAAGTCATTTTTGAAAATGCTTCCCAATCAGATCGAAGATTTCGGAGTGATCTGCCGTGAGCAGCTCTCTAAGATGCTTTTGACTGGTAACGTAGCAGCCACTATCACTGACGACACAAATGCAGCCACTGGCGTGTTTGTTGTTGATCGCATTGACCGCGTGATGCTTGACCAAAAACTTCAAATCCTCGATGGCAACTCAGCACAAGCTGATGTTTATGTGATCGCGATGGATTTGAACACAAGTTCACTTACGCTGTCTTTGACTCGTGGTGGAGCAGCAGCGAACTTGTCGGCTTATACTGTCGCTCAAGGTGCTAAGCTTTGGTACGACGGCGTGCTGGTTGGCGGCGTTGAAACCAATGGCTTTTCTAACTTGAAGTCAATGCTTCTGTCTGCAGCCAACGGTGGTTCATCCACTCTTTATGGTGTCAGCAAAGTTGCTTACCCGTATTTGCAAGCGATCAACGTGAATGGCGCTTCAATCACTGCCTCTAACTTTAAGGCAAAGATTTTTGAAGCGTACAACTCGATCCGCCAAAAAGCGCGCGGTAACGCAAACACAGTGCTCATGAGCTTTAAGCACCTCGGCACTTTGATGGCGCAAATTGAAGATCAAAAGGGCGGTTTCAAAGTCACAGCAACTGCTGAGAAAGCTTCTCTGTATGGCTGGACTGAGATCATGATCACTTCTGTTAAGGGCACGTTGAAAGTCGTTGGCATCCAAGAAATGGATGACGACGTGATCATGTTCCTCGACATGAGTGCGATGAAATTCCACACCAACGGCGATATGTTCCGTAAGCGTGTTGCCCCGGATGGAAAGACTTACTACGAAGTCCGCGCAAACTCTGGGTACTACTACCTGGTGGATGTTGCGACTTTGGGCGAGCTTATCCTGAGCGCTCCCACCAAGTGTGGTATCGTTTACGGCATTAGCTACTAAGGTTCATTTTAGGGGGAGGGGTTTTCCTCCCCCGATCCAAGGAGTGGATGAAAGCAACGGAAATTAAGCTCAATTTAAAAACGATTGAGGACGCCAATGTCCGCGATCTTTTTTTTCGCTTACAAAATTTTGTAAATGAATCATTAGGTCTTTTTGCTGGGTTCGAGCTGTTTATCCTGAATTTCACGGGAGCGGTCACCAAGCAAAAAGTCCGACATAATTTGGGGTTTGTGCCGATTGATACTATTGTCACGCACAACCCTAAAAATTTGACTATTACTTTTTACCCCGACGAGTTCACAGCTGAAAATGTGGTGGTGTCGAGTTCGGGGGCTGGAAAAATAAGATTTATCGCGGGTCGTTTCAAGGAGGGTGTGTATGGTTCAGCTTAAGGACAATATTGTTTCAAATTTACTTACAACGTCGCTGACGCTGTCAGGGAGCTGGCAAGATGTGGGATCAATTATCAATGTGGGTGATGTTTTTGGGCTGGGCCTTTGGGTGGATCTTACTCAGAATGACTCAACCGGAATTCGTTTTCGCGTGCAGGGGTTACCTACTGCCGATGCGGCTTCAAAGTATGAAATGCCTTTGGTTGAGAATACGACCTCAGGGATTATCGTGCGTGCTCAGGAATTTGAGTTGGACACCTCGGTGAGTCAGCGAGTGATCATTGGTGTGTCGTTGATTGACTTGATTAACTTTGTGCAGGTGCAAGTAAAAGCCACGACCCCCGGTGCTACGGCAGCGGTTTTGAATCAGTGTGGCGTTCTTGGCCAAATGGTCAGGAGGTAAGTCATGGCAGATATTTTTGAACCCCAATTAGGAAGTTCAGTTGGTGGCGGCGGTGGCGGCGGCGGGGGCTCCCCGTCTGGTGCAGCCGGCGGTGATTTGGCGGGTAATTATCCTAACCCAATACTTAAAACGGTGGCTACGCCTGGGACCTATGGCGATGCAACGCATGTCCCTCAAATGACCATTGATGCCAAGGGGCGTGTTACCGGTGTCACTGAGGTTTCAGTTTCCGGAATCCCTAATGGCGGTGGTACGGGACAAGTTTTAACAAAAGTGGATAACACCGACTACAACGTGAGTTGGCAAAATATCCCAGCCCCTCCGGCCCCTACGGGTACAGCGAATCGGTTTACCCAGTTTGACGGCTCTGGGACTTTGGCAGCACTTGATAAATATTTGGTGTCGGGCGTTGGGACGATCAATTTTCAATATGACGCCACCCCCGGAGATGATGGTCTTGAGCAGCTTGAGATTTACGTTTTAAGTATTGCTCCGACAGAAGATTCACCCACAAAGGTCTATCAGCCAAATGTGAGTTTATACTATTTTGACGCCAACAACGATGGGTTTGATTTTGGAACAGGCGGGCAAGCGATTCTGCATGAATCAATTTCCTTTTCTCACGCCAATTCAGCAGATATCGGTGGAATAGCTATTCGTCAGGTTGCCATAAATTACGGCGGCGGCGGACCCATTCAGGTTGGTGGGTTATCGATTGATTCAGTTGGTGGCGGGTATGCGGCGGATGTTACGCTAAATGGTCCCATTCAGGGGTGGAATTTTAACGTCAATTTTGACGCTGGATCTTTTACCACATCATTGGTGTATGCAAATATTTTTGGTGATTTTTCTAATATGGGGGCCACCTTTAACGGGTCGTGGAATTCCTTTGTGGCCTCGCCAAACATTGCGGCGATTTCAACGAATCATAGCTATGTAGGTTATTCGGCTCAGGGCCATTTCACAGAGCTTCAGGGAAATGCCAACTACTATGGGTTTCAATGTTCTCCGACAATCGATGCGCAAGGCACGCAGGGGAGTGTTTATGGGTATCTCTTCAATCCCGCGCCATCAACAGTCAATAGCGCTTACGGGATTTGGGTATCGACTTCAAACATTACGGTTTATGCGGGCGTTAAAGCTTCTCTGACAATTCAAGATCTGTTTATCGAAATGAATGTCCCCAATGCCGGAGATAATAGTCTCACGGTTGAGTATGTGAATGACACGACTGCCGGGAACGAGTCGGTTGTTCTTTCATACCCGGCACTCACAGTGCACATTGAATCGGGTGTTTCGACGGCTGATCAAGTTCGAGCTGCGTTTTTAGCGCATCCGCAGTTTGCAAGTTCAGCAACGGTTACAGTCACAGGTGTGGGGTCTAATCCGCAGGTGACTCAAGCACCAACTAATTTGACTGGCGGTGAAAATCCGGGGCAAAAATTAGCAGCTTACTTCCAGGGCGACGTTCAAATTGATGGGAATTTTAATTTTACTGGTGATTTGAACGCGGGGGCCATCAACGCATTCAAAGCTAAAACATTAGTTAGTGGTACGTTTGGGGTGCCTCAGAGTGCGCATGGATTTATATCGCAGTGGAATATCCCAGCGAGCGCTACATTAACAAACGCGGATATGATCGGCATCAATACTGCGGCACTTATCAATGTGGGTGCTGGCGCGACGGTTAGCACTTCTTTGCTTGGTGTAGCAGCTCTGGGTTTACCAGCCGTTGTTACGATGGGCGCGGGTTCCGTTGTTGATGACGTGGTGGGAGCGGTATTTGCGTTGAGTTTAGATAATGCCTCTGGCGCAAGTACGATAACACAGCTTGAGCTGTGTAAAGCAATGATGATCCCAAATGGTACAACCACCATTGATTACATCAAGGGATTTAGCTTTGATTTACCGTTTGGTTCGGGCCTTGGAACAAACATTTTCGGCCTCTACACGAAGCCAAGTTATGCACATAACTTTATGGCGGGTGATCTCAAAGTTGGCGGAACCCCCGGTTCTTCTGACATTGCGGAAACCGGATACGGCGTTCACATTCACTCTGGAAAACTTCTTGGTGTAGGTGATGTGACGACTGCGCAGAGTTTTACTGCCGCAGAAAACTATCTCCTTTTCCCCCGGCTCACCGAGACTGAGCGTGACGCCTTAACGGCGGCTGAGGGTATGGTTGTTTACAACTCAACCTCAAAGGCCATTAATTTTTACGACGGTACGGCTTGGCAAGCTGGCGGCGGTGGCGGCGGAATTAGCTCTGTGGGTACGTTTGACTCGCAAACCCCCAGTGCCGATGGGCTCGTTATTTTGGGTGCTGATATTTATGCCCAGTCGGCTTCAGCTACTGATCCGGGCATGGTGAACACTGCTGCGCAGAGTTTTTCTGGTGAAAAGACATTTCTTAACGAAGTTGTGGTCGGCAGCATTCAGACATTTAGCACTCCGCGCTCACTACAAGTTTGGGCTCCGGCAACACATTGGGCGGTATTGCTTGGTTCTGAGGACCCTTCTTATGGCGGGATTGTATGGACCCCGACAGTAGACGGGTTTCAGTTTGACTCGAACAACCATAATTTCTCAGCCCCCGGAAAGTTGTTTGTAAACCCATCGGGCGGGGATCTTTACTTTGGTCTTGCTCAGCTTAAATTTCCAAATGCTGATGGGACTTCGGGGCAAGTGCTTACGACTGACGGGTCTGCGGGGCTCTCATGGAGTACGCCTGCCCCCCATAAAGTTAAGCATTTAACAGTTGCAGCGAGCTATTTTGCTTCTGCAAATTCGGGCTCACCGTCTACTTCGCAGTCTGTCGATCTTTTGGTTGGTGGCGTTGTTCCGGCGGGATCAGTTATTTCAGGCGTCCAAGTCGTGGTTTCAACGGCCTTCTCCGGTGGGTCGGTTGCTTCTGGCTCTATGGATGTTACTCATCCCGACGCCGGAACTTTAACAACTAGCATTGACGTGATGACTGCTTCGTTCGCGCAAAATGCATTTGGCAATTGGTATGCTCCGACTTCAAGCCCCCTCAGCTTGGTGCTTACTGTGACTGGTGGAAATGTGGCCGATTTAACTAGTGGTCTTTTAGATGTTTGGGTGGCTTATATTCCGCTCCCCACATCAGTGGATCAAGCTTATTCATGAGGAGTAAGAAATGAAAGTGAATGATCAACTCGAGTTTGCAAGTGCCGAAGTTCTTTCCTCTGATCCCGCAGCTCTTCCGGAGGGAAGATTTTGGTTTAACTCAAGTGAGCTTGCGTGGAAAGTTGCGATTGGTGGGGTTGCTAAGACGCTCTTGCGAAAAGATTTTGCGCAGGTAGCAGCTTACGCAAATTCTGGGGCACTTCCTGCTGCGGGAAATGCTGGAAGAGTTGCTTTCGTTACTGACGTTGCAAGGCTTTATTATGACACCGGCTCCGTGTGGCGTTCAGTGGATGAAATAGACACTGACGCGGTCACTACGGCTAAAATTTTAAATTCCAATGTCACAAACGCAAAGCTTGCCGATATGGCAGCAAGCACAATTAAGGGAAATAATACTGGGGGCTCAGCAGCTCCTAGTGACCTAACCACTGCGCAGCTTGCGGCTATGTTTAATAATCCTTCTTCTGAGATTGTGACCTTCGGCTCGTTAGTGACGGTCAATGTTCCGGCAGGAACTAAATGGGTGCGTATGCGCTTAGTTGGTGCTGGCGGAGGTGGCGGTGGCTCCTCCACGGCAGCCGCGAATAATGGAACAAATGGGGTTGATGGCGGAAACACGTACCTTACAATTAGCGGGATTACCTTTACTGCAACTGGCGGGAGCACTACAACGGGGAACGGTAATAATGGAGGGGACGGCGGAACACCTGCGATTACCGGGTCTCCTACTGGTGGATTTGCTTACTCGTTGGTTAATTCGCTAAATGGATCTCGAGGAGAGAACGGGGCAAATTCGCCGGCCAGTATTTACATGCGTGGTGGTAAAGGTGGAGATAGCGTTTTCGGTGGTGCCGGAGTTGGTGGTGCTGCCGCTGTCGGTGGTACAGCAAAGACAAATTCTGGATCTGGCGGTGGCGGGGGCGGAAGTCCAAACTCGGCCGGTACAAATCTTCCCGGCGGCGGGGGTGGCTCTGGTTCATTTATAGAAGTCTTGTTGTATGGAACATTACCGAGCTCTTTTTCAGTTACGATTGGTATTGGCGGATCTGGTGGTACGGGCCCCTCTGGTTTTGCTGGTGGAAGTGGGGCTGGTGGTAAAGCGATATTTGAATTTTTCTCACTATAGGGGCATAAGGCATGGGTGGAATCATTGATGATCGTACTAAGGTCCAGCTTTTTGCAGTTCTCTCTGCTCTCCCGGTCCTTATAGGCTTTGTTTCTTGGCTTACTGTGGTTTACACTAAAGCCGAAGCAGCAGAGCGGGCCAATGAGCGTCAAGACACAAAGATCGAAGCTCAGTATTCGCTTTTGCTGGACATCCGGGATCGGGTGATAAGAATAGAATCAGCGAGCGACACGAAGTCTCGTAAAAAACTCAAGGAGGACTAAAATGGAATCAGAAATTCAAGCTATCGTGAACCAAATCAAAGATAAGTTTGTCACTCACGGTAAGTTGGCTGCTATTGAGTGCGTGGAACTGATCCCCGCAGCTTTGGAAATCGCAGCTAAGAAAACATCAACTCCCATCGACGACGTCGTTGTTGCGGCTTTAAAAGAGCCCATGAAGGCAGCGCTTAAAGACCTCATCACTAAACTGTAGGGGTTTGCGATGAATTGGCTTTCCTCTCTTCTTGCATTGGTGTTTCAAAAAATACTCGCTTGGGGAGGGGAAGCTATTTACAAATGGGTGCTTGAGTACATTGAAAAGATCAAGCGCGCGACGACCCAGAAAAAAGCCGCAGACCAACTCCAAAAAGACACGGACAATAATGTGTCTCGTGAGGAAAGGAAAAAAGATGAGGGCGATTACCTTAATTCTTAGTCTTTTCTTGGCGGGATGCACGACCGGAGCTTTTCCGGATGTGCCTTTCTACATTGTCGATTTTGGCAATCAGACTTGCGCTGAATATCGCTTGATTGACCGCACACATTTGAAATTCAAATGGGTTGCTGATTTTCCAAGTGGCAAGTGCCAGGATGTTGTTGGTTTTGATAAAGAAGGATTTCCCAAAGTAAAAAATTGGATCAGAGACGTTTCTAAGGAACTGAACCTTCCGAATGCAGCCCCACTTTCGGTTGGAGATGAAATTCAAAATATTTTTCATTAGGGGGGCAAAATGTTAACTCTTTCTTACGGGTTTAAAAAGCCACAGACGAATGACCGTGGTCCTGTCGTATTTCCGGCCCTTGAAGATAACTGGCAACAAGTCAATGACCACAATCATGACGGTGTAAACTCAAGTCTGATTAGCTCCACAAGCATATCTAAGACAACAAAAGCAGTCCTAGCTGCTGGTTGGTCCTCACTTGGTGGAGGAAGGTGGAAGCAAACAGTCACCCTTCCCGGTGTGCTGCTTTACGACAGTGTGGTGATCACGTGTTACGACACCGCTACTGGCGACATGATTTACCCATCGATCAAAAAAGCTTCGGCCACGCAGTTTGATATTTATGTGAATGACAACACGCTAAACATCACGGCGGTTTTGACGTAATGAGCTCTTACAATTATCAACCCGCAGATATTGCGGATTTTTCTGGCGGCATGACCGATGACTACATGAATGGTCCGGTCAATATGCAGGAAGTGCTTGAGAACTTCTACATTCTCAACAACCGTTCTGTAAAAACCCGCCCAGGTACTGCGCTCGATAATTCGGATTACCCTCAGATCCCCACCGGCTCGCAAAGAATTCAGGCGCTAATTTCTTATAAAAATAGCGACAAGCTTTTTGCGCTTTCTGGGTCAAAAGTTTTTTACCGAGATCCCGACAGCTACTCGACACTTTTCGGTCCTGCGGGCGGGGATGCGTTTGCGACTGCGGGGCTTGATTCGCACTTTTCGCACACGGAGTGGAATGGTCTTTTAATGGTTGCTTGCGAGACGCAAGATAAACCCATCAAAATTTACAAAGATTCAGGTGGGACCTATCGGCTGCGTACTGCAGGACTTCCGTTACCGACGACTTTTTCGGGGGCAGGTACTGCGGGCGCGCAGGCTTATCAGTATGCTTTAGTTTATCAATACACCTACACGGTTGGTGACCAAACTTTTATTGATCAAGGTCCAGTTCAGATCATTCCGGTGGCAAATGTTAATGCGCCCGACGTGAATGTGATAAACTTAAGCGGCATTCCGGTTCTCACGAATGGAGCTGGCGACAATTACGACACTGGAAATATTCGAAAGATTATTTTTAGAACAATCAGTGGCGGCACTGAGTTTTACCAGCTTGCCAATATTCCCAACGCTCAAACGACCTATGCCGACACTACATCGGACACCACCTTGCAAACTGGTGCCCCTTTATACACAAACGGTGGCGTGCCGGATAATGATCCACCACCGCTTGCAAAGTTCTGTCATACGGTCAACGGCTTCACTTACTACGCAGGGATCAAGACCCGGCCCAATGATGTTGATCAATCGCAGGCCCTTGATCCCGATTCAGTGCCCGGCAGTTTTACGGATACGCTCGAGGACGAGGTCACAGGTCTTTCATCGGTCCAGGACATTCCCGTCGTCGGGTGCCGTAAACACATTTATCGCATAGATGGCACTTTCGATGAGCTTGGCCGTGGCGGCATGGCTCATCGAAGGATTTCAGACCATGCGGGATGTATTTCTCACGAAAGTTTTGTGCAAGCCGAGGGCGGTCTTTTCTGGTGGGGTGTTGACGGTATTTACTACACCGAGGGCTTTAGGGTCATGAAAGTGACCGACCACTTAAACAAGCGCTATCAGACTTATGTGGCGACCCTGAACGGGAAAGAGCGAAAAATTAAGGGTGTGTTCAACCCCCTTACCCGGATGATCCACTGGACTGTTTCAACGACTTCCAAAGCTTCTGGCTCTGAGGACTGTGATGCGATTTGGTCTGTTGATCTTCAGTGGGGTGTATCGCAGAACATGTCTTGTTTTATATGGAAGGGTGGGGACTCATTTCTTCCGGTGAGTCTTGAAGTACACAACAAAGCTCTCTATCGTGGGGATCGTTTTGGGTATGTTTTAAAATTTTCTGAGGATGTAACGACTGACCCTGCGATTATCCCGACCGAAGATCCCGACACTTGGACCGAGGACACAATTATTTGGAAGCTTCGCTCGATTGCTTCAAATTTTGGAACAAGCTTTGTCAGAAAAGTGGCAAATCGTGTTCTGATTTCCTCGCGCAACGAGACCAATGTGTCCATTCAGGTCACTGCAATTAACGATGACGGTAAGCTCACCCGGCCCATCACGCCCATTCGCTGGCGAAGAAATTTTACTTGGGGGGATGAGGAGTTCGTTTGGGGCGACGAATCGTTTGCTTGGTATTATGGGGGAACGATTGAAGTGGATCGCCGGTTTCCGGCTAAGGGTTTTCGTTTTAACTACCTTCAGCTTGAGATTACCAACGCCTATATCAACATCATTAATTCAGACCTGTACGGTGAGGCCACTTTTGATGCCACAACAAAAGAGATAACACTCGTTGACCCTAGCGCTATATGGCCGATGAATGCTGTGGGCTACTATGTTTACCATGCGGCCGACAATTATTTTATGGGGTTTAAGATTTTATCTCGTACCGACACCACTTTGGTGGTTGAGGATTTATCGGGGCTTTTGCGTGCGGGCCAATACCGGTGGCAAATCAAGGGGTACAGGAAAAACGAAATTTTAAATCTTTTGGGTTACTCAATTTCTTGGGCACTCGTAACTCGCTCGCACGACAAGTACAATGCCGGCGACGATGGGGGGTTAAGTGACACTTAAAACTTATGGGGATCTTCGAGCTGAAATAGAGCGTGAGTGTGATACTGAGGCTGAAGATTGGGTAACAGAGCCAGAGATTCGCGCTTACTTTCAAGACGCCATCAACGAGGCTGAGGGGCACATCCACAAGCTGGGCCTTGAGGATGATTACTTTCTTGATACGGCCACTTATTCTTTGACGGTGGGGCAAGAAACAATTGACCTTCCCGAAAACATCTATGCCACCAAGATCCGGGGCCTCACTTATGCCACCAAGGAAAAAGTCTATCCGATGAGGCGTGCAGTCGGGGGGAGAAAATTTGAGGACATCCAGAACGTGCTCTTAAACCCTCACTCCGGGGAGTATTACCGCTACATTATTCGCAACAAAGCGGGCGAGGGGTTTAAGATTTATCTTTTCCCGTTGTCCTATGAAACCACTGCGAATTGCATCCACATGGATTATATCCGCAACATGAATGAAATCGAGGACGACAGTTCAACGATTGAAGTTCCTGAGTTTTACTCTTTCGTGAAGGCTTACGTGAAGTGGAAGATTTACGACAAAGAAAACTCAGTGAAAGCCCCCGATATGCTTCAGGACCTCAACAAGGAGCGAGAGTATATGCTTTCAGTTCTTGCTGAAATGGTGCCCGATGCTGACAACAAAATTCCCATGGACCTGTCATTTTACGAGGAGATGAGCTAATGGCGTTTTCAGAAGATAACGGAGCGTGGATTCCCGACCCGATTACACCCGAGCAGGAGCTCGCAAATCTAAAAGCGCAAATGGAAATGGATCGCCTCAAGCGTGAAGATTTGGCTAAGCAAGGGCTTAATCCTGATGGGTCCCCCATACGCCCAGAATTTGAGTCTTTAATTGATGAGAATGGGAACCTCAAAAGCGACAACTACAAGTTGAAGCTTGATACTCTCGATCCGAATTCGCTTCAGGGCTACAATATGATTAAGGCCCTGGCTACGCAAAAGGGCCCCACCGAATCAGCCAAGTACATGCTGGATCAAAACAAGATGAACCAGCAAAACGCCATTGACCAGGCTTCTCAGCAGCAAGCTGGGAGTCAAGCTGCTGCCCGGTCAGCGCTTGCGATGCGCGGGGGGATGTCGAGTGGCGCTAGGGAAAGACTTGCAATGGGCGGAGCAAGGGATTTACTCAACGCCAAGCAGGGCGCTGTTCGCTCAGGAAACCAGGGGATTTTAGACATTCTTAAATCTGATGAAGATGCCAAACGTCAGGCCATGTATAGCTATGCCCAAGGCGAGGGTCAGATTGCTGGGAAAAATCTCGACATTGGGAACCAGGCCAAGCAGTACAATTTAGGTACCGTGCTAAAAGAAAAAGATCTCGGCCGACAGCAAACCATGGACACCTATAAAGCAGAGCTTGATAAGTGGGCCGCTGGAAGGCAGGCCGACGCAACGAGAGCTTCGGGCGGCGGGGGGAAATGAGTTGGTTATCCGAGTTGAGCGCTTTAGTGCACACACTTGGCAGGGCTTTTCAGAGAAAAGCCACCTTGTTGTGTTTGGCGAGTTACGTGATTTTCGTCTTGAGCGTATCGACTTTGCTATTGTTGCCTTCGGTAATAATCAACTGGGCGGTTACATGACGTGCAAAGAAATGGACGCCGAAACAGTTTATATCCAGTACGGTGGAGTGTACCCAAGCTTTGCCAACTCAGTGCACGTTGTTTCAGGGTACAAGAAAATGCTTGAAGATCTTTTGAGCACCCACAAGCAGCTCACGACAAGGATTGAAAACGTGAACGTGAGAATGCTCAAAATGGCAATGGCTTTAGGGTTTCGCATCACCGGGGTAAGTGTTTTTAAGGAAAAAACTTTTGTGGAGTTGCTACTTGCAGGAACTTGAAGTTACGACCGACGTTAAAATCCCCATCCCCTCCGGTCTTTCGGACCGAGAGATTCTTTTGCATTTACAAGACACACTCCCCAAGCACTTTCCGAAAATTGATATTAAAATGGAGCATCACTTTTCCAAAGGTGTTTATGCCAGGGAAGCTGTGATTCCTGCGGGCGCTATTGTGGTCGGGAAGATCCACAAGCATGAGAACCTCAATATTGTTTCAAAGGGCGATATTTCAGTTTTCACTGAAGAGGGGTGGAAGCGCATTAAAGCGCCAGCCACTTTTGTTTCCCCTCCCGGTGTGAAGCGCTTAGGGCTTGCCCATGAGGATACGGTGTGGACCTGTATTCATGCGACTGAGGAAACGGATTTGGAAAAAATTGAAAGCGAAATGATCGCTGTAGACTATGAAGAATTTGATCAATTATCAGGAGGTAAAAAATGTCTTGGATCACAGTCGGAGTAACTGCCGCCGGAGCCCTTATGGGAAAAGCTAAAAACGATGCGGCTCAAGCACGCCAAGAGCGCACTGCTAAAGCCGCTGCTGATGCTGAAGCTGTGTCATGGGCAAGGCGCGATGGTCGGGGAAGTATCCCTCAAGTGCAGTACAACCAGGGCGACGCTCTTAGTAATGTTTTTCAAGGTGGTCTTTCTGGTTTCATGATGGGTCGAAACATCAATGGCGCCATGGGAGCAAATGCCGCAAACGCGGCAGACGCAAAAACTCTCTTTGGTGATCAAGTGAAGCAAAATCCCCTCACTGGGGGCATGGATTACTCCGGCCTTAAGGGTGCGCAAATGGACCCTTATCGTCGCGGCGGACTTAACGGTTAAGGAGGAATTATGAATGATCTCGATTGGCTTCAAATCAACGGACTTGGCTTTGACAGTCGAGGTCTACCTCCTGTGCCATTGTCTGAAGCGTTTCAACAAGTTCCCCCGGCCCCTTTAATCGGCCCGGAGGAAAGGGCAAAGCTTGATGCTTTACTTGAGGAAATGAGCGGGAAAAAGAAAAAGGTAAAGCTTGAGGAGCCCCCGGTTTCTCAGCCTTCACCTATGCTGCACACTTCAGAGCTTCCCGTGCAGACTCCAGCTTACTCCCCCGAAACGGGGACTTCTCCGGTGGAGCAGTCGCTTGCGGCCGATCTTCGGAAAAAGTTTAAGCAGCTCGTGGCTGACTCTGAGCAAGGGATTGCCGATAACAAACAAGCAATTCAAGATTTCAAAAAGATTCCCCAGGGCATTGATGTCACTCCGCTTGCGGCCCTGTCGGATGCTTGGAATCCCGGAAGTAACTTGTCTGCTGCGGCCAAAGCCATGGCCCCAATGAAGCCTGAAGAAAGAGCGATTATGCTTTCAAAGCTTCAGGAACAACTGCAAGGAAACCAAGACAAACTTGCGGCCACCGTGGGCTCGCAGCTTAAGCAGTACAACGACCAAAAGGCCGCAATGCAAATGCAGAATCTGGCTCTCAGGCAAGCAAGGCTTGATCTTGTGGGCGACAACCAAGCCGCAAGTGCTGCCAAAATAGTTCACTCGGATAAGCCGCTCATGCAGCTTCGTCAGAACGCTTCGAACGTGGACCGGGGAATGCATTTACTTGAAAACGGCACTCCGACAGTCACGACCATGCATGAAATTGCACAAGACTTTGCCGCAGCTCTTGCCAACGGAAAGATTGCTTCAGATTTCAAATTGAAATCCGTTTCAACCCCAACCCTTGAAGAGCAGCGTAAAAAGCTCGAAGCTTTCCTCACGTCAAACCCCAATCAGCCAGCTCCTCCGGAAGTCATCCGGTTTTGGACTGACATGGGCCAACGCCTACAAGAGGCTTATGGCCGCCAAATGTCCTCTCGTGCGAGTGAAGTTGTGCACACTATTGGGACACAATTTGCACACAACCCGAACGCTGTAAAAGCAGCCCAAGATCAAGCCACCTTGTATAAGACCGGAGCTTGGAAAGGGCTAGGCCTTGATGAGGCTCCCGCTACACCGGCGCCTGCTCCTCAGGTTCTTTCACCTGAAGAGTGGCTCAAGCAAAAAAGGGGCGGACAATGAACGCGCAAGAACAGGCTGAGTACCGCGCATATTTAAAGGGAAAGGGCTTTACTGATGACGAGGCCACCCAGTATATGAGCGAAAAGGGAGTCCCTGCGCCCGAGCCCTCAAGCACGCAAAAAGTGCTTTCAGGGATCGGGAAGGCTCTTGATTACTCATCAAACCTGGGCCGGGGAGCAGTGGCTGGGGCTTATCAAGGTGCTACCGGAGAAGATCTTGGCGTGAACCTCATGGATGTTCTTAAGGGGGAAACACCAAGTTCAAACGAGCTTATGAAGCGTGCTGGTGTGCCCGAGGGGGGTAAGCTTTCAGACGTTCTCCCCGGTTATGCTGAGCCTGGTCCTGATGTTTCAATGTTTCGCCCAGAAAAAGGCGGAATGCTTGACCCCACACTCCGGGGAACTGGCGGGTTTGCGGCCGACGTGGCGGTAGACCCTCTGACCTATATTTCTATGGGAGTGGCTCCTTTGCTTAAAAAGGGCCTTGCCGCCGGCGGGGGAAAAGCAGTCGCTGCGAAAGCCGCCGACGTAGCTCTCAACCCGCTTGGAAAAATGGTTGAAAGTGGCGGGGAAAAACTCTTTAAATCAGGCCTCAAAAAGGTCGATACCCGGGCCATTGAAAAAGGTGGGGAAGCCGTTTCTCCCTACCTTTTGGAGCGGGGGATCTGGGGCACGCAAAGCCAAATTGCCGAAGGCATGGACAAGCAGCTTGCAAAACTTGCCGAGGAGCGCGCAGCCTTGTACGGCTCACTCGATAAAGCGGGCGCTGTAGTTGATCCCTATGCGGCCTCACAAAAGGCACTCGATAATATCGGAAAGCTTGAGAAAAACCCTTACATGAAGCCTAAAGCTGAGGCCATGATGGACTATCTCTCACTTGCCGATAAACCCATGAGTGTTTCCGAAGCCTCGGCCGTAAAGACTCAACTCTATGACACTCTTCCCACGAGTGCTTTTGATGAGTTCGGGCGCTTAAGCTCAACGGGCTCCCAACTCAATAAGGACCTAAGTCAGGGCTACCGGCAGGCCATCTTAGATGCTGCCGAAAAAGCCTCCCCCGGTTCAGGCGGCGCAATCGACGCTCTCAACCAGGAAATGGGTGCTTACCTTGGCGCTCAAAAGCCCCTACGTTCTGAGATTGCTAAAGAAGCCAGAAAAGATCTTCTGACCCAGACCAAAGCAGGTATTGCTCTTGCGCACCCGCTTTCAACCCTTGGCATGTACGCAGCTCAAATCGGAAACGCCACTCCGGTCAGGACCGGGGTGGGACTGGCGCTTGACCGAGCAGGTGAGTCAGCTCCCGAAGCTTTATGGCGACAACTTCTTTTAGCCCCTACCCGAAAGGAAAAGAAAAATGAAAAAAACTGAAATGACTGAGGCCCCCGCAGAAACCAAAGAAGGCCCTAACGAGTATCAAGTCAAAGACTGGGCCGATACCCTCATGAAAGCTGAGGAAATTAAGGGCGACAAAGCTAAGATGAAACACGTCTCGACGCACTTAAAAAAGTCTCACAAACACATGAGCACCTTGCTTAAGAAGCGAAAAGTCACGATGAAATCTCTGAAAGCCGCAAGTGGAATTCATAAGCTTGGCGAAGAAGCCGGAGAAACTTCTCCCGATGACGAAATGGCGGAGTAAAAAATAAGGGGGCTTTTTTGCCCCCTTTCGCTAGCACTTCTTTTTAGAAGTTTTCTTAGCGGCTTTTTTCTTCTTAGCCATTTTCTTTCCCTTCTTCGAGTGTTTCAAGTCCAGATAAAATCGGCTTTAGCGCCTCCAACTCAAGGGGAGTCAGCTTAGCCGTGTGTAAATCCTGGACATAAATCTTGGTCCACTTCCCAAAATCAAATTTCACATTCATCCATTCGGCGAGCAGCTTATCCGCAGCCTCTTTGTCTTTGGGTGTTGTTTTTTTACCGCTCTCATCTTGGTTCCACTCAATGCGCTTTTCCATAATTTCGGCCCAAGCTTTCTGCGCAAGCTTACTTTCAGACTCAAGCTTGTCCTTGATACGTGAAAGCTTGTAGCCCAGTTGAAGCGGTAATTCGGTGTTGACTAACTTTCGAATTGCACCAATGAAAGCCTGGTTTTGTAGCTCAGCATAGGTGAGCTCAATTTTTTCCTCTTGCTTCTTTGCGATGGGGGTCACGTTTGTCATACTTTCTCCTCTGAAAGTTGTTTGATTTGCTTAAGAACCTCAGGCCAATCAGGTGGCGAGACACAAATTCCGAGTCCTCCTGAGTGGCTAATCTTGAGAAGGTTGTACCATTGAAGCTCGTCTGGTTCTTCTCGCGTTGTCGCCTTAAGCTCCAAAGCGACAAAATGGCCAGACACACAAGCAATAATATCGGGCACCCCTCTTCGAGCCACTTCATGAGTCTTGAAAAACCATATTCGTGGAATTTTCTTTAAGTCCGCTTGAACCTTCTCTTTGAACTTTGTTTCGGGTTTCTTCACTCGGAAATCCATCCTTGAGATCAAACCAGTTTTCCCAGCTGTGACTTACACTCGTTGTAAGCGGCAAATATTTGTAAGGGTAAACTGTTTCCATTGTTCGCTGAAGTTCAGGCACAATGCCAAGCTCGCTTTCATGCACTTTGAAAAGAAGCTCATCATGAATCTGAAGCAACATCTTAGATTTCAAGGGTAGCAAAAAAGAGTCAAGCTCAATCATCGCTCTTTTTGCAATACTCGCTCCTCCGCCCTGAATAATAGTGTTGGGCATTTTGTACGCAAATTGCTGGTTGGTGCAGCGAAGAATTCTCCCATCCCAACTATGGGTAAACCCCTTTGTGCGCGCTTGGTTCTTCACACGCTCAATAAAATTTTGAATATTCGGCAAGCGCTCAAAGTACAAATTTCTTAACTTTTCAGCCGCCAAAAGATGCGGTAAGTTTTCTTCCCTAAGGGCCGGGGGAATGGATTTGTTCCTTTCTACTTCCTCCGGTTCCATTTTCCAGCCCTTAGCTTCTTTCCAAATACACCAGAGCTCTTCCTCCCCGGTAGTTACAGGAAAAAGCATCCCAGCCATTTTGACGGTTCCACCGCCATACAATAGGCAGTTTGAGACGAGTTTTCCGTTGACGGTGAAGCGATGCCGGGGCCCGGCATTTATGATGTCGTAGACGTGCGCCTTCGATTTAGAAGGTTTTGTGACCTGGAAACAACTCTTAAGTTCCCCACCTCGTAATGCCCGTTGTTGTCGATGCGATCCACATCCATCGACAGTATGTCCTCCCTGGAATACTTTGCGATAATATCCTCCAAGTATTCTCGAAAGGTGCAGCGCACCTCTATCCCACGCCCCCCGTAATTTTTGTAGCTCGGGGAGTTCGGGCTGGAGCACCGGACCTTTGCGGCCAGGTACCTCTCCCGCAGCCTCTGCACTACTATATCCCCTCGCTCCCCGTACTTTCGATTCCTCTGGCAGCGACAATTGGTTGTTTTCTTTCTTAAGATATTGGAAGCAAAAATTAAGTATCGTTTTTCGCAAGCCCGACACTCCGCCAAAATAGTTGGATGTTTTCTTTTTCGGTCTAGTGTTTTTGGAAGTAATCGGAGAGTACCTAAGGGGTATCCCATCAATCTCCGTAACAGCGATACTGTCGTTTCCCGATTCTTTGGCCAGATCCCCGATACAAATCTTCCGGCCTTGTCTCGTGAAGACTTTATGCTCCGGGGTCGCTGTGAGTCCCTCATATTCGAGCACCTCTCTGTAGCCTTGATAAATAACCCCACCGTGATTTACCCATTCGACACCGTCCCAAACTTTCATTTCCGCAGTTACATCCTCAATCGGACGTAGTCCTTGGTCGGTGAGTACCTTACTTCCAGCGGCAATGCAAAAATTTAGGGTCTTAGCGGGGGTTCTTTCAATACCCATCATTTCAGCCGTTGCCGTGTGGATATCGAGCCCATTATTCACCGCCTCAATGATCTTCATTTCTTTGGCGTAGTCGAGCATGAGACGGTACTCTTGCTGCTGATAATCAATCGACACAAAGCAAAACCCCGGATCGGGGATGAACGCTCTTCTTACTTCCTCGGGGACGTTTTGCAGGTTGGGCTCGGAATAAGAGAACCTTCCGGTTCTAGCCCCTGCTTGATTGGCTGAAGCGTGTATCCGCTGGGTCTCGTCAGCGAACCACAGAAATGAACGGTAATAGGTATTGGCAAGCTTGTGATGGTGTCGGTGCTCAAGGACTGCTTTTGCAAGGGGATGGTCAATTTTTGAAAGCCAATCCTCGTTGAAGGAGTCACTCCCTTTAGCGGTTTTTGGTGGGGTGTATCCTTGGGCTTGGAATACCGGAGAGAGGCATTCGGCGCTGTCAATGAACGGTTTTCCCATTTTATCGTGCAGCCATCTTGCGACTTTTCGGTAAGCAGTGGAGTGCTCTTCGATTTTTTCTTCGACATAATTTTTGTCAATCAATACCCCTTCTCGTTCCATGCGCCATAGAACATGAACTAGTTTTGCTTCCACCTCTTCCGGTGGGATCTTTACTTTTTTAGGGTTTTTATAGGGAAGCTTTTTAAGGTCTAAAAGCTGATTTGCCGCAATCTTAAGTGTGATACGCGCATCATTTTCAGCATAGGGCTGAATTACATTGATTGGGACCTTGGCAAAGTACTTTTCCTTCGCCCTAGATTTTTTGCCAGGAATAGCGACCCATTTCCAAAGTCCATGCTGTTTGATGTATTCATCGACGGCATTAGACTTCTCGTAACCGTATCGCTTAGCCACTCGAGAAAGGTTCGGAGTCGCTGGCGTGTCGTTATATAAAAGACGATCCACCACAAGAACATCATGGATCTTTGACTTAATATCGGTGAATCCCAGCATGTGAAGATCGAATTTGGCGTTCGCAAAACAAACAGTTCGCTCACTTGAGGTAAAAATTTGGGCGAGAGCGGATAGTGTTTCATGAGGTAACAAATCGACCGGGGATGCGCCAAGGTGATCCAGTTCTTGGTTATAGTTAAAGTAATATGTTCGCGTTGGAATGGCGACAATGACTGAGAATAGTTTGTCGCCTTGAAAAGGGCGGAGTCCTGTGGTTTCTGTGTCCACTGCGATAAAATCACAGTTGAGGATTTGCCGTAAGCAATGATCAAAGGACCCCTCCGTTACTCTCATTTTTTTGCGCGCTTAAACACTCGGGTGCAGAAATCACCGAAAAGAAGGCCCTTATTAATCCGCAACTCATCGGCGAAAACTTCCTCAAGAATTCTTAAAATCTCACGAATATCGCCGATTGAGGCCTGGTGCTTTTTTCCCTCATACTCAGCTATCAGACTTGCCAGCTCTTTCATCTTTTTTCCTCGCTTTGGTAATCATCACATTGATAAAACCGGTGAGGGAAAGAGCGGATTCACTCGCTTTATTCCCCAACCACTTTCTGTTTTCCGGCGTTAGACGCACGAATAAATTTCTTTTTGAATCAGACATTCCACTCTCCTATTTCAAATCCCATGTTTCGGGCTTTTTCAGTTTCTGACTCAAGCATGTTTATTTTAATACTTTTTAACCAAACTTTATTTTCCGGGTTCCAGCGGTAGCCGCATTCCTTGGCTTTCTCGCGTTCGTTGTAATTCGTTTTTGCCCGAATGGTGATATTCGGCGTTTTTGCGCTCTCAACTACTTTATTGATATCATAGTGGGAAAGAATCTGAAGCATCGTCAAAACATCCGTTACCGCCCGGTGCGGGAAGGGATTAACAAACCCGTGTTCCGCCGCCAAATGGGTGAGCTTTCGGGTAGTGATGTGTTCCGGGTAGGGGACATCAACACTAGTGTCGATCCACACGAGCTCAAGAAAACCTGGGAAATTTTTGGTCGCGGCGGAAATAAACTTTCGATCAAACGGCGCATTGTGGGCACAGTAATAGTCTGCTTTAAGCGCTAATTCACATAGCAAATCAGCGGAACTATCGAGCGGAATGCCGTAGGTCCAAAGCATCTCGTCAGTGATCCCAGTGAGCTTTGTAATTTCCTCCGGCACATTTCCCTTAATGTCGATTAAGCAGTTGAGCATTTGGACCGGGGCGCGGGCTTCGGTGTCCCAAAGCACAGCCCCAATTTCGGTGATCTCATCCTTTTCCGCATCAAGACCTGTCGTCTCAACATCAACACCCAGGATTAGCACTAAAAATCCTCCGATTCAGGTGCGGCTTCAGCGTTTGAAAACTCTGAGTTATCAATTTTTTCTTCCATCGCTTTACCGGCTTCCTTGATTTGCTTGTACCACCCAAAGGCCTGCGCTTGTGCGTCCCCTTCGGTCTGACCCGCTTCTTTTGCAGTCAGAACGTAAAAAGTGCCCTTGTCGTTCTTCACAAGCTTTCCGCCAATTTCAAACACCCGATCCATCGGCACCCGGAATTGTTTTGTCTGCATCGCAATTTTACAAGTCGCAAAATGATTTGCGATGATCGATCCCTCTTTAAAAGAAGTGGACCGGAAGGTGAGTACATGCGGAAGTGCCAAAGGATTGCCAACATCTTTTGCCAGCAAAACGTAAAAATTTAAACACTTGGTGCGCTTATACTGGCGACCATCTTCGCTGTAATCCCACGGGGCATCAGTATTAGCCGGAGTCACGGGCTCGGTTTTTCGATATTCAAATTTACCCGGACCAAGAACCTCTTGCACCACCCAAACTTTAAACATGTGAATCGGGATCACGCTGACCGGCTTGTAATCTTTTTCCCTCACCGAGCCATAAACTTCCCCGGTAACTGAATTCACAAGGTCGCCAGCCTTTGCAACATTTTCCTCATTCACAAATTTTGACATGGCCTGCATGAGCAAGAGCTTTGGGATTTTCAAATCCTTCGCCTCAACCGAGGAGTAGTCAAACTCCGCCATCATTGCCGCTTGATCAGTTGTCAGTGCGTTTACTTCTTTTTTCACAATTTCTTTACTCATCTAAGATCCTTTCAAAAATCTGATGTAAGTTGTTTCTTTCTTTTCCACACCTGGAAGTTGATGCCCTTGTTCAATCTCTTGCGCATACCACGCCGAGAATTTGTTGGCGTTAAACGCCATGACCGAATCATATCGTCCAGTTTTCCGGAGAAGCTCAAGGATTTCTTCTCGACCCTCTCCCTCCGGTGCTTTCCACTGCACTTTGCTCACACGAGAGATAGTGCCGGCAGAGGTGACGTGCTTTGATTTTCCTTGCGCATCCAAATACGCAAGGAGTTTATCCTGCATCTTTTGCAGCTTTTTATTTTGCTCGGTGAGCTCTGATTCAATTTTTTCAGCCACCGCTCGCTCAGCAAGATATTCGGCAACGTACTTATCAAACTCCGCAAGCGTTGTTTCATCGATTGATGTTTCAGCCTCAAACCATTCTTCTGCGAATTCCTTCATAGCACCATTTCCCGGAGGATCTTTTCCCCGATGTTTACCTTTTGCGCTAAGCGCTCAACAACTAACTCGTCTATGGTTCCCGCTGTAACAAGATCAATCCTTGTGACCTTCTTATGTACTTCGCTTCCGCCTCGGTAATTTCTACCCTCGGCTTGCAGGTCCTGCTCCAAAGAAAAATTGCGAGAGTAAAAAATGGCAACATCACTAGCCACCAAGTTGACCCCAATTCCCCCTGAAGAAGGGTGCCCGATAAGCACCCGAACACTAGGGTCAGAGTTAAAAGCGTCCACACTCTCATGTTTTTCTTTGGCACTAACTTCACCATGCACCTCGACGAATTTTATTTTCAATTCCTCACACACTTCCCGAATGTCCCGGTAATTTTCCTTAAACACCGCCCACACAATAACTTTATGGTTCGGCGCTAGTTCCTCCAGAAGCTCATGCAAAGCCTCTTTCCGGGGATTGTCAGAGAACCGGGTGATTGACTCGTCATCCATTTTCACAAAGCCCGAAACAATTTGCTGTAAGCGAAGGGCCTTTGTAATTGCAAGATCGGCAATCGCAGCCTTGTCGTTAATGTAAGCGACGAAAACTTTTTTCATCGACTCATAGGCCTTTTCCTGATCCTTAGCCATGCCGACGTAAATCGTTTTTCTAAGGAGCGGGGGAAGATCCAGGCAATCTTGCTTTTTTACTGAGAGGGATTTTTCCGCGACGCGCCGATTGAGCTCTGGGAAACAATCGTTACGCGGCCGCCAATCGGGAAAATATTTTCCTTGCGGCATCCCCGCGTTTTTGTCCCAAAAATATTTTGCTCGAAACGCAAAGAAGTTTCGCCCGAAAGTATCGCCTTTATCCAGACATCGGAACTGGGCGAAAAGATCCATCGGAGAATTAAGAACTGGTGTCCCAGTGAGCCCCAGGCGATAGATAGTTTCATCCGCCACATTAATCGCTTGTTTAGTCCGCTTGGCTGTGATGTTTTTAAGTTTGTGGAGTTCATCCCACACCACGACATGAGGCTTCCACCTGATAAATCTCCCGTATAGATTAACCATATTCAGTGACTCATAATTTGTCACGAAAATCGCCCCCTCGTCCGCATGCTTGTCAAAATCCTGCACACGTCGAATTTGCGACCCCTGAAGTAAAATCACTCGCTTGGGGTTGATCTTTGAATATTTGATGAACTCATTCTTCCAGTTAGGGATGACAATCGGGGGGCAAAAGATAAGTGTTTTTAAAATTTGATTATGCTTTGAAAACTTATAGCGGAGAATTTCAATCGCGGTGCGGGTCTTGCCAGTTCCGACTTCGAAAAAAAGACCAAATTCATTTGCGTCCTTAGCCCTCTCAAATGCCTCCCTCTGGTGTGCCCAGAGCGAATTCCCCTCACTTGCCATGGGGGCAAGGTTTGCAGAGTTCTTACTTCGGGGTCAACTTGAAATTTTCTAGAAGCATAGTAGCAAACTGCTCAACGATGACTTCCTCAAGCTCGAGGGGAAGTTTTGACTGCATAAGACCTGCCCGGTGAAACAGGGCGTGACCCATTTCATGCAGTAACGTGTGGAGTCTTGCTTCTTTATCACTTCTAGGATCTAGCACGATGACGTGCTCGTCGGGGACATAAAAGCCAGCAAAGCCATCTTCGCAAAGCGCGTATTTTACTTTTATCTTTTTCCCGAACACAGAAACAGTTTTCAGCCTTGCCTCCACGAAACCGCGCAACTTTAAAAACCTGTTCGAGAAACCCCTCAGAGCTCATCGAGCCCTTCATAAAATTACACCACTTACAGCACGGTTTTACATTTGAAGATAAATAACCCAAACTATTGTCGAGGCGATCAATACCATTGTAAACATAAGCACCATTAGTCCCCCGAGCCTGCGCAACCTGGGACGGCGGGTTACCGCAAAGATAACAGTTCCCCGACGTTAGTCCTAAAAACTCACCAAACGAAAGCCCCCATGCTTTATTCGATCTTAGCGCATCCCCCCGATAGCGGGCGTATAATCTCCACGCGTTTGCTGCCCCGGGAGGTAGTTTGTTTACAGGGGCGGCTTTCACCCCTTAAGGTTAAATTTTTCTTTGTCGGTGGTCTGGGCCAGTTTTAAAAAACAAGACGTTGGTCAAAAAGAAAGGGCCGGGTACTTTCGCGCCCAGCCCTTTACCAACAAACTTTTTAGAACGACAAATTATTCTACAACCGGAGAAGCTTCAACTTCAAGAAGTTTTGCAAAACCAGTCTCGCCCTCAGTCTCAGCAACTTGCTGCGCATCGTAGGCAGCTTTCAACTGAGCCTTCAGAGCAGAAACAGCAGAAGCTACGGCTTCAGTGATTTTCACATCCACATCAACTTTGAGCGCTTCGAGCTCAGCTTTCACAACTTCTAGCTCTGCTTGGACCGGGGTCACGGCAGCAACCACAGCAGCATCAAGCTCAGCTTGCGTGTAGACTTTGTCAGCGACAGAAGCCACACCAGCGGCAAAGCCAGCGTCAAAGGCTTTTTTCACTTCAATGTCCAAGAGCACTTGAGCATCTTGTGCTTGCGCTTGCAGCTCAGCGATTTGCGTAAGAGCTGTAGCCAAAGAATCGATCAGTTTTTGAATAGCAGTCAGGTCCATGTTTCCTCCTTGAATTTGGTTTTTGGGCCTCATGAAATAGTAAAGAACAAAACCCGCCGGCACAAGGGCAACTAGACTCCAAACAAAATTCGAAAATACTAACGAATAAAACCCAATTTCTTGCATAGCTGTTCTATTTCTGGCCCACTTAAGCCCGTAAAAAGTCCATCAGTATCCCACTTGCAACGTACCCCCGGGGCGAACAGTAATCCATCGGGGGATACATATTCCTGACCAAGACCGGAAAAATCAGAAGTGTCAATATTAAGCAGTGGGCCCGCAAACTTATCACACTGGTAAACAAGCTCTGAACAATACAGTGCCTCAACGCCAAACTCAAATGAAGTATCATAAGGCTTCCCAACTAGAGCCAACGCCCTTGAAATTGCAAGCTCTTTCCACCTTGAACACCACCACTGCGCTGAGGCTTTTGAATCAAGCTCCATGATGAGCACTCGACTTGCTTCCTTACAGATATCAAAAAAGTCACTGCGAATAACCCCCTCATGAGTGGCTTCCACAATTTCATACTCACTGCAATAAAGCGGGCCTCGCTTGTTCACACAGAACGAAGCGTGAGTCATGATCCCAGGCACAAGGAAGGTGGTGAGCTTTTTCTCATCGACCGAAAGGCAAAAATTACCTGGGGAAAGCTTATCGTAGGCCTCATGATAAGCTTTTCCCCGAAGCCTCGTGTAATAGGTCGTGAAGCGGATAAAGGGAATTATTTTGAGGAGGAGTTCTTTCCAGACCCAGGTCCGACTGAGCCAGAGGACAAGGTGACGCATTTGTTCTCCAAAAGGTATTTTTTAAAAGTGTCGAGCAAAATGTAAAAATCCTCAAACTTCATCGTCACCATACCGTCGCAGTGAACGACATGGGACTTAAGCTCGGGGATGTACTGTGAAGTGGCATCGCCGTCCCTAAGCTCCGGCTTTTTCATTCGCCTTGACCCTTGCTGCGCAAGTATCCAGCCATTAAAATGCAATAATTCGCCAGATCAACTAAGGTGTCTGTAACTGACTCGTCGTTCACTTGAAGCGAGCCCTGTGTCACAAAACTCCCAATACGTGAAAGCTTATCGCTCATCCTGGTAAGAAACCCGATCTCAACGACATTCGGAAGAGCAACCAAGTTTCCAATTTGTTCGAAATTAGAAAAGGGCGAATTACTTCCACCGGTGTAATCACTGTTCTTCTTTTTTGTGGTTTCCATCATTCGCTCACAAGCCGCGCGGTGGAACTCCATGTATTCTTGCTTTGTCATTTAAAAACACTCCGATCCACGGGCCTGCATACGTGTGATGATGAGCCCTGTCTTATCGCGAATCGTTGACCAATAAGCGCCCATATTTGCTTGGAACTCTTTCGTCGGATTTCGCTTCATCCGGAAACTAAAAATTTTTATCCCACAAGTCAGATTTCTAATCGGGTCAAGAATGGTCTTGTCCGGGTGAAGAGAGTCCCAACTCAGTCTTTTATTTCGGTTCACCAAATCATCAGCGTGCTTTGCTTTATCCAGAGCGTAGTTAAACCCACAGTGCGCCCATTTCTCGTCCTGATAAGAAAGCTGCAAAAGCCCCTCGGAAATACAGAGCTGACCGGTTACCTCATCCCTTGGAAGATCTTTTTCATAGAAAAGAGAAATTGGATTATAGTTAGACTCATACCGAGCAACACCATAAAGAACATCAGCATAAAATTGCCTCTTTTCAATCTCACTGAGCTTGGCCCACTTGGGGCAGTAAATCTTCATCACCGAAGAACTCGCGCTTAAAAGCTCCGGGGTTACCGCTTCGCGAATAGCCTCGTCAAACTCTTTCGGCCATTTCTCCTCTGAAGTCCTTACCGGACTTTTGGCAGGAGCGTTGGGTAAATCTGTAACCACTGGCGGATCAGTGGGGATTTTCACGGGGGCTGAAAGGACCGGGGGAGGGGTTTTAACCACAACCACTTCGCCAGCTTCGCGGTGGTAAACAAGGGCCATGAAGCCCGCAAGAAATGAAAAAATACCTATTCCCCACCAATGATCACTCTTCATACTTCCTCCGAAGTCAGTCGATAAGTTACTTCTTTTTGGCCGTGGAGCTTGAGCTGGGATTTAACGGACGAAATAAAGCTGTCCCACTGATCAGGGAATATGGTTTGGCAACCGAGGGAGCTAGTTGAATTGTAACCTCCCCGGTGTATGTTAATTCCGAACCAGCCGGTATCATGGCCCGTATTATCTCGGATAACCGTAACTGCACTGGCCTGGACAAGAGCTGTATATCTTTTATCGGCGGGCTTACTGAGACCATGAATCCCAAGTTTATATCTCCAGTCACCATCATCGAGGCATGCAACTCCTCGACGGCTAATCGAAGGGTCAGTGTTGGCGTTGAACGACGCAAAAAATTCCGGCGCCACCAAGAAAATAGCATCGTCATAAATACTTCTCCTGTTCTTTCCTCCGCCCATAGAGTTACGATAATACCCGCGAACCCCTAGGAGCCAGACCGGATCAGAAATCCCAGCCCCCGCTTTTAAGATTCGATCAAGCGTTGCTTGTGGTTTTCTTGCTGGCTTGATAGCCATAGTCCCCCTCCGATAGTTTTTTAGACTTCACAAAATCGAGCAATGTTGCAAGCGTTTCATTTTGCTACCTGAGTCAAAAGGACCGGGGTGAGCGCCCTTTCCCTGAGCACGCACCCCGGCTAACATGCTTGAGCGTTTAAACAATATTGACTCAAATTAAATTTTACAACACCGTTTTTGTTTACCGGTCAGCTTGTCTGGCGAACGACTCAGAGGGGGTCATCAGTGTTCGAGGAGAAGATCCAAGCGTGGATCAATAGTCTTAACCTATCTTTTGAATTCAGCCTTGCAAAGCCTGAAAACCAGTTCCACAAAGCCACAACCCCCGATTTTAAGGGCGCTTACATCTTTGAAACTCACACCATAAACAAGACTGAAGTCCTAGTTTTCACCGTTTACGACTACCAACGCCAAATTCACTGGACTGAAAAATTCGCTGGAAGAGAATTAAGTAAAGCGGAGGTCAGTCGTGTCGAAGAAAAAATCGATGAGCAAGCCGAAAAAACAAGAATTGAAAAAGAAAAACTTTGGGCTGAGTGCCGAGGACACTGCATCGAAGAGTGGGGGAAATCCCTCGACTATCCTGGGGCCCATCCGTATTTCACAAAAAAAGGATTGGCCGACCACCCTTACGGAAAACTTTTTAAAGTTTGCAAAAACTTACTTACCAAAACCGATCTCTTGGTGCCAATGCAAAACACCGAGGGTGAGTTTTGGGGATATCAAACTATTCATGAGGATGGCCAAAAACAGTTCGCCCTCAACCAAAGACTTGATGCTTTATTTTTTCTTATCCCTGGCGATGATCAATCTCGTTTTTACCTGTGCGAAGGGGTTGCTACTGGTCTTTCCGTTTCGCTAGCCCTTGAGGGAAAGTTTCCTGTCTTTGTCACATTCTCTGCGGGCAATCTTTTAAAAGTTGCCCGTGCGCTTCGGGGGAAACATGAAGGCCCATCCTTCTTTATATGTGCAGATAACGATCAATGGAAACCTCAAGTCGGAAATACGGGTGATCAAATTGCCACCCGAGTTTGCCATGAAGTGGACGGGGCGGTTAAAGCGCTGCCTGATTTCTCCCAGTTTAGGACCGACACCAAGCCTACGGATTTTAATGACCTACATCAAGTGGCAGGAATTAAAGAAGTCGCAAGACAACTTAATCAAGTTCGTGGCGAAAGACCTACAAGAATTTTTCCGCTCGGATTTTCCGGGTCGAAATATTTTTTTACAACACTTCGTGACCCTTCGATCCAAACAGTAAGAGAATTCTCCAATAAAGAAATCCTTGACCTAGCAGTTCTTAGTTACTGGAAAGCACGCTATGCAAACGAAAAAGGAAACATCAAATGGGACGAAGCCCGAAGTGAACTCATCGATAGCTGCAAGAAAAAAGGGCCCTTTGAACCGGGGAAAGTTCGGGGAAGAGGAGTGTGGAGAGACGGGGGGAAAACTGTTATCCATTGGGGTCACCAACTTGAAGTCGATGGGAAACGATGTGACATCCAAGATTTTAAATCACAGTTTTTTTATGAGCCGAACGGCGCCATTGAAATCCCCGAAAAGCTAGAGCTCACACCTGAAGAAAGCACTGAAACCGAAAGACTGCTTTCCGATCTTTCACTTGTAAATCCTAACGACTATAAGCTTCTCATGGGGTGGATGTTTATCGCCCCACTCGCCGGAGCGCTTGAATGGCGACCACATATTTTAATCAATGGTCTGGCGGGCCGGGGAAAATCAACCATTCTTGATCGCATCATCCAACCCACATTTCAATTCCTTCACCCGCTCTCAAGTCCGGGAAGTACGGAGGCCGGCATCCGACAAAAGATTGGCACCAACGCGCCCATTCTTTTAGTTGACGAATTTGACACAAACGGCGGTCCCCAGAGCATTACAAAAATGCAAGCCGTCCTTAGCCTCATTCGAATAGCAAGCTCCGGAGGACAACTGACTCGGGGAACACCCTCCGGAAAAGCCCTCACATTTACCGCCCGGTTTGTTTCAATTCTTGCCGGCGTTAATCCACCCCCTTTGGTTGAAGCAGATCAAACAAGAATTTGTGAGATTGAAATTGCAAGGGACCATAAGCGCACCGATTGGCACAAATACCGGGTGGAGCTGGATAAACATTTCCCAGCCATTGGCTCAAAGATTTTTTGGACCGGGGTGAGTCGCCTCGTAAATTTATTAGACTCAGCTAGTGTTTTTCAAAAAGTCATTGGTGACGAATTCGGCGAGCGCACAGGACAGCAGTATGGAATCATGCTCGCCGGCTATCACCACTTTTCCCACAGTGAGGTGATTTCAGAAGAAAAGGCGCGGGAGTTGATGCTTGAAGTTTTAACCCTTAGAAAAGAGCGAAACGAAATCTCATCCGGCGATGACTCAGAAGAATGCTTACACCACTTGTTATTTCTTCCGGTTGAACACGGAAATGGGGCCGGAAGAGAAAAGACCACGCTAAGCCTACTTTTAAACTCAAAGGAAACCAATGACGTGGTCAATGCTTGCCTTGCAAATTATGGGCTACGGGTGCTTTCAGATAAATTATTTATATCATCAAAATCCCCAGCCATTACAAAGCACTTTTCCGGTACTGTTTGGGCGGAGCACTCAAAATCACTGAGCCGGTTGCGCGGGGCTACGCGGGCCACACAAAGAGTTGATGGCACCACAAGAAAAGGAATTACAATCCCTTGGGAAAGACCGGAGGATGAATTTTAAGGGCAAGTTTTGTACTTCGTGCCATTCAAAGTGAGCGAAAAAATAGCGAGGAAAAATTTATTCTTCTTCGCATCCGCGCAAAACTTAACTGACTTATCCTCGTACTCCGCTACCACCACGGCTTTCCCGGCGCTGACAAAACTCTTATACACCCCGCACTCTTTATACTGATAACACTGCTCGTTCAGTGCCCAGTCGAATTTTTCATAAAGCTTCCCCGGCTCAATCAAATCGACTGCGTTTTTAAGCCCGATCGAAAGTCCCAGCGTGTGAGCGGCATTGGACATGTAATCTAAGTAATCAAGCTGGTCCCGGCGTGTGATCGAAAATCCGGTCTTAAACGCATAAGCATCCATGTTGTCAGGCTCAACCCCGTCACATCCCGCATTCTTGGCCCGCATCAACCGGGAGAGCATACTGTCTCTTACTTTTTTCGAGCGAATGTTAAGCCACCGCTCCCCCGGCCACTCATCCAAGGGTTTACCAATATCTTTTTTGTCAAAAAGAGTTTTATCAACTCGCCAATCCTCAAAAGTTCCACCGGAAAAATAACACATCACTATTTTACCTTTTTGGTGAAGCTCTTTGATTAGCGAGCCATGCTCGTGATCTTCCAGGTCAATGTCATAGACCAGGGCGGGCATGTCTTTTTTAATTTCCCCCTGAAGCTGCCAATAAAATGAACTCGGGGGAAGTGCAAAAACTGAATTTATCGAAAAAAGATAAACTAGGATAAACTTCATATAACCCCCTCCTTGGGGTGAGGGGGCTAGTTTACTCCTTAGGGCGCAAACCAACAACGTGGCCGTGAACCGGGGGAGTAGGTTTTTGCTGTCGGGTACGAAAAGCACGAGTTCACCCTGGGGTTGTACTTGCTCATGGGTCCGGTGGACTTGCAAGTAAGCCCCTGAAGGTAAGTGTCAAGACGACACTGGGCTTCGGGGTGATCTTCAAAGGTGCGTCTTTGCACACGGGGATCGGGGGTACTCACTTGGGGCGCACCCTCGCCACCAAGGCTTGCAAGTACCGAGGCCACAACTAGACTTGCGTTTTGAATTCCACCGGTAGAAAATCCGATTTCTTTCATGCACCGGGTAGCCCAGTAGTCAGCCTCTCCCTCACACGAAGCCCATTCAGTGTTTCTTCCGAACCGGGGAGCCCCGCCCAAATGATGCCCTAGCTCATGACAGAGCACCAAGGTGTAGCCGTCTTTCGTCATACCGGGGTATCTTGCAAGGCCGCCGTAAGCGTTGATTTCCCACCGGCCCCAAGATTCGGTGGTGTCAGAGTTCACGGTGCCATCGTCCCACAAGCGATTGAACACAAGAGTTGCACCTTTTTGTGATACGTAAGTCGCGTATTTTTTGTAAACTGTGTCGATTGATTCGTTAAACTCACTCTCAGTGATACCGGAGGAAAAAACTGTTACTGGAATATGATACGGGTTGGGTCTAGCAATTCGGGCTTCGGTTTTAATGGTTACGATTGAACAAAGAATGGCCGCAAGAAGTTGTTTCATGAATACCCCCTCTTGCAAGGGTACCCAAAGGGCCGGGGGAGATCAGGTTTTGATTACTTTTCTGGGTTTTGGTCTGGGCCAGACCTCGCAGCCTTAGTCAGCTCGCGGTTGATCTCTCGTTCTTTCTTATAGTCATTCAGCAATTGGGTGTAGGCCCATTCCGATGGACGACCCTCACCAATATCACGTATTGCCTTTTTGGTTTTTTCAAGCTCGTCTTTCAGGGCCGCGATCTGCATCTTGCATTGGTCGAACATCCAGCGAGCGGCAACAATGAACGTCTCTGAGTGATAAGAGATCAACTCTTCTTTTGCTCCGTTTTTTGCCGCGTCCTCATCAAACTCCGGGCTCATCTCCAGCAAAGCTTTTGCGCAAGCGTCAAAGCCTTCTTCAAATCCTATTCTCAAATACCAACTGATCACCCTGTTCAAATCATCATGACCAGTCGAGCACTGCCTCATTGATCTTTTCTCTGCCAACTCGTCGCGGATCTCATTCAACGACCTCATGCAAACCACCTGGAGAAATCAATTTCTCTAGTTTTAAGCGCAAGACTAGCAAAACTTTTTGGATCTTTACAGGTGCCTTCGGCTATAGAGACAAGAACTTTTTCCCATAGCTCTTTTTCTAAAAATGTGTGCCACTTCGTCATCTTCGTCATCCCTCGTTTTGCTCTTAATTTCCGCTAGTGCCAATTCGATTTCTTCAAGTGTTTTCATTCTTTACCTCTCACAATTTCTTCAGCTTGTTCAATAGCAACGCAAGCCTTACGACCGTTTTCAGTATAAAAGAACCTTGCTCCGTCAAAAGCTAAACGGTCCTTAACTTCATAAGTATCCATCATACTTTCAAGCGACTTAGTCATTACCGCAATGATCTTGATCGCCTTTTCGAGGTCGTCACCAATAACCTGCAGGGCCTTAGACTCAGCAACCAAAAGCGCGTGAGTGTCGTGTCCGAAATCATCACTGCGCATAGACAGCAATTTCTCACACCGCTCTTTCACTTCTTTGATCCATTGATCGAGTGTCATTCATCGACCTTGCTTTTTTCATTAAGTTTCTTCATACCTTCTCGAAATAATTTGATGGAGGACTCCAAGTGGTGAAAAGTTTCGTAAGAAAGAAAACCATGAATTCCATTTGGGCTCTGGCAAGGATTGTCTGCCAGAATTGTTGGCAAGAACCTGCATTTTTCAAGTTCAGCAACTAGCTTTTCCAATACTCTTCGTTGTTCATCAATCTGTGCTGTCTTATGGGCAAGCATTGATTTTAACTCTTCAACTTCAGACGCCTCGATGACATGAATGAAATCATCAATCAGGCTTGGATCTGGTTTTAGTTCCAAATATTCGGGGTCTTTTAGGCCCGAGCCATTTTTATACAACCAAAATTCTCTCGGTTTTTTCTTCATTTCTGCTCACTTGTCCTGGTTAAACCTTCGATGACTTTTTCTTTTGCTTGGATAAGGTCTTTGAGCGCAATCAGCTGAGCATCAATGCCCTCCTTTTGATTCTTTTCAAGCTGCGTGTATTTCTCTTCTATGTCCCAACAACGCTTTAGATAAGAATCAGCCCTCTCGTTTGCTTCTTTCACTGCTTCAGTGAGTGAAAGAATATCCCCGCCATAGCACACCTCTCGAGCATAGTGCTTAGCGATGACCGCTGCATATGCCCTGAGCTTCTCGTCTGTATCTCTCGAAAACCAGAACTGTGTTCGCAGAAACTTAATGATCCATTTCATTTCAAATGACTTCACTCCCACTCACTCACCTCCTGCATCACTTTTTCCACCCGAATTGCTTCAGGCTCAGTCAACCGGAAGAGGTCTTTTTCCCAATTCTCGAGGATAAAAATGTACTCCCGCTCCCAGTACCTTGAGATCAGTGCTTTCTCACGAAGTTTGTCAATGTCAGCGCCCGCTTCGATAAATAAAGACCTCGGCGTCATAGCTCCCCCAAATTTCCCCGAACCCTTAAGCCGTCAAAGATGCTACTCACTCATGGAGCCTAAGGGCCGGGGGTTATTTAATTTTCTTGGCTAGTTCACTTTCAATTTGGTTCTTCAATGCGCCCTCGTAGTTTAGCGACGTTCCGTTAAAGAACCGGGGAATCATGGAAATGATTTTCAAATTCACCCGCTGCGAGGGCTTGGGCATCTTGAAGTAAGCAATCGTATTGTTGGAAGCAAAAATCTTCACCGCATTCTGCGGCCGATTGAGAAACACTAAAAACTCTCCCTCGTTTAATTCCTGAGGATTTACCCCCAACTTTTGCGCAATTTTTGTAAGGCCCGGGTGACTACAGCGAAAATCGGCGTCGTAAACTGCACGCACCACTCGGTTCATTTTAACCCCCGAAGCAAACTTGCAATTTCACCGGGAGTGCCAATCACTGCGATAATTTTCTCAGCCTCCACAATGGGAATGGTCTCAAGCCTCGGGGAAAGCTTGCTGGGAGCGGATTTCCGGGAGGACCGGGAGGAGGGTTTGCTTTTCCACTCATAGTAACTTGACGGGAAAGTCCCTAGCTCCTTACAGGCCTCTGCAACTGTTCTCCCCTCTTTACGTAGCTTGTCCACTGACGCCACTAACTCTGCGTTCATCTTTGACCCCTTTCGTGAGTAGCATTTTGCTACTATGGGGCGGGGCAAAAGTACAATTTATTTTTTGGCCAGTTCTTTGATGCGGTCAAGATGGGGGGTCTCAGAGCCCTTCTTTGTAGCTCGCTCGGGGAGGTCTTTCCCCTTGGAAGCTTTGTCGAATTCTTTGACTACCTCGGGGGAAATTTTTCCCTCAGAAAGCAGCGCGTGAAATTTTCTCTGCTGAGCTTTGGATTTATAGGGCATGAAAAAAGTATACCCAAAAATTACCGGGGGTAAAAGGGCTTCCCCCTTCGCTCCGGAGTATAGGGACGAAGATCCAGCCAAAACCAGGGCCGGGGTGAGGGAAATAAAATCACTGTGGGAATTCCCTTTTTAAGCCTTTTCAGGCGAAGCCAAGCGTTCCCCTTTCCCCGGGGGAAAGTGTGCCCTGCGGCCTTTACAAAATCGCGCATTTTCTGGTGATACACATGGTGGAAAAGGACCGGGGGAGCCCCTGGCGCATGCCAGAGCATATCGAATCGGAGGGGCTGGGTGTGGCTAATGGTAATTTCTACAAAGTGCATATTAACCGGGGTTGGGGGGATTTGTGCGGTCAATGATGTACTTCCAGAACCAGGGTTGGGGGTCTTTGACACGCATATAGTGTGGGGTCCCGGAGTCGATTAATTTCCACTTTATTTTCTCGCTTTTTTCGCGGCCCGGGGGTCTGCGCCCTGCGGCACAGACGAGGGCCCGGACCTGATACCGGGGGAGGTCTGTCTTTTTTTCGGGTATCCAGTCGGGGGAATAGAACGTTATTATGTATCGACCGGGTGAGTCGGGGTCGGATTGAATTCGGATTGAAAATGTCATGCCCCTATAATGATAATACGCAGCGTGTAAAGTCAAGGGGTTAAAAGTGCTACGGTTTTGCAACCTGTGTTGGTACGGTGCGTATTAACAAAGTTTTGCGTCATATTACCAAATCGAAATTAAAGGGGTCAAAATTTCTCTGTTACCGGAAAGGTAACGGTTTGTTACCATGAAAAGAAACAGAAAAGGCCAGTATAACCGGGTGGATACAGCTTTGTTACCTTGTTACCGTGTTTTAAACATAGAGACACATACCTACAGAAAATTAGAAAAGTGAGTTTTACAAAAATGTTAAATTTTCTGTACTGCGTCAAAAACGCCCTAGTAGTAGTAGTATAGTATATATATTTTTAAATATAGGTAACAGTAGTAGATGACGCAGTGCGAGGCTAGTGATTTCGCATAGTTAGCGTGTTACCGGAGTGAGGTAACAGAAAGGTAACAAGGTAACAAGATCCGTGAAAGCCTTACTGGGTAAGGGTTACAGCTGTTACCGCGGTTTTTTTAGGCAGTTTTTGGGGAAAAGCTCCCCCCGGTCCAGGTGGGGGCGGTAGAATCGGTGGGGCGGGGGGCTTGCCAAGCCCACTCCGGTTGGGGGAGCCACGGATGGAACCCCCGGCCCCCGCGCCAAGGGGTCTAATCGGGCGTATACGGGGCGATCGGGCCAAAAACAGGACTTGATAGGGCTTGGCAGGTTTGAGAGGCTCTATGAGGCGATGGCAGAGTTTGAGTTGGACTACAGGAAATTGAGCCGGGGTAATGACCCAGAAAACGTCAAAGGGCGAGCTGATGCTTTTGACGCAAAGAATAACTGGGCCAACGAATCAAACAGCATCCTTGAGGCGGTGAAGGGTGGGGACTCAGCTCCTTGGCTTGCGACCTCAAAGCTTCGCCCCCGGAACCTGATGCTTTACATGGGGCTACTCAACGGGGCTCCGGATAATGTTGCAGCAGGAGCCCAATACGACCAACTCATGCAGCAGTATCAGCGAGCCCTTGACCGCTCCGGTCAGAAGTAAATCATCCAGTCAAAGAGATTCATGTTTGGCTTAGAGTGCATTTTCTCGTGAATGGTTTTCCATTCGTTGGGGCGAGAGATTTGAATGTACTGTCGAAGTTTTAACCCCTCTCCGATGAACACAAGAACCCATAAAGCGCTCACTGAAAGGGCCAGAACTAGAGCGGCTTGTTTTATTTTTTGAGCTGTCAGAATCAGAATTAAATTTTTAGGCCACATAAATCCTCCCGGTTTTGTTCTCGCGTCTATAGATGCGCGCGTAGAGCGTTATTGCGATACTTTGTTAAAGAATGCAGTGCCGTGGTAGTTGCAACCAAATTGGATTCTTCCATTTTCAAGGTCGATGTCGAGCTCGTTACAGGTTCGGTCAGGGTAGGTCACTAGTGAGCCACCACCGTGGTATGCCGTACACTCTTCAGTGCTGAGTCCCGTTGTAGTGACATGGATGCCAAAAGCGTAGCTACCTGTCCACCCGGTGAAGTTGTAAGTCTCTTCGCAGAGCTCATTGACGACCGAGCAATCGGCGTTAAAGGTCCAGCGCTCGCGTGAGTTGTTTTCACTCTGCCAAGTACCTAGTATTTTCAGCGCAGCACAAGCTTGTGGTGGTGTAGGCGTAGGGGTTGGCGTGGGTGTCGGTGTTGGCGCCACCACGACCAGCGTTGGAGTGGGTGTTGGTGTCGGGACATCGGCGACTGGTTCCGGAGTTTCCACCGGTGAGTCTACCACGGGCTGAGCTGAGCGAGCAGTGGGACTAGCTGCACCGGCCCCATTGTCGCCGCCCCCGATGCAAGCGGTGAGCGAAATTGCTGTGAGTGAAAGTAAAATCCGTTTCATTTTGAGCCTCCCAAATCTTTCACGCGTCTATAGATCGCGCGTAAGAGCGTTTTTCGGTTTATCGGTCTTTTTTCTTAAAACTAAAGTTGATCTACATTTGAGACAGTCAAACCACAAAACCCCTACTCCGGTCTCTTCGGTTCGCCCTTTAAGCCTAGCGGTTTTGGTTGTCACGTTGACTCCGCAGCAGGTGCATGTTTTGAGTCGCATGGTTCACCAGCACTTGACCGACGTGCGAACGTAACGCCCGTACATGTCGTAGATGGGTTGACTCGTGCACACGTGCTCGACTTGATCATAGGCGTTTGGCATTCCAGTGTATTGACTTGAGTTGTCCTCAAGTCCCTGGATCTCCCCACCTCTGAAAATTTCGCGTAGAGCAGGCGCTGGTTGCATGATCACTGGTTTCGAGCTGCAAGCATTAAGTCCGAAGGCCATTGCGAGAGCGCCGAGCAATATTACGTGTTTCATTTTGATTCTCCTTTAATTTTTTCGTCCTGAACACCTACCAACAATCCGTACAGCAAGGTCAACTCGGTTTGGAGTCTCAGGATCGTCCCTTCACAAACCCCATACTTTTCTTCAATAAGCATTTTCTTCAGGTATTTAATATCCTTTTCAATTGAGCGTCGCTTGTTTTGAAAACGTGTCTGCATGATGCGTTTCATTTTGATACTCCTTTGGCTTTTGCAATGGCATTTTCGCACATTGCAATTGCGGCTTTTCCAACACGAGGGGCGGCGCAATTATTAAAGGCACCGCAATTTTCAGCTACGGCTAGGCACCGCAATGCCGCTTCTAGCGCCTCAAGCATTTCAGGTGCTGCGGCTATTAAGTCCGCATTCGCTGAAGAGTGTCCATTTCCCCAAAACACATCGGCAACGGCGTGAGTGTTGTCGGCGGATACAAGTCGCATTGTCGATGCATAACCAGGAGTGAATGCGCCAAACTCTTTTGTCCACGGCCCTTTTGAATGTTGTCTCATTTTGATCCCCCGATTTTTTTCAAGACCGCATCGGTCTCAATGGTTAATTTAATTTCGTGACCGAGCTCCTTGAGAATCGCGAGCTCGTCTTGTCTCAATACTTTTCGAGTCCCACCCATGAGTTTGAGCACGAGTTTCGCGCCGTCGTTCGATGGGACAAGATCGACTTGCCCGTATCGGTGTTTAACAAGGAATTCGAGAATCATTTGGCACCCCGCTTTGAGGCGCGATAAGATTCGATGTCCTCAAAAGTTATCGACTCAAGGTTTGTTTTGAATTGCTGCTCCTTTTCAAGTTGACGCTTTGGAACTCGTCGAACTGTTTTGCAACAATACGCATCCATTGTGATCGAGAAATTTGCTTGAATATTAACTTGCTCTCCGACTTTGGCATTCGCGGGAAGGTCGCTTGTCCAAGCTGTAATAATGTGCCCGCGCGGGACCAACTTGACTTTAGACTCAACTGTTCCGATTGAGTGAATCACTGCTCGTGACCTATGAATTCGCCAGGGATTGATCATTTTCGCGTCTCCTTGTTGCTTATTCACTAGTGCACGACGCATGCCGAGCTCCGCATTCAATAGGCCGCAAAACCGCGCCCAGAGCGGTGTTGAACAAGTTGACAGTTTTTGTTTTAAAGCTGGAAAGCTTGCGAAATTATTTTGTTTATTTTGATGTTGAATATTTTTTCAAAGTGACCATAATTGTCACTGCGAGATTCGCGGCGGCCTTATACCACAAGACTCGTTGCGTCTATGTCATCGGATTGTCACAACTAGACCATTTAACTAAATATTAACTAACGCGCCGTGACTCCAACTTATAGATAAAAGTTTTAGGCTTAAACATTCGAAATTTCAACGGTTTGC
>WBZM01000642.1_pt1 | contig 45178 bp, 34 predicted proteins | sample 5204271 | NCBI WGS metagenome assembly WBZM01 (sample SAMN12344346, study PRJNA552823) | activated sludge metagenome | biome: Activated sludge suspended growth; feature: Nitrification reactor; material: Wastewater; isolation source: activated sludge from nitrification reactor of wastewater... | reverse complement strand
AGGGAGACGGTGAAGTCATCTGGGAGCTGCCAGCGAAAATCCTTGGTGAGGAGGTTCCAGACGTGACTTTCTATGTCGTCGGGGCAGGCCGAGTCTTGAGATCCAGCCAAGATAATTCCTAGTTATCAAGGCACGAAAAGGCTCCTGAGGACCCCCGCGCTCGTAACGGCGCATTTCAGAGAATCATCAGAGACGTGCGTGTAAATCTCCGTGGTGCTGAGACTGGAGTGTCCGAGAAGTCGCTGGATGAATCGGATATCGACCCCGGCATTAAGGAGCTGGGTCGCAGCGGTATGTCGAAGCATGTGGGGAGTGATACGTCTCGTGAGATTGGCCTGTTCGCACGCCTGGCCCAAACGACCTCGGAGAGCCTCCGCCGACAGGGGTCGCAGTTGAGTATTGAATAGAAGCCTCGAATGCTCGACGTACAGTCCTTCTCTGAGCTCGATATATGCGCCGGCGAGCTGCGTGATCCAAGGGTCTGTGAGGAACACTTGGCGTTCGCGACTTCCCTTTCCGACGAGTCGGATAGTCCTTTCTGAGAGATTCACGTTGGCAAGTTGGATCCCGACCGTCTCGCTTACTCGCATGCCAGTTGTGAGCATCAGCGCAACGGCCAGAAGCGTTGTCGCCTGATGGGGACGATCGGCGATCCCAGGTACGGCCACATTCCAGTCGTGCGGCTCTACTCCCTTACCGAGGAACTCCAGAAGGCGAGATAGATCCTGGGCATGAGCAGTCCGAGGGAGTTTCCGGGCGCGGATTGGGATTGATTCCAAGTCAGCGAGTGGATCACTTTCGATAAGCCCACGAACTACCAGCCACTTTGTGAAGCTGCGAAGCCCAGCCACCCTTCGTCTGAGCGAAGCGGCGGAAAGGCCCTTCTTGTGTTGCTTCTGCAGGAAAGATTCCAGCAAGTCCTTATTGAGCTGACCAAGATCGCGATCCCCGCCGAGGAATCGTTCGAACTCGCGGATGTCGGCGCCATATGCTCGAACCGTATGTGCAGACAAGTCTCTGCTCGATTCAAGCCAGTCCAGGTAGATGCTCTTAGCTTCTGCAATGGGCATGATCCCTCCATCTATCGCGTGAGTGAGGGAACTCACCTACCGCTTTCCGCCTGACTTCAAGTTGGGACCACGATCTTGGCCGGGACCATGCACGAAAGCCGTAAGAAATCACCTAAGAAGAGCTGCAGTGGTCACTGCTACCCGCTTCAGCCTTACACGGACCCGAATCAGTAGACCATCCGCAGCGACTCCGTCTAAGACAGCGCTCGGCGAGCGCACCACCTGGTGACCTAGAAGCGCTCGCTTCGCAGGGGACTGCCGTCGGCATGCATCCCCTCGCGGGGATGTGGGTCACCTCCCTCGTTGACCTTCCGCCAGTTTGGCGCCGGGACCGCTGCCGTCAACCCCTTCGGGGTTCCCCTCGCTGCGCTCGGTGACTGCAGCGGACTCCGGCACAACTTGGCATCCAGTTCAACGAGGGAACCGCGTGCCGCGAACAGCTTGCGAGTCACGAGTCCCTAAGAGGAAACACCAGCCGAAGGAGGCACACCGTGAAGGACATCAACAACACCACGATCACCGGCAGGGTCGCCAGCGAAGTCAAGCTGAGCCACACCGGGCCGGGAACCCCGTACACCGAGTTCCGCGTCGCCGTCAATGACAGCGTGAAAGGCGAGGACGGCGGCTACACCGACCGTCCGAACTTCGTGCCGGTCAAGGTTTGGCAGGGACAGGCCGAAGCTTGCGCCAACAGTCTTGTCAAGGGCCAGGCGGTCACCGTCACCGGGCGACTGCGGCAGGAAAGCTGGGGCGAGGGCGACGAGCGCAGGTCAAGGGTCTACGTCGTGGGCGAGCACGTTGTCTTCGGTGCCAGGCCGAGGAACAACACGGCCCAGCCGGAGCCGGTCGGAGCGAGCGCCGGGGAGTAGCCGCGGGGCGGATCGGCCCGGCCCTGATAGGCCGGGCTGGTTCCGCCGTGGCGACACGTGTGCGCGTGTCGCCCGGCGACACGTCCCGGAGGTACCGCGAGCGTGCCGCGCGTAACCGAACCTAGCACCACGTTTCGGCAGCCGCGCTACCTCGCCTGACCCTCCGCTCTCCCGCTTCGGCCTCGGCTCGGTTCGACTCCGGGCGCGGGACTTTCCCTCTCACAGATCGAAATCAACAAAGGGTGTGTGCGCACCCGGAAACGAGGTACATCATGGAAGCAGCAGCATCAACACCGACGACGGTCAAGCTCTCGGAGCTTGTGATCGACCCGGTAGAGAATCCGCGCGGCTCGATCACCCCCGCGAGCGTCGAAGGGCTGGCCGCGAGCATGAGGGCGCAGGGAGTCCTCACGCCGCTCTTGGTCGAGGCGACCGACGATGGTTACCGGCTAACCGCCGGATACCGTCGCGCAGCAGCCGCGAAGCAGGCCGGCCTCAAAGAAGTCCCGGTGCACGTTCGCTCGCTCGACAACCGTGAGAGCGCGGCGTACACCGAGAACGAGCAGCGCGAGGACATGACCCCGATGGCTAGGGCAAGGTCGCTGAAACGGCAGCTCGCGAGCTTCGGGACGCAGAAGATGCTCGCCGCCGAGGTCGGGATCTCACCCAAGACGGTCAGTCAACTGATCGCCATGACCCGCCTACCCGACGAGGTGCAGGAGGCAGTCCTGACCTGCCACCAGTTCGGACCGGCCACGGCTGCTGCCTTGCTTCCGGTCGCCAAGGTCGCCGGAGGCAAGCCGGTCGCGTTGGCGCTTGCCAAGAAGGCGGTCACGTCCGACGAGTGGGAGCGAGCCTTGCGAACCGAAATGCCACACGCGCTCGACACCCTCGCCGAGGGAATCGCTCGCGGATCAATCGAGTTGGCTGACGAGACGACGGTGAGCCGAACGCACGGCATCGAACTCGACCGGCTCGGCCATGACGACGCCGAGAGGAAGGAATGGAGCGACCGGACCGCGGAACTGGCAGATTCCGGTGTCTTCGTTTCTGGCGTCAGGACATATGACGGAGGGGCGGCGTTCTCGCTCGACTCGGATGCGACCGACCGACTCAGAGCAGCCGGTGCCCTGTTCGAGATCGAAATCGACAACGGCGGTTGGAAGCGAACCCACGAGTGGGTTTTCGATCTGCCGTTGCTTCGCACCGAAGTCGCGGTGCTGATCGAGGCCCAGGAGAAGCGAGTCAAGAAGGAGTTGGCGAAACAGAAGAAGGCGAACGCAAAGCAGGCCAGCACCGAAGGTGAATCGGGCAAGCCCGAGCAGACGGAGGGTCAGCGGAAGGCCACCGAACGGAAAGCCGCGAAAGCTGCCGCCCGGTCGAGGAACGGTGCTATCGGTCAGGCGCTCTCGCGCCGTGCGAAGCGGGCACCCGGCCAGAGGCGTGTCCTCGACGTGGTGCGGGTCATGGCCCACGCGACCGTTCTCTGCGACGACAAGCTGGCCGCAGCGGGACTCCGGCTCACCGACCCGGCACTCTCGGAGGTCGAGGTCAACACGACCAAGACGGGCAAGCGCCGTGAGAAGGTGACCTACGCCGACGCCGACGAGGCCACCGCCTATCTGCTGCGGCGAATCGACTCCGCTACCTCAACCGAGCAGGTCGTGCAAGTGGTATCCGATGCGCTGGTCGCCGCCCACCTCACCGACGAGCGCGAGTTGCCGAAGGCCAAGCAGGTCAAGGGCCACCCGTCCTCGCCTCGGTTTATTCCCGGCTGCCTCGATCAGGACGCTCGGGACATTCTGGCCCAGGAGGAAGCGCAGATCGTCAAGGCGATCGATAACGGAAAGAAGGAAACGGGCAAGTAGACGTGCCGCCCCCGAGCGGTCTGCCCCGGTTCGACTCCGGGGCGGGGGCTTTCTCAGACAGGCCATATGGAAGTGGTCTGTTCCTCAGTTCCAACCTCCGGCCATTTTGGCCGATCAAAGATCGGCGGGTGGCCTCCGAGTCGGAACTGAGGAACAGACCACAATCCATCGCCTCGGTTCCGAGACACAGCACCCCCGGGTGCCGAACCGAGGAGACAACGATGGACCGCAAGCAGCAAGACCGATACTCCAACCTCACCAACGCCGTGCTTGACGAGATGTGCGACGCCAACCCCGAGGAGTGGCAGCCCGGATGGGTCAGCCGCACAAAGGGAGGCAGGCCGATCAACGCCACCACTTCAAAGCGCTACCGAGGCGGCAACGTCCTGCAACTCTGGCTCACCGCGGCAGCGAACGGCTACCCAACGAACGAGTGGGCCGGTTACGGCCAATGGCAGAACATCGACGCGCAGGTCAAGAAGGGCGAGCACGGAACGGTGATCCGCTACGTCACCAAGAAGGAGGTCGAGGATGACACCGCACCGGACGGCAAGCGCAAGAAGATCATCGTCTGCTGGCCGACCGTCTTCAACGCGTCCCAGGTCGACGGATACGAACCCGCCGAGATCGAGCTTCCCGATGTCGCGGAGATCGAACAGACCGCTGAGGACTTCCTGAAAACCACCGGCGCAGACATCCGGCACGGCGGCGACCGGGCGCTCTGGAACCGGGCCGACGACTACATCGCGATCCCGAACCGGGAGCAGTTCATCTCCACCGACAACTACTACGCCACGACGTTCCATGAGCTGACCCATTGGACCGGAGCAGCCCACCGGCTCGACCGGGACATGCAAGGCAGGTTCGGTGATCGACGCTACGCAGCCGAAGAGCTCGTTGCCGAGCTGGGCGCCCACTTCCTCGCCGCCGAGTTCGACATGGAAGCCACCACAACGAGGGACACGGCCCGGTATCTCAACCACTGGATCGAGCTACTCGAGAACGACAACCGAGCGATCTTCACAGCGGCAGCCCTCGCAGCCGACGCCGTTGACTTCACGATGAACCTCGCCCTCGCCTACTAGGCGCGGGGGCGTCAGAGCTACTGGCCCGCACGGGCCAGTAGCTCTGACGCCTTGACGCCGAGCGCGTCGAAGATCTCCCGATCTCGACGCGGAGGCTCCGAGGCCGCCAAGCATCAAACCGGCACTCTTTGACCAGCCACAAACGTGACCGAACCGTCGCTGGCGACGATTCGGCCAAAGCTCGCCCGCCCGCAAGCGGGCGGCAACACAAACTCGCTGCGCTCGTCATGGATGGGCACTCACCGTCCACCGAACCCTCAGCAGTCTCTAGGAAGGCTCACTCGATCGCAGCTTGAGAGACACCGCCAGCAGCGACCTAGATCAAGCACCTGAGATCCCCTCAGCCGGGACGTTTCCCGGCTCCGAGCGACCCTTTCGTCGTGACCTGGAACCCCTCCGCAGCACCAGCCACCGACCCATCCACACAGTATCACCGAACATACGTTCGGGTGATGAAAAACGTAACGGGCCGCCTCCCCCGGTGCCCTTCCTGGCGTGCTCTCAATCGGAAAACTCGCCGCCGGACAAGAGGCCTACTACCTCGGCAAGGTAGCCAACGGCATCGAGGACTACTACGTCGGAGGCGGCGAAGCCGAAGGACGCTGGACCGGATCAGGGGCCGCCACCCTCGGCCTTCACGGCACCGTGAGCAGCGAGCAGCTCCAGGCGATGCTGGCCGCGCAGAACCCGGCCTCCGGCCAGCCGCTACAGGACCGCGAGCAGACCATGAATGGGCCCGGATTCGACCTCACCTTCTCCGCCCCAAAGTCAGTGTCGTTGCTGTGGGCGTTCGGTGACGATCGGGTTCGCTCGCAGGTCGTCGCCGCCCACGAGGCCGCCGTCGACCAAGCACTCGGCCACCTCGAAAGGCACGCGACTCTTGCGCGCCGCGGCGCCGGCGGCGGAACCTTCCTTCCAGCACCGAACATGATCGGTGCCGCCTACCGTCACCGGACCTCCCGGGCCGGCGACCCCCAGATTCACACCCACGTCCTGGTGAGCAAACTGGTGCAGGCGACCGACGGCCGGTGGACCTGCCTTCACAGCCCGAGCCTCTACGCGAACGCGAAGACCGCCGGGTTTCTCTACCAGGCAGGGCTTCGCGACCAGCTCACCCGGACCCTCGGCATCCGATGGGGAGAGGTTCAAAGAGGCTCGGCCTCGATCGAGGGGATCGAGGAGCCAGCCGAAGCCGTCTTCTCCAGGCGACGGTCGGAGATCGAGGCAGCCCAGGCCGACTCCGGCACGGGCACCCGTGCCTCCTGGCAATCGTCGGCCTTGGAGACCCGCAAGGCGAAAGACACCGACCTCCAACCGGGCGAACTCGAGAGCGACTGGATCGAACGCGGCGCGGCGGTCGGACTTACCCCGCAGACCATCCGGCAACGCGCTGGTCCCGGCCGCGAGGCACCACCCATCCCCGCCGACCCCTCCGTGCTCACTCGGGCGGTCACCGAGCATGCTTCGCACTTCGAGCGCCGTGACGTGATTCAAGCTCTCTGCGAGCTGGCCCCCGACGGTGCGCCGGTTATCGAGATCGAAGCCGCAGCTGACCGCTACCTTGAGGCCGAGACTGTGGTGCGGATCGGGGAGCTTCCGTGGGGACAGATCCACACCACCCGGGAGATCCTTGAACTCGAACGAGGCTTCCTCGACGCGACCGCCGACGGACAAGACGCTGGCCGAGGACTCGTGACACCCAGTCGCACCGACGCGATTCTCGCCGCGCGAGAACTCGACGAGGCATCCGAGGAGAGACAGCCAGACCCTCAGCTGCGTGCGGTGATCGCCCAGCAACGCAAAATGGTTCGAGCCGTGACCGGTGAAGGCCACGCGGTCACACCGATCGCCGGGGTTGCCGGGGCCGGAAAGACCTACGCGCTCGCAGCCGCCCATGAAGCATGGCGAGCAGACGGCTATCCGGTCTTAGGGGCGTGTGCGAGTTGGCAGGCCGCAGATGTTCTAGCCGCGACGACCGGCATCCCCACCAAAAGCATCGCCTCGCGGATCGCCGAATGGGACGAGATGGCAAGCCGCGGCCACCTCGCCCTCCCCAAGGCAACCATCCTCGTAGTCGACGAAGCAGCCACCGTTGACACCCGCGATCTCACTCGCCTGCACGAGCACGTCGAGCAGGCCGAAGGCAAGCTCGTGCTGATCGGTGACTACGACCAGCTTCAAGCGATCGGAGCCGGCGGGCTCTTCCGTGCCACCTACGAACGCTACCCAGTAGCCGCGATGCCCCACTCCCACCGCCAAGCGCACGAAGTAGACCGGCGCATCCTCAACCTGATCTCAACAGGGCACGGCACCGAAGCCCTCGATCTCCTCCGCGCCACAAACGGAGTCGTAGTTGCCCAGAGTGGAGCCGAGCGAGATCAGGCCCTCGTCGCCGACTGGTGGGGATCTTTCTCCTCGGGCGACGACGCTGTGATGCTCGCCCAGACCAACAGTTCTGTCGGCGAATTGAACGCGCTGGCCCGAGCGCTCATGGCCAACCAAGATCGTCTCGGATCCGAGACCGTCCATGCAGGCGACGCCGCTTTCGCAACAGGAGATCTCGTAGTCACCCGTATCAACGACCACCGGCAAGGCATACGAAACCTTCAACGCTGGCAAGTAGTAGACGTCGACCAAGAGGCAAGAGAGCTTCGCCTCCGCTCGATCGAAGACGCCCATGAGGTGACTATTGGTGCCGTCTACCTCGACGCAAGGACACGGCACGATCGACCCGCCCTGCAACACGGCTACGCCGTCACCGGACACACCGCCCAGGGAACCACCCGGGCAACAGTGTTCGCCCAGGCCGAGGCCGGGATCTACCGGCAATGGGCAACCACCGCCCTCTCCCGGGCCAGACAGGAAATGCGCCTGTACGCCGTAGTCGGCGAAGAGCCCATCGACCTCGAAACAGGCCCAGCCCACGAACGATCCGCCTGGGACGACCTCACCGCCGCGGTCTCCCGCGACGCATCCGAGACCGCGGCTGTCGACGAACGTCTCCGCTCGGAGCTTTCCCGCCTCAGCGACAGCAGCCTCACCCACCGCCTCCACACCCTCGACCGAGCCAACCAACAAGCCGCCGCAGATCAAGCTACCCGTGACCGATTGATCCAACGCCTCACCAGCGCACAAGGTGAATTTAGCGATACTCAGACCGAAACTGAACAAGCGCCCGCTGCGCTCCGCCAGCAGCTCGCCGAACGCCAAGCGGCAGCCCTAGATCGTCTCGCCGAGGCACAAGCCGATCTCGACGAGTTCAGAGGCGTCAACTCACCGTCTGGTCGAGCCGATCAAAGAGCCGAGCGCATCCTGATCGAACGAGAACTACAAACCCGCCGGCAAGCACAAGTCACCGCGGACCGCACCAACCCGCCCGAGTACGTCACCGAGATCATCGGGCCAGCCCCGCCGGATCCGCTGGCGAGGGCCGCATGGATTGAGGCTGTCGACCGAATCGAGCGATACCGGCAACTCCACTCGGTCACGAGCGAGACCGATGCCTTGGGCCACCAGCCGCGAGATCCAAGGCTAAAGGCCGAATGGAGACAGCTAAATGACAGGTTGGCTAAGTACGAGACGCAGATTTCTCAACTCGCGAAGGCAGCACCGGTCAAAGAACCCATCCACGCCAAGTCCCCGGACTCACCACTACCTCAAGCTCTCAAAACTGCCGAGACCACCGCGCTGTCGATCAGCCAGCCAGGATGAACCGGACCGTTCGAGTGTTGATCTTGGGCCTATGGGTGTGCGAGTATCGAACCAGTGGATCGCCATCAACAGCCGGGAAGCGCAGGGGACGACGGAAAGGACACTTCCCGTGTACAACAACCATAAGTACCGTCCTTCTCCAGCCACCGCGGTCGCCCTGTTGGCGCTTTTCGTATCGCTCGGGGGTTCCGCGTACGCCATCAACAAGATTGGCACCAACCAGATCCGAAACGGCGCGGTCACGAAACCCAAGCTCGCAAAGAACCTCAAACGTCAGCTGAATCAGAAGGCCCAACCTGGAGCAAAGGGCGCGAACGGGCCCACTGGGCCTACCGGGCCGGCTGGTACAACCGGACATCAAGGCGACCCAGGCACCGACGGAATAGTGGACCCGAATCGACTCTACGAAGTCACAGCCACCCGAACTGGATCAGGAGTCGTCACCGCAACCTGCAACACGGGCGATTGGGTACTCACAGGTTGGACCTGGGGATCCAACGTAGTTGCAACTACTTCCATGGGACCCCAAAACGCAAGAAGAGAGTGGCGAGCCGAGATCGTGCTCGGAGGCGAGGCGTCAACCGGCTCGGTTACCGCAACCTGTTACGACATGCAATGAGCTAATGCGCCCGGAATCCGAGGGCAAGAATTCCGGAAAAGCGTGTCAAGCATTTCGGGAAGGACCAAGGAGCCAACAGAACCGGAGCATATCCACGCTTGCCTTCGACCGTTTGAACGTATGTAGAACGCAACGGTGTACAGAACTAAACTTGGTCATGACCGCGACTTGACTTTGTTCGATCGAATTCTTTCGCCCATTTATTCTCGACGTCTTTGGGGCGAAGCGAGCGAATCTCGAGGTGAGACTGTCAATTTACCTCGGGTTTCGCGGTGACCAGGGAGCGCCGCAAGACAAGCACGGCTTCGTTCTCTCCAGCGACGAACTTACCGGATCGGACACTACTATCCACTTCAGTGGATAGCTCTCTCGGGCACCTGATGCATATCGCTGAATGCCCCGAGGAGCAATCACTGTGGCCCACACTAAAGTAGGCAGTAGATGGCCTACTACTCGAAGCTATGATTTTGGACAAAGATTGTCCCAGGCATCGACCTGATTATTGTTCTGGCATTAACCTTTTAATGAAGAAGTTTTCCTGGTCGCCTTGGTCGTAACGGCCTGACAAATACATCTTTTTCCCGGCCCTGATCAGAGCCGTTCCGACGCTTCCGTCGCCAAGTCCGATGTTCAGCACACCCTTGTTAAAGAAGTGAGGGTCTTTCTTTCCGTTTCGGGTGTAGCGCACCGCGATCGCGTGGCGCTCGTCACGCGGACTCTTACCGGCGCTGCCAACCACCCAGATCCCACCCTGGGTGTCGGTCTGAATGTCGTAGAGTCGGGTTGTGCTTTCTCCCTTTTTCGGGGTGCCGTAGAGACGAACGATGCCCATTGTGCCGAACGTCTTGTCGGGTCGCCCGTTCCTGGTGAACCGCATGACCAGTCCGTATCCAGGGTCGTTGTCGAGATCCTTAGGGTTGGTGAAACCCGTGACGAGGAACCGGCCCTGGTTGTCGATCTCCAGATCCCGGGCAACAGCGACGAAGGTCTTCTTCTTGCCGCCCGGCATCATGACCACCTGACCGCGTTTTCCGAACGAGGGGTCCCGGGTGCCGTCCTTGCGGAGCATCATCAACCACAAATAGTTCTTCTTCGTGCCGGACAAAAGCATCCGGCCACCGGGAAGCTGATCCACGTCGAACACGTCCGATGGCCTCCCGGGCGCTCCGTAAACATCGACGGCGCTATACATAAGCCCCCTCTGGAATTTGTCGTCGAAGCTCCCGTCCGGATTGAAAATAAACAGAGCACTGTCGTCGGTTCGGCCGGTCTCGTCGCGCTGTTGAAAACCACCCACGAGATATCCGCCGTCTGGTCGAAGCAGTAACTTCGTGGCGCCCATTCCACCCTCGACCCAAATGGTCCCGTCGTCTTGTCCGAACGTGAGATCTTCCGAACCGTCCGGCATCAGCTGCTTCAAAACCAGGTTCGCGTGGCCCTTGCGCGCATTGTTCCCGAGAATGCTGCTACCGATGTACCCGGCCAGAAGAATCCGACCATCGGGCTTCACCACCCCCGAGGCGAGATTCGTCTCAGCGTACGGGCCGGTGTATCCAATCCATTGCGTGATCTCGACCTTGCCCTGATCACCGAACGAAACGTCAGGGGTTCCATCCGCCAAATACCGGTAAATCTGCCAATCATCTCCGCTCCCCGCACCGAAAAGAATCCGGCCCTCCGCGTCTCTTGTGAGCAACTTCGGAGAAATGGCCGCAGATCCGCTGATAGGACCCAACTCGCCTTTGATAACGGCTGCAGTCCCAAATGTCGGATCGACAACGAAATCGGACTCAGCTCGTGCCACTGAAGTTGCGCCCCAGGCGGCGCCGAAAAGCAAGGAGACCGCTACGAGCGTGCTTAGAGTGAGATTTCGACCATACGACATCATGCCTTCAAAAACCGTCACCTCAGCCGAAGTTTCGGATGATTTGTGGTTCTCAGGACCCTACGAAAATTGGGTTACCGTTATTCACGGTCTCGCAGTCCGTCGTAGTGTCGGTGCCGTTTGCTGGCCAGTCGATCACACCAATGTCGTCGTCGCCAGTGGCACCACAGTCAAGGCTGTCATTGTCAGCCGAGTTTGCGAGGATTCGATCGTTTGATTGGTAGGTACGCAGCTGATCGCTGGAAGCTCGCCCAATCACCTGGTTGGAAGACCCGTTCCCTCGCAACACGTCGGCGTGGCGAGAGCCTTCGAGGTCTTCAAATCCACTGAAGGAATTGGCGGTGCCCTCCCCACTGCATGATGTAGAACCTCCAGAGTTTCTACCGATCACGCCGGTGGAGATGCTGGCGAAAACTCCGTTGGTGGTGCCCGCCGTGTAGCTCGTTTTGTACTGAACCCAGGAGCTGCTATCTAGATCGCCTCCACCGTCTAAATAGTCACCTTCGCAGACGGAATTCGATTCAACCAAGTCATCTCCGTAGCCTTCATATAGCGAGTCGGCTCCGTAGCTGTTGACCATTCCATCATCGCCATCTTCACCAGTGAGTGTGTCGTCGTCTGCCCCGTCGTGCATAAAATCGTCTGTAAATACTCCACCGGCGAGGTTGTCATCCCCAGCGCCGCCCAAGAAGATCGGGTTCGTCATTTTAAACACGCCGTAGATACCCAGGTTGTCGTCAGATCCGAACCCAGCCATCACCAGCGTTACGGCGTTGGTGTCAGGGGAGCAAATCACCTGAGTGGTTGTGTATGAACACCCGGGTGTGGTGTCCTCGGACAGTGTTGAAAACTGTCCCTTTGTCGATGAAGCCGCCGTTGTGAAGTAGTACGAGGGCGGACCACTACCGTCGGGAATTTGCTGGACGATCACGTCGTCTTGGCCGTTTCTCGACCCACCATTGTTTGTGGAACCAGCCATGTAAAGCTGGGATTTCACGTGCCCCGCCCAGGTTTGAGTCGTCATTCCTACACTGATCTTTGACGTGTCGCGTACTCCGACCCAATTCGTCGATACCGGCTCGCACTGCCCAACTAGTGTGGATCCACCACAGTAGTCGTCACCAGATCCCCCAATCAACAAGCTGCCAGATGGTGCGGTCAGGTTGTCGCCACCAGCATCTCCTAGCAAGGTATCCGTGGCAGAGCCTCCTCCACCCTGGATTACGTCAGAGCCACCACCGCCTTCAAGAACGTTCGCGTTCGTGTTTCCGACAATGTAGTCGGCAAACGGAGTTCCAACGACATTCTCAAAATTGGAGAAAACGGTTCCGTCACCAGGGGTGGTCGCTGCTGGATCGGTTCCGCCGCCTCCGCCAACCACAGATCCGTTATTTGCTACCCCAGTTGTGAGATTCACGTAGACGCCACGTTCCGGCGAGTTGGTCGGAGGGAAGTTTGGGTATCCGCTCATGTTGACAGTTGGGAAACCGTCAGCTCCTCCTGACGCGAAACTCAAGACGTCTGTACCCGACGAGTCACTCATCTTGTCACCTGTGGCATCGCCTTGGACTACGTCATTGCCAGGCCCGCCATAGAGATCGTCCGAGCCGAATCCACCGAGTAGGTAATCGTTACCTTCCTGACCATAGATCAGGTCGTCCTCGATTCCGCCGTAGAGGAGGTCGTCCCCTTCGTCTCCGTAGATCTTGTCAGTCCCGCGACCCCCATAGATTATGTCATTGCCCTCGGTTCCGTAGAGGGGATCGTTGCCCCATTCCCGGGCAGCTGAGGTTGCTGATCCGCCTGAAATTCCAACTTTTGCACTAAGCTTGCTGAAATTCCGATCGGTCGCGCGGTCATAAGCCGCCAGTTCCTGGTCCAACGAGCGGCTCTCAGCTGCCAATTCGTCATCGACTTGCCCACTGTCAGCATCGGGCGTGCCGATTACCTGCTGTACCACCACATTCGTCTCGATCGCCTTCTGCCTGAGGTCCAGGTCAGCGTCTTCTTGATTCTCCAGCTGGTCATGTGCCTTTTGGAGCTGCTCATATGCCGCTTCCCGGAACTCTGCCCCTTCGTCGTCGGGAAGGATCGAGGCCGCCAGGTCAATCTGTTCGGCTACTTCAGGATCTAGCTTCGCCGTGTCCGGAGGGGTGCCCGCGTCCAGGATGTCGTTGCCAGACCCACCCATCATGATGACGCTGTAACTGTTTCCGACGACATAGTCCCAGCCGTCACCACCCAAAGTCAACACAACATTCGGGGCTCCGATGATCACGTCGTCGCCCGCGCCTCCGTCGATCGCCGTCGTGGATTTGGTCGCGACGATCACGTCCGAGCAATCCGTGCCTAGGAGCTGACCGTTGTCGTCGGTGTCAGCTATGACTTCCCCGAAACAGGTATCCGGGGACTCAGCGGCGATCGCTGATGGTGTCGCGACGACCGCGCCCCAAATCAGAACTGCGGAAACGGACGCGAAGACTGCCTGGCGGACGGACAAGACACACCTCCTGAATCAGATGCCCCGCCCGAGAAGACGGGGACGATGTACCCATCATGTAGCGCTACCAGGCGACCGTAACACCTGCACCCCAACATGTCCAGCATGATCTCGGAGGCGAGGACGAATTCGTGATCCGCTCCCATCTAGTCGGCGGTCCGAGCGGTATCGGAACCCTTGGCCCGGACAAGCTGTCCCTTCGCTTCTTGTGCAATTTTTGACCTACCCTGAGCAACACGTCGGAGTTTAACGACACGCCCAAAAGCAACGCCGAAATTTCCGAACCAATTGGCGATTACACGAAGGCCAATGATCTGACCGAGATCAAAACTACGGCGCTATTCGCTCCAATAGGAAGTTTCCTGTGTTGCCAGTCAGGAAGCCGCCCGCCACCAGAATTCGACCTTGGCGATCGATCAGAACCTTCTCGGCGGTACTTGCATCTCCAATGGTTTGGGTGAAAACTCCGTTGTGGAAGAACGACCGGTCCAGTTTGCCGTTGGGCATGAACCTTGCGAGCATGAATCGGGGTTTGGAGTCGTAGCCATATCGGGCGGCAACGACGATCCGTCCGTTCTTCTGTACAGCGATGGAGGTGGCTCTCATCCATGGGTTTCGGATGATTCGAGCGAAGCCGTTCTTGCCGAACGAGCGGTCGATTGCGCCGTTGTAGAGGTAGCGGACAACTACCAGGGTCGCGATCCGGTCCGTGTACGGGTAACTGCTGACCCCAACCTGGTAAATCCGGCCTTTGTTATCCGTCGCAATATCGCCGTTGTTGGCACACCGGCATTTTTTGCCGCCAAAGTTCGCGATCGTCGAGCCACGATTCTCTTTCTTGAATCTGAGTTTCCAGGGCCCAAATGTCGGGTCCAGCTTTCCGTTGCCCGTCATTCTGGTAACGATGAGGCGGTTGTTCTTGTGGCCGCCGGCCAGGATCTTCCCGGACTTCAACACCTTAAGTCCCGTGTAAGAAGAGAAGGGTGGATCACCTTTCGCTGCCAGACCCCGAATCCCCGGGACTGGCTCGGACCACCCTGGAAGCAGAAAGCCACCCCCGAAGGAATCGACTTGTTCCCCCGCAGCATTTCTCTTCATGACGTAGCCCTCATATCGATCCGGGAGACCCTCATCACTTGAGCCGGTCACATTCTGACCAGCGATGAGGATGTTCCCGTCACCAGCAAACTGGGCTGATCGCGGAAGACTCTCCGGAAGATTCCCGACCTGCTCTGCGTAAGGCAGTTCGGTAGATATATCCGGCTCGCCGCTCTCCGTGAACCAATAGAGCAAATCCCAAGGTACGCTGCCACCGTTTACTCCGTAAGACTGGGCTAGGACGACGATGCTTCCGTCAGGTTTCAGCAGGATGTCCTTGACCCGGGGCTCGGAAAGATCGGGGTCGCTGAATCCCGAACCCGTGGTTTGCCGCTCGTAGAAGCGCAAGACTCCCCCTTCAGCAAATGAGGGATCGAGGGTCCCGTCCGACAAGTACCGGAGAACGACCATTTCGGCCCCAGAGCCACCACCGACGAGAATGCGACCTTTTGAATCGATTGCCAGAGCCTTCGCCTGTCCAACCCACTCATCCAACAACGCGCGATACCGAACGGAACCACCGTGGTTGTAGGTGACGATGCCGTTCTCGCCGAAATTTGAATCCAGATGACTGGCTAGCGCGTTCGATGCCAGGCCGAACAACAGGCAAGAGACAGCCAAGAATGCGGCGGCGATATTCCTCACTGAATTACGAACACGAGCGCGACTGAAGAGTTGCTCAGGCAGGCCTCAGGGGCCGAGCACAACATTCTCGCAGTTCACGGCCACTTGCCCGTAGTCGACCGAGTCGCGCTTTCCGCCGTCCGTACCCGCTCCGCAGTCGATCAGAGATTCTGACAACCCGTCGTAAGTAAGCATGGTGTCGTTGTCATCGCCACCGTAAACGCTATCCACGTCCCCGCTGGCGGGCGATGTCGGGGCCAAGGCCCCTCCGGGGCTGTACCCCATGATGACGTCGTTTCCGGACTTGCCGTTCAGAACGTCGTTGCCGAACCAGCCGATGAATGAGTTGTTTCCGCCACCGCCGACAAACTTGTCTCGGTACCAGCTTCCTTCAAGATTGACAACATTGGAAATGGTGCCGAGATTGGCGCTGTTGTCGCAGTGCGGATCAGAAGGATAGCTTCCTAGCTGCGCCTCTCCAAACTGGCCGCTTGGAAGGTCCACATAAGCGCCCGTGGTCGTATCGATTCGCAGCCAGGAGGCATTGTTCTTCTCTCCGGAGCCCCCGCCGTTCAAGGTGTCGGGGCTTTCACAGAGCTTCGTGTTTAGCAGGAGATCGTCTCCGCCCCCGCCATTCAAGGTATCTGCGCCGGCTTGGTTGATCAAAGCGTCGTCCCCACCCTGAGCTTGCAGCGTGTCGTTCCCCACGCCGTCAACAAGCATGTCGTAAGTGCTGCCTGGGGCCCGAACGAAGTCGTTGCCAGCGCCACCAAGCATTGTTAGCTGGACATAATTAGGAAACGTGTAGTCCGCGGTGAGCGTGTCGTCGCCGTCCATGCCCGCCACCGTGATCGAATCAAGAATTCTGTGGTCCGGGAAGGTGCACTTAACTACCGCAGGAGTGGATGTCGCGTTCGAGTAGTCGCAACCGCTGGTGTACTCCAACCCTGAGGTGTCGAACGCGGTGCCGCTCCCGAGCGTGAACTCGACCCAGTCAATGCTTCCGCCGGGGTTCGAGTAGTCGACGTCGATGTTGTCGTTTCCAGTGCTTCCAATCACGAAAAGCTCCTGGAACGGGTTGTCGGTGGTGTTGTTCCGCATTTCGCTCATGAACCCGACGGCTACCTTGGAGGTGTCGCGCGGCACGACATGAGTTGCTCCCGTCCAAGCTTCGTTGCAGTTTGATGACGTCCCGTTAGTGCAGTAATCAAGTCCGGCGTCACCGTTGATCGTGTTGGTTCCGGCACCGCCGTTGATCGAGTCGCCGGAAGCGCCACCGTTGATGATGTCGTTTCCGCCGGCACCGTCAATCACATCGCTGCCCCCGCCACCAAAAATGGTTTCAGCGTTGTCGCTGCCGACAATGTAGTCGGAGAACGGTGATCCGACAATGACTTCATAACCTGACAGGTCGGTCGATGTCGTTCCACCATTGATGTCGTCTCCGCCACCATTTGAAGGCGTGTTGTTCTCCGCCGCGACCGCTGAACTGGCCGAATTGGCCATTTTCACGTACACACCGCGCTCTCCGGTACTGGAGGGGAAATTGGTGTAGGAAGGATTGACCGAGGTAAATCCGGGTGTTACTGCGCTGGCGAAGCTAACCGTGTCCACGTCGCCCGGGTCAGGACTCGCCCCGTCGAAGAGCGAGTCCTGGGTTCCATCCCCACGGGTCCAGTCGCTCCCTTTGCCGCCTTCAAGCCAGTCGCCTCCGAGGCCACCGGCAACGAGATCGTCCCCGTTTTGCCCGTAGACCTTGTCGTCACCGATATTGCCGAAAAGCAAGTCATTGCCGTCAGCGCCGTAAATGTTGTCGTTGCCGCTGCCCCCGAGAATTGTATTGTCGTAGGCGTTTCCGTAGATGTCCGTGTAGTTGGACTTGGCGAGGGAGCGGCTTCTCAATGCCCGTTGAATCTTCTTGGACGAGAAATTCTCCCTGAAGACCGGAGCCGATCCTCCGAGGATCGCTCGAGATCGATTCTCCGCTTTCGACGATCCGTAGATCGTGTCGTCGTCCGCTCCCCCAAACACCTCGTCAGAACCGTCGGCGTAAAGAACGTCTTCACCGTCTCCACCATAGATCGTGACATCTTCAGCTCCGAACACCACATCGTTGCCCTTGCCCGCATCTACTCGGGTCGTGTCTTCGTTGGCGACGATCAGATCATCACAAGAAGTGCCGTCCACTTCTGTCTCGCCTTCAGGGGCCACGATGACTCGCGGCTGACACCCGGTGACGTCGGATTGCGGCGGGACTATCCCGTCCCCTTCCGCTCCGGCCGTCGACGCCAGCGCAGCGATAGTGGCAATCAAGAACAGCGAGAGCGAACGAGACACTAGAACCTCCAGTTGGACGAGATTTCCTACCCCGGGCGGAGTGTAGCCGCAGCGTGTGTGTTCCGCAACTCAGCCGTTCACTTCCCGGGAAATATCGTCTGCGGGCTTCCTGTGGGCGACACAAAGAAGGCAAGCCTGCGATTAGGAATGGCAGGAAGTCACGCCCGCGTGTCGACAGATCGTTGTCATGGGCGGATCACCACCGTCCGGAGCCTCGAACTTCCCTGCTGGTACGGGTACCCGGACTGAAGCGGCACGATGGCCCGCACAACGAACTTGGTCGGTCGGGTGAGCCCACTGGCTCGGGGCCTGTACCTGAGGTGATAGCGGCCTTGCCGACCGGTCCGGTGATACCGAAATGCCTGCCAGCCCTTGCCGACTTTGGCCTGTAGCACGACAGTTACCCCGTCGGCGTGGGGCCCAGGGATCTTGCCTGTGAAATGGAGCATCTGGCCGGTCTTGATCCGCCTCCGTTTGATCTTGAGCTGGGGTTTCACCCTTACTCTCGTGAGGGCTTGCTCAGACCAAGATTCCCGATGCCCCTGGCGCACGACCGCGACCAGGTTTCGGCTAGGTCCCGCCGGAAGGGGGATACGGTACTCACCGTCTTCGTCGGTCTCAACCCTGGCCAATGTCTCCAGCTGAGGATCAGTGACAGGCTTCGCGTCCACGCAGGTCGTGGCACTGTCGACTGGCATTCCTCCCGGCCCACGGACCCGACCAAGCAGTGCGGCTTTGTCTCCTTGGACTAGCGCCAGCCTCGCTGTCGCGGCTGTTTCATCTTGCCCTTGACGTAGGAGTCCGAGGGCGACGTTCGTTTCGGGAAGCGCCCCGCCGGCGTTCTCGCAGGAGTAGCGGAGCGGGACGGTCGACACGCCAGAGACGTGTCCTACCGCGTCGACAAGATGGGTTCGTAGCGTGAAATTCCCTCCTTGCTCCGGTGTCTTCAGCGCGGGTATGGCCTCGACGTTTTCCGCGTGGACGCTGTCGGCGGAAACGGATGCCGGACCGTCGACTTTGACGGATTGTGCTGGCACCACCACTGTTCCGTCCTGGTCGACGATCTCGTAGATCGACTCTCTGATTGGGGCGCCAGGATCACCGTTGCCGGGATTCTCCCAGTCGATGTCGTTGGGCACTACTGATCGTGGGATCCGGGGCGAGACCGCATCCAGACCTTCCGGCGGTGTTGGTGCTGTGTTATCGATACGGATGGTCGTGTCGACACAGGACGGGGTGTCTTGGCCCCAATACGTTGTTGCGCTGGCAAAGTCGCGGGCGCAGACTTTGAGTTGGTGATCACCATCTCCGTAATGGGCGGTGTCGATGGTGGCTGTGCCGTCTTCGAGCCCAGATGGACACGGTGTCATTGTTGCTGCCATCGGCTCGTTCGTGTCTCCGGCCCCGAGCCCGCTCACGGTCGAGCACGGGAAGGATTTCGTGTCGATGAGATTGCCATCGAGAAACACTTGTATTTGGCGTATTCCCGATTCACCGTCCCGAACGAGGTAGCTGATGTCTTGCTTGCCGGACACCCAGCCGCCTTGGGTAACCGGGCTTTCAATGAAGTGAAGGTTAGGCTTGATGTTGTCCAGCAACGTTACGACCAGGTCTTGGATGAGGAGAGACTGGCCCGGGCCGAAGCAGATCGATGCTCCGTTTGGTGCCTCGCAGACTTGACCGATCCGGTAGGCAGAAACACCTTGGACCGCTCCAGCGCCTCCGTAGTTACCGAAGCTCGAGTTCGGGGGCACCGCTGACCCGCTTGTTCCTGCCCCGTTTGCGGCTCCGACGAATTCCCAGACCATCTTCGTTCCACCACCGGCTAGGCCGCCCTGGGCACCGTAGTTTGGTGGCAGTAACGCCCGGGCCTTGAACCCCACCTGACCGATAGTTGTGCCGCTCGGTGGAACCATCTCGAGTCCACCACCTTGCCCACGTCTCCAGCCGACTTCGTAGTCGGTAAACAGATGCATCCCATACGTGAACTGACCTGGATTGCTCGTGTTTATTGCAGCACACTGCAACGCCGGGTTCCAGACACTCCAGCTGCCCACGGCCCCATACGAGATCGCTCCTTGATCGCTTTTGTAGGTACGAAGCGACCCTATACCTGTGTTACCGGTTCCGAAGATGCCGCCGGTGCCGTCAGATCGAAATGTCTCGGGTGAACAAAGCCTCACCGGATAGGCGCCCGATCCCATACTTGTCCCCGGGGCGCACAGCGCCGCGACTCCCCATACCAGCAGCACACCCAAAGCTAGGGAAACCCCATGCCTCGAAAAATTGCCTGCCTCTCTCACGTTCCCTCCTTGCTCGCGAGGGCTATATGCCCCGTTTGAAAACTGCGGCCCCGAAACCGGGGTCAAACGGCCCTTTCTAAGGAACAACCTAACCCGATCGCCAAGAAAAATGTGATCCTTTTTGCCGTTTATGCCCGATAGGGAACTGAGCGGGCTCCGGCGTTACGTTTTCACCGAATGATCGAAGTCAGGGGCCGGGACCGAACGCCTCGGCCGCCTGCCCCGGACTCGCCTCAGCTGGGACCACCGGAGCAGGAAGCGGTGACGGTGTTGGTGCTGGCGCTGGTGCCGTGACCGGAGTACCTGCGGGCGGCGGGGACGCTTGCGGTGCTGGTGTCAACGCTTCTGACGATGCTGTCTGTATCGGTGCCGAGGTGGCTGCCTTCGGTTCGCGTTCTGCTTCCCGCTGAGCCTGCCTCCTTTGCCGGATCGCTTTTTGCCTTGCGATCCGCCGCCGCTCCTTCCGGGCCCTTGCCCTCTCCCGGATCGCGGCGTTCTGGCGAGCTTGGCGCCTCTCCATTTTCTCTATTGCCGCTACGCGATCCGGCGCATTCACATCCTTGGAGCGCTGACCGGAAGTGCCACCACCAATCACTTGCACCATGAACACAACCGCAGCGATCCCGAGCAGCGTTAACCCGACGATAGTTGCTTTTGCTTTCCAGTCGGGCCGGCCCGTAAGACGGTTGATCTGCTCTTCCTCGGGGGCCGTTGTCCACTCTTGAAGGAGATCTTCCTCTTCGTCTTCACGGGTACCGGGCGCGAACAGCGGGACCAATTCGTCGGTTTCCTGCGACAACTCGTCCGGGTCGCTCGGCATTTCCGCGCCGTTGTCAGACATTGCTCGCCTCCTCGCTTTGCCCTTGGGCCAAGGCCCGCAGCTTCTTTTGTTTGTACCACGGCCGCAATCGAATCCGCGCCGGTTGCCTCGATCCGTAGATCAACAGCGCCTCCCCCGGCTTTTGCTCACGAACCACGTTCGCCGGAGCTAGATCGCGAAAAGTCACACTTTCCGTTCGTGACCCGCTCGTCTCCCCCACCGTCTCGGAACTCTGCCTGTACTCACTGGCTCCGGTCACCCGTTGGATGTAGGCGAGAGTCTGCGGGTCGCCTAGCCCGGACGCGAACACCCTGGCCCTGTGATTGTTGACGATCGTCTGTGCTCTATCCATCCCGAACCGTTCCCGTAGCTGCGAGAGATCTTGGATCGCTGACAAGAGCTGGATGCCATTCGCGGCTCCGGTCGAGGCGATCTTGTCCAGATCGGGCAAGGGTGCGATGTTGGTCAGCTCGTCGAGCGCTAAGAGCAACGGCGGGTTGATCGGGGCGCGCCCGTTCGATGCTGAGGATGCGCTGGCGATCTCCGTTGCGACCCTGACGACTTCCTCGACCATCGTTGCGAACAAGGGCGCGAGGCGTTCCTGTTCGTGGAGTGGCGCGACGAGATAGAGGGTGTTCTTGCCGCCGTCGAGGAGCGCGGCCGGGCTGTATTCGTCTTTCTCCGAGTTTCGGGCGACGCTGGGATCGGCAAAGCAACTCAAGATCAGCTCCGCTGTCGCGTAGATGGAGGAGAGCTGCTTTTCCTCGCGGCCTTGACAGGCCCGCCACGCATCCGCTGCCCGCGGCTCATCAACCAAACCGACCTCTACATCAGCCTGGACGGCAGGTCCCCCGTCGAGCCAGCGAACTACTTGGTCGACCGAGGCTCCCTGACACCGTGCCGAGTAAAGCATCGGTGCGATCAGCTTCTGCGCCTGTCCGTACCAAAAATTCGCTTCCTGCAAACCAGCACCACTACTTGACCGTGACGCCTGGGTCATCCAATGCGCGACCTGCCGCGCTTGATGCCAGGAGCCACAACTACGAAGAGGCGACGCGCTCACTCGCTGGTGAGATGTCGCTTCGGTCGGGTCGAAGACGAACACGGATCCGATCTCGCGGCGACGAGCGATCGTGGTATCCACGAGATCGCTCTTCACCGACGTAGCGACGACCGGGCCTTGCCATTCAAGAATCGCTGGGATCACCAGCCCGGCCGTCTTACCCGATTGCGTTGGGCCAGCAACGAGAACTGAGTGACGCTCCTCCGCCGCAACCAGGGACCGTCCGAACCGACCCAGAGTGAGTCGCCCTCGTTCGGGTTTGCCGATCAGCAGGCCTTTCAGGCTTCGGCGGCTCGCCCAGCGTGCTGCGTCCGGCTCACCACCCCGGCCGCTACCCAAACCGGTGGTGGCAAGTCGCCAGAGCCGGAAGAGCAACGCGATGACAACCAGCGCCGCCACGATCGCTCCCACCGCCCCCAGGTACATCACGATCGGTGAAGGCATCCGTGACTTCCACGGTTCGGGCCACGCTGATCCGGGATCACTCAGGTTCAACAATGTTCCGGCGGAGATCCGGGTGACGTCACCCAACTCGACCGACGGCCAGTGGCCGGTGCTGACGAGTGCTGCCAGCGATCCTCCTGCCCACGATACCCACACCAGAGCGGCGATCAGGACCGCTACTGCCCAACCTCCCGTCGTTGACCGGGGAGCCATTAGGCCGCTTCCTTTTCCCCGGCCCGCATCCGGGCATCGGTATCGATCAGCGGCCATTCGTATCTCGACAAGGTGTGTCGGACGTAGAAGGTGCGCTGCCCGATCTGCCAGAGAGCTTCCCCGCGCGCTAGATCGGGCACTAGCTCGAGTTCGGGTTTCGTGAGGGCGAGGCTCTGGCCGATCGACTCAAGCTCATTCGGGGTCTGAGCCAACACGACTTTCGTCTCTGCGTCCGCCAGCAGACCTTCGGCGATGGTGCGTTCCCTTGACCCGGCCGCGCCGGCGGCCGCGAGATCGGAAAGGCGGTGGAGGACGATCACGTTCTGCACCCCTAGGTCTCGGCTGAGCTTGAAGCTCTGCTGCAGATAGTCGGTGATTCCAACATGCGATGTGGCGCGCCAAGCCTCGTCGAGCAGAAGGATTTGCTTGGCGCCTATCTCCCCGCGCTGTTCGGATCGTCGTTTGCGATCCAGCACGATTCCGCGCTGCCAGGCTGTCGCGCAGGTCATTAGGATTCCCATTGCCTGGGAATCACTGACCGCGCTCAGATCAATGACCACGCAGGATGCGTCGAGGTCGATTCCGGCGCTAGTCTGGCCGTCGAACATGCCGCGAAGATCGCCTTCGCAGAGTCGCTGCAACGCCAAGGCTGCTTCCCGGCACCCGGCGGCCAACTCGGGCTCAGTCGTGACCAAGGTCCTCGCCATTTCCGCGTTCGGTTTCAGCAAAGCCTCCACGACATCCGGAAGAGTCGGCTCCACAGGCATTGCGTCACGATCGGCGCGCACCAGAGCGACTCGAAGACCGGCATCTTCTTCTGGTTTCAGCGGACGCGCGAGTGCTGCCTGGGCGACCGAACGAAGAAGGCTTTGCTGACCGTGGCTTCCGCCGCGACGGGTGAGTGGGTTCAGCCGCATCTCACCGCCGGGCCGGAGTGCGATTGGCTCGCAGCCGAAGGCTTCGGCCAGGGCGCGAAACTCGCCTTTGGGGTCGACCACCCATGCCTCCCTGCCGAACACCCGCTGCCTATACAAGTACGACTTCAAGAGCGCCGACTTGCCACGGCCGATGATGCCGACTACGACCATGTTCGGGCCGGTCACATACCCGGACGCGTAAAGCGTCCAAGGGTCGTAGACGAAGCTCGCGCCATAGGCGTCATGGCCAATTAGGACGCCTGAGGATGTGAGCGGTGACTCGGCCATGAACGGGTAGGCCGCTTGTAAGTGCGCGGTGGTTGCCGAGTGGCCGGACCGTTCGCTCGGCCGGCCCGCCAGTCGCGGAAGCTGCGGCGACTTGACCGCACCTGATGGGTTCGGATGTGGCACGAGAGACACCGGCGACTTCTTTTTCGCCTTTCGGGTCACTTCGTGAGCCCCCGGCAAAGCGGCAGTCCGAACGCGACCGCTACGTCATGTTCGCCGTCGAGGCGCTGCAGCTCCAGGCCGATTCGCATCGCCGAGCGCTCCATCGTCAGGGCTGCCTCCTCGGCCCGGTCCACCGTCGGGCCAGAAGCGACTAGATACCCGGCGAATCTCATCTCGCCGTGGCCGACGGCCAGCTCCTCATCCTTCCGGGTCGCGGCCCGCTTCCTGTTTCTCACCCGCGCGGTCGACGAGAAGCCCTGCTTGCTTCGCTGTACTTCGTCGGCGTCCTCCGCGGTCTGGCGGTGCTCCGCGCGTCTCATCGCAACCGAAAACGGAATCGGTGCCATCACAACCGACACGGCCCGGACTGCCTGACTTTGCATCAAGAGCGGCATAAAGAAGCTGGCATGAACTTGGATCCTCGGCCACGAGGCGATCCAGTAGGCGATGTGAATCGCACCGTCGGAGCGGTAGTGGTTCCACGCTCCTTGATCTGCGATCGGACCCATTCGCTGCGGTGCGACATCGGCCCGGTCTGGATCTATGACGCCGAGCCGTTGACGGGCCTCCCGGCCCCAGGGATCGAAGCCGTCGCGGATCGACCGGGCGTACTGACGCGGCGTGAGTATCCCGACCGGGACCACGCCGGCTCGGCTGATTCCCTCGGCAAAGTTCTCAACCTCCGAGAGGAGAACCTTCACGTAGCCGTCTTCGCCTTTGCCGTGACGCTTGGCCTCCCGTCCGGCCGACTTGGCGTCAACCTGGACGGCGAGAAGGATCTCGTGCTCCTGGGCCGTTGGGGCGGCCTGCTCGATCAGCTCTATATATGAGCGCACCGCATCCGACTCCAGAGGTACATGCTCGTCGCGCTCTCGCTGAAGGTAGGCGGCCAGCTCATCGCCGCCCTGCGGGAGGGTGCGTTCGATCCATTGGATACGGCGAATCGCCGAGCCGTCCTGAGCGGCGGCGGCGAGCGCGAGCCCGTATGCCTCAAGCTGCCTTTCCTGTTCGCCGCGGTCACGGAACCCGAACGATCCGACCTTCACCTTGACCAGGGCGGTGTAGGTGCCTTGGCCGCTGTCGCGGATAACCCCGACGTGACCTCGACCGTACGGCACCTCGAGCATGTCGAGATCACGAAGTTGCATCGGCAGGCACGCCGCCGCATCCTTTGCTTCATCACCCACGACTCTGATTCCGGCGGTTGGGACTCGCGAGCGGTAGCCCGCCTCGACCGTCCGGCGGCGCAGCCTCCAGTTGACCCATACCGGCGCCCACTCATCCAGTTTCCGACCTCGTACCGGCACCGTTATCGCCGCGCCGACGGCGATCAGCTGGGCACCCGCTATCACCAGGCCGGTCACGCTCTGAGTTAGATAGAGCGTCCCCAGCACGGCCGCCGCCGCGATGCCGAGTATCGCTGCCTGGGCAACTCGGAAGGTTCCGAGCGTGCCGATCTCCTCTCGCTGGTCGAATTGGTAACGGCGTCTTGTCTCGATCTCAGGCACCTTCCATCCTCCTCGGTCTCGGTTCATCCGGGACCGGCGTTCCCGGAGAGCCAGCCTCGCTGGTTTGGCTGTCGCCGCTCGCTGGCGGGCCCGGTGCCTTTGCCGGTGGTGACGGAGGATCGGAGCTCGGCTGCCACGGCGCGTCAGTCTGCCCCGTTTGGCCGCTTTGTTCGCGGCCTGGGGCGCCGGTGCTTTTAGGTTGTGCGGGCCTTGGTCTGGCCGGGTCCGCGGCTGGCGAAGCTGCGCTTTCGCTGGACCGTGCGGGTGTCTGCTGCTGCTCGCCTGTCGAGGCCGGGCGGGGAGTTGACCCTGCCGACGCCGCGGTGTCGATCGGTGATGCCGCGTGAGCCTGCGCGGCACGACTGGCAGCCCCCGCCGCCTGTCCTGCCGCGGCGGCGGCGACCGAGGCTCCGGCGGTCGCTGGTGCCGCTGCGGCACCAGCCCCGGCTGAAGCGCCAGCCCCCGCACCGGCACCGGCCGCTCCCGTCTGGGCCTGAGCTGCGCCCGACGATCCGAACGGCCCGTAGCTACCGGCGCCCGAGCTACCGCCGCCTCCCAGATTTCCCATGTGGTAGCGCATAAGGGAGACCTGGCTACCGGTAGAGACGGCCGATCTTGACATCCCGCTCGCTCCCGAAGTGACCATTACGCCCTCCATGAAGGGAATGACCTTCAACAGCATGAATGGGCAAAGTAGCGCCACAATCATCATCGCTGAGCCCGCGAGCAAAGACTCCACCCCATCCGGCTTTCCCAAGAAGCTCGCGGCGAGGCTTATGACCATGACCAAGAAGAACTTCGAGACGATCAGGCAAATCAGGATCTCGAACGTCTTTCGGAGCACCCCTGACCAGCGGGGCCACACGCTCGCCGCCAGACCGAGCGGCAAGAAGAGCGCGCAGACGTAAATGGCTGCGTCTCGCATCAGCAGCTCGATCCAGAGCCCGAACGCTCCGATCACTGCCAGTAGCTCCGATACGAACAAGACGAATCCAGGCGTCGCGGCCGCAGCCGAGTTGGTCGCAGCTTCCTTCGCGTCGCCTCCGCTCGTAGGTAAGACGGCGGGCTGGTGTTCAAGGCCCTTGACCATCCATTTCGCGCCAGCCTCAAACCACTTTTGGATGTCCGACTTTGTTGCTTCAGCGACCCCAGCCGAGAGAGTGTCGACGAGGTTCAGGCTCAGTTGGATGATCGCGACCCCGACAACCATTCCGAGGACCGCTGTCGGCAGTCCACCGACCAGCATCGACGTAAGTTGACCGACATCGCCGCGTCTGCCTCCTTCGATCACCGCCATCGCGACCACACCCGCGGTAAGGACAACCGCCAGCGCGAGGATCTGGCGGTACTTGGCGAGAAAAGCCTCGTGAAAGAGATTCGGAGACGTGGTGTCGGAGATCAAAGTCACGACCTTGAGAAACAGCCAGCCCGCAGCGGTGCCGACCCAGTTAGTGAGCTGCTCGAAAACTCCCTTGGTTCCGCTCTTGATTGCCTTGCTGACCGCTTTGCCGACCTGGCCTCTGATGACACCGGCCAAGCCACCGGGGGCACCGGTGAGGATTCCGGCCGAGTCCGTGATGAGATCCTCGCCCCCACCAACCTTGCCGCCGACCCAACTGCCGACTTCGCAGCCAGTCCCGATCAGCGGAGCATCACAAACATTCGCCTCAGCGGCTGGCGGGCTTGGAACCAAGACGACGGCAGGCGTGACCAGGACAAGGCACAGTGCCGCAACCAGCAACCTCCGGCCGCTGAGCGTGAGTTGTTTACGGGCGAGAACCAAAGGACTTCATTCCTCCAGCGACTCGCATCACCAACGCCTGGTTCGCCGATCGGTCCGGCAGTGGCCGCTGCGTCCAGTAGGGAACCGGTCCATCACGATTCCATCCCTTTTCAATCAGCCACCGGCCATTCTGCCAAGCAAGTTCGGTTTGAACGGTTCGCCAGAACTGCATAGGCCACACGGAACTTGCGTTGCCGCGCACCGTGACCGTCCAAATACGCACCCTAACCAGATCAGGCGTGCATGAGAGAACCGAGTAGCCCAGGGGTACGCCCATCTGAATCGTCGCCACCCCGGCCCTGTATTCCTGTCCGATCGTGCCGGCCGCGTACGGCGCGACCAGGTAAGGCACGGCCGCTTTCAGCTCGGCCTCCATGTGACCGGCAGCGATCTGGCCAATGGTCTCCCGGCTCGCCTTGGCGTCGAGCGCGACCTTCTGTGAATTCATCAGCTCGAAGTACCTGCCGGCCGCAGCCGCAGCGCCCGAGCAAGAGCGCTCGAACCCAAACAAATCGGCTGACCCGGTCGGAACACTTGGTTGCCGCGAGGTTTCAGATCCGGCGGTTGACCGGCCGATCCATAGCCCGACGATCACCGCAACGACGATCGCGGCGACTACCTTTACGACCCGACCACCTTCCGGGCTGCGTCCGTTGCCGCTCGGTAGTTTCTCGTAGGCCGCCCGCATCAATGAACCCCGCCTCCGGCTTTGAACGCGAATGTGATGACCGCACCCGCGGCGCCGATCGCGAAAGCGCCCACCGCGCCCCAAAGCATCTGTTGTTTCCCGTCGGCGGTCTGCTGATAGTTGTTGGTGCGACCGGCCATCCCAGCCCGGATTGCGCCGATCGCAAACCAGGCCACACAAGCGATAAGACCCAAGGCCATAACCCCACCGACGCCCTTTTGCACGGCGTCGAGGCCGGGAAGACCATTCTGATTCGGTGACACGTTCGGGGTGAAAGCTCCCGCACCCGCGAGAACGCTCAACCTCAGTCGGACCTCCCTCAACCAGTCCCTGACCACGAGGAGCCTTCGCCGGCCGCGTCTGATATTAAAGACAGGGCCGTGTCCGGAACGGTCCGGGACGATGCGGATGTCTGATTTGCCGTTCAAAAGTGCCTCCTTCGTAGCGGTTGGCGATCGCTCCCTAGGGGCACGAGACATCACGCCCGTAACGCTCCGGCGAGAAGTCCCGCGGATGCAAGTCGGAACGCCCCAAGTCGGATCCGCTGGCAGAGCGTTCTGCCCAAGTCACTTGCTGCCCGCATCTTTGCTTTCTCGAAGCACGGCCATATACGCGCGGCAGTGAGGTCGGCGGAGGCCTCGTCCTTGAAAAGCGAGTTTTGGCGAACTAGCATCTCCGTAGGGGAGAAGCGCCGACTTGGGTTTCGCCCACCAGTCAACCGTGTTACTGCGCCAACGGATTGGAGAGTCATGGAAGCGAGCGAAGCGGATCTGGGTCAGATTCAGGGCAATTTGTCCGGGTTTAACAAGGATCATCAGCGATTCCTGTTCCTGAAGTTCCCGGACCAAGCATCAGGTAAGGCTTTCCTGGCTGCCGTGGTAGATGAGATAGCCACTTGTGCCGAAGTCAGAGCTTTCAATGACGTTTATCGGCAAGTCAGCCAGCGGCGTCATGATTCCGGCCCCATGCCGGTGGAAGCCACGTGGATAAACCTTGCGATCAGCTACCGAGGCCTGGAAATCCTCGGAGCGGCCGATCTGGACCGACTACCCGACGAATTCAAGGTTCCAATGCGGGACCGGGCAGAGATCATCGGCGACAAAGACAACAGCGCCCCGACCACCTGGGCGCCACCATTTCAGGACGAAATACACGCAATGCTGGTCATCGCAAGTGACGACCCAAATGATTTGGAGGAAGAAACCACGCATCTCAGGGAGCATCTATCCGCCACCGGTGTCGCGGAGTTGGCGGCTCTTGACGGCAACGACCGTCCTGACCCGAACCGTGGTCGTGAGCATTTTGGCTTCAAGGACGGAATCTCTCAACCCACTGTTTCCGGAGTCACGAGCCCGGCACGACCCGGAGAAGACGAGATTCCGCTCGGCGAGTTTGTACTTGGGCAGCCCGGATTAGAACAAGCAGCTCCTCCGGCAGCACCCGCGGATGCCTACAACCCGGTTCAACCTACCCCTCCGCCAGAAATCCCGGAATGGGCGAGAAACGGCTCGTTCGTGGTTTTCCGAAAGCTCTTCCAGGACGTGGCAGGTTTCACGGATTTCGTGACGAGGGAGGCCGCGAACGCTCAAATGACAGAAGACCTCCTGGGAGCGAAGCTCGTCGGCCGTTACAAGTCTGGCGCGCCCTTGCAAAGAACTGCAGGAACTCAGGAGTTTGATCCTCAGTCACCTGAAGCTGCCGCGGACTCAAACCCCTCGCTCAACTCAGAAGAAATCAACAACTTCGACTACTCGTCCGACCCTGACGGCTTTGACATGCCGAGATCCGCGCACATACGAAAGTCGAACCCTCGCGCGTCCAATCCACCCGGCCAAGACGAAACTAACCATCACCGAATTCTGCGAAGAGGGATCCAGTACGGGCCCGATTTCCAGACCGGTGAGACACCCTACGGTGGGGGCGTTCCGAATGATGGACAGGACCGCGGGTTGCTCTTTGTCTGCTACCAGTCGTCGATTGCCCGCGGATTCGAGTTCATCCAGACCCAGTGGATGAACCAAGACAACTTCCCCCTTGCGGGCGACGGAAGAGACCCCATCGTCTCTCAGGACATCGAAGGAGCGCAGTTCAACCTCCCGAGGAAGGATCAGGAATCCATTCATCTGACACTCGCCCGCTGGGTGATTACCCGGGGTGGCGAATATTTCCTCTCACCGTCGATCGACGGAGTTCGCGCTCTTTCCCAAGGTTGACTCCTGAGGGGTGCCTGACGGACAGCGTTGGCTACCCCATGGGTCAGCCAATCGAGTTGCTTGATGCGCTTCCGGGCAGCCTTCAACTCGATCGCCTGATCGGTCGTGGTGCCGTCCTCCTCGCCCTATCGATCCGTTCCTGCCGGAGCCAGTTGTAGACGGTGGCCTGGGTCACCCCCGAAAGCCTCGGCGAGATCCTTCGGTTTCGATCCGGCTCCGGCTAGCTGGAGCACCTGACGGCGCACCTCGGGTGGACACCTCGATGGCATCTGAACCCTCCTAGTTACCAGAAGATTCCAAACCTACGTGTCATCTCCTTCAGGGGAAGATCATTCAGTTCGTCAGACCGGGGCAACTCCAAACGGGTCACAGGCAGCTGATCCTCACTTCCCGATCCACAGCACCTTCGTGCCGATGGAGTCGTGCTCATACAGCAATTGCCACCACGCGATCCACGAACCACCGTCGGCTGTTGCAATGCCTGTCGGGTAAGGAATGTGGTTTTTGGGAAGTCCTACGCTGTAATGCGGCTGCTGGAATCCCGTGCGGGGGCGCCAGACCTTCACTCCCAGTTTGTCCCAGCTACCGCCCTGCTTCTTCGTTCCGATCTCGGACCACAGCATCGCCAACTTGCCGTTGGGCAATGGTGCGACATCCATGAGGGCGTCGCGGGTTCCCGATAGACCGGTACGGGCGCCGATGAGCTTTCTCGATTGTCCTGGCGCGCTGGCGCGGCGTGAGGTGACGTAGTGGTACCCGCTGGCACTTGCCGAGGTACCCCAGATGATGGTGGCGAGTCCGTTGGCTCCCACCGACAGGAAACCGCGGCCGCCGTTGCCGCCCTTGGGGCTCACACGGGTCGCGGCCGAGAACCCGTGCCCGTGCTTCCGGACAGCCAGTTGGACTCCGCCCAACAAGCCCAGACGCAGGTACTGGTTGTCGAACCGGTCAGCCTGAAGGTCGATGTCCCAGGCGACGCATCCCGAGTTGCTCACACGTCGGGGGGGACCAGAAGGGTGACTGGCGAGGTCGACCCAGCTCGTAGCCACCTTGGATTTCCCGGCTCTACACGGACCCGACCACACAACGGTTCCCCGACCCCTCGTGCTGGCCACGACATCGGCGTGGAAGCCGACGCGTTCTGCCGAGCGGCTGACGACTCGCCACTTCTTGATCCCACGGTATCCGGGCGCCCAACTGACTCCCCACACGCGGCTTGGCCCACTTTCGAGGTTGCCGTTGCGGAGGCTCGCCAGAGCAATGGTCCCATCTCGACCAATCGAGACGTGCGCACTGGAGACCCTCGCTCCGTAGATAGTTCTCGGCCTTTCCCAAGTCGATCGAGGTGATCGTTTGACGTATCGCAGCCTTCCGTCTTTGCCCGACCATGTGACCACCGTAGCGCCGGTTGCACCGATCTCCACTTCCGCAGACTCGCTGGAAGACTTTCCCAGGAAATGGCGCCGTCCGAAGTTGCTCGCCTTTGGTGCCCTCGTTCGGACGAACACATTCGCCCAGTATTGACGGTCCGTCGCCGTCCTGGCTCTTACCGTCCAGACCATTACGGCATATCCCCGGTTGCCCAAGGCGAGGTCGAATCCGTGAACGCCGGCCCTAGATGCGGCGGCCAGTCGGACGCTCCGCTCGGCAACCGCGTCAGCTTGACCTGCCATGACGCACATCAGCGAGCTAATCGCCACCAACCAGATGCTCACCGCCTGTTTCAAGGGCTTCTTGCTCATTAAACAATCAACCCTTCCTCCCCCGACTAGTTTCGAAGGGAGGAAGAGCCGATTTGGTCTCCTCAGGGCGAGAAGACCATCGATGATCCTGTCGCCCAAATCGCGTAGTCGATCGATCCGAAGTAGGACTGCATCGGATCGCCATCACAAAGCGGATTGTCGTCGCTATCGATCCAGCCAGCGTGAATACCCGCGGCGATGGTCCCTCGGAACCAAGGCCCGCCGCTGTCACCGCTACCGCTACAGGCGTCAGTTCGGATATAGGAGTGGGCCGAATTGATGAACTTGGTTGGTGTGAAGTTTACTCCGAGAATGTCGCCACACGAATATCCCGTGGTGTTGCCAGATCGGCAAACCGTCATGTCGACCGCAAAGTCAGCCCAGTCATGCCTGGACTTGACCTCCCACATCTTGTCGGAGACCGTCTTGTATACGAATGGGATCGTTGTGAAGCTGTTGATTGGCTCCAGAAGCTCCACGTCAACTGCGCCGAACAGATTGTTCTCAACAACCTTGCCCATGGCTGTCGTAGTAGGGCCATTCCAACGCCGCTCCAGCGGATTCGGGAGGTTGTTGTTACGGTGGCCATCTTCCGAGCAATGAGCAGCTGACATCAGGTGACGCGTCCCCTCATATAGGACGGTGAAACCGGTCGAGCACTTCTTCTTGTCGTAAGGTGTTGACGAGTTTCGAGCTTGCACTCCCGCTCGAAGCGGGTCGTTGCAGTCGTCTCTTGCGCCGCAGGCCCCAAACTCGCCCAGAGCACTTTCCACGAACCTGAATTTGTACGGGTAAGTGCGGTTGATAAGTGTCCGAACCTTCTCGGTCGGGTCCGGCATCATCACGAGAATCTCACCGGTACCGAGGTCAGCGTCCATATCGAACATGCCCTTCGTTTCCGCAAGCGGGCCAAACCCGCGCTTGGCCTCCTCTCGATCCGAAATCACCAAGGCCATCTCATGGGCAATTTGAGCCTGCGACTTGGGAACATTTACAGGGATGAGCAACTCGGGCTGCGGCGCTTCCTTCGCAATCTCGGCTACTTTCTCCTCGGCCCCTTCGGAGAACCTGATTTCCACGCCACCGAGCGGAGTTCCCGGTTCGACAAACTTGAGTCCGGCAAAATCATCCGGCCATCGTTCCATCGTTCGCGAACCCAGATGGTTAAACCATTCAGTCGTCTCCTTGTCTCCGCCGCCCTCCTTGTCGTCTTCGGCGTATGAAACTCCGACCAATGAGCCGATCAGAAGGAAAACGACCGTAGAGAACAAACCAGCAATACGCTCTACTTTGAGTCTCACTCCTACCCTCTCCTTTAACGGAATAAATCGACCTGCCTTCCCAAGAGTTTACTACCTGCTTCTTGTGCTGCGAAAAATTATGGGCTCTCCAAACCCGAGTCAGACCCAAATGGGTCGGTACGAACTGGGAGACCTGCCATGTGGTGCCACCCGGACCAGATAGCCCAAAAGAGAGCAGTTGACCGATTTAACTGAACGCGGAGGGCCTGGCGACCGTGGGTTCACTTCACGATGAAGCGCTTTATTAAGAAGCTGGCGTCGCCATCACGGTCTGTGCCACCCGATACTACGAGCCGTCCCTGCTTGTCGATCAGTGAATCGCTTGCGGTTGAGTACTTGCCAATTCTTGTCACGTAACGGCCATTGCCGAAAAACGACCGGTCGACCCGGCCGGAAGACCGGAAGGCGAACACGGCAAATCTCGGATCGACCCTGTAACCCATCTCCCCGGTTACGTAGATCCTTCCGTTGGGATGGACGCTCATACTGGTCACCGAGATGGTTTCGCCGACGTCGATTGCCGTGCGGCCGTTCTTCCCGAAAGTACGGTCGATCCTGCCGTTCGGTCTGAAGCGGAGCACGTTCAGTATGCGCTGACCTTTGAACGAGCCGTCCGGTGAACTCCATCCGGAGAGATAGATTCGGCCGTTGCGGTCTCTGGCCATCGCGTAACCGATCGCGCAGTAGCAGGGCTTGCCCTTTGTGTTCTTCAGATTGACCAGGGTTCGGCCGTTGCCTGTGCCAAACGTCCTGTCCCAAAGGCCACCGGGAGTTAGGCGGCCGACCATGAACCGGTTGAGCGAGTCCCCGCCGACCAGGATCTTCCCGCTTTTCAATCGAATCATTCCGCGGATCCCCGAGTACCAGGGCCAGCGAGGGGAATAGAGGCGAATCGCGCCGCCGTCCCTGGGGCCGAAATCCAAGTCAACGCGACCATCGGATTTGAAGGCGGCCACGAACCCTCTAAGGCCACCGTTTCGCTCCCCGGTGTTCCACTCTTGATCGCCGGCGATCAAGAAGCTGCCATCCGGTCTGAGGGCGATCGCTTTCGGTCGGTGCTGAGCCGGACCCACGAATCCCGGTCCCATCTCGCTATTCGGGTCGTCACCGAAATCAAAACTGAACGACTGATCAGGCAATCCGTTGGGCAGCAGCCGCATCCGCTCGAGCTCGGTCGCCCGCATCTCAACGCTGGTCAGAACGTTCTCCTGGATGGCAAGAACGATCCTCCCGCTGGGGAGAACCGCCATGGCCTTGACTCGTGCTTTTCCTTTGGTCGGGTTGTCGAAATAAAGCGGCGGGCGGAAGACCGAAATTCCGTTCTTGCCAAACGTCGGATCCAAGGAACCATCCCGCCGATAACGCGTCACCATTGAATTGCCACCTGAGCCGCCTCCTGCAAGGACCCGTCCGTATCGGTCCTGAACGATCGTCCACGCGTTGCCGGTGTATTCGCCCGATACACCGGGAGCGATCACCGGAACACCGCTCTTCGTGATAACCGTGCCGTTGGTTCCGAAAGACCGGTCGACTCTGGCCGCGCTCGCAACAGGAACGATGGCTGCGACCAAAAACAGAGAAACAGCAACGATGCATGGCACGCTTGTTCGCCTGCTCAAGATGGTTCTCGTTCGCACATCCATAGAAATAGAAACCGCACGTTCTCGCAGAGTTTCGGCGAGAACGTGCGGTCTACGGATCGATCTGGGCGAGATCAGCCCCTGACCAGGTTCCCGTCGCAGTTTGAGATGCCTGAGGCGGGATCGTTGGGTAGATCATCGATTTGACCGGTGTCGGTGTCCGCTCCACAGTCGATCGTATCGTTGTCATCGGCTCGCGCCGCCATGTTGTCGGAGCCGGCGCCGCCGTTCAGGGTGTCAGCCCCGGGGCGACCTAGGACATTGTTTGACCCACTGTCGCCGATCAAGCCATCGGCTTGTTCGGATCCCTCCAGGTTTTCGAATCCACTCAGGGTTCCGAGCGGACCTGGCTTACCCGCACAGCTTGGGCCGGAGGATGACTTGAAGCCGAACCGTTCTTCGTTCAGCCTGGCCGCTACGCCACCGTAGGAATCGGGGAGTTTTGCCCACGAGGCGTTATCAGTGCCAAGACCGCCTCCGAGTTCGTCTCCGTTGCTCCCAGATCCTTCACAGAGTCTCACGGTGAGAATCAGGTCGTCACCGTTTCCTCCCCAGAGCTTGTCGGCTCCGCCCTTGTTGATTATGCCATCGTCGAATCCGTACCCTTGGGTGACATCGTCTCCCGGGCCGTCCACCAAGAGATCATCACTTGTATTGGTTCCTTGAATGTAGTCGTTGTCATTTCCTCCAAGCGCCATGAATGTGGCCTGACGGGGCATTCCCCCGTACGGTCCTGTGAGGTCATCTCCACCCGCGAATCCTGCCATCACCACAGTGCCGATTCGGTCGTTCGACGTGCACAAGACGCGTTTGGGCGAACCGGTCGCATTCGAATAGTCGCAGTTGTCGGTCTTCTCTTCGGCGGAGGTGTCAAAATTGGCCGCCGACCCGGTAACCAGCTTGAACAAGACCGTGTCGGGTCCGCCCGTGTCGTGAGTGAATGTGACTTCGACGTTGTCGGTCACATCGCTTCCGAGAAAGTAGAAGTCCTTGTGATCGACAGCGGGTCTCGTCATCATTCCGACGGCTATCTTGCCTGTGTCCCGTTGAATTACCTTGTCGGAGGCCGTGCCGGCTTCGTTGCACGTTCCGTCGGCTCCTCCTCCGCAGTAATCACTCCCGGGTCCACCGCTAACGGTATTGGATCCGTCGTTTCCACTCAGGTTGTCGTTGCCGGCGTTTCCATAGATCGTGTCGTTGCCGTCAAGGCCGAAAATGATGTCTGGACCCCCGCCACCGTCAATTATGTTGGCACCATCGTCTCCGACGATGTAGTCCGCAAATGCCGAACCGATCACGTTCTCGATGTCGTTCATGTTCCCAGCCGACCCGTCGTCGACACCGCCGCCGTCTTCGGCCAAGCCGTTGTCGGCCGTATCGCTGGCAAGGCTGACATACACGCCGCGAAAGTTCGCGTCGCTCGGGAAACCTGTGTACCCGGCCGTGAGACTGGTTCCGTCGAACCCGGGTGTGACCGCGCTTGCGAATGAGATGGTGTCGTTGCCGCCGCCGGTGTCTTTAATCCGGTCCACGGTTCCGTCCCCTCTGAGCATGTCGTTCCCGGCGTCGCCGTCCAGGTCGTCACCGCCTTGGCCGCCGGAAAGCAAATCGTTTCCACCACCGCCGTGGATATCGTCGTCACCGATATTTCCGAACAATCGGTCGTTGTCACCCCAACCATAAATTGTGTCGTTGCCGCTACCACCACTCAAGTTGTTGGGATCAGCGTCACCGTTAATGGTGGCGGCCATAATCGTCAAGGACCCGTAAGTCGGATCGTAAGACGCAAGCTCACCCCCAGCCTCAGCAACCGTGAGGGCACGATCGACAGCTTGCTCACCCAGCTCCTCCACGAACGGTTCCAACGCCTCATCAAGAGCTTGAGTTGCCTCAAGCTCCTCGGGCAACGCGTCACCGTAAGTCTCAGACTCCCCGTCAGGCAATCCATCACCGAAAAGCTGATCATCTCCATCCCCGCCTGAGACGAGTTCCGCGCCATTGGCGAATATCGTGTCCTCCCCGCCGCCGCCATCGATCGTCTCCGTACCTTGCGCACCGATGATCAGGTCGTCGCCACCCCCGGCAGCGATCGATTCAGTCTCGGTCGTGGCTACGATCAGTTGGGGGCATGACGTGCCTTTGAATTTCCCCGAGGTTTGCAGCGTCACTTCGCTTTCGCAATCCCCAGCGTCAGAATCGGCGGAGTCCGTGTCGGCGAAAGCCACCGACGTGATAACACCGAAAACTACTGCGACAATGGCAAACGGCAGCTTAGGATGAACCGTCGCTTTGAATGCTCCATCATTATTGCTCCCTCTGTCAGTTTGTTCGACCGGCAAAACCGCTCACGACGAGATGTAGGGCTGCGCTCCACTGGTGCATTCCCGCGCCGTGGTGCGACCATTATTCCCGACCCCGTCCGGAAAATCAACGAGGAAAACTACGGAACTCGATATAGAGTTAGCCCTCTTAGCGATGCTTCGATCTCAATCCCGTGTCGCAGACGCAGCACGGCGCGGTTGTATGATTTTCACGGAGTTTGGTGAGCGATTGTCGCCATCGGGTCTCTGGTCCAATAGGACCGCTAGCCGGAGTCCACTTGTCCCAACCGGACGGCGATCGATGGCTACGGGAGTGGCCCGAACGCGCTGGCGGCTTGAGCCGCCGAGGCTTCGCCTCCCGGCACTTTGCTGACGGTTGACGAAGCTGTGGCGGCCGATGAACCGCTGCTTGTTTGGCCCCCGCTTACTGGTGGGCCGAATGCATCGGCTGCCTGGGACGGACTCGCACTTGTGGCCGTGCCAATTGACGAAGAAGAACTCGACTCCGAAGTTAGAGTTTCAGAGTTGGACTCTTCAGATTGCGCCCCGTGGGACGGTCGGATTCGATTGTCTGGCCTGCCTCCTGCCCTGCCGGTGATAGTCGATGTGCCACCGGGCTGAGGAGTCTCTGAGACTGGGATCGCAGCCATTTCGCTGCGTGCTCCTAGCTTCGACACGTCGTCATGGTGTACCCGAAGGCCCGGCCCGACGCCAGCGACCAAGGCCCCGGCCACACAAGCCGAGCCAATGCCGGCACAAATCGCCCCGACCAGCTTGCCCCCGCCGATCGCCGCCGCTGCGCTTGCAGCTCCACCAGCCCCACCGGCCACCCCGGCGGTCGGCTCGCCGGAATGTCCGACACCCGAACCTAAGATGCGACCGATCGTGTGCTTCACCGACGCAAAAGCAGCCTGGAAGGTGTCCGAGGCCTGAGCGATCGTCGAGGATGCCCACCCGGCGGCACCCGGACCCTGAAGCAGCGCAAGCGTCGCCGCCACTCCAATGTCCACCCCCATCAGCGCCTCGTCGAAGCCGTGGTCATGGTGTGCCGCGCGTAGCTTTTCGATTGCTCGTTTCTTGCAACCCCGCACGCTCTCCGCGGACATCCCCAGCAGCTCACCGATCTCGCTGCTGGTTAATCCCTTGAAATACGACAGCGCCAATATCTGCCTTTGCCTGCGGCTGCGAAGCGAGCGCATCGCCTCATCCAGCTCGGTTACCGCTTCATGTCCTTGGGCAACCTCGATCGGCTCAAGGTCTGTTCGACTTCGCTCGGCACCGAGGGCATATTTCTCGTGAACGGTCTGCCGTAGCCGCTCGCGTCGGCGCTCCGCGTAAAGACGAGATCGGACCGCGCTGCCGACCCATCCCCGCCAGTTTCGGATCTCAAGATCAGGTCGGGCCGACGCGAGCTTGTATTCGATGAAGACCTCGCTTGCGATGTCTTCGTCCCATCGCTCCGCCGTTCCCGGATCGGTTATCGCCCAAACCTTGCGGCGGGCGAACTCACGAATCTCCAGGTCATCGGGCTCGATCCCAGATGTCACGCTGCCGGCTTCCATCGACCCTTTCAAACTAACGCCGCGGAACGTCCTCGCGCAATAGGGAGACCAACCACCGAAACCGTTACGAAACAGGTTGCTCGGCTCCCCCGGGGACATGAGCACGACCAACAAATCGCTAGGAGCGCTCCTCGCGATCCCGGTTGCGATCTTCGCCGTCCTCGTCGTGGTCTTGCTCGGCGTCGCCAGCATGGGAGCCACCGCCTGCACCAGCACCGCGGCAACCGGCGGGAAAGCCCACGGTGTCCCGACCAGGCTCATCCCGATCTACCAGCAGGCCGCGGCGAAATACAAGCTCGGCGCTCGCGGCCCCTCGATCCTCGCGGCGATCAACAAGATCGAAACCGGGTTCGGCATCGCCGCCCACGAGACCTCCTCAGCCGGGGCTCTCGGATGGATGCAGTTCATGCCCGCAACCTGGACCGACTGGGGAGCCGACGGAAACGGCGACGGCACCAAAGACCCCTACAACCCGTGGGACGCGATCTTCGCCGCCGCCCGCTACCTCAAAGCATCAGGCGCCCCCGGCAATTGGCACGACGCGATCTTCGCCTACAACCACGCCGAGTGGTACGTCCAAGATGTCCTCCGCGACGCAAAGAAGTTCGATGTCCCACCAGGACAAGCGCAGGGCTCCGGGCAAGCCTGTCAAGGAAGCCTTGCTCCCAATGAAGCGGTTGGCCGGATGTATAAGGAGGCCGGCCGTCTCGACGCCCTACACCTCCCCTACGTCTGGGGAGGCTCACACGGAATCAGTCCGATCCCCGTCTCGGCAAGAGACTTCGACTGCAGCTCCGCCGTATCTCGCCTCCTGCAAGTCGGCGGCACACATGCCCCGACCATGACCACGATGGGCCTCCTCGAATGGGGCCAAGCCGGACCCGGCAAATGGGTCACCATCTACGTCAACTCCGGCCACACCTTCCTCGAGTTTCGCTTCGCGCCACCCGCGCATCGTTTCTGGGGCACCTCGGGAATGCGCCCATCCGGCTTCACTGGACCCGGCTGGGTCGCCAAGGATAACTTCCCATCCAGCTACCTCGCCACCTTCGAGAAACGACACCCGCCGGGTCTATGAGCCACCCCCATTCGACAGACGGCCAAGCCCAGCGGAAGAGCACTGATGACCCTCGGGGAGATGTTCTCACGGCCGAACAGGTCGCCGTGATCCTCCAAGTACGGCCTTGCACCGTTGCCGACTGGGCGCGGCGAGGCCTCATTCCGAGCTACAAGCTCGGCAAGTTCCGACGCTACTCGAAGAAAGACATCTCCAACTGGGTCAACATTCGTAGGAACGGCTCGCGGCAGGACCAGACCTAAACGAGACGGTCATGAGGCCGAATGCTTTGCTCTACTTAACCAACGGCTGCTTGACACGTCCACGCGGCGATGCCGAACCCGGTTTCGATCTCGATTGCGTCGTCAACGAGGATTCCGACGACGCTTGCGTCAAGTTCGCTCCACAACCGATTGGATTCTGCCCACCCTCGGGCGTCATCCACGCCCCCGATCGGTTGCCGGTAGCCAACGCCCGCCCCCAAAGCCCGCAGGCACCTTAACCGGCAATTCCCGAGCCAACCACCCCCGCAGGTAGCCGGTCGTGTCCAACCCTTCGATCAACGAGCTGAGGCAGCCGACGATTGTAGCCGCGAACTCCCTCACCATGGACCCAAGGTCCGGCCTGAAGCGAACCATGCGCAGGGATCAATCGGGCCCGATCCGTTTCTCACCATCCTCTCCATCCGAGGATGAACCGCAATTGACCCCATCGACACGAACGCGATCCACAGCAATCTGGTTAGGGAGAGTCTTCCTAAGTCAACTCCCGCCATCACAATGGTCGAAATCGCCTTAGGAAATAGTGCTCTTGGCCCCCTTGGTCAAAGCGGCCAGACACATAGATCTTTTTCTCGCCCACCAAGGTTGCAGAACCGACGCTTGCGTCTCCGAGTCGGATATGCAGAACGCCGTTCTTGAAGAACCGAGGATCTTTCTTGCCACTTGGCAGGTAACGCGCAATTATCGCGTGACGGTCTCCCCGCTCCGCTTGTCCGGCACTACCGGTCACCCAGATCGCACCTGTCCGATCAATCGCCGCATCGTAGAGACGGGTTGCCCCGCCACCATCTGGTGAGGTTGCGTTCAGCCGCACTGTGCCGTTCTTGCCGAACGATCGATCACGCTGACCGTCCTTACGGAAGCGAAGAATCAAGCCATAGCCAGCCTGAGCAGAATTCCGCGGATCAACAAAGCCGGTAGCAACAATACGACCTTTACGATCGACTTCTATGTCCCTGGCGGCCGCTACCAGGGCTTTCCTTTCCTGCGGGAGGGAAACCACACGCCCGCCCTTTCCAAACGAGCGGTCGTAACTCCCGTCCTTGTTCAGTTTCATGAGCAAGACGCGACCTCTGACCGCCCCGCAAACCAGAATCTTGCCGCTCCTCAGTATCTCCACATCCAATGCGTACGAGGGTTTGCCGGGCGCTCCCAAAATATTAATGCTGCCTTCTCTAGTAAACGACGCGAACGAAGGGTCTCGCCTCCCGTTGGGGAGGAAACCGAACAGAGCACCGTCATCCGTGCGGCCGGTGGCACTAAGTTGTTTGAAGGCGCCCACAAGGAAGCGACCATCGGGCCGGACCGCCACTGCGGCCCCGCCACTTCGATCACTCCAAGATGTACCTCCGTCCTTTCGTCCGAACGTAGGATCCGGAGCGCCATCCGGCAAGAGCTGCTTCATGACCATGACGGCTATTCCCTGACGAATCCCGTTTACGGGCACGCTGCCGACATAGCCCACAAGGAGGATCTTGCCGTCAGGTCGGATCGCCCCGGAAGTCAGGTTCGCACCAATGATCCGGGTGCTACCCGCCCAGTTCGTCACGAAGACGCTGCCGTGATCACCGAAAGTTGTATCGGCTTGCCCATTCGCCAAGAATCGACTCACAACCCAGCGACCTCCGCTGGCCGCACCCACGATCACCCGGCCATGGTCGTCTCTCGCAAGGATCCTCGGTGCGATGGTCGCAGACAGATCAAGCGGACCAACATTCCCAGCTACCAAGCCACCCTGTCCGAACGAATCGTCGTTAGCGAAATCTGCGCTTGCCCGCGCAGAAATCCCGCCAGACAAGAACAGCATCCAGGCGACCAGTACCGAAAGCACACCCCCATGCACGAACTTCTTTCCTGGGATCATGCAAGTAAAACACGACACTATGTGCAAAGTTTCGAAAACCTGCGATTCTTATGAGTCAGCAAAAATTGGATCAGCGTAGTTGACGGTTTCGCAGCCAGTTACCACATCCCACGAGTAGGCCGAGTAGTCTCTGACCACAATGTCATCGGCTCCAGCTCCGCAATCGCTGTAGTCTTCATCATCAGAATTGGCGAGAATACGATCATTCCCTTCCTTTGAATACATCGTGTCACCGGTGGCGCGACCGATTAGTTGATTGGCCGAGGAATCTCCTATGAAATAGTCGTCGTTTCGTGATCCCTCAAGGTCCTCAAATAGATATATAGAATTCATCGCACCTTCTCCACTGCAACTAGAAGCATCTCCGATATTTTTAGCCACTTTATTGCTAAGGATGCTCGCGAATACTCCATTAGTGGCCCCGGCTGGATACGCGGTCTGATACTGGACCCACGACGAACTATCAAAATTGCCTCCACCGTTCAAGACATCCCCCTCGCAAACCGAATTCGACTCAACTAAATCGTTGCCTTCGTCACCCGCGATAGCGTCTAGACCAAAAGTATTGACGAATCCATCGTCACCAGCCTTGCCGATCAGAGTGTCGTTGTCGGCTCCATCGTGCATAAAGTCATTGGTGTAGTTTCCACCCGTCAGAGTGTCAGATCCTTGGCCTCCCAAGATCACAGGGTCTGTGACTTCAGAGACACTCGAGGTGCTCAATGAATCATTGGATCCAAAACCAGCGAGAACGAGAGTTACTGCGGTGGTCGCCGGAGAGCAAATGACTTCAGTGGCGGTGTATGAGCAACCAGGTGTCTCGTCCTCAGGCAGGAGCGAGAATTGCCCCTTTATGGTCGAGTAGCTCGTGGAGAATTTAAACGACGGAGGTCCGCTTCCATCATCAAATTGCGTAACGGTTACCGCGTCCTCTCCGTTGCGCGTAACCCAATTGGCCGTCGAGCCGGCCATATAGATCTGAGATTTTGTATATATGGAACCCCATGCTTGAGTAGTCATTCCGACACTTATCTTGGAAGTGTCTCTGACTCCGACCCAGTTCGATGCTTTCGGCTCGCAATTCGAAGGTGCCGCGGTTCCGCCGCAGTAGTCTTCTCCTGGGCCGCCGTCCAGCGAGCTTCCGGCGGCTCCAGTCAGGTTGTCACCGCCCGCGCCTCCGACTAAGGTGTCTGCTGCAGAGCCTCCACCGTCGATTACGTCTGAACCGCCTCCGCCTTCCAGAAAGTTCGGGTCAGAGCTACCAACGATGTAGTCGGCAAATGGGGTGCCTATTACGCCTTCGAAGTCCGAGAATGTTGTCCCGGCACTGGCGCCTGTAGGCGGATCTGTTCCACCTCCGCCTCCTACTACAGATCCGTTATTCGCAACACCTGTCGTAAGGTTCACGTAAACGCCTCGCTCCGGGGACCCGCCAGGGGGAAAGTTTGGGTAGGCGCTCATTGAAACGCTCGAAAAGCCATCCGTGCCTCCCGAGGCGAAGCTCAACACGTCGTGAGCGTCACCTCCCCCGTCAGTCATCTTGTCCCCGGTGGCATCTCCCTGAGCGATGTCGTCTCCCACGCCGCCGTTGATTCTGTCTGAACCAAAGCCGCCAAGCATGTAGTCGTCGTCGCCTTCTCCGAGCAATTCGTCGTCTTCGATCCCGCCATACAGAAGATCGTCCCCAGAACGCCCATGTATTTCGTCGCTCCCCCGCCCGCCGATGAGGATGTCATTGTGGTTCACTTCGCCCCAAATGGGATCCTTACCCCAATCCCGGCTTGCCACCGCGATAGCCGACTCGCCAGAGTCGTCTCCGCTTCTCACACCTTGGGCTTGTTGTTCGCTTGTCGTGGCGAAAGCACTGACTTGGCGAGCCAGCCCTTCGGCGTCAAGGCGTGTCTGATCGTCGACTTTCTCGCCGGCTTCCCGGGTGCCAATAACTGATTGGACCACCGGGTCTGAGGCGATGATGCTTTGTCTGAGGTTTCGGTCGATATCACGATCAGTCGCAGGGCTGTCGGACAATATCTGTAGCTCTTTAAACACCGTTTCACGAAACTCGATGGCCTCAAATTCCGTGAGGGCCAAAGCAGTGCTTTCGATCTGCTTTTCGGCTCCCTCCGGCATTTTGTCGGGCTTCACTGGAATTCCGGCATCCAAAATGTCGTCGCCGTAACCTCCGATCAAGATCGCGGCGAAGCTATTTCCGATGATGTAGTCGCTACCATCACCACCCTCAATCAAGACTGTGTTCGGCGAGCCGATGATGACGTCATCTCCGGCGCCACCGTCAACGGTCGTAGTTTCCTACCCGGCGACGATCACGTCCGAGCAATCTGAACCGTCGACTTTACCGCCAGAATTACTTCCGACTACGAGACCTCCAAAACACGGGTCAGGATGATCAGCAGCAACGGCGCTTGGCACCATAGCCCCGGTAGCCGCTGACAAAAACGCAACGATAGACAAGGCAAACACCAAGTGGTTGGACAAGACACCCTCCTACGCGTGCAGCTCGATCGTCAGAATTGAGAGAATCGACAACTACTTCTTTAAATATCTCGAACGTATCACTGCGACACCGACTTGTCCAGACTACGTCGAATCCAACGAGTCAACGAGGCGATTCGTTTTCTTGCGCGCAGTATCTCCGGCGACTAGCCTTGAAGCCAGGTCAGCGGAGTTCGTCGCCGCTCAATCTCGGAGTTGCTTCACACGAGACGCGGTCGTCTCCGAACCAGGCTGAAGCCGCTGGCCCCAGGATCCATTCGCCATTTCGCCAGGTCCGACCAACAACGATGCGTATTGGAGCCGGACGATGCCCCCAGACTCTCGGTATATCGCCGACAGCACGGCACGCTCATCCACTTCGCACGCCAGATGATCAAAAAAGAAGTCAACTTCGAGTTCGCTCATCTCGTCTTCTTCGCAAGTCGACGCCAAATACCGCACGCAGGCGTCACCTCCGAAGTCAGCCGCTCAGTCCCGCCAACGGAACTGTCCTGACACTTCCTGTTCATCGCCATTTCGGTCCCGGTAGGGCAAAGCCATGCCTCTCTCGCAGTTCGTAAAACTATTTGTGTAGAGCTTCAGAAGTTTCGAACCGCGGAGAGTCTTCACGTCATCTGAAAGATGCTCGACCACCTGCGCAGAAGCCAAGACCACAACTTTGGCTCTCGCCCTTGAGATTGCAACGTTGAAACGATTGAAGCCGAGTAGAAATTCTTCCTCTTCGCGGATTGCGTCGACATCACCCAGGGCGTAGGAAACGAAAATTACGTCACGTTCCTGTCCCTGAAAACGCTCCACCGTGTCGACAGCACCTCGAATAAGCTCGCC
>WBZM01000641.1_pt1 | contig 45215 bp, 48 predicted proteins | sample 5204271 | NCBI WGS metagenome assembly WBZM01 (sample SAMN12344346, study PRJNA552823) | activated sludge metagenome | biome: Activated sludge suspended growth; feature: Nitrification reactor; material: Wastewater; isolation source: activated sludge from nitrification reactor of wastewater... | reverse complement strand
GACGCCCACCCCCACCCCCCACCCCGACCCCCCGCGAGTTTTGGTGTGGCGGATCTGGCGCTATAGCGCCAGATCCGCCACACCAAAACTGTGAGAAGAAGGGGTTCTGATCGAACGACACCTGCGCGGTGAAGGCGGTCGGTCAGCTCGTCGCGCCAGGCACGAACTCGGGCTGGAGTAGCACGGTCCGGGGCGGACCGGCATACCCGTCGAGCCGGGAGAGCAGCAGGTCAGCCGCCTCCATCCCGGTGCGGTGGAAGGGCTGCCGCACGGTCGTGATTCCCAGCGCGTCGGCGAGGTCAGTGCCGTCGTAACCGATCAGCCCGACGTCCGCCGGAAGCTGCCAGCCGGCCGACGTCAGGCCCTGCCACACTCCCGCCGCGAGCGTGTCGTGGTGCGCGATGATGCAGTCCGGACGCTCGTCCCACCCAAGGATCTCGGCGGCTGCGGCGCGACCCCCGTCGAGCGAGTTGGCGACCGGGAGGTGCCGGATCGTCACGTCAGCCCCGGCGGCAACCAGCGCATCGCCACAACCCTGCAGCCGCCGCTCCCCCGCCGTCTGGGTCAGGACGACTTTGGGTAGTTCGTGCACGAACGCGATGTGCCGGTCGCCTCGCGCCACGAGATGCTCGCCGATCAGCCGGCCACCGGCGACGTCGTCGACGAGCACTCGGTCGAGGGCTGGATGAATGGTGTCGACGAGCACGGTCGGCAGCCCACGGCGCAGGGTGCGCTCGACGAAGTCATCAGGCACCGGCAGCCCCATGACGATCAGCCCGTCGAGCCGGCCGGTCATCGGCAGGGACTCGAGGGTGGGCGACGCGGCGCCGACCGGAGCGCGGCAGTCGAAGACGGCCAGCTCCAGCGCGCTCGCGGCCAATCCGTCGAACAGTCCCAGCAGCCGCGGGTGATAGGACCCGTATGCCGTGAACGGCGCAATCACGCCGATCCGCCCGACGCCTTGGCGGGCCCGGCTGACGGCCACGGCCTTGGGCACGAAGTCGAAATGGTCGACAGCTTCGAGGACCTTGGTGCGGGTGGCAGCCGCTACGCGTTCCGGGCGGTTGAGCACGTGGGACACGGTGGCGATCGAGACGCCGGCTCGGCGGGCCACCTCGTAGATGGTGACCTTGCTGGTCGAGGAGCCTGAGGGGTGGCTGGCGCCCGGTTCGGCACCCGAACCTGAGGAAGTCATGCGGAGTCGTCCTTCTCGTGGGTCGACCGTCGCCCCTGCGCCGACTGAGCCCGTCCGGCAGCCGCGCGGCTCCGGATATCTGTCACGCCTCGGCACCACCCCTGTACCCGGCTCGGTCACGGTACACGCCTGACGTGAACCCCATGCGACAGGATGGCGACGTGACCCAACCCCTGGACGGCATCCTCGTCGCCGACTTCAGTCGAGTCCTGGCCGGCCCGTTGGCCACGATGACCCTCGCCGACCTCGGCGCCCGGGTCATCAAAGTCGAGCGCCCCGGCATGGGCGACGAGACCCGCGCGTGGGGGCCGCCGTTCAGCGCCCACGGCACGTCCTACTTCGAGTCGGTCAACCGCGGCAAGGAGTCGATCACCCTCGACCTCACCGATCCGGGCGATCTGGAGTTGGCTCGCGAACTCGCCTCTCGCGCCGACGTCCTCGTCGAGAACTTCGCCCCCGGCACCGCCGAACGACTCGGACTCGGGTATGCCGTGGTGGCCGACCGCAACCCGGGAATCGTCTACTGCTCGATCACCGGGTTCGGGTCGGGTGCCGGTCGAGCCATGCTCGGCTACGACTTCCTCGTCCAGGCGGTCGGCGGGCTGATGAGCATCACCGGCGAACCCGGTGCGCCGATGAAGGCTGGCGTCGCCCTCGTCGACGTGCTGACGGGCAAGGACGCGATCATCGGCATCCTCGCCGCCCTCGCCGGTCGTGCTCGAAGCGGTCGCGGCGACCGTCTGGAGGTCTCGCTGCTCATGTCGTCGCTCGCCGCCATGGTCAACCAGGGCCAGTCGGCGCTCGAGCGCGGCGTCGCTCCCAGCGGCATGGGCAACCGGCATCCGAGCATCGCGCCCTACGAAACGCTGCGCTGTCGCGACGGGCAGCTCGTGGTCGCCTGCGGCAACGACGGCCAGTTCCGCCGCCTGGCGAATGCCCTCGGTATGCCGTCGCTCGCCGACCGCTCGGACTACGCCACCAACGCCCAACGGGTGGCCCATCGTGAGGCCTTGGTAGCGGAGTTGGAGTCGGCGCTGGCCGAGGGCAGCGTGGCCGAGTGGGCTCAGCGGATCTCCGACGCCGGGGTGCCAGCTGGTTCGGTGGGGAGCATCCTCGACGGGCTCGCGCTGGCCGACCGGCTCGGCCTGGACCCGTTGGTCGAGGTCGGCGCTGGCTGGACCCATCAAGTGCGGCACCCGGTGAGTTGGACGGCATACCAGGCGGGTGATCCCACGCCGCCTCCGGCACTGGGCGAGCATGACGCCGCCCTGCGCGCCTGGCTCTCGTCGCCGGCCTAGCTGGGCCACCGGCGCGAACAGCTGCAACCGCCCCCACCCCACCCCACCCCACCCCACCCCGCCCACGCCCCCTTCTCCCAGTTTTGGTGTGGCGGATGCGGCGCTATAGCGCATCATTCGCCACACCAAAACTGGCAGGGGAGACCTGGCCGGGGGAGACCTGGCCGGGGGCGGGTCAGCTCGCTGATGCGGCGTCGGCTGCTGCCTGGCAAGCAGCCAGGTCGATACGGCGCATGCCATACATCGCCTTGCGCGCGGCCATCGCCCGCACTGGATCGGGGTCGTTGGTGACGTCCATCAGCGCTCGAGGAAAGACCTGCCATGACACGCCCCAGCGATCCTTGAGCCAACCGCATTGACTCTCCCGACCGCCCTCGACGAGCGCGTTCCACACCCGGTCGGACTCCTCTTGGTCCTCGCAGATGACCTGGATCGAGGCCGATTCGGATTGCGGGAAGATCGGACCGCCGTTGAGCAGCACGAAATGTTGATCGCCGAGCCGGAATTCGGCGGTCAACACGCTGCTTGCGGGCCCTTGATCGCCCTCGCCGTAGTAGCTCATCGTCCCGAACTCGGCCCCCGGCAGGGTCTGGCAGTAGAACGCCGCCGCCGCTTCGGCCTCGGTGTCGAACCACAAACACGTCGTGTATGCCGTCACACTCGCCTCCTCGATCGGGCGGCCCCGAGCGCCCAGGGGGTCACTCGGGGCCGCCTCCGGGCCTTACCCAGAACACTCCGTTCCTATCAGCGGTCAGGCCGGGGTTGTTCGATCGTCGGCCTGAGCCAGTCACACGGTGTCGTCGGCACCTGCGTCGGCGTCTCCGTTCGCGTCTGCGTTGCCACCTGACTGCGCGCTCGGGGCGAAGAGGCTGAACGACTCACCGTCCGGGCCGAGCGCATGCGCCAGCCGCCCGAACTCGAAGTCATACGGCGCCCCTGTCACCGTGCCACCAGCCGCTTCGACTGCCGCGACGGCGTCATCGACGGACGCGACCGCGAAGGCCACCGACCAGCCCTCGCCCATCTCCTCCGAGGCGCCGCCGATGCCGCCCGCAGGCCGCTCGCCACCGGGCACGGTGAACATCGCGTAGTCCTGACCCGCCATCCCCATCGACTGATAGGTGTAGCCGAAGACGGCTGCGTAAACTCCTGCGCCCCAACGAAGCTCGGCGTCATGAGGTCCAGCCAGGCGGCGCTGCCGGGCTCGTCGAAGGTGCCGAACCCGCCGTGCGTGCCCGCCTGCCAGAGGCCGAACGGCATACCCGTGTTGTCGTTGCAGATCGCCATGGCGCCGAGGTCACCGACCTGCGTCACCGGGCTGATGATCCGCCCGCCGGCCTCCTCGACCGCGGCGGCCGTCGCCGCGGCGTCGTCGGTGGCGAGATAGACCGTCCACGCCTTGGGCGCCTCGGCCATCGACGGGTGGGTCGGCATGACCCCGGCAACCAGTCGCCCGTTGACGCTCGCATTGGTGTAACCGCCGAATTCCTCACCGCCGCCGCTGAAGTCCCACCCGAGCACGGCGCGATAGAAGGCCTGCGAGCGCTCCAGGTCGTTGGCCATGGTGTCGACCCAGCAGGGGGTGCCGGCCGGCCATCCTCCGTCGTGTGTGGTCATCTCGATCTCCTCGGTCGTCGGGTCCGCAAGGGTGCTTCACGGTATGCCGTGCCCGCACGGGATGCCAGGCACGCGGTATGCCGTCCACCGGCAGACCTCTAGTCTGCGAGGCGTGACCTTCCAGGGGATACCCATTCGCGCGCTGGAGTTCTACGAGGGCCTGGAGGCCGACAACTCCCGCACCTACTGGACCCGCCACCGGGCGGTCTATGACGACTGCGTCCGGGCGCCGCTGCAGGCTATCGCCGATGCAGTCCAGGCCGAATTCGGCACACCAAAACTGTTCCGGCCGCATCGCGACGTGCGGTTCAGCGCCGACAAGTCGCCCTACAAGACTCACCAGGGCCTGGTCGTCGGCGCGCCGCCGAGCCTCGGCTACTACGTCCAGGTGTCGGCCGACGGGCTCGCTGTCGGCGGCGGCTTTCACGCTGCCTCACCCGCACAGACGGCGGCCTGGCGAGCGGCAGCCGACGCGCCCGGGACCGGCAGCGAGATCGCGCGGCTCGTCGCTGCGGCCACCGCGACGGGCGCTGAGGTGCGCGGCGAGCAGGTAAAGACCACACCCCGCGGGTATGCCGTGGACCACCCGCGCATCGACCTCATCCGCCGCCGCGAACTGATGCTCATCGAACCCCTCGGAGCCCCGGACTGGCTCGAGACCCCGGCCGCCCTAGACGAAATCGCGAACCGCTGGCGCCGGCTCACCCCACTCCTGACCATCCTCGACGCGGCCTTGGGATCGGTGCCGACGCCGACGCGCGCCAGATGAGTTCGAGCTCGCATCGCTGACTCAGTCGCCCCGGCGTACCCCGCCCACGCCGACGCGCGGCAGATGAGTTCGAGCTCGCATCGCTGACTCAGTCGCCCGGGCGTTCCCCACCCACGCCGACGCGCTCCAGATGAGCTCGGGCCGCTAGGCAGACTGTGCGTCAGGGAGCACGTTCTGCCTAACCCGATGCTTGCAACTGGAAGCGGACGGTCTTCGCCCCCGCGCCGTTCTCGTGTGCCTGGGCATCTCGGGTGATCTGGTGGTGGTATGCCGGGTCGTGCATCTTCCGGTGGTGGTAGCCGCATAGGGGCACGGCTCGGTCGAGGTCGGTCAATCCGCCCTTGGACCACGGGTCCTCGTGGTGCAACTCGGACCATGCGTAGGGTCGGTCGCAATCGGCGGCGGCGCAGGTTTCGTAGATCGTCGCCAGGGCGGTGCGTTGGTGCTCGGTGAAGAACCGTTCCTGTCTGCCGACGTCCAAAATATGTCCGGGTCCGCCAAGGACGACCGGCAAGATCCCGGCATTGCAGGCGATCCGTCGCGCGGCACTGGCCGAGATCAACACCCCGGTGTCGGTGGTCGCTGCTCCACTGGAAGGACTCAGCTCCAGGAGGGTCCCGGTCAGCCCATGCACAGTGGCTTGCAGCTCGGCAGCGCGCGCGGCGCCCATCACTTGCTCAGCGGTCATGGTGATGATGACGGTGGAGGCGACCTTCCCGGTCAACTTCTCCGTGTCTAGGTGTTCGATCAACTCGGTCAACGCCCGGCCACGACGGTGGGCCCAGTCAATGTCGGCCCAGTCCGCATTCCGACCCTCGATCCGGTGTCCGCTGGCGCCGCTGGGCGACATCGCGGTTGTGCCGGACAACGCCCGACCGTCGGCTGCCATGCGCCCCATACGCCGCCTGGGCGCCAACGCCGAGGGTCGGGTGCGCACCAGTGCCAGACGTGCCCTGCGAACCGGCACCGAACGCCGGGTGCTCGTGCGTGCCCGTGGCGCTCAACAAGTCAGCAGCCACGGAGCCGTCATCCAGACACCCAGCCGGGGTGTGCCCGTCCGCCAACGCCTTCTCGGCAGCCTTACGCAGATGGTCACGCCGAGGCGCGGTCATCGACTGCAACACCTTGCCCAGCGCCTTCGCTGCCGGCGTCGGCAACGTCGCCGCCAGCTTCGTCGTGCCATCGCCCAAGTCGTGCATGGTCACCGTCGCCAACCGGTAGGCCCGACGCTCCTCATCCACCAACTGCGCCTCGACATGATCGGCCACCTCAGCTGCCGTCTTCTCCGCCGCAGCCAACGCCAGCTTCGCCGCCCGATCCAACCGGCCCGGGTCCAACCGGCGAGCATCCCGCACCAACGCCGACTCGACCCGCTCCCGATCCACCACCGTGATCGTCTCGGGCAACTTGCCCATGGTCCTGGCGATGATCCCCGCGTTCGAGCGAGAGACCTCCCCAGCCTCGAACGCCACCCGGGTGCGGTCCAACCCATCGGCCAACGCCGTCGCCAATGCGACATCCCGAGCCGCCGCAGCACCACCAGAACGAGTCGCGCTAGCCACCCACGCCGACGTCGACGAATGCCCACACCGACGATGAACCTGCTGCCGATCAGCTGCAGCGACCAACGCCAACCGCACCGCCTCCACCCGACGAGCGAGCCGATCCACTTCCTGCACGTCGGCGCTAGTCACCACCACACCGGCCTCAGGATCAGCAAGCCGGGAGAAGACCAGATCCAACATCCGATCAGCCAACCGAGTCGGAACCCCCGCCACCTTCCGAACCCCACCAGACCCGGCCCCACCCGGCGCACCACCCGACGCCGCACCAGACGGCATACCGCCGGCAGGTGCTGGGTCGAGGAGACTGATCGTCATAGCCCGATTCTACTCGGACACACGTACTAATGCAACAGAAGAATCCCCCTGCGCCGTGAGAGATCGCGATCCTCACAGCAGGCGCACCAAAGAAGACTAGTCCGGCGACTCCTCTGCCCCGGTCAGCTTGGCCAACCGGGTGAGCAGCGCCTCCTGCCGGTGCGCATTGCTCGGCAGGGCGGCATACCGGTCGCCGTAGCGCGCCAACAGATCGTCATCCAGCCGCCGCACCGCGCCGGCGGGGTATCGATAGGCCATCCGCTCGGTGACCGCCGCGCTGTCCACAGGCCGCAGCACCTCGCTCAGCTCGTCGAGAGAGCCGATCCCCAGTTCCAGCAGCAACCCGCTCACCCATTCATAGTGATCCTTGCGCGACCACCCGGCGCTCGCATACCGCCCGGCGAGGAAGGTCGCCAGTTCCTGCGCGCTGATCCGCGGGTCGGCGTCGTCGCCGTGTACGTCCTCATCGCCCATGCCCTGCTGCAGCCGGTCGCGGATCGTCGAGAACTCCCGATCGGCCAGTTCCAGCAACCCCGCCGCGAGGGTGAACCGCCGCTCCAGGTCGGGGACATGCTCGGGCGGGATGGTGCCCTTGTAGCGGATGTCGTGCTCGAACTCGGCCCACGCGTGCTGCAGCACGGTGCGCAGCTGCACCGACGCGCACCGATCGGCGCGATAGACCGGCCGGTATGCCGTGCGCTCACCGTCCCCGGTCCGGTTCCCGTCCCCGGTCCGGTCCCCGTCCCCGGTCCGGTCACCGTCGCCGTCCCGCTCACCTTCGCCATCCACCTCCCCGGCCGCGCCACCGGAGTCCGATTGGTCGAGCGAGACGAGGATGTGCCGGCTGGCGTAACCGAACCGACCTGCGCGGGCCGTTTCCAGGCCCATGTCGCGGTCGGCGAGCACGGTGAACGAGTCGGCGAGCAACTCGGCGACGGCGTCGACGTCACTCTGGACATAGGTGACGACGCGCACCCCGACCTGGTCGGTGATGTCGACGAGCGGATCGGGGTCGGCCTGGGCCTGGCCGTCGCGCAGGTCGACCGCCCGGATGGCGTCCAGGCCGTTGTCGAGCAATCGCTGGGCCTTGGTGGCGAAGGACGCGACCGTCTTGGCTCGCCCGGTCACGGCGAGGTAGTTGATGCCGGCCTCGTCGAGGATGGCGCGGATGAGGCTGACGAACGAGTCGGCGACGGGTCCGAGGGCGGGCTGCGCGGCGGCATACCGGGCGACGGCGTCGTCAAGCGAGACAGGACTCACCCCCACACCTTGCCAGACCATGGGGGCCACTCTGGGCGATAGGTCAGCTGCGCTGGCTCGGCGCCGCGCGCAAAGCCCACGGTCAGAACACGCGGGCAGTATCGGGGAAAGCGATGGGGTGCAGGCGTCGCGGGCAATTGCGTTGCTGCCAGTCCCATTCGGTGACGACGTCGCCGCCAGAGTGGTCGATGGCGCGCAACGCGTAGGCCGCGGCGTGCGGCGCATGGCCGACGACATGGGCGACGCCGAGTGCCTGACCGGCTGCCCGAGCTGCGGCCACGGCTGCCGGGTCGGTGGCGTCCCGAGCAGCTGCATGGGCCGGGAAGGCAAACGACCGGGCATCGATCATCGAGATCTCCCCCCGCAGCCAGGCGCGGCCGATGTCGACAGCTCGGCGCGGGCGGAAGTCACCCGGTCGGTGCGCCTCGAAGATCGGCAGGACCCGCTCCGCGCAGTCCAGCGCCCAGGCCGTGATCCGATAGTGGTCTTTGCCGTAGCGAGCGACTGCCGAGGGTCCCATGAACGCCGTCCTTCCTGCCAAGGGAGAGGCCCACGAGAGCGGTGACACCACCCGGTGGGAGCAAGAGAGTTTGTTCAGGGTAGCCGAACGTCATCGGCGAATGTGAACTATGAATGACCAAATAGTTGCCGGACATCCAACGCGGACAGGCGCATTCACTCCCTCGGCAAAACCTGAGACAGTCCCTCGACGGTTCGCTCGATCAGCTCGTGACGTCCTTGCCGGAGAAGCGGGCCCACGCGAGGGTCCAGAACACCACGGCATACAGGGCGAACAGGCGCAGTCCGGCAAGGGGTGCATCCCAGGCGATCGGGTCGCGGAGGAACTCCTGGAAGGCCATCCAATGGTCGACGAGCAGCCACGGGTGCAGCCAGGACAACTGCGGCACACCGACGAGGATCCACGACACGATGGTCACGATCATGACCGCGACGGAGGCACCGATCGGTTGTTCGGTGAGCGTCGAGATGAATAGCCCGACCGCCGCGAGCGCCGAGAGGCCAGCGGTGAGATAGAGGCAGACCAGCACAAGCCGGCCGACAGCCTCGCCCGCGCTAAGGGTCGAGCCGGACAGCGTTGGCATCGGCCCGAATCCGAAGAGCGCGATGCCGATGATCGCTCCCGGTATGGCCACGGTCAGCACGCCCCAGAAGGCGCCCGCGCACAGCGACGCGAACTTCACCGCGAGCAGCCGAGTGCGGCTGACCGGCACGGTGAGCAGATAGCGCAGCGTGCCGAGGTTGGCTTCGCCCGCGATCGAGTCGCCGCTGAGCATGGCGATGGCCAGCGGCAGGAACATCGTCATCTCGACCATGAAGGCGGCCAGCGGCACGAACAGCCCGTTGGTCGTCATCGAGCTCATCAGGTCGCCGCCGCGGCGATGATCGGACGCGGTCAGCTTGGTCGCGATCGCCATGATGATCGGCATCGCGGCGAGGACCAGAAGGCCCATCTGGTTACGCCGACGTCCGCCGATGAGCGCCATTTCCGAGCGAAACAGCCTGGTAGAGAACGGCTTCGGCCGGTATGCCGGCCCGCTCGCCAGTCCAGTCGCCGTCCCGCTCGCCGCCGCACTCGGGGCTACCGCGGCCTGATCCAGGCCCTCAGCCACTGACATCGAAACCCTCTCCTGTCAACGCGACGAACAGATCCTCGAGGCTGGCCGAGGTCACCGTGAAGCCCGCGACCGGCACGCCCGCCCCGACCAGCGCCGCGACGATCGCTTCCGGGGCAACCTCCCCCGGTATGCCGTGCGCCTCCCCCGTCTGACTGGTCACCTCCGCCAAGCCGAGGCCGCGCAACACGTCGGCCGCAGCGTCGGGCTGGGAGGTGAGCACACGGCATACCGGGCGGCTCTTGCCCCGGATCTCGGCGACCGTGCCTTCGGCGACCAACTGGCCCTCGCGCATCACGCCGAGGTGGGTGCACATCTGCTCAACTTCGGAGAGCAGGTGGCTGGACACGAGCACCGTCGTGCCGTCCGCCGCGAGCGACCCGACCAACGACCGGACCTCCCGAGTGCCTTGTGGGTCAAGGCCATTGGTGGGTTCGTCGAGGACGAGCAGGTCGCGCGGCGTGAGCAGCGCGCCGGCGATGGCCAGGCGCTGACGCATGCCCAGCGAGTAGGCCCGGTAGCGCTTGGTCGCCGCCGCGAGCAGCCCGACCCGGTCCAGGGCCGCGTCGATGCGCGCCTTGGCAGTCGCGGGATCGGTATGCCGGTCGGCCGCGTCGAGGCGCGCGAGGTTGGCCCGCCCGGACAGGTAGGGGTGAAAGGCGGGGCCTTCGACCAGGGCGCCGACCCGGTGCAACGCCTGGTCGGCCGCGTCGGGGATGGGGTGGCCGAGGACTTCACGGGTGCCGGCAGTCGGGGTGACCAGGCCGAGGAGCATCCGGATGGTCGTGGTCTTGCCCGAGCCATTGGGGCCGAGGAAGCCGTAGACCGCGCCGGTCGGCACCGCCAGCGCCAGGTCGGTGACGACGGTGCGCGACCCGAAGCGTTTGGTCAGACCGGCGGTGCTGACGGCGAGCGGGAGCGGGGTGGCGGTCATGGGCGGGGTCATCGGCGTCGAGAGGGCGAGCGGGAGGGTTGCGCTGGTCACGAGCCGTCCGCCAGGGCGGCATACAGCCGGTCGGCGGGGACCGCGCCGATGGCGACCCGACCGTCGTCGGCGAGCAGGGCGGTGAAGATCGTGCCTTCCAGGACCCGGCCGGTGCCCCAGGCCCCGGAGGTCGTGGGCAGTTGCTGCAGCATCGAGGTCATCGAGTCAGGCGCTTTCCCTTGGCCCGAGCTCTCGCCGTCGGGGCTGGAACCAGTCATCGGCTCACCCTTGACAATGACGACGGTGGCCCAGCCAGTGCCGACGAATTTCGGCTTGGCAGAGGCGATTCCCGATCCGGGCGGGGTGGCCCTGCCCGGCAGCTCGCCAGGGACCATGGAGTTGGCGCCCTTGTCGGCCGGCTGGTCGCCGGTCATGGGGGTCTTGCCTTCGGTGACCGTCGTGCCGGCCGGCGGAGTGAAGGCGAAGGTCTGCGCGTCCGGCACGCCGAAGTCGACGGCCGTGAAGCCCACCTCGAACGCCGGCGTCGCGATGCGGGTCGACATCACCTGCACCCGCAGCGGCACCTTGGTCTCGGCATCGACCGCGAGCCGCACCGATGCGACCAGGCTCTCCATCGCGCGCGGGGTGAGAACGAGCTGGTATGCCGCGCGGCCGGCCACCGTCGTGGTGCCAGGAACGGTCACCTCGGTCGACGGGTCGACCATGGCCAGGAGCTTGTCGGCGGCCTCTTGTGGGGTGGTCGGGAGTGGGGTGGCACCGGGGGCACCGGCGGCTCCACGCGCGACGGACGCGGCCGGCGCGCCGGTGGCGGACGGCATACCGGTCTTGCCCGGAAGCGCGCCGAGATCGCCGAGGCTGGTCGGGTGCTTCATGGTCTCGGGCACGAGGTAGTGGGTGGCTTCCTTGGAGCTGCTTGACCAGACCCAGATGTCCTTGCCATCGCGGACGATGTCGCTCTCGCCGCCTTGGCCGAGCAACGCCAGGCGGGCCTTCGACGGGCCGGAAAGCCAGACCCGCCAGGTGTGGGTGCCGGTGATCGTGCCGGAGAGTTCGGCGGAGCCGCGGCCGGAGCTCATGCCCGGGAGGGTGAGGGACGGCAGGCCGAGGTCGGAGGTCTGCACCACGGTGCCCGACAGGCCGGCCGGGCGGGCCTGCTGCACAGCCACGAGCAACTCCGCCGGCGTCATCGGCGGGAGCGTCGGGTCGGCGGTGGCGGTCGACGAGACCGCAACCGAACCGGCGGCGACCAGCGCGACCGCGGCGGTGGGCACGGCCCAACGGGTCCAGGGACGGGTGGTGAAGATGCTCATGAGTCCATGGTGCGCGATGGGTGCTGAGAGTTCCCTGAGAGGTTGCGCGAGCGAGTGGGTCGGTTCGGTCGCCGCCTAGACTCCGACCATGTCGGCCAGCACCCCGGAGGAGCGTCTGCGGATCGCCCTGGACATGGCCGACACCGGGATCGAGATGAAGCGCATGCAGTTCCGCCGCGAGCAACCGGAGTGGGACGAGTCCCAGGTGGCGGCGGCGATGCGGGCTTGGCTGCAGGATCGACCTGGCGCGCCCTATGGCGACTACCCGGGGAAGCCGTCCCCGCGTCGGCTGGGTGATTTCGGTGGCCATGAGCGCCTGGATGGCCCTCACGGGTCCGACCGCGATGGCGGGCCGGACTGTCCAGACGACGGCGCCACCTCATGATGCCGGCGCTCGCCGCCTCGTTGGCTCGGCTGGCGGATGACCTCGCTCGGATCCCGGTGGCCTGGGCCCTTGTCGGCGGATTCGCTGTCTCGGCACGAGCCGAGCCGCGCTTCACGCGCGACGTCGACGTGTGCGTCCTGGCCGATTCTGATGCCGCGGCCGAAGGCTTGGGCATGGCTCTGACCGGCATGGGCTACACGGTCGGCAGCATCGTGGACCACGAGTATCGCCATCGACTCGCCACCATCCGACTGCATTCTCCGGTCGCCGAGGGTGGTGTCGTCGACCTGCTCTTTGCCTCCTCCGGCGTCGAACGCGAGACCGTTGAGGGGGCTGAACTCCTGGAGATCCTCCCTGGCCTCACCGTCCCGGTTGCCAATGCGGGACATCTCGTCGTGCTCAAATTGCTGGCCCGCGATGACGATCGGCCTCAGGACGCCATGGACTTGCGGGCCCTGCGCTCGGTCCTCACCGCTGACGACGAGACCGAGGCGCATCGGCTGGCTGGGCTCGTCATGGCTCGGGGTTTCGCTCGCGAGCGCGATCTGCCGACCCTGCTTTCCGCCTATCTCGCCCCTGGCCAGGCGAAAGGCTGAGCGCGAGACGGATGCTCGGATCCCGGCTAGGCACACCGTGCGTCTGGGCGCTCGTTCTGCCTAGCGGGGCGGGCCGAGATGAGCGCGAGCCGGACGGCATACCCGAGGATGTGTCAGTGACCACAGGTGCAGGCGAGCGGCCCCGCGTCGTGTGTTTGTGCGGCAGCACGCGGTTCCTCGACGCGTTCGACGCGGCGTCCGTCGCCGAGACGCTGGCCGGGCGGATTGTGCTGAACATCGCCTCCACTCGCACCGACGACGACGAGCTGTTTGCCGGGTTGGACGATGACGAGCGGGCTGCCGCGATCGAGCGGCTCGGGGCGCTGCACTTCGCCAAGATCGACCTCGCCGACGAGATCCTTGTGCTCAATGTCGGCGGCTACATCGGCGCCTCGACCCGCGCCGAGATCGACTACGCGCATCGCACCGGCACCCTCGTGCGCTACCTCGAGCCGCCCGGCCCGTCTCAGGCGTGACCCCGAAGCTGAGAGGGCGCTGAGAGCCAGAGCCGGTATGCCGTGCCCGCGAGGCGGCTCGTGACAGGGTGAGGGCATGCGGCTGCTGCTCGTCGAAGACGAACGGGCGATGGCGGCTGCGCTGCGCAAGGGGCTGGAGTCGGAGGGGTTTGTCGTCGAGCATGCCGCCGACGGGCCGAGCGGCTTGCAGGCGGCGCGCTTCGGCGGGTTCGATGCCGTGCTGCTCGACGTCATGCTGCCGGGGATGAGCGGCTACACGGTCGTGCGGACGCTGCGCTCGGAGCGCAACTGGGTGCCGGTGCTCATGATCTCGGCCAAGGACGGGGAGTACGACCAGGCCGACGGGCTTGATTACGGCGCCGATGATTACCTCGTCAAGCCGTTCTCGTTCGTCGTGCTGCTGGCCCGGCTGCGGGCGTTGCTTCGGCGGGATCCCGTGCCGCGGCCGTCCCGATTGCGTTGCGGCCCAATCGAACTCGACCCTGCCACCCATCAGGTCTGGCTGGACGACACCGAAATCGCTCTCGCCCCAAGGGAATTCGCGCTCCTCGAACACCTCATGCGTGCAGCGCCGGCAGCCGTCGGGAAAGAGGCGATCGTGGACTCGGTCTGGGGCCAGGAGAGCGCCGACCCCAACGTCGTCGAGGTCTATGTCAGCTACCTGCGCCGCAAGCTCGGCAAGGCCCGCATCGAGACCGTGCGCGGGGTCGGTTACCGGATGGCGCCATGACGAGCGCCCGGCCGTCGGCGTGGGCGCGGCTGTCGATCCGCGCGCGGCTGATGACCATCGGCATTCTCGGCCTGGCCGGCGCGCTCGTGGTCGGCTTCGCCGTCTTGTATGCCGCGGTGACGGCCAGCGTCGAGCACACCGTCGACACCCAGGCGCGCACCGTTGCACGCGATGTCGGCCTGCTCGTCGACAGCGCCCGATTGCCCGATCCCGTGCCGCAATTCGGCGCGCAGGTGGTGCAGATCCTCGACGCCGACGGCCGAGTCGCGGGCGGCTCGCTCACCGCCGATCGGCTCACCCCACTGGTGACGTCGGCCGAACGGACTCGACTCGCGGCGGGCGACGTGCTCACCATCTCCGGCACCCGCAGCGCCCAGACCGGACAACTCCGCGTGGCGGGGTATGCCGCGGGGCCGGCTTCCGCCCGCGTGCTCGTCGTGGCAGCCGTCCCGACGACCGACATGGACACCGCCAGCGAAGCCCTGCGGCGATTGCTCTTCTGGGCCTTCCCGATCTTCCTCGGCATCACCGCGCTCATCGCGTGGCGAGTCATCGGCGCCGCGCTCAAGCCGGTCGACACCCTGCGCCGAGAGGCCGACCGCATCGGCGCAGCAGGCGTTGGCGTCAACATCGCCCGTAGGCCGTCGCCCGCCATCCGCGACTCGGCTGCACCCAGCCAGTCGGTCGTCTCGGTCGCGCCACCGACCAGCCCGGAAGACGAGCGGCTCACCGTGCCGCCCTCCCGCGACGAGATCAGCGCCCTCGCGCAGACCCTCAATGGCATGCTCGACCGGCTGGCTGCCGCGAGGGTCAGCCAACGCGCGTTCATTGCCGACGCCGCTCACGAGCTACGCAGCCCACTCGCGTCGCTGCGGATGCAGCTCGATGTCGCCCAACACGTTGGCGAAGGTGGCTCTCTCCCAGCGGACTTGATCCCCGAACTCGACCGACTCAGCACCCTCGTCGACGACCTACTCACCCTCGCCCGACTCGGCGATTCCGCTCCCCCCGCGCCGACGCCAGTCCCGATTGCACCGCTCCTGGACGGCCTTAGACATCGGTATGCCGTCGCCCGAGTTCCCGTCCACGTCACCGTCCCGGAAGGCGACCTCACGGCATACGGGATCTCGGGGGACGTCCTGCGAGCGGTGACCAACCTGGTGGACAACGCCGTGCGCCATGCGGCCTCCGCAGTGACCGTGACGGCCGCCGGGGCCCCGACCAACCCGCCACGGGTCGAGATCATCGTCTCGGACGACGGACACGGCATACCGGAGTCGGATCGCGAGCGGGTCTTCGAGCGCTTCACCCGACTGGACGACGCGCGCACCCGCGACGCGGGCGGATCTGGGCTCGGCCTGTCGATCGCCCGCGAGCTTGTCCGACGTAGTGGCGGAGACATCCGGTTGGCGGACGCCGCACCCGGCTTGCGAGCCGTGGTGTCCCTGCCCACGCACCCCATCAGCGGCTGACCCAAGGACCCGCGTCACCATCACCCGAGATCGCCGACAACAGGCGGCGAGGCACATGCTGTGTCATCCTCGTCGCACGGGCCTTTGGCCCAGACTCCCTCATCGCCACGGTGCAGTTAGGGGACGACGTTGAGCGACTCCACCATGAAGCCAAGCACCACGGCCGCGTCCGAGAGGCCGGGCACGACCGCTGTGTACCGGAAGTACCTCAAGCTGGGCATCGCCTTGATCGCCGTGGGCGCGATCGTTCACGCGGTCCTTCCCGCCATCTTCGTCGCGCTCCGCGGCGTAGGAGAGCCGGGCAACCCCTTCTGGACGCTTCTCGATCCCGCCTTGACTCTCATCCGGTGGTCGTTCATGCCGCTGGGAAGTGCCCTCATCGGCGCCGCGATCGTCATCAAGGAACTCGGGCCGTCCAGTACCGAACAGCGCGTCGAGCGCTAGACCACTGGTTCGGACATCCACTGGTCATGAGTTGAGGTCGGGGCGGCATCCGGTTGGTGGATGCCGCCCCTGGGCTGCGGGCAGTGGTGTCGCTGCCGCGCGTGCCCCGCCCGGTCTGAGCCCCGACTCAGACCAGACCGAACGCTTCCAACTCCGGCTCGGTCAGCAACCGCGACCGGATCATGAACCGCACACCCTCCGGAGCCTCCACCGAGAACCCCGACCCACGGCCGGGCACGACGTCGACGGTGAGGTGGGTGTGCTTCCAGTACTCGTACTGCGGCACCGACATCCAGAACGGCACGGCCCGCTCCAGCCCGACGTCGAGATCGCCGAGATGCACGTCCGCGTCTCCGACGAGCAGGTCGCCGTCGGGGTAACACATCGGCGACGAGCCGTCGCAGCACCCACCGGACTGGTGGAACATCAGCGGCCCATGCAGGTCGGTGAGCTTCCGCGCCAAGGCTGCCGCCTCGGGGGTGATCTCCACGCGACGGTATGCCGTCCGCTCACCGGGAGCGGACGGCATACCTGAGTGTTGTGTCATCGGTTTAGAAGAAGCCGAGGGCGTCGGGGCTGTAGGACACCAGGAGGTTCTTGGTGTTCTGGTAGTGCGCGAGCATCATCTTGTGGTTCTCGCGGCCGATGCCGGACTGCTTGTAGCCTCCGAAGGCCGCGTGCGCGGGGTAGGCGTGGTAGCAGTTGGTCCAGACGCGGCCGGCCTGGATGGCGCGACCGGCCCGGTAGGCCTGCGAGCCGTCGCGGCTCCACACGCCGGCGCCGAGGCCATAGAGCGTGTCGTTGGCGATCGCGAGCGCGTCGGCCTCGTCGCTGAAGCGGGTCACCGAGACGACCGGGCCGAAGATCTCCTCCTGGAAGATGCGCATCTTGTTGTTGCCCTCGAAGACCGTCGGCTGCACGTAGTAGCCGCCCGCGAGGTCGCCTTCGAGCTCCGCGCGGTGACCGCCGGCGAGGATCTTGGCGCCCTCCTGGGTGCCGATGTCCATGTAGGACAGGATCTTTTCCAGCTGGTCGTTGCTCGCCTGGGCGCCGATCATCGTGTCGGTGTCCAGGGGGTTGCCCTGCTTGATCTTGCCAACCCGCTCGAGGGCGTCGCCGAGGAACTGGTCGTAAATCGAGTCCTGGATGAGCGCGCGCGAGGGGCAGGTGCAGACCTCGCCCTGGTTGAGCGCGAACATCGTGAAGCCTTCGAGGGCCTTGTTGTAGAAGGCGTCCTTCTCGGCGGCGACGTTGTCGAAGAAGATGTTGGGGCTCTTGCCGCCGAGCTCCAGGGTGACCGGGATGAGGTTGGCGCTGGCGTACTGCATGATCAGCCGACCGGTCGTCGTCTCGCCGGTGAAGGCGATCTTGGCGATCCGCGGGCTGGAGGCGAGCGGCTTGCCAGCCTCGACGCCGAAGCCGTTGACGATGTTGAGCACGCCGGCCGGGAGCAGGTCACCGATCAGCTCGACGACCTTGAGGATCGACCAGGGGGTCTGCTCGGCGGGCTTCATGACGACGCAGTTGCCGGCAGCGAGGGCGGGGGCGAGCTTCCAGACAGCCATGAGGATCGGGAAGTTCCAGGGGATGATCTGGCCGACGACGCCCAGCGGCTCTTGGATGTGGTAGGCCACGGTCGTCGCGTCGATCTCGGAGATGCCGCCCTCTTGGGCGCGGATGACGCCGGCGAAGTAGCGGAAGTGGTCGACCGCCAGCGGCAGGTCGGCGGCCATGGTCTCGCGGACCGACTTGCCGTTCTCCCAGGTCTCGGCGATCGCGAGGTCCTGCAGGTTGGCCTCGATCCGGTCGGCGATCTGGTTGAGGATCACCGAGCGGGCGGCTGCCGACGTCTTGCCCCAGGCGTCCTTGGCGGCGTGGGCGGCGTCGAGCGCCTTGTCGATGTCCTCGGCGGTGGAGCGGGCGATCTCGGTGAACGGCTTGCCGGTCACCGGAGTGATGTTCTCGAAGTACTGACCCTTGACGGGGGCGACCCATTCGCCGCCGATGTAGTTGTCATAGCGACTCTTGACCGAGACGGTGCTGTCTGCGGAACCGGGCTGGGGGAAAACGGCCATGCGATCCTCCGTGCGCTCAGTGTGACTCCCGCCCCTCTGGCGGGTTTCGGGCGACGGTAGTTCGGCCAACGTTGCAACGACGCTGCAACCTGTGAGGGCTGTCACAGCGCGGGGTTAGGGTGTCCTCACTTACGTCCACCCTGGAGGGAACACACCCATGGCCATGCGCCTCAACCCGTACCTCAACTTCCGCGACTCCTCGCGCGCGGCTATGGAGTTCTACCGCGACGTGTTCGGCGGCGAGCTCACCATCTCGACCTTCGGCGAGTTCGGTATGCCGGACACCCCCTTCGCCGACAACGTCATGCACGCGATGCTCGTGACTCCCGCCGGTTTCGCGCTGATGGCCTCGGACGCCCCGCCGGAGATGTCGATCTCGGAAAATTCCACGTCGATCAGCCTGTCGGGCGACGACGCTGAGGCGCTGCGTGGCTACTGGGACGCCCTCGCCGATGGCGCGCAGATCGTCATGCCCTTGGAGCGCCAGATGTGGGGCGACGACTACGGCATGCTCGTCGACAAGTTCGGCACCCCGTGGATGGTCAACATCGCGGGCGGTGCCGGCGCGGCGGCCGCTGACGGCGCCGACGGCGCGGCCTGAGCGGAGAGCCACATGTCACGTCCAGTGCACTTCGAGATCCAGGCCGACGATTGTGAGCGCGCGATGGCCTTCTACGCCGCCGTGTTCGGTTGGACCTACCAGGACTACAGCGCTTTCGTGAACTCCCCTTACTGGGGTGTGGTGACAGGCGATGAGGGTATGCCGGGCATCAACGGCGGCCTGCTGCCTCGCCCTGCGCCCGCGCCCGGGATTGGCCAGGGCACCAATGCCGCGGTCTTGACCATGGGCGTCGAGGACTACGACGCGACCGAGGCCAAGATCCTGGCTGCAGGTGGTCAGCTGGCGTTGCCCAAATACGCGCTGCCGGGGATGGCCTGGCAGGGCTACTACCTCGACACCGAGGGCAACACTTTCGGCATCCACCAGCCCGACGAGTCGGCGGCCTGAGGCTCCAGTCCGCCGGCCGCACGGCATACCCGGCCTAACGGCATACGTGGTGCGGAAGCCGACGCTCTGACGTGGGTTTCCGCACCACCTACCGACGCTCTCTTGCCCATCCGAACACTGTCGGCCACAATTGTGTCCATGAGCGTCGAACCGTTGCGCCACGTGAGGGATCACTTCAGTGACGTGATCGACCGTGTCGAGTTGCAGCACGAACGCGTGACGGTCACGCGAAACGGCCGCGCTGCTGCGGTCATCCTCAGCCCAGACGATCTGGAAGAGATGGAAGAGACGCTCGCCATCCTCAGCGATCCCGCGGCCATGGCCGATATTCGTGAGGCTGATCGGGCGTACGCGGAAGGAAACGTGTTGCGTGGCGTTGAGGCCGCACGAGCCTTGCGCCCCAGGGCAGCGAAATCCTGACCCCGCCCGGTGCGGCGACATGAGCCGTGCCGAAGCTCACCCGTCCCCATCCCGTCGACCGTGCGGCGCGCCCGCACCGAAGTGAGCTGCCGTGGATTCGCTGCGTCACCGGCCGTATGACCTGGTGATCGCCCCTCCGGCCGTGCGTGCCATCGAGTCTGCGCTCCCGGAACCGGTGGCCGCCGCCGTCATCGAGTTCATCACCGGCCCCCTGCTGCTCGAGCCGCGCCGGGTGGGCAAGCGGCTGCGTCATGCGTTGGCCGGCGCCTTCGCCGCACGGCGTGGGACCTATCGGGTTCTCTATCGCATCAATGAGGAACGCCGCGAAGTGATCGTCATCCGCGTCGATCACCGCCGGGACGCCTACCGCACCCGCTGAAGAAGGTCAGTCGCGAGGTTCCCTCAGGTGAGTTCGCGCTCGAGGCGGGCCGATTCGGCGCGGGCCACCGGACGCAGCGGTGACGAGGTCGGCAGCGCGGTCTCCTGGCGCTGCCACATCTGCAGGTCTTCGGCTCCCCAGCGCGAGCGCGTCCAGGCGACCATCAGGTCGGGCTTGCCGGACGCGAGGACCGCCGCCCGCAACTGCGACTGCACCGACTCGCGGCGGGAGACGACGCCCGGGGATTCGGACTGCGGCAACAGCGGACCGCGGTAGGCCTGCAACGCCTCGCGCACCCGGCCGGCCGCGACATGGGCGGCGACGTCCTTCCAGTCGCACTGGGCGTCGACGACCAGGCGATAGGGCCGCGACTGCACGACCTGGTCACCCAACAAGGAACGCAGCCGGGTCATCTCCGCGCGCATCGTCGAGGAGTGCACGTCGGCGGCATACACCTCGATTTCGAGCTGTTCGGCGGTGAGGCCGGCCGGGTGGTCGACGAGCACGGCGAGGATGTCGCTGTGCCGCCGCGACAGGCGCAGCGTCCGCGTGCCGATGGTCGCGATGAGGTCGGGTAGCCCGAGCCCCTGCAACCGCAGCACGTCGGCCGGCCGCGAGTCGCTGGACTCGGGCACCCAGAGGCGCTTGGGACCGCCACCGGAGGCTGCGATGCGAGCCAGCTCCGACTCGGCCATCCGCGCCGCGGCCCGCACCATCGCCATGGTCTGCGGGGTGGCGACGTCTGGGCCTCCAGTGATGTCGACCAGCCCGAGGATCGCGCCGGTCGTCGGGTCATGGATCGGCGCCGCCGCACAACTCCACGACGAGATGAGCCGGTTGAAGTGCTCGGCCGAGTGCACCTGACTCGGCGCGTCGAGGTGCAGCGCCATGCCGGGCGCGTTGGTGCCCGCGCTGCCCTCGTCCCACACCGACCCCTCGACGAAGTGGATCCGCTCGGCCCGCCTCATGACATCGCGCGGGCCGCTCACCCACAGCAACTTGCCCTCGGCGTCACCGACCGCCATGACGCAGTCGCAGTCGACCGCGGCGCGCCCGAGCACGTCGTAGAGCAACGGGAACACCGCCGACAGCGGATGCGCCGATCGATAGTCGACCAGGCTCGATCCGTCGAGGACCACCGGCGCGAGGTGTTGGTCGGGGTCCACTCCCGCGGCAGACGAGCGCACCCACGACTCGGCGACCACTGACCGCACTCCGGTCGACGCCCCGGTCTCGAGGAAGCGCGTCCGAGCTCCCGGGCGATCCACGTCGCCGGTCCCGCTGCGCCCCTGAGCCATGGCTCAGTAGAACCCGCCACCCGCACCTGGGCAAGAGCCCGTCCACCGTCGGCACAGACCGCGCGCCCAACGGCTCCGGTATGCCGTGCCGCTCGCCGCCCGCTCGCCGCCGCGCCGCTCGCCGCTTCGGGCACCTACCAAACTCGCGCTGAACCGCGTCCTCAGATCGAGACGGCGACCTCGGTGCCCTGCTTGATGGCCCGCTTCGCGTCGAGCTCGGCTGCGACATCGGCACCGCCGATGAGCCGCACGTCGGCACCCGACTCCTGCAGCACGGCATACAGGTCGCGCATCGGCTCTTGCCCGGTGGCCAGGACGATCGTGTCGACCGGAAGCACCGTCGAGCGCTCCCCGACTCGCACGTGCAGGCCGGCGTCGTCGATCCGTTCGTAGACCGCGCCCGCGATGAAGACCACGCCGCGGTTCTTGAGCACGGTGCGGTGGATCCAGCCGGTGGTGCGGCCCAGGCCCGCGCCGACCTTGGAGTCCTTGCGCTGCAGCAGGTAGACCTTGCGCGCCGGCGGCTCCTCTTGCGGCTCGGTCAGCCCGCCCGCCTGCCGGTATGCCGTGTCGACGCCCCACTCCGCGGCCCAGGCCTGCGGGTCGAGCGACGTCGACGGCCCACTGTGGGTGAGGAATTCGGCGACATCGAAGCCGATGCCACCCGCGCCCATGATCGCGACCGTCGCCCCGACCGGCGCCTTGTCACGGAGCACGTCGAGGTAGGAGACCACCTTGGGGTGGTCGACGCCCTCGACCTCGGGCACCCGCGGCACGACGCCGGTGGCGAGCACGACGACGTCGAAGCCCTCAGCGCTCACCCCGCCGGGCAACAGGTCGGCGGCCCCGACCCGGACCCCGAGCCGCACGTCCACCCCGGTCGCCTCGAGCTCACCGCGGAAGTAGCGCAGCGTCTCCTCGAACTCCTCCTTGCCCGGGATCTGCTTGGCCAGGTTGAACTGACCGCCGATCTGATCGGCCGCTTCAAAGAGCACGACCTGGTGACCCCGCCGCGCAGCCGTGGTCGCGCAGGCCAACCCCGCGGGGCCACCGCCGACGACGGCCACCCGCCGCGCGGTCTCCGCCGGCGAAATCACCAACTCGGTCTCGTGACAGGCCCGCGGGTTGACCAGGCAGGAGGTCATCTTGCCGCTGAACGTGTGGTCGAGACAGGCCTGGTTGCAGGCGATGCATGTGTTGATCCGATCGGCCTCTCCCGCAGCGGCTTTCGCCATGAAGTCGGAGTCGGCGAGGAACGGGCGCGCCATCGACACGAGGTCGGCGTCGCCCCGGGCCAGCACCTCCTCGGCCACGTCGGGCATGTTGATCCGGTTGGTCGTCACCAGCGGCAGCGACACCTGACCCTTGAGCTTGCGGGTCACCCACGTGAAGGCCCCGCGCGGCACACTCGTCGCGATCGTCGGGATGCGCGCCTCATGCCAGCCGATGCCGGTGTTGATGATCGTTGCGCCGGCCGCCTCGACGGCCTTGGCCAACTGGACAACCTCGTCGAAGGTCGAGCCGTCCTCGACCAGGTCGAGCATCGAGAGCCGATAGATGACGATGAAGTCCGGCCCGACGGCCTCGCGCACCGCCCGCACGACCTCGACCGGGAAGCGCATCCGCGCGGCATACTCACCGCCCCACTCGTCGGTGCGCTGGTTGGTGCGGGTCACGAGGAACTGGTTGAGCAGGTAGCCCTCCGACCCCATGATCTCGACGCCGTCGTAGCCCGCAGACTGGGCCAGCGCCGCGCAGCGAGCGAAGTCGGCGATGGTCTGCACGACCTCCGAGCCGCTCAACTCTCGCGGGGTGATCGGCGAGATCGGCGCCTGGATCGGGCTCGGACCGACGGCGTTGGGGTGCGCGGCATACCGGCCGGCGTGCAGGATCTGCAGCGCGATCTTGCCGCCCGCCTCGTGAACCGCCGAGGTGACGACCCGGTGGGCATCGGCCTCCTCGGGCGTGCTCATCATGGCCGCGCCATAGAGGACCCGCCCGGCGTCGTTGGGTGCGAATCCGCCGGTGACGATGAGCCCGACCCCGCCGCGCGCACGCTCGGCATAGAAGGCCGCCATGCGGTCGAAACCCCCCGGCACCTCTTCGAGGCCGACGTGCATCGAGCCCATGATCGCGCGGTTCCGCAGCGTCGTGAAGCCCAGGTCGAGGGGTGCAAGCAGATGTGGGTATGCCGTCATGGCGCGCCTCCGGGTCGTGCGGGGCTCGTCGTTCGGCCCCCGCTTGCGAGCCTGCCCTATTCGAGGCGTTCACGGCAAAGTAGAGCGGGGAGAGTTGGTGTTGGTTCGCTTAGGGTGGCGTCGATGTCCGAGAACCCTGACCCCGCCCGGGGCCCGCGAGCGCCATCGCCGCGTCGCCGGCGGCGGGTGCTGCGCTGGGCGGTGACACTGCTCGCGGTCGGTGGGCTCACGGCATACCTGCCGTGGCTGTGGGTGATGCGGCAATCGGACGGGCACGTGCACCGCCTGGCCGACGCGCCGTCAGCGGACGTGACCCTCGTGCTCGGCGCGGGGCTGACCCCGAGTGGGCGTCCGTCCCCCTACCTCGCCGCGCGGCTCGATGTCGCCAAGGCGCTGCTCGACGCCGGCAAAACACAGGTGATCCTCGTGTCGGGCGACAACCGCACCGAGGACTACGACGAACCGACGGCGATGCGCGACTACCTCGTCGGCCAGGGCGTGGCGGCCTGGCGGATCGTGCTCGACTTCGCCGGCCGCGACACCTACGACTCGTGTGCACGGGCGCAGCGGATCTTCGGCGTCGACCGGCTGCTGGTCGTCTCGCAGGGCTATCACGTGCCGCGGGCGGTGGCGACCTGCCGGGCGCTGGGGCTGGACGCCGAGGCCGTCGGCGACTGGTCGGTCGAGCCGTTGAGCAATGGCGCGACCTGGCGGTGGGGCGAGTTCCGCGAGCGCGGGGCCGCCTGGAAGACGGTGTGGGACCTGCTGACTCGCCGCGATCCCGTGCTCGGGGCGCCGGAGTCCGGGGTGCGCGACGCGCTCAACCGCGCTCGACGGTGACGCCCTTCCAGAAGGCGACGCGGCCCTTGATCGAGTCGGCGGCCGGCAGCGTGTCGGGGTAGTACCAGGCGGCGTCCGTGTTGACCTGGCCGTCGACCTCGATGGAGTAGTAGGACGCCGTGCCCTTCCAGGGGCAGATCGTGTGCGTGGCCGACGGGCGCAGGACGTCGTGGCGCACCGAGTCGGCCGGGAAGTAGTGGTTGCCCTCGACGACGACGGTGTCGTCGCTCTCGGCGATGACCGTCCCGTTCCAGATCGCGCGCATGTCCTCCACTATGCCCGCCGGACGTCGATGGTGGATAGGGTCCGGGCCATGACACGTGGACGGCGGGGCTGGCGGATCGCACGCCGGATCGGTTTCGGGTTGCTGGCCTTCGTGCTCGTTGCCCTCGTGGGTGGTTACCTCTACGCCAAACCGCTCCTGCTCACTGGCACCGGGTATGCCGCGCACAACGCCTGCGCGGTGGCGGGCATCGCGGGCCGTCAGGTCGGCGAGCGCACCGATCTGCCGCCCAACCCGCTCGTGCCCTACCTGCGGACCTCGCCCAATTCCGATGGGAGCGAGGTGAATTCGACGGTGCTCGGGGTGCTCGCGCGGCAGACGGCGAGCTATCGCTCCGACACCGGCTGCACGATCGGCGGCACGGTGAGCGATCGCGTGACGACGAGGGTCGACGCCTCCCGCAATCCCTTGGCCACGGCTCCCAGCCCCGCCCCCAACCCGGCCATCGACGCGGCCTTGGCCACGGCATACGGGGATGATCTCGACCCGACCGCGAAGGAGATCCTCGGCACCCGCGCGATCGTCGTGCTCAAGGACGGCAAGCTGGTGGGCGAGCGCTATGCCACCGGATTCGATGCCACGACAAGGCAATTGGGCTGGTCGATGGCCAAGAGCGTCACCAACCTCATCGTCGGACGGCTGGTGGCCCAGGGCACGGTCAAGGTCACCGACGCGGCCCTGCGCCCGGAATGGACCGACGACCGCAAAACGATCACCGTCGACCAACTCATGCGGATGACCAGCGGACTGGCCTGGGACGAGACCTACGACCTGGGCACGCCGATCACCTCGATGCTCTATCTCGAACCCGACATGTCGAAATTCGTTGCCAGCCAACCTCTTGCGCACTCTGTCGGGAGCTATCAGCAGTACTCCAGCGGCAGCACCAACCTGCTCTGCGACATGTTGGCCCGCAAGGCCGGGGCCCGCGCCGACCTTCCCGCCCGCACGCTGCTCGCCCCGCTCGGGCTCGGCTCGGCGATCTGGGAGACCGACACGACGGGTATGCCGGTCTGCAGCTCCTACCTCTGGGCCACCCCGCGCGACTGGGCGGCGATTGGCCAGTTCGCCCTGCAGGACGGGGTGTGGAACGGCGAGCGCCTGCTGCCCGAGGGCTGGATGACGACCTCCACCACCGCTCAACCGGTCGCCAAGACCGAGGACCCCGGCTATGCGGCCGGCTGGTGGGCCAACAAGCTCCCCGACGGCTCGCTGGTCGAGCCGTCGCTGCCGGCCGACACCTATTGGGCGAGCGGCCACGACGGGCAGCGGGTCTTCGTGGTGCCATCGGAGCAGCTCGTCGTCGTGCGCCTGGGCTTCAGCCCGCAAGCGCCGAACAAGGACATCCGGGCCGTCGCGCTCGTCAAGAACCTCATCGCCGCCACCCGATAGTCCCAGGCAGGTCGCCATGAAACCCAAACCCCACCGCGAGCTCTACCCCGTCGCCATTGACGGGGGCTTGCTGCCCTTTGCGCGGGGCGACCGCGTGCGGCAATTCGGCTGGGCTGTCTTCGGCGTCCTCGCGTGGACCGGATTCTGCGCCTGGCAGTGGTTGGTCGGTGGCCACCTATGGGGACCCACGACCGGGTGGTGGTGGGTGGTGCTCTGGGGTCTGATCTGGGCGGGCGGGCTGTGGTTGAGCCTCAAGCCGAGCAAGCCGGCCCGCAACCGGATGGGCGACCACTACTTCAGCCAGATCGACGACGATGCCTTCCGCCTCCTGGACCAGGTGGTGCGCGATCCGGCCTCTCATCCCGACATCCGCCGCGCCGACCTGACCCGGGCGTGGACCGCCTTGGTCTACGCCACCGATGAGGTGGGCGCGGGTGTCGGCAAGGCCCCGGAGACCTCCGCGGCGTTTGCCAAACTCAAGCAGGCCCGACGCGACGTCGACACCGCTCTCGGCCTCGACCCGGATCGCGGGTCCGCGCCGACCCCGCAGGACCGCGCCTAACCCAGGTCTGACCCGCGTCCAGCGCACGCCTGACCCACGTCCATCGCCTGCTGGGATTCCCCTGACCGGTCGTTTCGTCGGCGGTGTCTGATCGCTCGGCGGACCGGATCGGGGCAGGATGACACCGTGGCCGCTCCGTGGAAACGACCGAAGCGAGCCGGGGCCCCCTGCTCCGGCGGCGGTCGCGCACGCGACGACGGCGAGTATGCCGGGGGGCCGGGTCCCAGCGCCGATGCCGACGTTGACGAAGACGGCGCAGCAGGCAACGCCGGGACGGCATACGAGGATGGATCGGGGCACCAGCCCTGGCCCACCGGGCCAGGCGGCGGGACGGCATACGAGGACGACGGCTGGGAGCTGCTCGGCAACCCGGGCGCGGGCGACGACCCGGCCGCTCCGGGCACGACGGGTATGCCGGGCCGGCCGGCCGGGCGCGCCCGCGCGGCCCGCGCTGCCAAGGCGGTCGGCCGCGGGATCGCGAGTACCGGGCGGGTGACCGCTCGCGGCTCCCGAGCCAGCGCGCGCTTCGTCGGCCGGGGGACCAAAGCGGGCACGGCGAAGTTCCGCGCGTTTGCCCAAGCCGACGGCGCCGACCAAAGCGGCCTGGCTCGGCTGGTCGAGTTGCACGCCGTCGGATCCGCCGCCGACGCGGCCTTCACGATCTCGCTGGCCAGCACTGTCCTTGCCCTGCCGACCGGGCAGGCTCGCGGTCAGGTTGCCGTCTTCCTGCTGACGACGATGGCGCCCTTTGTGCTGTTGTCGCCGCTCATCGGCCCCTTGCTGGACCGCTATCGCCACGGCCGCCGCTGGGCGATCGGCGCGACCTTGGCCTTGCGGGCGTTCCTGTCCTGGCAACTCGCCGCGCTACTCGCCGAGGGCTCGGTCTGGGTGCTGCCGGTCGCCTTGGTCTGCCTCGTGGCAGCCCGCGCGTATGCCGTGACGACCGCCGCCGCGATCCCCCGGGTCGTGCCGGAGAGCATCACCCTGGTCAAGGCCAACTCTCGATTTTCGATCGCGAGCCTCATCGGGATGGCCCTGGGCAGCGCGGTTGCCGGGCTGGTCGGGCGGATCGGTCCCGACTGGTCGTTGCGGGTGGCCTTCCTCGCCTATGTCGTCGCGACCATCTTGGCGATCACCCTTCCGGCGGTGGTGGATTCGCACCGGGAGCCGCCTCGGGAGGCGCTGCCCACGGCATACCGAGACGTGGGCACCGACGACGACCTGACGTGGGCGGAGGGCGACCTCGAGGCGAGCGACCCGGCATACCTCGAAGCCGCTACGGGTCCGCCGCGGGCGGGGAAGACCCGAGTCCGGACCCGACTGCGGCGGCGACTGAGCCTCATCGTCCCCGAATCCGTGCGGACCGCGCTGCTCGCGGGCAGTGCGGCGCGGCTGTTGGCCGGGTTCTTGACGTTGTTTGCTGGGTTCCTCGTGAGCGAGGCGCCGCCGGAGGGGGTGCGCGAGGTCGTGGCACTCGGTGCCGTCGCCGTTGCTGCCGGGGTGGGCAACGCCGCGGGCGCCTTCCTCGGCAATCGGTTGGGGCAGCGAGCGCCGCTGCGGGTCGCGACCGGGATGCTGCTGCTCGCGTCGGTGAGTGCGATCGCGACGGCAGCCTTGTATTCGCTGGTCACGCTGGTCGTGTTGGGGTTGGTGACGGGGGCCTTTGCCCAGCTCGGGCGGCTGTGTCTCGGGGCCATCGTGCAGTCCGACACCGACGAGGCGATGCACTCTCGGGTGTTCGCGCAAACCGAGACGCGGTTGCAGGGTGCCTGGGTGGTCGGCGGCGGGTTGGGGACGGTCTTGCCGTTGATCCCGTGGCTGGGGTTCGGGGTGGTGAGCCTGCTGTTGGTGGGCACGCTGGTCGCGGTCGTGCGCGCCGACCTGCGCGCTCGGTGACGTCGCTCAAGGGGACGGGTCCACAAACCCTGCACCCTGGACCCGGGTGAAAGATCGCGATCTTGTCACTTGGGTACCGTTGCAACGCGATCCAAGTGACAAGATCGCGATCTTGACAGGGCGTGCGGGTGACCGGGCGTGCGGTTGACAGGGGTTGTGCGGGTGACCAGGGAGTCAGTCGCCGCGCAGGAGCTCTCCGAGGCGGCGGCCCATCGACTCCAGGGCCTGGGCCGCCGCGGGGATCATCGGCCCGAGATCGACGAACCCATGGATCAAGCCCGGCGCGTTCTGCCACTCGGCGGTCACCCCGGCCGCCCGCAGCGCTTCGAGATAGGCCACGTCCTCATCGATGAGCGGGTCGAAGCCGCCGGTGGCGACAATCGCCGATGGCAGGTCGGTGTGGTCGGGATAGCGCAGCGGCGACAGCCGAGGATCGGTGAGCGCCGCTGGGTCGCTCGTGCCGGCATACAGGCGCATGAAGTAGTCGATCGACTCGGTCTCCAGGCCGTAGCCGGAGCCGAGCCGCACCCGCGACTCATAGGACCCCGCCGGGTCGGTCGCGGGATAGATGAGCAGCTGCGCGGCCATTGGCGGCCCGACGACCTCCGGACCGGCGCCGGCCCGACGCTCGTCGCGCAGCACGTGGGTCGCCACGGCGGTCAGGCCTCCGCCGGCGCTGTCGCCGGCCATTGCCCAGACGTGGGAGCCGCCCAGCTCGGCCAGATGCGTGCCGACCCATCGGGCCGCGGTGAGCGCGTCGTCCACCGCCGCCGGGAAGGGATGCTCCGGCCCCAGCCGGTAGTCGATCGACACCACGACCGCCTGCGCGAGGACGGCGAGGCGACGGCATACCGCGTCGTGGGTGTCAACGTCACAGATCACCCAGCCACCGCCGTGTGCGTAGAGCACGGTCGGCAGCGGCAGGTCGGCGATCGGCCGATAGACCCGCGCCGGGATGCCGCCGGTCCCGTGGGCGTCGTCAGGAATGACGATGTCGCGCACCTCGGGAAGCTCGGGCGGCGGGTCGAGCTCGCGCATCATCCGGGCTCGGATGTGGAACATGTCGCGCGCCTGCTGGGGGGTCACCTCCCAGACCTTGGGCACCCCGCGCTCGGCAAGATCGGCAAAGTATGCCGTGAGGATCGGGTCGAGCGTGGCCTCGGGGACGGTCGCGTCGGGGCTGCCTTCGCCGTCGGGGTGATGGTCGGTCATCGCTGCTCCTGAGTCGTCGCTGACGTTCGCGACGCTACCAAGCGGCCGACCCGCTTGTGGTCAGCGGGCCATGCAGCGCAGGAACGACCCCACGAGCGGACCGGAAATCCGTTGCGCCAGACCGTTGCCCAAGCGGGTCGGGAGACCGTGGACGGTCAGCTCGGTGACCAACTCCATCCGGGTCTGCATGCCGTCTGCGGCCGCCGCCGCATCCGGCTCGTGCAGGTGCAGGTCGATGACGATGTCGGCCTTGCCGAAGCCATGGCTTTCCGATCCCGTCGACTCGATCCGGGCGTGCCCGGCTGTCTCGTCGGCCACCGTCAGCGTGCCGGTGCCGGTGAAGGTCAAGCCGAACGGCCCGATCTTGGCCTTGACGTTGCCGACGAAGTCGTCGCCGTCGACCTCGGTCACCTCTGCGCCGGGGAAGCACCGTCCGACCCGCTTGAGGTCCATGAACGCGGCCCAGATCTGCTCACGGGGAGCGGCGACGGTCTCGGTGTGGAGCAGCTTCACGGGGTACTCGTCTCAGATCGCTGGCGGGGTCGGGTCGGGTCGGGTCGGGTCACGGGGTGCGCAACCGTCGGTGGACAACAGCCACACCCTTCCCGGTATGCCGTGCCCTCAGCCCGCGTGCCTCTCACCTTCGGGTGAACTCGGGTCAGCCGAGGAACGGATTTCGCCACTGGGCCTCCGGGAAGCGGGCGAAGTCACTGTCGGCGCTCACCACCGGCACTCCGTGGGCGATGGCCAGTGCCGCCAACTGGGCGTCCGGCACGAGGTTGCCCCTCACCTCACCCTCGACCAACAGCCGACGCAGGACATTCCAGGTGGTGAGAGTGGGCTCTGGCACCCACGCTGCCGGTGCCGCCAGCCAGTCGTCGACGATGGCTGCAGCCTCGGCGATGGTCAGCGGCGTGGCCATGATTCGCGGATGGGTGACGATCCTCAGGAATGCGGACAGGCTCTGCCAGGGCAGGCCGACCCGGACGTCACCGTTGAGATGCTCCTCGAGAAATGACTTGGCGCGCTCGTGGTGGCGCACACTCTCGTCCACCGCATAGAGCAGGACGTTGGCGTCGAGGATCATGCGTCATCGAGGAGATCGAGCACCTCGGCGATATTGCTCAGGTCGACGCGAGCCCCGAGCCGGGCTGTCCGCTGGGTGAACGGCTTGGCCGCCGCGCCAGCCGCCGAGCGCTGCATTCCGCGCCGCGCCAGGGCCATAACAGCGTCGCTGGTGCCCAACCCCTCTTCCCGGCGCATGCGGGCCACCTCAGCTGCGACATCTGGCGTGAGATTGACGGTCGTGCGCATAGAACATTCTAGGCATCATTGATGTGCTCACCACTGCATCACTGATGCAGCGACACCCGCCGATCCGCTGAGACCCATGCTGTCGCACAATGCTAGCGTGATGCGACATGAAGACCTTGTATCTGCGCAACGTGCCCGACGAGGTCGTCGACGCTCTCGAAGTGCTGGCCCGAGACCAGTCCATGTCCGTCAGTGCGCTCGCCGTGCGCGAGCTCAAGGCCGCGGTCGCCTTCCGGCTCAACGCCGACATCCTCTACGCCCAGCCTGATCTTGCCGTCGAGCTGGACGACGTCGTGGCCGCCGTGCGATCCGGCCGCGACAGGTGATCGTCGTCGACACCTCCGCGGCGGTCGCAGCCTTGCTCGGCCAGTCCTCGGCCCGCGAAGCCCTCATCGGTCAGCGCCTCATCGCCCCGCACGTCATCGATGCCGAAGTCGCCCACGCCCTGCGCGGCTTGGTCCGTGGGTCCAAGCTCTCGGCTGACCAGGGCCGCAGCTTGCTCGGCACGTGGTGTCGGCTGGCCCTCGACCGGCTGCCGATGGCACCCCTACTGCCGCGGGTATGGGAGCTGCGCGACAACCTCACGGCATACGACGCGGTGTTCGTCGCGGCAGCCGAGGCGCACGGCGTGCCGCTCGTGACCGGCGACCGCGGCATCGCCACCGCCGTGGGGCCACGCTGTCGGATCGAGCTCATCGCCCGCCCCGCCTGACCCGCCCCGCCTGACCCCTGCCTGACCCCGCGACTGTCCAAGAGCAGCCGGTATGCCGTCCGGCTCAGTCCGCGGCGGCCGCGCCTTCGCGTTCGGCCCGGGCTTCGGCGAAGTCGAACCCGACCGCCAGTCGCACCCGGTCGAGCACCTCCAGCGTGGCGATGGTGTCCTCGAATGGCCGCAGCGCAGAACGAGTTTCGCCAGCCGCGATCAATCGCGCCGCCTCGCACGCCTGCCAGAAGAGTGCCTCGTGTCCGATCTCCGGCTCGTCATAGCGCAACCGCCGCTCCCCCGACCCGCCGAACTGGCGCTCGTCGATGACGACGGTGAACCCGCCCGGCCGATAGAACCAGCCGTCGATCTCGATCCGCCCATGCGTCCCCTGGATCACGGCTCCGGTCGGGGTGTCCTCGACGATCGACGAGTACAGCGTGGACACCGCACCAGTGGCCGTCACCAGCGAGGCCGACAGCTGGCCGTTGATCCCACCCGGGCTCGCCGGCGGCGGCGGTTCGACGGGCGAGCCCACGGCGGTGACCTGCAACGGCATACCGACCGTCCAGGTCGACAGCGTCGCGAGATAGGTGAACAGGTCCAACAGGGGCCCGCCGGCGAGCGAGGAGTTCATGATCCGATGCGTCGGCGGGAACCATTCGCCCTGGTCAGCGCGCACCGACAGGATCCTGCCGATGCCCGCCTCGACCCCGCCGTCGAGCACCTGGCGCAGCACGTCGTATTTCGGCAGGAACGCCGTCCACATCGCCTCCAGGCACAGCACGCCACGCTCTTGCGCCGCTGCCCAGATCTCGCGTCCCTCCTCGGCGGTCATCGCGACCGGCTTCTCGATGAGCACGTGCTTGCCGGCGCCGATCGCGAGCAGCGCGTCGGGCAGGTGGTGGTTGTGCGGGGTCGCGATGTAGACGATGTCGACGTCGGGGTCGGCGACCAGGGCGGCATACGAGCCGTATGCCGTGCCGACTCCCCACCTCGCCGCGGCCGCCGCGGCGCCCGCGTCGGTGCGCGAGCCGACCGCCTGGATCACTTGGCGGGTGTGGGTCTGCAGGGCGTGGACGAAGCGGTCGGCGATCCAGCCGGTGCCGAGGATGCCCCAGCGCACGACAGGCGCGGCATACGGGTCGGGGGTGCGGGGCGCGGGCAGCGTGAGCAGAGCCATGGCTCACGCTAACCCGCCCTGGTCAGCTCCGGACGTTCGTCTCGCCGAGCCACGGCGCATAGTCGTCGCCGAGCTCGTGCAGCGCATTGCGGGCGAAGATCTGTTGCACCGTGACGGTCCGCTCGGCGCGTCCGCGGCCGACGAAGCTCACTGCCCAGTGCAGCAGGGTCGTCACCCGGTGCTTGAAGCCGATGATGTAGACCAAGTGCACAGCCAGCCACGCGACCCACGCAATGAACCCGGTGAGCCGGATCCGTCCGATGCTCGCGACCGCACTGAACCGCGAGATGGTCGCCATACTCCCCTTGTCGCGATAGACAAACGGCGGGTATGCCGTTGCGCCAGAACCGTTTTCAGCGTCGCCACCAGCGGCAGGCTCCGCGGCGAGCCGCGAGCGGATCCGGGCCGCGGCATACCGACCGCCTTGAATGGCGACCTGCGCGACCCCGGGGTAGCCGTTGAGCGAGGCCATGTCGCCGACGACGAAGACCTCAGGGTGACCGGGCAGGGTGAGGTCGGGCAGCACCTCGATGCGCCCGGCGCGATCGAGCCCGGCGCCGGTCTGCTCGGCGAGCGTCGCGGTCAGCGGCGAGGCCTGCACGCCGGCGGCCCACACCTTGGTCAGCGCGTCGATGCGGTGCGACCCGGTGTCGTCGGAGACCTGCAGCCCGGTGGCGTCGACATCGGTGACCCGAGCGCCCAGGCGGACCTCGACGCCCATCTCCTCCAGGCGTGCGCGGGCCTTGCCACTCAACTCGCTGCCAAAGCTCGGCAACACCGCGGACATCGCGTCGAGCAAGATGATCCGAGCCTTGGTCGGGTCGATGCGGCGGAAGTCACGGCGCAGCGTGCGGCGGGAGAGTTCGGCGATCTGGCCGGCCATCTCGACGCCGGTCGGGCCAGCGCCCACGACGACGAAGGTCAGCGACCGCTCGACCTCCTCGGGCGTGCTCGCGAGCTCGGCCAACTCGAACGCCCCGAAGATCCGGCCGCGCAGCTCGAGCGCGTCGTCGATCGACTTCATGCCCGGCGCGAAGGTCGCGAAATGGTCGTTGCCGAAGTAGGACTGGCCAGCTCCCGCGGCGACGATCAACGAGTCGTATGCCGTGACCGTCTCCTGATCGAGGATCCGCGAGGTGACCGTCTTGGCGGTGAGGTCGATGTCGACGACCTCGCCGAGCAGGACCTCGGCGTTGCGCTGGCGGGCCAGCACCTCACGGGTGGCCGGCGCGATCTCTCCCTCGGAGAGGATGCCGGTCGCGACCTGGTAGAGCAGCGGCTGGAACAGGTGATGGGTGGTCTTGGCGATGAGGGTCACCTCGACGTCGTCGCGGCGCAGCGCCTGCGTGGCGAAGAGCCCGCCGAAACCGGACCCGATGACGACCACACGGTGTCGTGTCACGTTCGATCAACTCCTTCGCCAGGGGCAACCCCGCCCACCAGCGGGGTTATGCCCGCTGGTGAGCAGCGCCACACCGGGCGCCTGGCGCCGACGATGACGCGCCGGGGCGGCACGGAGTCAGTGCACGTCGCGGCGGCGGAAGCCGGCGAACCCCACGGCATACAGGAGGCAGGCGACCGCACCCAACCCGGCGAGGCTGATCCACCCGGGCGACGGGGCCTGCACATTGGGCACGTGATACAGCGGGCTGATCCCGAGCATCCAATCGGGCAGCTTGAAGGTCGGCCCGAGCAGGGTGATCCCGAAGGTCGCGACGATGACCAGCCAGCCCGCGATCCGCCGCGACGGCTCGGCTCCGACCGTCGCGACCGACACGCCGACCAGCACCCAGACTGCCGGGATGGTCACGATCGCCTGCCGCACGACGTCACCGAACCCGATCCCCGCGTCGCTCGCGCCGGCCACCAGGCCCATGACCGTGCCCGCCACGGCCATGCCCAGCGCGGTGCTCGCGAGAGCGATGAGGACATTGCTGCCCAGGTATGCCGTGCGCGAGGTCGCGGTCGCGAGGACCGGCTCGACGCGGTCGTCGGTCTCTTCGGCGTAGACCCGCATGAGCACCTGAGCGCCCATGACAGCGGTGACGATCCCAACGATGTGCAGGATGGTCGCGACAAAGGCGAACCGCAGGCCCTCCGCGGTCGCCGCGCCCGAGGCGATGATCGCGCCCATGGCCGGGTTGCTCGCGAAGACGTCGCCGACCGAGGCCGCGAGGGTGCCGAAGACCAGGCCCAGGAAGGCGAACCCGATCATCCAGGTGATGACCGAGCCGCGATGAATGCGCACGGCCAGGCCGGGTAGGCCGAGGCCGGGTGCGCGGGCCGGACCAGGACGGGTGGCGATGAGGCCCAGCCCGAAATCGCGGCGCCGCTGCAGCCCGAGAGCGAGGGCAACCATGGCGATCGCGAGAAGGACCGCTGGGACGAGCGGCCACAGGTTGTTCTGGGTCGCGGGATAGGTCTGCTCCAGCCAGCCGAGTGGGGTGAGCCAGCGGGTCCACTCCTCCGCTCCCGTGGAATCGAGGTAGCCACGGGCCACATAGCTCACTCCGAGCACGGCGATCGCGATACTGCTGGCGCTGCGGGCATCTGATCCGAGCTGGGCGGCGACCGCCGCGATACCGGCATACATGAGCGCCGACGCGGCGAAGGTGAGCGAGAGGACCGCGGTGGGGTGCGGCTCTCCCCCGCTCGCCCAGGTAAGCAGGAAGCACACGACCGCGAGCGCGACCGCCGCGACGGTGGCCATGAGGACGGCCACGAGCAGGCGCGCCTCGCGGGTGATGACGCCCGAGGCGATGAGTTCGGCGCGGCCGGAGTCCTCGTCGGCGCGGGTGTTGCGCACGACGATGATGATCGCCATGAGGCCGGCGAAGAAGGCCCCGAGAGCGCCGGCCCGCCAGGCGTTGAAGCCGTCGTTGGTCAGCAGGTCGCGCGGGGCGCCGAAGACCAGTTGCATGGCCGGGTTGGAGCCGATCGCCATCGCGAGGGTCTTGCGGTCGGCGAGGTCGGGGAAGATCCAGCGATAGGCGAGGATCGACGACGCCGAGAGCACCGAGATGAGCCCGACCCAGGGGGCGATCTTGGGCCGATCCTGGTGGAGAGCGACCTTGAGCAGGGTGCGGGTGCCGGTGAAGATCTCGCGATGATGACTGGCTTCGGTATGCCGTCCCATCACGAGGCCCGCTCGTCGTCGTAGTGACGCAGGAAAAGGTCTTCCAGCGAGGCCGGCGACACGGTGAGTTGCGACATATCGTGCGGGACGAGAGCAGCCATCGCGGCATTGACCTGGTCGGGCTCGACGGTGGCGGTCAGTCGGCCGTGCGCATCCAGGTGCGGGTCGTGCAGCACCGGGATCGAGGCGATGTCGGTCGGCGGGTGGGCCAGCCGCGCCGACACGGTGACCCGGGTCTGGGCGCGCAACTCGGCCAGCGTGCCGGTCTGGCTGATCCGGCCTTGGCGGATGATGCTCACCCGATCGGCCAGGGCCTCGACCTCGGTGAGGATGTGACTGGACAGCAGCACGGTGCGGCCCTCGTCCTTGACCGCGGCGATCTCGTCCTGGAAGACCGCCTCCATGAGCGGGTCGAGGCCCGAGGTGGGTTCATCGAGGATGAGCAACTCGGCGTCGGAAGACAGGGCCGCGACGATGGCGACCTTCTGCCGGTTGCCCTTGGAGTACTGCCGGCCGCGCTTGGTGGGGTCGAGTTCGAAGCGCTCGATGAGCCGGTCGCGCCGAGCGCGGTCCAGGCCGCCGCGGAGGTTGCCGAGCAGGTCGATGGCCTGACCACCACTGAGCCCGGGCCACAGCGAGACGTCGCCGGGCACATAGGCCAGCCGTCGGTGCAGGGCGATGACATCGCGCCACGGGTCGCCGCCGAGCAACTCGACGTGGCCGCCGTCGGCCCGAAGCAGGCCGAGCAGCACCCTGATGGTCGTCGACTTGCCCGAGCCGTTGGGTCCGAGGAAGCCGTGCACCTCGCCGCGACCGACGTCGAGGTCGACTCCGTCGAGGGCCGTGAACGACCCGAACCGCTTGACCAATCCCTCGATGGCGATGACCTTTTCGGGTGGCGTCATGACGAGGTCCCTTCTGCGGGAGTGGTGTTGGTGTTGACGATGGGGAGTTCGCCGGTGAGACAACGGGTGACGGTCGGCAGCAGAAGCGCGCGGAGCTGCTCGGACGGCATACTCGCGACGGGTTCGAGGCAGACGATGCGGCGCACGACCATCGTGCCCACAAGGGCGGTCGCCACGAGCGACATCCGCAGGCGCGCTTCCTGCGGGGGTATGCCGTGCAACCGCGCCGCCGCGGGCTGCAGCACCACGGCCGTCATGAAGGCGCGGATCGAGGCGATGCGGTCGGGGTCGGCGAGCGATCGGCGCAGCATGCTCGTCATCGCCGGCGCCGTGTCGGGGCTCTCCCAGATGAGCAGGAAGGCGTCGAGCATTCGGTGGGCCAGGTCGTCGGGGGTCGCGTCGGCGAGGACTTGGGTGGCGAGTTCGAGGACGTGGACCGGCAACTCCATGACCGCCTGGAAGAGACCTTCCTTGCCCCCGAAGTAGTGGTTGATGAGGGCAGGGTCGACGGCTGCGGCTGCAGCGATGGCCCGGGTGGAGGTGCCGTCGTAACCGCGCTCGGCGAAGAGCTCGCGAGCGGCGTCGAGGATGTCCTCACGCGCGGTGGAGGCGCCGGGCCGCCGACCGCGGGGCTTGGCGGCAGCCTTGGCCGAAGCGTCACCCTCGGGCCGCCTGCCCCTCGTAGCGCGATCGCTCGCCATCGCCGAACCCTCAATTCATCACGCGTTGAGAACGATGATGCTCCTCGTTGGTCGTAAAAGTCAACGGTCGGTGAATTCTTCCCGCCAGGCCGGCTGGAACTGCCCAGGATTGACCGGGCGGCACCTTGGGAAAGAGCTTCATATGACGAACTCACCCCATGACCCTCCCGACCATCCCGACCCACACGGGACCGACCACCACGTCTTCGTGCCGGCGGATGCCCACGACGACAGCCCTGCCCCATGGGCGATCACCTCGGATCAGGCCAACCACCATGACGACGTTCCCCGCGCGGCCTATGTCAACCTCAACGACCGGTTCGTCGACCAACTCGACGAGGCGGGCCTCACGGCATACGTGCAGGCTCTGGTCGCGGCGGCCGATGTCGCCGCCGCTGGCGAAGGCCAGGACGCTGTCGCCGAGCGCCTCGACGCCGGTATGCGGGCTGCGGGGTTCCCGATGGCGCCGGTGCACGCCGAGCAACTCGTGGACCGCCTCTTGAGCGCGCACGGCGTCGTGCACATCGCGGCCTACGGCAAGGTGATCCATGGTGATCCTGCGCTCGATGTCGCGCGGTTCGAGCCGCACGTTGTCGGCACCGAGGACCCCGCCAGCCCGGACCGCCCCTTCTACACCTGAGCGATTCCCCGGCCCCAGCCATTGGCCGGGGTTCCCTGATCGCGATCACCTCACCTGGGTCGCGCTATAGCGTGCGCCAAGTCAACTGATCGCGATCCGTGGGCGTCGGGGAGGTGCCCGGGACGGCATACCCTGGCCTCTGCGCGCGCCCGACGGGAGGTGACGCGCGTCGGCGAGGAGGACTGGCGTGACCCAGCGGATCGGTGGCATCAAGGCGGCGTTGAGCACCCCGACCTGGCTGCGGCGCGGCATGAACCTCTGGCCGCCCTACCTCTTCGCGGGCGTGCGGATCGAGGCGATCGATCCCGACTGGCGGCGGGTGCAGGTGCGCCTGGCCAAGACGCCGCTGACGACGAACTACTTCGGCACGCAGTTCGGCGGGTCGCTGTTTTCGATGGTCGACCCGTTTTGGGTCATCATGCTCGTCCACAACCTCGGCACCGACCACGTCGTGTGGGACAAGGCCGGCGAGATCGACTTCGTCACGCCGGGGAAGACCGCCGTGCGCGCCGAGCTCGTGCTCGACCCCGCGGTCGTGGAGGACCTGCGGGCGAAGGCGGCCGGCGGCGAGCGAGTGCTGCACTGGTTCGAGTGCGACATCCTCGACGCCTCAGGTGCCGTCGTCGCGCGCACCCGCAAGCAGGTCTACATCCGCCGCAAGGTCACCAGTTCAGTCTGAGCGACCTGCGGTCGGTATGCCGTCCGGCCCGGCCTGATGGGTGGTGAGGGCCCGGAAGGCGGCAGCGGCGTCGGCGGGGGCCGAACGGCCCGACCACGTGCCGCTGGAGCAGATTGCCGGGCATCACCGCGAACAGGAACCGGGCGACATGCTCGGGCTCGGCGTCCGCGCCGAGCCAGGGGGGCAGAACGCGTCCACCCCTGACGATCACCCAGCCCTAGCGCTCGGAGACGTGGTCGATCGTCATGACGAGGATGACCCGGTCGGCGAAGTCCGGCGGGATGGGCGTGTCGGGGTTGCCGTAGCGGGCTCCCAGCACCGGGTAGAAGGCGCCCGTCGGGTCGGGGATGACCTCGCTGAGGTGACCGCGGACCTCCAGGTAACCGTAGGGGTTGGCGGGGTCCGTGACACAGAGCGCCATCGCCGGATTGTGTTGCAGGTTGCGGAATTTGGCGCGCTTGGAGGTGTGGGTGAAGCGCAGCGTGCCGGCCTGCGGGTCGTAGAGGAACCACATCGGGTTGACCTGCGGGACCCCGTCGGGCCGCACCGTGGCGAGGTAACCGAAGTTGGGGTCGGTCAGCAGGTGGACGAGGCTATCGGGGATCGTGACCATGCCCGACGGTACCCCGCGTGGTGGCTGTCGGAGCGGCCGGACGGGTGGTCGGCGGAGTGGTAGCGAGCTTCGTGGTCTGGGTGGCGTTCACCCGTGGTGTCGGAGTGAAGATGGTGCTGATGGCCCGAGGGATGGCGGCCGTGAGCACTGCCCAGAGCAGCACCATCCCCACGGTGACCAGCACGAGAGTGACCAGGCCGCGAAGACACCCCTTTGCCTCTGACTGACTCCGCGTTCGCACCACCGGGCTCCGACCCGTCGTGCCCCGACCAGCCGGGCCGCGATCTCGCGGCGCCCCACCCGCCAGGGCTCGGCCTCGCGTGCCAGCGGCCGGGGGCCGCACGGCATACCGGGTTGTGGGAGTGACGATGCCCCGCGGACCGTGCCCGGCCGCGAGCAAGTCCTTCCCGATGGCGGCGAGCAGTTCAGGATCCGTTGTCGTGGAGGGAAACTCGGTCATCAGGCGGGTCGCCAGCGGTCCGACGTGTGCGGGCCCGTAGTAGTGCGGGCAGCTCTGCAGCCAGGACGCGAGCCGATCCACGGACACAACACAGACGGTGCGCACGACGACGGGGTCGCCGATCTCGGCCGCGCGTTCTCCCGCCAAGGCGAGGACGGGGACGACCCGCAGATGCAGCCGCTCGCCCATGCGCTGCGCCATCCAGGCGACCTTGTCGAGCTCGCGGTGCAGGCTGCGCAGCACTCCGTCGGGGCGGTCGGGGTGGTCGGGGTCGGCCATCCGCTTGACGAGGTTGCCGTCGTGGACCCTGACCTCGCCCGTCCAGTTCTTGGCATCGACGAGGAAGACGCCCGCCGGCCCGACGACGACGTGGTCGAGATTCCACGCGGTGACGCCAGGCAGCAGCAAGCGATCGTGCAAGGTCTGCCACTCGGCAGCGGGGAGGACGGCGAGGGCGGCAGCCACCCGGCGCTCACCCTCGGCCCCAGCGAGCCATGAACTGCCGTCGCCACCGGCAGCGCGAATGGCTTCGCCATGCTCGTGGGCACTGAATCCTTCGAGCGCCATCGGTCTCCTCAGCGGGCCGAGACGCGGCATTTGCCCGATTCGTGCCTACCCCACCCTAGAGATCTCGCCGACGCCGTGCCACCGGGTGGGCGTGGTCAGGTCTGAGCCGGCGTGCTCGATGTGCTCGATGTGGCCGAGGTAGTCGAGGCTGTCGGAGTCGTCGGAGTCGTGGGAGTGCCGCCGATGAGGTCATCCCACCGCTGGCGCACCGGCCCCCACCGAGCGTCGAACCGCTCGGCGCGACGTTGCGCATGCTCCAGCCGGTGCGGGTCGCGATAGAACCAGCGCGCCCACGGGGAGGTCGGGCGGGCCAGGCGGAGCACGGCATACCAGATCACCGGTGCGACGAAGAGGCCGATGAGCGCGGTCGGGTACTTGCCCTTGAGCGCGGTGATGACCACGAGCGCGCCGTGCAGGGCCATGAGGATGGCGAGACTGGCACGGGTGGCGAATTCGACGTCGCTGAGCCCGCCGACGTCCAGCGGCGAGATGCCGAGGACCCCCAACCCCAGGCACGCGGCCGACAGCGTGACGATGTTGACCGAGAGCTGCCCTTCCTGGGTCCAGTAGACGTCCTGGAGCCGGAAGATCATCGCGAATTCGTCGAGCACCAGCGAGGATCCGACCCCGACGAGCAGCGATGCGACATAGGGCCAGATCGCGCGACCGCCGGTGCCGACCGCGAGGAACGCGCCGGTCACGAGCAGGACCAGACCCGGGGTCGAGTGGTGCAGGTGGGTGCCGCCGTCGCTGAGGTTGTGGAACGGCCCGCGGCCGGCCCGGATGGCTCGGGTGATGGTGCGCGCGGCGACGAAGGTGAGCACGAACGCGACGAAACACAGCAGCAGCGGCCCCTTGTGACCGGCGATGACCTCGTCGGACCACCAGCGGCTCAGCCACGAATCACCGCTCGGTCCGGCGGCAAGAGGGCGCGCGACGCCCAGCGCGAGAGCCATACTGGCGAGGCTAATGCCGGTATGCCGTGCAGCCGCCGATTCGCCGCTGGCATGGCCCACGAACCGGTATGCCGTGCGAGCCGGTTTGCCGCGCGGCCACCGCTGGCGACGCGCCCGACCGTCATGTGACAGTAGTCGCCATGACGACAGACCAGCCGGAGAGCCTGCGCGATCGGGAGTTCCGCGGCCGGAGCCTGCGCGGCTCACGGTTTGCCCACTGCGATTTCAGCGGGGTGGTCATCCGCGGCAGCGATCTGTCCGGGATGGAGCTCGACTCGCCCTGGCTGCTGGAGCCCGGCGGGCGCCTGGTGGTCAATGGCGTCGACATCGTGCCGCTCATCGATGCCGAACTCAATCGCCGCTTCCCGGGTCGCGAGTTGCGCCGGGCGACCGATCCGGATGGGCTGCGGGCGGCCTGGGCTGCGATCGACAAGGCTTGGGCCGCAACGCTGCACCGCGCTTCCGGTATGCCGTCCGGCACCGTCGACGCCTCGGTCGCCGGCGAGTGGTCGCTGGCCCAGACGCTGCGCCACCTCGTCATGGCCACCGACACCTGGCTCGGTCGTGCTGTCTGGGAGCTCGAAAACCCTTACCACCCGGCCGGATTGCCACACGACGATCCCGACACCACGGCATACGAGCCGTCGGTGTTCTCGCAGCCGAACCCGAGCTGGGAGGAGGTGCTCGCGGCTCGTGGCGAGCGGCAGGCGATGGTGCGGGATTCCTTGGCCGGCGTCACCGCTGAGGATCTGGCAGCGACCCGCAAGAACCCGCATGCGCCCGCCCACGGCGAGACCGTGCTGTCCTGCGTGCAGACCATCCTCGAGGAGGAGTGGGAGCACCTGCGGTATGCCGTCCGCGACCTCGACACCCTCGCGGCGACTCCCGGATAGCGGGCTACATCGCGCCGGGGGTTGCCCGTGACCCAGACATGGGTATGCCGGGTGCCCCCCCTGGAGGCACCCGGCATACCTGTGGTGGTTGGGCTATCGGGGTTGGTCCGACGGCCCGCGTGCTGCGATCGTCAGCGGTTGAGGATCGCGAGCACCTGCTGCGGCGTGGTTGCGTCGGTCAACGCAGCGATCTGCCCCTTGTCGAGGAAGACCTTCGCGACGCCGGACAGCAGCGTGAGGTGGTCGTCACCGGCACCGGCGATGCCGATGACGAAGGTGGCCGGCTTGCCGTTCCAGTCGATGCCGTTCGGGTAGCGGATGAACGCCATCGCGGTGCGGTGGATGGCCGCCTTGGCCTCGTTGGTGCCGTGCGGGATGGCCAGCTGGTTGCCCATGTAGGTCGAGACCGAGCGCTCGCGCTCGAGCATCGAGTCGACGTAGCTGGCGTCCACCGCGCCGGAGCCGACGAGCATCGCTCCGACCTCGCGGATCGCGTCGTCGCGGCTGGACGCGCGCCCGCTGAGCCGGACCAGGTCCTCGGTGAGGATGCCGTCCGTCGCCTGGCCCGCGGCGGCCGTCGCGACCGCAGCTGCGGGGGCCGCAACCGCCGTGGCCGCCGCGGCAGGCGCCGAGGTCGGCGACGCGTCAGACGGCGCGTTGCTGACCTGCAGATCGGCGACGATCTGGTCGTAGGTCGGGCTGGCCATGAAGTTGTCGACCGTGTAGAGCGCCGCAGACGGGGTGCGCTGCGCCGCGCGAGTCGCCAGGTCCTGGTGGGTGACGAGCAGGTCGACGTCGTCGGTGAGGTTGCTGATCGCCTTGTTGACGACGGTCACCCCGGTGATGCCGGCGTCCTGGATCTTGCGACGCAGGACGGAGGCGCCCATGGCCGAGGAACCCATCCCGGCGTCACAGGCGAAGACAATCGAGCGGACCGGGCCGGTGAGCGCGGCACCGCCGGCGGCTGCGCCGGTGAGAGCGGCCGAGGCCACCGACTTCTTGCCCTTCATCGCCTCCATGGAGGCCGTCGCTGCGGAGAGGTCACCCGCGTCGTCGGACTTGTCCATGCGCAGCAGGAAGGCGGCAACGAGGAAGGTCACCGTGGCCGAGAGGACGACCGAGAGGATGACGCCGACCAGGCTCGGGCCGGGGGTCTGGGCGAGCACCGCGAGGATCGAACCAGGAGCGGCCGGGGCGCGCAGGCCGGAGCCGAAGAGCACGTTGGTGAACACACCGGTCATGCCACCGAGGATCATCGCGGCGATGAGACGCGGCTTGGCCAGCACATAGGGGAAGTAGATCTCGTGGATGCCACCGACGAAGTGGATGAGCGCAGCGCCGGGAGCCGAGGCGCGGGCCATGCCCTTGCCGGCGACCATGAAGGCGAGCAGCAGACCCAGACCCGGGCCGGGGTTGGCCTCAAGGAGGAAGAGGATCGACTTGCCGTCGGTCAGCGACTGGTTGGTCCCGAGCGGGGTGAGCACGCCGTGGTTGATCGCGTTGTTGAGGAAGAGGATCTTGGCCGGCTCGATGAAGACCGAGGTCAACGGCAACAGACCGTTGTTGACGAGGGTCTTGACGACGTTACCGGCGACGTCGGCGAAAGGCATGATGAGCTTCGGTCCGACGATGAAGAACCCGGCGCAGGCGAGGATCAGACCCCAGATGCCGGCGGAGAAGTTGTTGACGAGCATCTCGAAGCCGGGCTTGATCTTGCCGTCCCAGATCGAGTCGATCTTCTTCATCGTCCAGCCACCGAGCGGGCCCATAACCATGGCGCCCATGAACATCGGGATGCTGGTGCCGGAGATGACACCCATCGTCGCGATCGCGCCGACGACACCACCGCGGGTCTCGTAGACCATCTTGCCGCCGGTGTAGCCGATGAGGATCGGCAGCAAGTAGGTGATCATTGGGCCGACGATGCCCTTGCCGTCGAACTTGCCCCAGCCACCGATCTGGGCCACCCAGCTGTCATCAGCAAGGCCGCCCGAGCCGCCCATGTTGAGCCAGCCGGACTTGATGAACAGCGCGGTGATGAGGCCCCAGGCGATGAACGCGCCGATATTGGGCATGACCATGTTGGACAGGAATGTCCCGAACTTCTGGACGTGCACGCGCGCCGACGCGCGCTCGGTCGCGCGCCCCGAGTCGGGGGTGCGAGGCTGTGCCGCTGTGCTAGCCACGCGGGCTCCTTTCGCTGTGACCCACACCACTGTGGGATCTGTGTTTCCCTTTATATCCACCTGATCCCACTCTCGTCAAGGGGTTCTCTTGACTGATTCCACATGATCGGGCAAACTTGGATGTGGAAGTCCAAGCAAACGTGTGATGCACGGCATACTGAAGCCACCCAGACACAGAGGAGCTCTCGATGAAGGCACTGCGGTTCTACGCCCCCGGCGATGTCCGCTTGGAAGACGTCCCCGAGCCCACCTGTGGGCCCCGCGAGGTCAAGATCAAGGTCAAGAACTGCTCAACCTGTGGCACCGACGTCAAGATCCGCAACAACGGACACGTCAACATCACCCGCGTGACGACGATGGGCCACGAGGTGGCCGGCGAGGTCGTCGAGGTCGGGGCCGACGCCCGTGGCGGGTTCCAGGTCGGCGACCGGGTGCAGTGCATCGCGGCCGTGCCGTGCGGTGAGTGCTACGAGTGCATCAAAGGGTGGATGGAGGTCTGCCAGAACCAGACCTCGGTGGGCTACCAGTACGACGGCGGCTTCGCGGAGTACATGATCGTGCCCGAGCAGGTGCTCAACGTCGACGGGCTCAACCGGATCCCCGAGAACGTGGGCTACGACGAGGCCTCCGCCGCCGAGCCGTTCGCCTGCGCGATCAACGCCCAGGAGCAGCTCGGCATCGAGCAGGGCGACTTCGTCGTCGT
>WBZM01000640.1_pt1 | contig 45275 bp, 74 predicted proteins | sample 5204271 | NCBI WGS metagenome assembly WBZM01 (sample SAMN12344346, study PRJNA552823) | activated sludge metagenome | biome: Activated sludge suspended growth; feature: Nitrification reactor; material: Wastewater; isolation source: activated sludge from nitrification reactor of wastewater... | reverse complement strand
ACGGGAGGGAGGGAGAAGGACAATTAACCGCGCTCTGATTCAACTTAGAGAATATGAGCGCTTAATTAACAAGCTGTTTTTAATGAGACAACGAAACAGGAGCAAGAAAAATGAAGGAAATCCCATTTCATAGCTTTGAATTTATTGGGACCGAATGGAAAGAAAGCGCAATAGTTCGATGGTATCTCTCAAGAGAGCTCGATTTATTTCTACAAATTTGGTCATTCACAAAGAATTGGCACGGTCAAGAAGAAGACGGCGGCAGCGATATCGTTGTGCGGTCAAACGGACCACGACCAGATGGGCCAGGAGACTCATCGGACTTTACAATTTACGATAGTTTTGAGCATGCGCTTAAAGACAAGTTAGGGCTGAAAGAGGGAGATCGCGGATGAGACGTTTTTTTAAGTCGTCTGCAATGGGGCTATTGGTGTTTTTAACTTTGACAGGATTTCCCCTAGTCTGTGGGATCTGTGTGTTTTTATATCTGTATTCTGACGATCATAAAACTGAGGTAGATAAAGATTTTCGAGCCATGTTGAGTAGATTGAAAAGAGAGTGGGACAAAGTACACCCAACTGTAAAGCAAAAAGGAGAATGAAAAAATGAGCGAGCAAGACGAACTGAAGGAGGAAGTCGAGAGAGAGTGCTGGGGTATTTGGCCTCGAGAAACAAAGCTGATTCTGCTTATCATCAAAATATTAATGAGCATTAGGGACGATATTAAGGCGATTAGAAAGGAGCAGAGCAAATGAGCTACAAAGCTGAATATATCAATCATGACCAAGCAACTGAAGAAGAACAGGAAGATTTTGCCTTTGTGTTTGAGGATTGGGGCAAAGTTCTAAGAATATCGAACAATGGTGAGGTCACATATCGCCATGACCGCATCGAACCGGAGGATAGAACCTTTTCGCGTGATTATAGATGGATACTCGCAGAGCTTGAGGCGGCATATCGGGCAGGGCTTAGGGATGCAAAGGAGCAAAGCAAATGAGCGATTTAAAGAAAGAAGCTGGGAAGGCTATGGCGCAATTATTTCAAGTAATGGCTCGGGGAGAAACTGAGCGATTATTGCTAGCTCTTTCTACCTTACCAGAGGATGTTTTTTATGTAGTCCATGATGAGAGTTTTGGGCGAAAATGGAACATGGAATTCCCGAGCATCGAGTTTATAACTCCTGATGACCTTGGGTCAAAGATGCTAGGGAGGTCAGATCTCATGGTGTTGGACCATTATTGCTTATGCTTGATGTTGAGCACGATTGCAGATTACATCGGCGAACTTGAGTCTCAAATACTGGAGAAATCAGAATGAAACGCGAAGAATGGCGAGCTCTGGCAACAACTGCGCAAATCGTCGATTACTTGCTTCAACATTTCAAAAGGATTAGCGACTGGGAAACAAGAGAGAAGTTCTCGGATATGCTAACTATTTTAAATGATGACATGAACGCAGCTTTTGAGGTCCAAGAGTGGGCTAAGGAGGATAACAATGGGGTGGTCTAGTGGTGGTGAGATTCTAGAGATAATTATTAAAACTTTAAAGGCCAGTGGACTCAAAGAAAGAGTCGACGTGTATAAACCAATTATACAAGCATTTTTACAACAAGACTACGACACGATGGATGATCTACTCGGGATAGATGCCCAGTTTGATGAGGCCTATTTTGATGCTTGAGAGGGGTAAAACAAATGAGCTATGAAAAATTTTATAGGACAATAGAGCCCGATGGATCGCTAAGCTGGACGGCCTACAAACTGGAGTCGATTCTGGGGTCAAAAGATTTTAGGATGATCAAGGTTGGTTTGTTTGAGCGGGAAGACGGGGTGCGATTTGTTGAGGGCTTTTTTTTAACGCATGAGGACTTGGCAAGGCGACGCGAGCAAGAGGCGCATAGGGCACTTAGTAGGGATTACGTAGAAAGCGGTATAAATAAGAAACGCGATAATTGGTGATAGCAATGATCGCACTAAAACCTTGAGATACTTTGAGGATCGCTTATGAGTACATCTTTAACTAGAGAGCCAAGCGGGAACGTCATATTGCGAAACGGACCGATTGCATTGCGGTTCTTTTCGCAGTTCGGAGGGACTCCGCTGGAATGGTGGAATGAAGCGAGTCCCATTCCCCTGCTTACAAATAGCTTCCCAGGCTCAGGTGTTTCGGTTAACTGGGAGACTGGGCAAGACCCGACTCAAGCAAGTGCAAACGGTCTCACTCCGCATCCGATTTGCATGTATGACAGACCGGAATCAGAGCAATTCAATTATTATATCAGAGAGTCTAAGTTTTATATGTCGTTAATGGGCGTAGAGAGTTCCTACGAAGTCTCTGGATTTGCTCCTGACTTCTGGCTTTCTCACGAGTCGATAGATGATTACGTAACTACTCCAGATGCGCCATGGCGAGCAGGGACCAACGTGGTGTTTGTAGGCACACCTTCAATGCCTCACGGATTCTTTGCTCCTGGGAATGAGATGGAACCCGGACAGCCTCGCAGGTTCTTAAAAAATAGAATAGCGGTTAAGGTGAGAATCATTCTGAACGCTAAAAAAGCTCAAGCTGGTTTTGTGTTTGGGAAAGAAGACACGCTTACAAACACAACAGAGGAGCTTTATTCTCGGCGCGGTTATCACTTAACAGTAGACCAAGATGGCTATGTGCGACTCGATAAATGCATTGCGAGAGACGCGAGAAATCGGCCTGTATTCGCAAGGCTTGGAATGACTCGATTACCAAGAGCAATTAGAAAAGTTCTCAAAACTCAGGGAGTAGAGCTTGAGCTGAGAAAGAGCGCAGTTGACCCTTCCGTTTTTGATGTTTTCGCAAACGGAGCAAGCATCATCTCTGCTACTGATTTCAGTCCTTACACCTTCGGTTCTATCTTTGCTCTTTATGGTAATTGCACAAGCGGTTTAATCACTTTTGCAGAGAGAAGAATCTTTGACCTAAACACAAGTTTTAGAGCTAGGTATTCAGTCTCGGACCTAGAGCCTGGAATTGTAAGAGCAGAAACCGAAATCAAGGCAATCGAGCCTACCGACTTCTATAGAGCGAATCTCGGGTTCTTTCTTAATCCTCAATTTACAGACAGACATTGTGCCGTTAAAGTCGGAAACGAATGGCAAACAGTCGACGGGCAGCTACTCAGGACAGCTGAGTATCAAGACTTCTGGACAGGCAACACAGCAGGGAATGCAGGCTTATTAATCAAAGATGTAAACTGCACAGTTGACGGAGCGATAAGTTGGGGAGCTCATGCGCTCCTACAGCGATACGCAATCAACAACGAGTTTGTTTCGATGTTCAATCCCTTGGCTATGCTTACAAAGACTCGGTGTAGTAATATTAAAATGAAGATGAAGATAGGGTTTAATAAATTTGAGTAATTATGCATGGGCAACGGTGAGATGAAAGAGCGAGTCAAGGAGCTTAGAAACAGAGTGACTGAATCTCTGAAAGACACATCATTGAGGAGACTTAGCAAAAGCACTGGGCTGAGCGCGTCAACTTTGTGCCGATTTGTCAAAGGAGGACAGCTGACTTTGGGTCTACTTGTGAAGCTTGATAGTTGGGACAGGAAAGGGAGAAAGGAATAAATTTATGAAAACTGAATGGGTCACTTTACAGCAAGCAATCGACGAAAACTGGGAACCTCATATACCATGCTGGATGGTGCTGCGGTGCGGCAGAGTTTCGGTAACACCATGGGAAATAAGTTTGCTTAAGCATTTTGCTGCAACTTACCAAGAGTTTGCAAACGGGTTCGATACTCTGATTACAAAGGCAATTCCTCCCGAATCTCCAGTTCCTATCACTTTGTGCTTGGGTGTTAATTATAATTGATTTTTTTAAATAGGAGAAAAAATGGACAAGTTGAAATTAATAGAAGCGATTTTAGAGACTAAATGTAGCGATAACAGCACTACCAGCAATCTACCTTTTAAAATTGGCGAAGCTTGGTTTTTCCGGACGGTGACACATCATCACACAGGCAGGATAAGAGCGATTTACGGGAAATTTTTAGTACTCGATGATTGCGCATGGATTGCGGACGATGGTCGTTTCAATGAAGCGCTTGCTAAAGGCACTTTAAAAGAAGTGGAGCCTATGCCTAATGGTTCAGTTATAAATACTGATAGCATAATCGATGCAAGCCCATGGGGTTTCCTATTACCGAAGGAGGTGCTTTAGTGAGTTTAATGTTATTTCGAGAGACTTTCGATGCTAGCAGGAGCAAGAGCTGGAGCGGGAGCAAGAGCGGGAGCAAGAGCTGGAGCAGGAGCAGGAGCGGGAGCAAGAGCTGGAGCGGGAGCAAGAGCTGGAGCTGGAGCAGGAGCGGGAGCTGGAGCAGGAGCAAGAGCTGGAGCTGGAGCTGGAGCAGGAGCGGGAGCGGGAGCGGGAGCTGGAGCAAGAGCTGGAGCTGGAGCTGGAGCAGGAGCGGGAGCGTTTAATAGATTTCAGCAATCCCTAACATAGGAGGGTTTTATTATGGTTGTAATTTTTGGCGAGGATGTGAATCAAGTTGATATGGAAGTTTACCGACTTCGAGATTCTCAAGAGCAAGTGAAAGGGGCGTATGATGTTCGTAGCCTTCGTTATGCTTTGCAAGACGCTAAAGCAGGGGCTGTAACCATACGACTTCTACCGAGTCGGTGGGAACTTTACGGAAAAGAGTTCACACTTTTTAATCTGCCAGCGCAAGCAGTGGACGCGTGCATGGACGAGCTGGGCAGCTGAGAAAGGAAGGTGGTCATATCTCCCTTAAGGTGCGGCATGGATGCTGCACCGTCGGGGGATTTTAAGGTTAATTGTTGGGGATTGCTTTACAGATAATATATGATAACTCAAACTGAGAAGGTAGAACTAGAACAACAACTAGAATATATGTTTGAGTTTATCAAAGAAGATTGGAGCACGGCGCTTTTATCTCAAGTAGTTGCTGAGCTTATGATATGGGCAAGAGAAGAAACTAATTTAGATTTGTGCGACTGCGCTTATAATATTGCTTTGGATTGGAGCAAGTAACAGATGAACGCTATGCTAAAAAGAGACATGATTGAAATACTAGAGCACTTACTAAGAGTGGTTGACAACATTGAGAAAGCAATCCCTAAAGATTTACAGGACAACGTCGAAGGCTGGACGCTTGAGGTGAGAGTGCTTAGCGATGCTTTAGAGGAGCTCAGAAAGATTAAATACTCAGTGATGCGTCTTCATTGGCTTACTGGATATAAAGTCAAGAGGTTCTATTCGGAACTTGAAAATAAGTTAGTGGCAAGACACCATGTTTGCGTGGCAAAGTTAAATGCCTAACCTACCTCCAAAACGATGCGGCTCACCTGGATGCAAACAGTTCGTGCCTGCATTCACAAAGTATTGTGAGGAACATCAATCAAAGATGTGGAAGAAGATTGACTGCAATCGTGGAGGTAAAGATAAGTTCTATGACTCAAAAGCTTGGCGAACAATCAGAGAGTATGTGCTTGCACGCAATCCATTATGTAGGCTGTGCGAGGGTAATCAAGCGGTCCTGGTCGACCACATCATACCAAGGCAGCAAGGCGGAGCAGATCTTGATTTAGATAACTTACAATCGTTGTGCCAGTCGTGTCACAATCAGAAGACAGCGAAGGAGAGGAGATGAGGAGTCATCGGTTCACATTTCAGAAGAGCGAACGCGGAAACTGCATTATTATTAATGGGTACAATCCAAATGCGCATACGGTCACATTGTGGCTTGGACAAACACATTTAGAATCAATCGATGTAATCAATCAGATGATTAGCAGTTTAGTGAAGTTTAAAACAAGCTTAGCAACAGATATCGCACGCAATAAGGAGAGAAGATGAAAGACGAAGAAGTTTTTGCACAAGATTGGATGACTGTCGAACAAGCCTTGCGTGAAATCCATCCTGATACAAATGTGTTGGTATTGTTCGGGGATGGATCGGTTAGTGAGGAGCCATATAAAATGGAAGAGATATTATTTCTCGTGCAACAATTAAAAAAATTGAGCAAGCAACAGCAGGGGAGGTTGTCTAACTATCTCGTCGACGATTCGATTTTAATATCTGCTTATCCCAACAAGGACCAAAACAAATGAGGGATAGTGTTGTTTTAAAACTGCGATACTTGGCAGAGCACGGGTTTGTATGGACGCTAATATGTGAGGATACCGAATTGCATCTAGTTATCGCACAAGACAAGGCAGGAGCTCTGAGGTGGTGCAAGGACATGAGCGATATCTTCCTTGCCTATAAACAACAAGTACAAGAGAACGCACCGGAGGTGCTGCATTAGTATGACGCTGTCGGAGCTCTTACCCGATAAGAAGGAGTGTAAACTTAAAGTCATTACCGGGGGGAGGGGGGTCTAATTTCTGACCAGCTGAATCACCGTAGACCGTGCTGTGACCCTCGCGTGCATGGCCGCAAATTAAAACCTCTGGAAATACTAGGAGAACGTAACCTAGAGTAAGTTCTAGTACTAGAAGAAGTATTGAAAAAACGTTGTCAAGTAAAAAATTTTAGTTGTGTAATATCAATTAGTTACAAAGGCCAATTTTTATGCTTAGGCGGAAAAAGAACATCATTAAATTAGAAGGGGTTAACTGGCCAAACATAAAAGAAGGGGAGGTTTTAACCTTTGAAATCCAAATTCCTGCAAAACCTGAATCCGCAAAAGCTAAGGAACTTAGGAACTTACAAGAGCTATCAGGCGCATTAAAACTAAGTGTCTATCTTAATTTTATATCAGTCATTTTCCTATCCTTTGTCCTTATATATATAACCAATTGCTAACCAATTGCTTTGCAATTGCTAACCATCTGCTATTCTTTTTTCTTAGTCATGGCCTCGCCAAATGCTTGAAAATTTGGGTGACGTTCAAGCACGAAAACAACAGCCAATGAGCAGACAGTGACGCCACCAAGGACTGAGGCTGTCCATGAATCTCCATTGAATGAAGCAAAGGCACATACTCCCAAAGCAGCCAGGACAACTAGGAGAGCATAATGTTGACCCCTCGTTTTTCTTTCATGCTCCTGATTCACGGTTTTTTCTCGAATCCGTTGATTCTTTTCAGCCATGAAAAATATTCTTTCAGCAGCTCCAGGGGTAATATTCTCATATTGAGCAAGTACTTCAGGGGGCGGCAAAGGTCCTGAGGAAAGGGTTAAAGTACTAGTATTTAAAGGGGGTGGCTGTTTGACAAGCACTTTATTGTTGCCTGACGTTGGGAGGAGAGTATTGCTTTTCCGTTTGGACATTTAAATACTGACCTATGGCAGTTTGAAAATCTAGACCAACTTGCTCAAAATCACTTTGCATCATTTCCACTTCAGAGAGGTGTTCCGACTCACGAGGCCAAATATTAAGTAAATCACTAATGCCAAGTAAAAAGTATTTGAGACTATCCATACTCTCCTATAGGGAAGATGCGCCGTCAACAAAATATTAAGACGCTAGCAAATTCGATTAGCTTCACTTAATGCTAGCATTTTAGATTCCGAATGGATAGACAAGAAACTTTAACTCACAAAAACTATAGTCTTTTAAGAAAAGTTATATTAAAAAAGAATTGATGAAAAAAGAACTTTAGAGAATCAAACGAACGTTCGATCTACTCTAATGAATATAGCGAGCGAGTAAGGTGCACTAACACCCGACCCGCTCTAATCAACACAATGCACAACGTTTAGGAGATGCATCATGAAGACTAAGCACGCACTTATCACACCTTGCACTAAATCGGTAGCAAAAAAATTAATTGAGATATCAATCAAAGTTGCAGAATTTGAAGAATTGCTGCAACTGACGGCAGAGGAAAAGACTCGAGCACGCGCAAACTTTTTGCGTATCAGAAAAACATCCAACAATTCCCCATATCGGGACTATGTTTCTGCATTATTCCTCGGATGTTGCCTCGCGGATAGCCGGGCTGTTGAAGAGATACAACCGCCAAAAACACACTAAAAATTCACCAAACCCCTAGCGCTCTATCTGGGGCTAGGGGTCTTATGCCCAAAATTCAGGATTAAGACCATGATTACCAAAATTAAAACATTTTTCAGAAAGCTTTACTATACTTCTCTTATCATCCTCGGCATCTTTGCTCTAGTCGGAGCGAGTTACTCGGCGGGATATCTAGACCCCGCGGTGATTGAGAAAGTCAAGGAGATACCGGTTCCAACTTTTCTTGACCCTTATCAAGAGGACTGCGGAGAGCTAGTGAGAGAAATTGGACCGAAATATTTAGATGTTCCTCATGCAGTATTTGATGTGATTCTCGACAAAGAAAGTTATGGCGGGAAAAAAGATGCAGTCAAATTCGAGGCACATCATATTTCGAAAACTACTAAAATTACAAAAGACCCGGAGATGCAAAGGATGTATGCATCAAGCTGGGGATGCATGCAAGTGATGGGATGGCATGCTCCACGTTTTCAAATGACTTATGCGCAATTATTAATCCCTAGGAATAATGTCGAAGTAGGCATGTCGATTCTTGCCGACTGCTTCGAGAGGCACAAAGGCATAAAAAACAAATATGATAGATATTACAACGCTTTTAAGTGCTATAACGGCGCAGATACCTACGCTAAAGACGCAATGAGCAGAGTCGTTAGTAAATTAATCGAGGAGAATCTATGATTTACTTAGTCTCGTTCATTGTTGGAATTATCACTAGAGAGATAATTAGAACACACACTAATTAAGGGCTTGGCGTAAAGAATCCTCTCCTTGAAAATTCAGGGAGAGGATTATTTTATGCAACGGGGCCGAAAACCAAAACCAACACACCTAAAAATCCTTGCTGGTAATCCTGGCAAGAGGCCATTACCGCAACACGAACCTAAACCGGTTGGGGATTTGTCAGAGGCTCCTGACTGGTTTTCAGAATCTCAGCGCACAGGCTGGGAATATGTGATGAAGCACGCTCCCAGGGGTTTGCTTAAGAGACTAGATCGATCTGTTCTTGCGATCTGGGTGGTAGCAGAAGACTTGCACAGACAAGCAGCAATCGAAGTTGCAAAAGGCAATCTCACATCATTCACAGAAAAAGGCGGAGAAGTTCAAAGCCCTTACGTTGCAATCCTCAACAATCAAGCACGGATAATGCTCAAAGCAGCGGCAGACCTGGGGTTTAGCCCTGCGGCGAGACCAAGGATTGAGGTGAAGGATGAAGGGGGGCAAGGACAGGACGAGGAAGAAAGGTTCTTCGGTTCTTAAAGACAGAGAATTTTGGTTTGATGAAGAAGCAGCGGACAAAGCCTGCGAGTTTTTTGAAAAATATCTCAGACACATCAAAGGAGAGTGGGCGGGTCAACCGTTTAAGCTCGAAGAATGGCAAAAAGGAAAAGTCATTAGGCCACTATTTGGCTGGAAAAGAGAGGACGGGCTGAGACGGTACCGAACTGCTTATATTGAGATACCAAGAAAAGCAGGTAAATCAACTCTCTCGGCTGGGATAGCTCTTTTATTGCTTTTTGCAGATGGCGAAGCAGGGGCAGAAATTTACTCGGCGGCAGCAGACAGAGACCAGGCGCGAATCGTGTTTGGTGCTGCGCAAGAGATGGTTTCTCATTCACCCGCTCTCAGGAAACGTAGCCAACGATATAAAAACTCAATTGTTGTACCAAGCACAGCCTCAACATACAGAGTTTTGAGCGCGGATGTACACACAAAGCACGGATTAAATGCGCACGGTGTAATTTTTGACGAATTGCACGTGCAGCCAGATAGAGAACTCTGGGATGTTCTAACCACGTCAACAGGCGCAAGGAGGCAGCCTCTAGTTGTCGCAATTACAACGGCAGGGCATGACAGGCATTCAATCTGCTACGAGCTGCACGCCTATTCGAAGAGATTACTTGAAGGGGTTTTAGTCGACGATACTTTTTTGCCTGTAATTTTCTCGGCAGACCCTGAAGATGATTTCAAACTAGAAAGCACTTGGAAGAAAGCGCATCCAGGTTATGGGGTCACGATTAAAAAAGATTATTTTGAGGCGGAGGCTAAGAAGGCAGCGGAAATGCCTCGGTATGAAAATACTTTTAAACGGCTTTTGCTCAATGTTTGGACCGAGCAGGCAACACGCTGGTTGCAAATGGACTCTTGGGATAAGTGTGCCGGCAATGTGGTCGAGTCAGAACTGGAAGGGAAAGAATGCTGGGGAGGTCTCGACTTATCGTCAACGACTGACTTAACTGCTCTAAATCTAGTTTTTCCGATAGATGATAAGCTAAAGGCTCTCTGGTGGTTCTTTATGCCCGAAGAAAATGTGAAAAGAGCGTCTCAGCGGGACCATGTCCCTTACGACCAGTGGATAAGAGACGGGCATATAATTGCGACTCCTGGAAATGTGACAGATTACGATTTTATCCGGGTCAAGCTTAATCGGCTTGCTGAGATTTACAATATTAAAGAGGTTGCTTTTGACCGATGGAACGCAATTCAATTGACCGTTCAACTTGTCGGAGACGGGATAAAAACTGTTCCGTTCGGTCAAGGATTCGGCTCAATGTCCTCACCATCTAAAGAATTAGAAAAGTACGTAACCGGCCAAACCCTCGAGCACGGAGCAAACCCCGTTGCAAGGTGGATGGCGTCCAACGTATCGATAAAACAAGATGCTGCTGGCAACATCAAGCCCGAAAAAGACAAATCGACGGGTCGAATTGACGGAATAGTTGCTCTGATTATGTCAATAGGAGCAATGAACCTTGCTCCAGCGGACCCCGGTTTTGTCTACAACACAAGAGGGGTTTTCGTAGGATAATCACTTCTTTAAACTTGCCATAGGGATTTTATCTAATTGAAGGGCGGCGGATGTGGGACTCTTAGGAAGGGTTAAGACCTTTTTTCGTTCAGAAAACCCGGTTGCTTTACCAGATCACACTAATGATTTCTGGTACACACTCATTAACGGGCTGCAAAAAGTTGGTAATCAGACAGTAAACGCAGATTCAGTGCAGCGCATCGCGGCAGTTTATGCTTGTCAGACCGCTATTTGTGAAAGTGTGGCCATGCTTCCGGCAATTGTGTTCTCGGAGGAAGACGAAAGAGTAAAAAAGAAGCTCAAAGACCATCCTCTTTTCCCACTTTTGCGAGATGCTCCTAATAAAATGATGGACTCTTTTGAATTTTTTGAGTCTTTGCAGCAAAGCTTACTCGACGACGGAAACGCATATACGCACATCTTGCGCACAAAATCTGGCAAAATAATCGAGCTTACTCCACTTCCTTGGGAAAAAGTAGAGGTAAAGGTTGGGCTAAATAATCGGCTTGCATACGAGTATCAAGACCCTACTGGGCAAACTCGGCAGTATACAGACCGAGAAATCTTTCATTTAAAATATAAAACAAAAGACGGCTTGAAAGGTCGCTCTCCTGTGCGAGTAGTCGGAGACACGTTTGCGTTTGCGCAGTCTTTACAGCAGCACGGGAATCAATTGTTTGATGCTGGCGCATTTATGTCGGGTTTTATTACGGCTCCGTTCCCGTTTAAAGATGACGAAGCACGTAAAAACTTCATGAGCTCTTTTAAAAAATACATGGGCGCTAAAAATGCGGGCGGTTTTGCACTTTTAGAGCAAGGGACTGATTACAAACCGTTTTCAATGAACAATACCGATGCGCAGTTTATCGAGTCCAGACAATTCTCGGTTTTAGACATTGCACGAATCTATCGAGTGCCTCCAGTGATGATTCAAGTCACTGAATCGGGCATGAGCTATGCAAGTATTGAGCAACTAGCGATTATATGGGTGCAAAATACGATTCAGCCTTGGGTCACACGCTACGAGCGAGCTATAAAGAGGCAATTACTCGATGGAGACCCAAGTTTATATGTTCGTTTCAACGTCTCGGCTCTTATCCGGGGCGATTTGAAGAGCAGGACTGAAAGTTTAGTGCAGCAATTGCAGTATGGGCTCAAAACAATCAACGAAGCACGAAGCTTGCTCGATGAAAACGCAATCGACGATCCGAAGGGAGATGAGGTTTTTGTTTCTCACAATCTCATTCCGATTTCTAAGGCTGGAGAGCAACAACAGCCTGCTCAAAACCCTGAACCAGCTCCAGAAAAGCCCAAAAAAGAGCAAAAATCGGCCAAAAATGAGGCTTTTAAACCGCTTTTTAAGGACATTTTAAGCCGTTTTGCAAGGCGAGAACAGAAAGCAATTGACGCTGCAAGGGCAAAACCTGGGTTCGATAAGTGGTGTTTGAGCTTCTTTGAGGAGCACAAAAGAGCTCTAAAAGCGGCAATTGAGCCTGCTTTTTTGGCTTTGGATGGTGAAAATTCAGAAAGAGCGGAGCAGTTTTGCTTCGATTACTGCGCAGAAAGAACAGATGCCGTGCTGCTGAAAGATGGAATCTCAGCAGAGGAGCTTGTTGACTTGTGGGTTGAGGAAATTTTGGAAGGAGGGTGTGATGCCAGTTGAGAGATTAAGATGCAATGTGCCGAATTTCCGGGTCGAGAGGAAGGAAGACGGAAACGGGCTTTCAAATATTAGCGGTTATGCTGCGGTGTTCGATGAAATCACTGACCTGGGATACTTCAGAGAGTCGATCGCTCCTGGCGCGTTTAAAAAATCATTAGAGGACAAAGACGATGTGAGGGCGCTCTTTAACCACGACCCTAACCTGGTTCTAGGTCGCTCAACTTCAGGGACTCTCGAACTAAAAGAGGATGAGCATGGCCTTTGGTGCAGGATTATGCCTCCCGATACCGCTCTAGGGCGTGATTTAGTGGCTTTAATCGAGCGCGGGGACATCTCTCAAATGTCATTTGGGTTCTATATTGAGGCTGAGGAAGCAATCAGAGAGGAAGGGGAGAAAACTCATTTTGTAATCAAACGGGCAAAGCTGTTTGATGTATCTCCTGTAACTTTTCCTGCGTACCCACAAACCGAGATTGATGTTGAGCGTTCTTTGAGGTCGCGGCTTGAGAAGCTACAAAACTTTGAACGCAACGGCAATGCGGAGCGGGAAAAACGATTGAGAGAGCTGCACTTGCTTAAAAACGGATTGCGGTGAGGTCACAAGTAAATAAAACTTTGATTGTAAAAGAGCCAACGCTCTTGACTTAACTAGTCGCGGCGAATCCAACGATTTCGACCGGGCTGATTTGTGTGGATGTGGTGTTGAGGGGAAGAAAATGGGTAAGCTAGAAAAATTAAGAGCAGCGCTCTCTGATGCGCTCTCAAAAATGGAAGCTCTGGACGGGTTAACTGTCAATGAAAAGGGCGAAGTAAGAAGTTTTAGCGAAGATGAATCTAAGCAATATGATGCTTTAAAGTCTCAAGTATCTGAGATCCGAAGCGCTATTGCTCGAGAAGAAGAGCTTGAAGCTAACAGAGAAGAGCTTAGAAAGCTTAATGCTTTGGCTGGAGAAACTCCAAAAATTCAAGTTATTCGCAACGAAAGACACAACGAGCAAGGCGAATATCGCGGCTTTGGTGAGTTCAACAAAGGCGGATTTGGCGATTTCTTGCAAGCAGTTCAGCGTTCTTCCTCTCCGAGCGCGAGAGAAGACAAGAGACTTGCTGAGCTTCGAGCAGCTCTAGGCGCAAACGAGCAAGTTGGTACTGAAGGTGGTTTTTTAGTTCAGACAGACCATGCGGAGATGCTGTTTGATACCGCGAAGGACGCTGGAAAACTAGCTTCTAGATGCACAACTGTTCCGATGAAGTCGAACACAACCACAATCAACATGCTTGATGAAACAAGTCTTGCAGTTGGTTCTCAGTTCGGTGGTGTACGAGCTTACTGGAGGCAGGAAGCGGGTTCGGTTACTGCAACAAAGCCAAAATTCAGACGCACAAACGTATCTCTGGAAGTTCTAGAAGCGGTTTTTTATGCGACTGATGAGCAATTAGAAGATGCAGGGCAACTTGAAGCGTTTGCTTCTAAGGCGTTTGCAACTTCTATGGCGTGGCAGCTTGACGATGCAATCCTAAATGGCAATGGAGCAGGGAAGCCTCTCGGGGTTTTAAACTCTCCTTGCACTATTATAATTGCAAAAGAAGGCAGCCAAGCAGCGGATACTGTAAACTTTCAGAACATCAACAAGATGTATGATCGCTTACTTGTTGGCTCTGAAGACAAGGCAACTTGGTATGTTCATGCAAACGTAAGATCGCAACTGCGAAACGCTGTATTCACTCCAGGCAGCTTAACCGATTTTGCTGTTTACTTGCCTTCAGGCGGTATCAGCGGAAAGCCATATGACACAATCTTTGGGTTAGGTGTTGAGCCTTTACAGCAATGTAAGGCGCTTGGCGACTTGGGCGACATCGTACTAGGAGATTTCTCTCAGTATGTATTGTTCCGAAAAGGCGGAATCAAGGCAGCGCAATCAATGCACGTGGCGTTTTTAACAAGCGAAATGTGCTTCAAGTGGTCATTGCGTGCAAACGGAATGCCTCTGCTCAACTCTCCTATCACCGATGCAAATGGGTCGACAACTCGATCTCCTTTCATCGTGCTAGCAGAAAGAGCCTAATTGATTGACCTCCGCTCGAGAGGGCGGAGGGTTTAACTCGGAGAAAAAGAAATGAATAGTTTACTAAGTGAAAGATTAAAAATCGTTAAGGGCTTGGACCCTGTAGCAGACGCATTTGCAAGCACAATAACCTCGGATGTAGTGAGTCTGGCTCTTTATGATCGGGTTTGTTTTGTGGTGCATAAGGGAGTCGGAGCAGTTGGAACAAGCACATTTACAGTGCAGGCATCCGCTGCAAATGACGGCAACTCTCCAACAGCAATACCGTTTAAATACCGACGTGTTGCCTCTGGCGATACGGCTGGAGACGTTGTGCAAGCAACTGCGGCAGGGTTTACTAGCGCAGCTCAAAGCTCTGAGCTCTATTTGATCGAGGTGTCTGCTGCTGACTGTCCAGATGGCAAGCCTTGGGTACACCTAAAGGGTGTCGAGGTTGCTGATGGTGCTGTTGTCGGATCTATCTTGGCAATCTTGGGAGACCCTCGATACCAAGGCGCAACTTTACCAACTGCAATCGCTTAATGGTTGACCTATGGCAGATGTGAGAATTGCTTTTATAAAACGTCACGAGCTTTCAAACGGTGATGTGTATTCTCCAGGGCAAGTAATTGTTGCCAATGAGGGACTCGCGGATCGGTTTGTTGGTAAGGGTGTCGCTGTATACTATTCCGATTTTACCTCGGCTTTAATCGAGCAAGAAGCGGAAGCAGTAGCAGACGAAGAAAAGCCAAAGGGCAAAAAAGCAAAGGGCGAATAGTGGACGCGGCAACGGTAATACTGTTGCACGAGTGGGAGCGTGCCGGCGAGAGTTTCTCTCCTGGCACGGTCCTCACTCTTTCAATTGTTGAGGCTGCAAACTTGGTCTCTGGTGGTGTTGCTGAATATGAGGCGGAGCGAGAAAGCAGAGTTTTAGCAGCTCCCCAAGTCGCAGCAATCAGCTATAAACCTAAACAAGTTGCTAGGTATAGGGGTTAATTATGCCCGTTTTTGTGAGTGTTGAGCCTGTTTCAGAGCCTCTTGACTTGGCTACTGTAAAAAGTCACTTGCGTATAATTGGCAATGATGACGATGCTTATATCAGAGACCTTGTTTATACAGCTCGGCAGTCAATCGAGAAGCTCACTCAGCGCTCTCTAGTCACTCGCACTCTTAAATTTGTCGCGGACTGCTTTCCTATCGGCAGGGTAATCGACTTACCACATGGGCCGATTCAATCTGTTAGCTCAGTCACTTATAAAGACAGTGCCGGGGCAACTCAAACACTCAGCTCCTCTCTTTACGTTGTGGATGCAGTCTCAAATCCGGGGCGAGTAATCCTCAAAAATGGTTATTCCTGGCCTACAACTTGGCAAGACGGGAACGCTTTAGAAGTTACCTATATTGCAGGGTTCGGAAATCTTCCGGGGAATATCCCGGCAGATTTAAAGCAAGCAATGCTGCTTTTGATTGGTCATTGGTACGAGAACAGAGAGGATGTGTTTGTTGGGTCAATGGAGGCTCGACAACTTCCAAAGGCGGTTGACTATTTAGCAATGCCCTATCGCATCTGGACTTAAGTATGTACAGCGGGAAACTCGATCGCAAAATCAGAATCGAGCGAGACGAAGGCGCAACTCAGGATTCTCTAGGCGCTCAAGTTGAAAGCTGGGATAAACTTCGAGACTGCTGGGCGAACGTTGTGCCTGTAAATGGTGCGGAGGTTTTTCGAAGCGGGAAGGACACAGCCTCACAAGCAGCAAGATTCTTTGTCCGCTATTTTTCTGGGCTCTCTGAAAAAGATAGGATTAGTTTTGAGGGTAAGACTTGGGATATTATCTATTTTAGAGAGGTCGGACGACGTGAGGGTTGGGAGATAGTTGCTCAGGTGCATAAATGAGCAAGAACGCGGCAACAGTTACGGGATTGAACGAGATTATTCAAAAGCTCAATCAATTACCGGACAGAATAAAGAACAAGTTGCAGCGCGGTGGCATGAAAGCAGCAATCGAGCCCGTAAAAGCGGAAGTTTTAAGACGGGTGCCTGAACTGGATGGAGGCTTAAGAGCCTCGATAGAGGATAGGGTTGTGCGCAGAAAATGGGGATATGCTGCGCAAGTTAGAGCGCGGGCTCCTCATGCTCACTTGATGGAATATGGTTGGTGGTGGACAACACACGCGGGAAGGCGAGTTAAGAGAGTCGGCCCTTATCCTCAAGGAGGATTTTTAAGACCAGCGCTTTACGGTAATGCGGATAAAGTGCGGCAAGCTTTTAAAGATACACTTGAGCAGGCTATTAAGGAGCTTGCTGAGAAGGGCGGGAAGTGATTGAGGCGGCAATAAAAGGGTTACTCACTGGAGATGCTACAGTTTCAGGACTTGTAAGCTCTAGAGTTTATCCGATTGCATTACCGCAGGAAGCAACACTTCCGGCAATAAGTTATTCAAGAGTGTCGATGTTCGGAAAGGACATTACTCACTCAGGGACTAACCAGGCTGCAAAAACAGTTTTGCAGATAAGCTGTTGGGCAAGAAGTGCGCTAGCAGCAAAGAACTTAGCAAATGCAGTTAAAGCTGTTTTGCATGGGTACTCGGGTGCTACAGGCGGAGAAACTATTTTTTATTCGCAGGTGGTGAATGAGGTTGACTTATTCGATCCCGAAGTAGGTATTTTTCAAATTCCTGTGGATGTAATGGTACATCACAGGGATTTGTAAGTTGTGGATGTGGATGAAGATGGGAGGAAGAGAAAATGCCTTATACTATAACCGCAGCGCACGGGATTGAGATTCAGCTTTCAAACGGCGCTTCGACACCGGTGTTTACTGAGATTCAAGGGGTTCACAATGGTCCACAAGGACCGGGTTTTGAGCCTCAAACAATCACAGCAAGACATCACGGGTCAACCGACGAATATAACAAAGTCACAATTGTTAAAAAGACACCTGTAACTTTTGATATATTCTATGATCCAGCGGACACTCAGCACGCGGCTCTAATTACTGCGGCAAAAGATAAAACCAGAAAAGATTTTAAAATGGTTCTACCTGATGCGGGGAATGAGACTTATGCTTTCGGTTCGTATGTTTCAGCTTCCCTAAAGGGTGAAGTTGAAGGGTTCTTGATTTACTCAATCACTCTGAACATTGATGGCGCTGTTACAATAACTCCATAATCCTAGGATAGGGAATAAGGTGCAAGGATGGACAACTTAGAGAAACTAGAACCGGGCGAGAGTGTAACTATAGGCGGGCGAGAGCTTATCCTTAGATACACTATGCGCTCGGTTGCTCAATATAAGAGATTAACCGGCAAAAACTTGTTAGGCGGGCAGATGGACCCTACTGATGCGGAGCAAATTATTGCTCTCGTTTGGTGCGGGCTGTTAGATGCACAGCAAGAATTCGACGGTTCGATTGAGAAAGACGGAACTCCAAGCCCGAATGTTGCAAAGCATCTTCTCTGGATCGAAAAATCCATGAAGCTTGGTGATGTTGGACCGCTATCTGAAGCTATAAAAAGAGCGTTTGAGCAAGCTTCACCAGCGCAGAAAGAGGGCGCGGAAAAAAACGACTAGAGACCGACCCAGCGCGGGAAGAGTGGGATTGGTTAACAATCTACTCCAATGCGCGGATAGAGCTCGGTCTCTCTAGTGCTGAGTTTTGGCGGTCTACTCCAGCGCAGCTTTTTGCATTGTGGGACGCAAAAAACATGCAGCTCAAGCGCGAAGATTATCGGGTTGGGGTTCTGACAGTTGTAATGCGGCAACTTGTGGGCGACAAGAACGCGGATGTTTACGACTATTTTCCGCAGCACAAAGAGCGCGGGAGAAATGGTAAGACTCCGACGGCGGCAGAGGTGAGGGCGAGGATGAGAGCTTACGCGGCTCAGGTTGGTGATAAATGAGCGATACCAGGATTGGCGCGATAAGCGTAGATGTAAACCTAGTCCTTGCGAACTTAGAGAAAGGTTTAAAGCAAGCAGCTTCAAGTCTGAAAGGTGCTGAAAAGTTCTTCAAAGATGCAGGCACAAACCTTTCAACTGCGCTCACAGCTCCGCTTGCTGGTATTGGCGGCTTTGCTATCAAAGCGGCTATTGACTACGATAAAGCCTTTGCGACAATCCGACGAAAGACTGGCGAGACCGGTGCACAACTAGACTCTCTCAAAAAAAGCTTTTCAAATCTATTTGCTGGCGGAGACGATAGCGCTCAAGAGGTCGCGGCTGCTCTTACCAAGGTCCGAATCGCAACGGGCGAGAGCGGAGAGGGCTTGGAGAGTCTTGCAGGCACAATTCTGGACCTTGCAGATGTTACAGAAGAGGACTTCAATAGCGTTTTAGACTCCTCGACTGGTCTCCTTAAGAGCTGGAAAATTGCCAACGATGACGCGGCAGGGTCTCTTGATTTTGTTTTCAAAGTTACTCAGAGATATGGAATCGGACTCTCTGAACTCAATGGGCAATTAACTTCTCTCGGACCATCTTTAAGAGCTCTTGGTTTCTCATTCGAGGAATCAGCAGTACTACTCGGCGAGTTTTCAAAGCAAGGTCTTAACTCTGAAAGAGTAATCGCAGGCTTTCAGAAAGTCATTCCAAAGCTTATCGAAGCAAATATACCTCTAAAACAAGGCTTTGAGGCTATCACTGCTCAAATCGGGCAGATGGGCGGGGACACTCAGAAGGCAGAGGCTATTCTAAATTCCTTCGGGAAGAAAAGCATTCCTGAACTCACTCAGGCTTTAAACATTTCTCAAGGCGCTATAAAAGGCGCGGTTGATGAAATCAGCAAAGCTCCTGAATCAATTTCTAAAGCGGCAAAAGAATCGGAGACATTCGGGCAGAAACTAGCTACGGCGGGGAATGCTTTGACCGCGGCTCTCGAACCTATCGGCTCAATCCTGCTCGATAAAGTAGCAACTGCCTTCGAAGCTGTAAGACCTAAACTAGGTGAGTTTGCAGACCTGCTCCGAACAATGAACCCGGACACTTTGCAAACTGCGGTAAATATCGGCCTATTTGCTGCGGCTCTTGGTCCTCTCTCTCTTGCAATAAGTTTTGTTGCAAAGACGATGAAAGAGCTTGTGCTAACTATGCGCACGGTTGCCATTAGCCCTTTAGTTCTTGGGATTGCGGGGATTACAGTGGTTCTTGTCGCATCTGGCATAGCTTGGGTTGTCTGGGGCAATCAAATCAGAGAAGTGCTCTCCAGGGTTTCGGGCTATGTCGATGCCTTTATTAAAAAGTTTACAGTAGAGTTCCCTAGAATTGCTGAAGTAGCAAGGCGGGTTGCTGAAGGTGTGACAACTGCATTCGGCGCAATCGTGCGGACTCTCAAAATTCCATTTGATGGGTTTCCATCTATTTTTAAAAGCGCAGACTCTCAACAAGGGAGTCAACAGCTGGGGGCTATTTCCAATCTGGTTGATGGCGCAAAAAGTAAGTTTGAGGAGTTAAAAAACACTCTCTGGACAGGATTACAAGCAGCCTCAACTGCTTTCGGATTAAGTCTTAAAGGGGTTGGAACAGACACGAAAGCAGCAGGGGACCAGGCGGCTCTCACGGCTAACCAACTTAAGGGGCTAAATAACATTCTTGCGGGAAAGGATGACTCAGTAAAAAAGAAGGCAGACGAAGCTGCGGAGGCTGTAAAGTCTCTTACTGAGCAGCTCAATCAGTTAAACGCACAATCAGAGGCGGACTCCCTACGGGACCAGCTAAGAGGAGCTCTAGACGCGGGGCAGTTTGACCTTGCAAGAAGTTTTGTCCCTGAACTTCAACGAGCTATTGCCAATGCAACATTGGTTGGAATGCAGGAGTCTATTGATAAAGGTGGAGCAAAAGCAAAAGCACTTGCTGAAACCATTGCAAACACTGAAGGGCAAAACGCTGTTGCTGGCATCACAGAAAACATCAACAAAGAGCAAGCTGAGGCATTAAAGAAAGCTCATATTGATGCGGTGCGAGCTTGGCGGGAGGCGTTTGCTGCGGGTTTAAAATCAACTGCTTTCGACCTAAAAGATATCATGGAGGATGTCGCGGTTGGGTTTGGCTCGGAGATGGCGACTGCTCTCGGGCTCTCTCCTGGTGCGAGCGCGTTTAGTTCGGAAGGCAGGCAGCAGGCATTCGGTGACCTTGGGAAACTTGCGGGTGAAGGGTTGGCGCAGTTTTTTGGAGGAGAGCAAGCAAATCCAGACTTTATCGGACCTCAACAGCCTTCGGGTCTTTCGGCGATTGCAGGGCAAAAGACCGTGGATGCTCTCTCTGGGGTAGTGGCTCAATTACCTGGAGTTATATCACAATTTACGCAAGCAGCTAAACAAGGCTCAGACGCTAGGGCTGCGGTAGAGGCAGGCGCAACTTTAGTTGGCGCAGCGATCGGGGCTTATTGGGGCGCAGGCGGGGCTGCGGTTGGGGCGATAGTTGGGACAGTTGTCGGCAAAGGTATTAATGAAATCTTCTCAGTAGGGGAAAGAAATGCTGAAGCGCAAGCCAGGACAGACCTGACGGGAGCGCTGGAAGAGCTGACAGGCACAATACAATTTTTCAACTCACAAGGTAAACTTGTTAGCACAAACAATATTCTCTCAGGTAACGACACTGTTGACTTTGGCAATCAGGAGCAAGGGTTTGCACAAGGCGCAATAGATGCCTTCGGCAATCGTGCGGTTAATGCATTTGCGGGGGTTGGAAACGCATTCGAGGAAATCCTAGGCATTGCTGAAGATGTCGGAACGCAAACCGGTATCTCTATCCTAACTCAGTTTGAGGGAGACATTGAAGGGCTAAAGGCTTTAGTCGATGTTGCAAAGCTTACCTATGATGATTTTGTAAACGCTCTGGTTGAGGCGGGAAAAAGAGGAGAGGCGTCTTGGTTGGAGATTGTTTCACAGATTCGAGATGGGAACGCGGCTTTTGTGGATGGGCTAGAGGGGACAGGGAAATTTGCTCAAGCTTTCGAGAACCTCTTAAACTCAGCAGGCAAAGGGCAGATATCTTTAAACCAAGTCAAAAACATTGCAATCGAGGCTCAAGAGGCTGGGGTTACGACTCTGGAGGCTCTTGCTCAAAAACTAATTGAGACTGGGCAATTCACACAAACGGAGATAGATGGGCTTTTTGCATCCTTCCAACAAAATGGGATTAAAAACCTTGCTGATATTACTAAGCTCACTGATTTAGGACTTGCAAATATAGTTGCTGGATTAGATGCATTCTTACAAGACAACGGCGGGAAGTGGAGAGCAGCGGCAGAGGATATTCAATCGTATTCAGATAATCTAGATAAGCTCAACGGTAAGAATGTAGACATTACTCTAAACGTAAAAACAAAGTTTGACTCCAACACAGAAGACGCTATTGACCAGGGGATTGTTGATAATAAAGACATTGCTCTAAATACGAGTCAAACAGTTCAACGTAAATTTGCAAGCGGAGCAATCCTGAAAGGACCAACTTTTGTTGCTCCTGGCTCCTTGGCTGGCGAAGCTGGACCTGAAGGCGTGCTTCCTCTCACGAACATCAACGGGAAACTCGGTGTTTACTCCAAGTCAGACGGAAGCTTCGGCGGCATGGTTGTCAATGTCGACGCAAGAGGAGCAGCGCGAGGAGTCGAGCAAGATATTATCATGGCGCTTGAGCACATGGAGCGCAGCATTTTACAGCAAGCAGTCTCAGCGGCAGTTGACGCAGCTCAGCGCGGCTCTGTGGGAGGGTTTTTCTAATGGCTATTAGCTATCCTTTATCAATTCCGACCTCTCCAAAACCAAGTGCAGTTAGATGGTTTGAGGTTAATGTTGTCGGGCAGTCAATAAGCCCTTACACATTGCAGAGGCAAGTATACGAGTGGCCTGGAAGTGCCTGGGGTATTCAAGTGGCTATAGACCCTCTCACTAGAGATGAGGCAGCAAACTGGATTGCATTTCTTTCTGCACTTCGAGGCACAAGAGGAACCTTTTATTTTGGAGATGTGCTGTTTTCCTCTCCTAGAGGCACAGGGTCGGGAACTCCAAAAGTCAATGGGGCAAGTCAGACCGGCTTTAGTCTCGTAACTGATGGATGGGCCAACAATAGCGGAGTCCTAAAAGCAGGGGACATGCTGCAAATAGATAATGCTCTTTATCGCAATCTTACAGATGTGACATCTGACGGAAGCGGAAACGCGACGCTTGACATCTGGCCAAGGCTTAGAGGTCATGCAGACAACTCCAACATTGTAACTTCCAATCCTAAAGGCGTTTTTAGGCTTAACGATAACAACGTGACGACTCAAGACGCGGGGAGAAATCAGGTCTATAATATCTCATTTCAAGCGGCAGAGGCTCTGTGAGAACTCTTACAAGCGAAATGCAGACCGAAATTCAAGCCTCTATTGTTCGGCCTATATATTTGCTTTCTCTTGAGTTCGATAGCGCCACGGTGCGGCTCTGGAACGGAAACGGGGATTTATCTTGGAACACTCAAACTTGGTTAGGTAACGGTTGGTTTAACGGGCTTTCGAGTATTCGGGAGACTGGCGGGGTTGAATCAAACGGGGTTGAGGTAACTCTTAGCGGAGTGCCTGAAACTCTTGTTTCTCTAGTGCTGAACGACGCGCGGCAAAACCTCACAGGGTCTCTATACCTCGGATTTTTAGATGCTTCGGATGACATTATCAATAGTCCTTTTTTGTTGTTCGAGGGCGGTCTTGACGTTCCTAAAATCTCAGACTCTCCAAACGGAACAACTATATCTCTAGTTTACGAGAATCATCTTGTGTTTCTGAAACGAAAGAAGGAGCTCCGATACACTGACGCAATGCAAAAGCAATTGTTCCCAGGGGATAAAGGCTTTGAGTTTGTAACTGCGCTTACAGACTGGTCTGGATTCTGGGGTCGAAAAACAGAGCCTCCGACAAGCGGCAAAAAGTCGAGGAGGAGGTAGCATGAGCGTTCCGGCCACAAGACCGAAAGTCGAAGTAGAAGAGAGTGAGATTCAGAAGTATCTCAAAAAGAAGCGCTTACCTAAAACCGCAGTAAACATTGCAGCAGCTCGGGCAGTGTTACAAAAGCAGAAAGAGGATGAAGCTCTTGCCAAAGGGCGAGACATATCTATTGTGCGCTCCGATGAGCCTAGAAAGATTATTTATGGACGGGCAAGAGTAGGCGGATTAATCTCGTTTGCAGCAATCTCAGACGATAATCAACTATTAAACCTTATAGTCACTTTTGCAGGCTGTGAGGTCGATGAGATAGAATCGATATACCTAGACGACTCTCGTGTTGACTTCCCTGTAGTTCCAGGCTGGTCAAGCGCAATAGTTACTCCTGAAGGCTCGGCAATTTTGACCGGCAATGTATTCCTTGAGAAACTTTATGGCTCTGACTCTCAGACTGCGGCAAGCAATTTAGTTGCTCGGTCTTTAGGCTGGACATCTGACCACAGGCAGCGCGGATGCGCTCATGTGTACATAGGCTTGCAGTGGGATAAAAACCTATTTGCTGATGGACTGCCAACGATAGCGGCTTTGATACGCGGGAAAAAGGTTTACGACCCTCGAACTGACACAACTACTTGGAGCGCTAACGCTGCTCTATGTATTGCCGATTACATGATGAATGCTCGGTACGGGCTCGGCGTGCCTTTAGCCTCATTTGATAATCTATCAGAGGCAGCAAATATCTGTGATGAGCTGGTGGAGACTGGCAGCGGATACGAGACACGATACCAGATAAATGGATACATAGAGGGTGAGCAGGCGCATGAAGAAGTTTTGCGAAATATGGCCGGTGCTATGGGCGGAAATATTACCTACGCACAAGGCAAATGGCGCATCTGGCCAGCAAAGTGGAGAGAGCCTGTTTTAGACTTAGATGAGTCTGATTTAAGAAGTGAAATCAAGATTGAAACAATGGTTTCTAGGCGCTCTCTATTTAATCGAGTCCGGGGAACTTATGTAAACGCTCTTGATAAGTATGAGGTCACTGATTTTCCTCCTGTTGTAAATTCTACCTATTTGACAGAAGACGGGAATGAAGAGCTCTGGGCAGACCTAACTTTGCACTATACAACTTCAGCAGCAGCAGCGCAGCGACTTGCTAAAATTCAATTAGAGGAAGTTAGGCAAGGCATTCAAGTTTCGGCAACTTTTGGCCTCCGGGCTCTAGCTGTGCAAGTCCCTGAAACAGTTACGCTCACTCTGGACCGGTATGGCTGGGATGCGAAACCGTTTAAGGTTACTGACTGCGAGCTGATAGAGACCGACGAGAACGGCGGACCTGTTATTGTTGTCGCTCTTACTCTCAGAGAAACAGCCTCCGGGGTTTATGATTGGAATCTTGGCGAGGAAACAACTGTTGACCTGGCTCCAAATACAAACCTCCCGGACCCTTTCACTGTTACAAAACCAACAGGATTGACACTTGAGAGCGGAACAAACCAGCTTTATCTCAGGTCTGATGGAACCGTCTTTTCTCGGATGAAAGCAAGCTGGACTCCCCTGGTGGATGGATTTGTTTTGTCTGGTGGGCATCTTGAGACGCAATACAAGAAATCAAGCGAGAGCTCTTGGTTGAGCTTAACTAATATTGCTCCTGATTTATCTTATACGTATGTGCTGGATGTTGAGGACTCGGTTGAGTATGATTTTCGAATCAGGGCTGTAAACGCTCTAGGCGTAGCCTCGGACTGGGAGACGGTCCACAATCATCAAGTGGTTGGCAAAACTGCTCCTCCTGAAACTGTAACTCACTTTAATGCTGTGGTTACACAATACGGAATTTCTCTAGGCTGGGCATCGGTTGGAGATATTGACCTTGCCTATTACGAGATAAGAGACGGCGCAAGTTTTGCAGCGGGGTCTGTTGTTTCTCAGATTCGTGCTAATAAGCTTGATTTACCTCTGAGAACCGCAGGCACACATAATTTTCACATCAAGGCTGTTGACACTTCCGGTAATTATTCTGTTAGTGAGGCAAGCTCCAGCGTTATAATCTCAGCTCCGACGGTCGCAGCATTAACCTTCATGATTGAAGGGCCTAACGTTGTTTTGTGCTGGGAGGAGTCTTTAGGCTCTTTTGCTGTAGCTGAATACATAATTAGAAATGGCGAGGACTTTGGAACCTCAACGATGGTTGCTGCAACAAGAGCCACAACTTACACGCAAAAAGTTGCCTGGGGAGGACTCAGGAGGTTTTGGATTACGGCTAAGGATGTTGCTGGCAATGAGGGTGCAGCGTTAAACGTAGATGTCAACATTCTTTCCCCTGACAGAGTTTCCTCTGCAAGCACAGAGGTTATCGATAACTTTGTGCTTTTCCGCTGGGCAGCTCCTCCAAGTGGCACGCTACCAATAGACCATTATGAGATTTACAAGGGAGATACTTTTGACGGCGCGAGTTTAATCGGCAAGACGGATGCAACGTTTAGCTCCTACTTTGAGGTTGTCGCTGGCAATTATACCTATTGGATACTTGCGGTTGACACAGCTGGCAACGTAGGTGCAGAGAGAGCAGTTGCTGCACGGGTCTCGGCTCCTCCTGATTTTGTGCTCAGAGCGAATCATTCTTTTAACTTTGACGAAGCGGAGACGCTCACAAACATTGTGGTTGAGGGCTCGTTTATTCGAGTGCCTGAAGACGGTGGTTTCTTCGACATCTTCCAATGGATGAGAGGAGGGGTGTAACATGACAATGCTGATGCCCGTAAAGGTGGAAACGTTTGAGGACCATTTTACAGATAACTCCTGGGACAGTCCTCAAGAGCAAATAGATGCAGGTTATCCTCTCTTTATCCAGCCAAGTGCTTCAACGGCTCAGTATATTCACACTCACGATCTTGGCGTAGAGCTTACAACTGCTCATTTAATAACGCTCAACTTAGCAAAAACTGATGTTGTCGCAGGCATTACAATTACCCCGACCATCTCTATTTCTGACGACAATTCAACCTGGACTGATTATGCTGGAGTAGATTCGGTCTTTGCGTCAAATTTTAGATACATTAAGATCACACTCAATGCGAGTGGAGGAGGGACAGCTCTCACTAGAGTGAGTGAGGTCCGGGTTGTGGTCTCAATTAAAGAATTGAGAGATGGCGGGACTGGTTACGCAAATTCAAGCGATACTGGCGGCACAACTGTTAATTTTAACAAAACTTTTGTTGATGTTGACGGAATTAATGTGACGGCAGCACACCAGGCAGGAGAGACCAAGGGCATTACAGCGGTCTATAATTTTACCGACTCACCAAACCCCACAAGCTTTACAGTATTGCTGTTCTCAAACAATACCGGGTCCAGGATTAACGGTGATTTTTCCTGGTCGGCAAAGGGATCTTAAATCATGGGCGATTGGAACAAACCAGCTCTCACAGACCAATACGCAGACTTTTTGACGCTGCTAAAAGCTATCATTACCGATGCGGCAACATTATTCTATTCTACTCCTAGCAATCAACCAACTGGCGCAATCCGGTGGAACCGGAGCACAAACCTATTTGAGGAATGGAACGGCTCAAGCTGGGCAGTTAAAACGCTTGCGATTGCGGGCGGTGGGACTGGGGCAACAACAGCAAGCGGAGCACGCTCGGCATTAGGCGCGGCAGCTTCGGGCTCTAACTCGGACATTAGCGCTCTAACAGCAGTCTCAAGCATTGCAAGTGCGGCGGCTCTTACTCTTACGGCAGCGTCTACCAACTTGCTGGACTTGGCGACTGGCGGGACTGTGCGGATATCTTCGGGCGGAACCGGTCGCTGGTTGTTTAACGATTCGGGGCATCAATTACCAAACCACGATAATAGTTATGATTTGGGCTCTGGCTCGGCTCGGCTTAGAAAGATTTTTTCCCTTACCTCACAGGCGGCGTATTTTGTTTGGGTAGGCAATCCGGCGGAATTTTTCCCGGATACTACGGACGGGTCTGATAACAAAACTTTGCAGGTTGGGCATCCGGGGAAAACGCGAGGGGCGTTCATCTTCTTCTCTGGAAATGAAAACGCAGAAACAGGCAAGTGCAAAATCCGCTCCGGCAACGTGGCAGGCGCAACATGCGACATCGGAAGCGGAGGCACAGACGATCTAATATTTTCAACTAACGATGCACCAAAGTGGGGGATTACCTCAGCGGGCAAGCTTTATCCGAACGGAAATAATCTTTACGATATTGGAGACAGCTCAAATAAGGTTAAAGACATTCATCTTGCTGGCGACCTACTGAAAGCAATTTCAACGTGGACTCCTTCCGTCTCGGCTGGCGGAAGTATGACCATCGGAACGGTGACGACCTATCAGGCACTTTACCAGAAACTAGGGGCATGGGTTGAATTCGACCTATCCATTCTTTGCGAACTCACAGGCACGGCATCCGGGAATATCAATATTTCCCTTCCGGTCGCGGGAGTCGCTCACCATGTAAACACATCACTCATCTGCAATATCGACTCTCCAAGCGGGACAGTTGCCAACGGCGGAAGGTGGAGACAAGACGGGTCTAATTTTTATATCTTCAAGCCTGCAAATGCTAACTTTGAGCTTGGCAACACATATATCAACATTCAAGGGAAATATAGATATGTGTAGGCGCTCTATAGTTATCCTGCTTTTGTTGATGATTAGCGCAATCAGCGCGAATGCAGCGGATACACGTTGCGGGGTGGACACTGACTTAAGCGGCACAGTCGACACAATGTGCCCAGAACCCGACAAGGACGGAGACGGATACACTTCCGATGGCTCGCTTGGAAAAGCTGGAACGACGCACAAGGATTGTGACGACAATAATTTTCATATCCACCCTGGAGTGCAGTACAAAGGCAGTTGCTCCAGCGGAAATTATAAAACTTGCAACAACGATGGAACAACTACAAGTTGCTCGGCCTTGAGCGGGCTGACCTGCCACAGCGGCAGCGGCTCAACATATTGGTTTGATGCTGCGGAAACAGATTGTGCAGGGACAGGCGAATACAACGATCCAGAAAATTACTTATGCACAAGCAATACAGGCATGAGCGGATATCATGCTCCGGTCGCTGGGGATTGTTACGTTTTTAAAAGTGGCACTTACACAGGAGCTTGGGGCACGGCTCCAAGCAGAGCACAGATTCTATTTTCGAATAAGGACGGCACATCTTCCAATCCCATTATTCTGCAAGCAGCACCAGGCGCAAAATGGTGGGAAGTGGGAGCGGGCAGCGGCGTGCTGATTGAGGGAAGTGGTAGTTCTAGCTCAGACAATGTATATGTCATGTATTTTCCGGACTCAGAATATATTTACACGTACGGCTTTGAAATTAAAACAGGCTCAGGCGGGTATAACTCAGTCGGGATACACTATGCCAATTCTACCGGCGGGAAAACAAAAGAGAACTACACGCATGATCTATTTGGGGAATGTGGGCTATTGAACTGTGCAGGAATTCTGATTCGAGGGCACTCGGACGATGTCGATGCGATGTATAATTTTACAGACGACATTTATGAAGTCGGGGAACCAGGAAACCAAAACACAGCGGATATAGTGGTGATGGATTGCGACAACTTCAAAATTAATTTTAACGTGCTCAAATCTACAGACGGGAACGGTTACGGCGTGAAAATAAAGCACGGCACGCGAGACGGAACAGCAGGGCAGATACTCCACAACATCGTGGAGAATAGAGATGATTGGCCTGCTATTTCTTGCGGAGGGTCGCCTAATACTCTCATAAAATACAACTATGTAAACGATGTTGAAAGGGGGTGTTTCGAGGTTAAAGATTTAGGGTCCACGGACGATTTCTTCTCTGGAATAGAAATTAAGTTTAACACGTGCGTCAATACCAATTCATTCTGCTTTGGGTTTAACCCTGACAATCTAGATGTAACCTCTGGCACTCCTGCTGTTACGGCTCAAGACAATGTGTGTATTTCCGATCACTCTGGTACTTGGGCATCCAGCGGAGATGCGGATTCGGAGGTGAGAGTCCAGCACTATGGGCTAAACTTTCTTTATACCGATCTGATAACCGGGAATAAAATAGTAATTGAGAACAACTGTATTTACAAAACCACAGGCGACGCATTTCAAGGGACCATTTTCGGAAACAATACAAACGGTGTTGGGTGCGTAACGACTCCGATCAATAACTGTGCGGACTTTGGGACTGTGTATAATTCCTGGTCAGCATGGCAGACAGCAGGCTGGGACACTGGCGGAGCAAATGAGAATCCGACTTTAGACAGCTACGGAAGAGCAACGAGCACAAATTGCGATGATAAGGGCTGGCTATTGACTAGCGAAGAGGGCGGCGGTGGAGGTGGAGCCTCTCCAGAATTTTCAGGTCGCTCGGTTCGACGAACAAATAGAGGGAGAAGATGAAACGCTTAATATTTCTTTTAAGTGCATTGCTTATAACGGCAAGGGCACACGCGGCAAACGTCGGAGAGCTTATTATTCCGGCAGCTCCGACACATGTGATTTCTGCAAGTTGGAGTAATTTTACTCTAGATGGTGCGACCGATCAAATCGAATTTATGTTTCAATGCGAGGAGGCTTGTGCAATTGACGGGCTTTGTGTCCGGCAGGGAACGACTGGCGGGACGCCTCCGCAGTACGGGATAAGCTTACAAGGAGTTAATACTTCTGGTCGGGCTGATGGCACAATCAAGTCTAGTAGTAACGCCGTTGGAAACTTAACTTTGCCCGGTGTGAACGCAGTCGCGTGTAATACTCTTACCAGCTCCTATACCTGCACGAAGGGAGAGCATCTTGCAGCGGTGCTTTATCCTGTTGGGACTCCCAATGGGACGGATAACGCGGGGTTTAGTTATCAAAACGGTAATGCTCTAGGATATAGATATCCGATGAGCTGGACCGTAGACGCGGGCTCGGCAACTTATCGCAGCGGACTACCTCCATTCGGGTACAAATGCGGGTCCACATACTACGGGTTTTTACCTGAGACGTCTGGGCAACACGACTTCGGAGCAAACTCAGACCCAGACGAGAGAGGGAACCGGTTCAAAGTTCCAGCGGGCTCTTGCAGCACTTTTAAGCTAGGTCGTGCAAGAGCTCAAGGATACATGACAAGCTCTGCAAACACTCTTACTTTTGTTGTGTACGAAGGGACAACAGTAAGACAGGACGCTGTGATCGATACCGACTATGATACATCCGGGTCTACCGGTTATACGATGGGAATCTTTGACGAGAATTACACTTTCTCATGCGGAACTGAATACAGAATAGTTATTAAACCGAGCTCAACAAGTTCGGTTTCGACTGGATTGCAATACCTTGTATTTGATTCGAATGCACATCAAAATAGCCTCCCTCTTGGTATTGAGATGTATTATACCGGGCGGGCTGATGCCGCGGGCAGTTGGACCGATGATACCAGTAAAAGAGCTCTGATTGATTTATTTATTACCGACATTACCGCGGCTGGTGGTGGAAGCAATGGCGGGTCAACTCTTAACCTGGGGCTAAACTAAAATGAAACGATTATTCTTGTTACTTGCAACTCTGTTGATAGCTAAGAGCGCGAGCGCTCAAGTCATTATTACTAAAGACCAAGGCACGGCAAGCAAAAGGCGCGTGCCGATTGTGCTGGTTGATGCGACTGACGGTTACACTCGAGAGACTGCGGTAACGGTGACGGGGACTGAATGTAAAATCTCAAAAAACGGAGGCTCTCAGGCTGACTGTGGACTTGCAGCATGTTCCTCCAATTGCCTTACTCACGTGGGTAATGGCGTGTATTACTATGAGGCAACGGCAGGAGAGGTTGACACTGCGGGTTATATAACTATTGATATTAACGATTCGGCAGCCCGACCTTTCACGGCTCAAGCGAACGTTACTACTTTTGACCTTGGTGCGACTGCTCCAAATGTGAATGTCTCGTCAGTTAGCTCGGCAGCAATTGAGGAGGCGGACTTTGGCAATACGGGAACATTTAACAGCGGTTCAACAACCACAGTCCAATACCTTAATGCGAGCGAGACGAGCAACAATATTGCAGCAAACTCGCAGCAACTATGCGCAACAAGCGGCAGCTGTGCGAAGCTATGCTGTGTAATTACCGCATACAATACATCAAGCAAGGGCGCAACTTGCGCAATGGGGTGCGCTCCGGCAAGCGGAGACGGTTACACAATCGGAGGGGTCGCATCCGGCGGAGCGGTTACGATTGCGAGCGGAGGCATCACGTCGAGTAGTTTTGCCTCGGACGCGATCAATGCGGCAGCAATCGCAGCCAACGCAATCGGGGCAAGCGAGATTGCCGACGGCGCAATTGACGCGGGAGCCATTGCAGCAGATGCGATTACAAGTGCGGGAATTGCGTCATCGGGAGCAAATAAAATTGCTGACCACACGTTGAGGCGGACAAGCGCAAACGTAGAGGCGAGTTCCGACGGGGATGCGGTATCTCGGAAATCTTTATACGGTTCAGTTGCTCAGCAAACGCACAAGACGGAGCGGGCAGGCTCAGACCTAAAGGTCTATAAAGCTGATGGGACAACAGTGCTCTCAACTCGAGCTGTGACGACTCAGAGCGGAGCAAACCCGATTACTGGGATTGCGGATTAAAAAAGGAATTATGCTGAGGTATGGGCCTTGGCATATTTCTTTTTATGGATACAGAGGCAGCAAAACTAAAGATTGTTGAGACTATAACTTTGCACAAGTACGACGGAGAGCCTCCGGCGGAAGGCGAACACAAGGAACCAGTCGAAACAATAACTTTAGTTTATGAAAATGGCGTGCTTCAAAGTAGGGTGGACGAGGTAGAGGGGGATTTAAAAGATGGCATTAACTAATGCGGGTAGAGATTTTTTAGCTCAGGCGGCAGTCAATGACTCCAGTCCTACTTTTTTTACCAATGCTAACGCTCATATTGGTGTCGGAGATAGCAACACTGCATTCAACGCATCACATACAGACCTGCAAGCAGCATCAAACAAGCTGCGGAAGGCAATGGATGCAACCTATCCGCAGCGCTCCGCTAACGTCTTAACTTTTAAATCAACTTTTGGAACTTCCGATGCAAATTTTGCCTGGGAAGAATGGGGCATCTTCAATGCTTCAAGCTCTGGAGTGATGCTTAATCGAAAGGCGGAGAGTCTTGGGACAAAAACAAGCGCACAGACTTGGGCATTTACTTGCACATTAACTGTTACAGCTGCTTAATGAGGAGGGGACATGCTGCATGTTCCTGGTCTCAGCGCGTATAATTTTACCTATGATAACTGGGGCACAAACCCAGCTTCCACGATTGGCACGTCGGTGGTTCCAGGCGCTTCAAATTCTGAAGGCTCTTGGACTCAAATTGCTAGCAGCGCAAATATCGCGCAAGATATTTATTGGTTGTATTTACAGATACACGCAGGCGCAACCTCGGCAGCGGCTAAAAATCAGTTACTTGATATTGGAGTCGATCCAGCGGGTGGCACTAGCTACACAGCTATTATTTCTAATTTACAAGTGGGAGCTTCTCCAGCTTTAACGGTAGCAGGGGCACGTGAGCACATATTCCCATTTTTTATAAAAGCAGGCTCTAGTGTGGCAGTTAGAATCCAGGGGTCGAACGCAACAGCGGGAACGGTGCGAGTCGCTGCAAGATTTTACGGGCACCCTAGCAGGCCGGAAGCGGTTCCAGTCGGGGCGATATCTCAAACTTTTGGCACAATTACGAATAGCAATGGGCAAAGTTTTACTCCAGGCAACGCGGCTGACGGTAGTTGGATAGATTTAGGTGCGACGAGTTATCCCTTGTGGTGGTGGCAAATGGGATATGCAATTGATAACGGAACGATCACGGCAGAATATACTTATATTGAAGTAGCCTTTGGAGACGGATCGAACAAAGTTTCTATGTTTAAAGTTATGCACGGTGGAACAACAGGGGAAACATGCGGGCTAGCGGCGCAAACTCAGATGCTTGCTTGTGCGGCGTTTAACCCAGTCCCAGCAGGCACTAATATCTATTTAAGAGGGAGGTGCAACAACGCTCCAGACACAGGCTACCATGCAACAGTTATAGGAATAGGTGGGTAATGGCAATCACTGAGTTATACAGCGGGACGGAAGCCGTCGGGACAACAGAATGGAGTTGCACAACGGATACAGCGGGGCCTGATGCTGATACTACAGACGGCGTTTTTCAAGTTTTTTTAGACGTATCGGACATGATCGCTGGAGATCAGCTGCAAATCAGAGTTTACGAAAAGGTAAGATCCACGGACACCCAACGCATAGTGTGTGAAGCTATTTTGACGGGTGCTCAATCACAGCCTATTTGGGTCTCTCCTAGCCTAATCTTAATGCACGGCTGGGACGTAACTTTAGACGCGCTAGCAGGCACAATCACAGTTAACTGGAGTATTCGGCAGGTGGCTTAATGAGCTGGTTCTTTCAACCTCTTCTGCCTTCGACTGAACTGCTTGCAGATACTGGCGGGAGCGCGTCGAAATCTGGATCAGACTCTCTAATAACCGGGGTCACTGAATCTCGAACTCTAGACTCTACGCTAACGAGGAGCGATTCTTTAGGCGTATCAATCTCCGACTCCTCTAATGTGCTTGTAGCTCTGGCTGGATCTGATTCTCTTGGTCTCTCTGTTTCTGATTCCGGGTCAATTTCACTTGCGGTTCAGTCCTCCGACTCACTCTCTGTCGCGCTCTCTGATGCCTCAACTAGTTCTCTCTCGACCTCTAAAGCGGATACACTAACGCTCTCACTTGCTGAATCTAAAAGTCTAGGTGTTAGTCTTGGGGCGTCTGATTCTCTCTCTGTGTCTCTATCTGAATCGGCAGCGGTAGCAAATCCAGTTAATGCAACTGACAGCCTCTCAATATCATTTTCTGAGTCAAAAACCCTAGGCTCCAGCATTAGCAGGAGCGAGAGTCTTGCTCTGTCTCTGTCCGAAGGGGCGCAGATTTTAAGCAGCTCAAGCAGGAGCGACTCTCTCAGTCTCTCGATTGCAGACGAGTCATCAAAGTCAGTAGCTATCGACTCAAGCGATTCTCTTGCAGTCTCAATCGGGGATTCTGGCGCTCAATCTATTTCCATTAGCTCAGCAGACACTCTCGGCACGAGCCTGGGAGATGCTGCAAACAGTGCCGGGTCTTTCTCTAGTTCCGATACTCTTGCAGTTTCTTTTGTTGAGGGTCGAACTTTATCCGCAAACTTAACTCGCTCTGACACTTTGAGCGCTGCTCTTGCTGAGTCTAATGGCATCACTGCGGTTGTTAATGTATCGGGTTCAGATTCTCTTTCCATCTCTTGCATCGATGTTGGAATAATTGCCGGCGCTGTAATTTCCGCAGACAGTTTCTCTGTAACTCTCCTTGAGTCCAGCGATTTCGGCAGCAACATTACTGCATCCGACTCCCTAAGCATTGCGCTTACAGGCACAAAAAGAAGATATATCCTTGGAGATGCGGGAGGTGTAACAAGAGTGTTACACATAGACGCGACGATAAAAAAAGGGATAGCTGCGAGACCCGGAAACATTACAATAGATTCTGAGGGCGTGCATCTTGTACAAAACCAAGACCGAACGACCGAAGTTGAGGGGCCTCCAAAGCAGGTTGCTGAGGAGTCTGGATTTGTTGACATTTGGCAATTTATGCGCGGCGGAGTTTAGCACTTGGAACTTTACAGAAAAGCACCAGACGCAAACCTTGATTATCCTCTCGACTGGTCGGAGTGGCTTGGTTCGGATACAATCGCAACAAGCTCATGGAGTGCTGACGACGATTTGACAATAACAGGGGAGAGCAACACAAATACTGTTGCCACTTGCTTTATTGACGGCGGCACTTTGGGCAGAGAGTATATTGTAACCAATCACATCACGACTGCGGGCGATCGTGAGGATGAAAGAAGTTTCCGCTTGCTAATCGAGGCGACATGACAGATGGACACGAGTCTGAAAAATGTCCGACTCTCGATATGGGTATGCAGCTACTCCTTGAAGTTCGGCGCATTGTTACTGACAATGATCGACTTTTAAGAGAGATACTCGGTATGATGCACCAGCAAAGCAAAAACCTGGAACACCTACCAAAGTTAAATGACATTGCTGAGACCTTAGCAGAAATCAAAGATAATTTAATTGAACCGGCTACGGGCAGAAAACAAATCCCCTTAGCTTCTCACCTATTAACCATTGCAATTCTTGGCGCAATTATTCTGCTTGTTGTAATGCGCGATACGAATAAGAGCCTAAACATCGGACCTGCGGGCATATCAATTGGGCAGCAGCAACACAATGAACCTGGGTCAAACAATTAGAGAGAAAGCAGCGCACTACGCTTTAGACCCGCTCCTGATAGCGGCAATAATTCTAGTTGAATCTGAGCAAGATCCTTTTGCTTTTCGCTATGAAAATCAATTCTTTAATACTTATATTAGGGGCAAGAAACGAGAGGATTTAGGCGGAACCTGGCCTTGCTGCGACACGCACAGCCTAGAAGATATGGAAGAGCGCAAACTGAGAGCTTGCTCCTTTGGCTTGATGCAATTGATGGGGCAGGTTGCTAGAGAGCTCGGATTTAAAGGGCTTTACTTGAGAGAGCTCTGGGAGCCTAATATTAATATTGAGTTGGGTTGTAAAAAGCTTGCGCGTGATCTGGTGAGGATCAGGAGTAAAAATCCTGCGGTGGTTGGTGTGGTGCTTACGCGCAAGCTCCTTTTAAAATGGAACGGTGGAGCGGATACAAATTACCCGGACCGGGTTTTTAGAAATATAGACAACGGTCGAGCGGCTCGGGTTCTAGTGTAAGGAGGCAGAATGAAAAAAGAACTTTTAATTCTATGCGTGCTTTGCGCTTGTGGCGGAGGCGGGTCGTCTTCGAACTCAAGCACAACAGTTAATCAGTGCACTTTCGATGTAGAGGAAGGCGAGGTTGCTGAGATAGTTCAAGCAGCTCAGGACTCTGGTGCGGAGGTAGTCGAGAGCTCTGGGATTAGCTCTGAGAGCGCTTCTGAACAAGTAAATAACGATTTACAAAGTGGTGTGATACGAATCAGCGGAACTATAGTTTCAGGCTGCGGCTCTGAGATTAATGCAAATGAGACTGAGAATAATGTGACTCAGGCGCAGCGCTTGAAGAAACTTATATTTGCAGGCGAAGTGCTAAAGCTAGAGGTGAATTAATGGATTGGCTTAAAGAAAAGATATTGGCCTTATTTGCTCCGAAATACATCGGCGCGGTTGTTAGAGGTATATTGCAAATACTAGCGGGGTACTTAATCAAGCTCGGCATTCCCCAAGCTCAGATCGATGCATTGCTTGCAGCATTAGACCCCGTACTAATGGGGGTAGCGACTGCCGTGATTACCATCATCTGGTCCTTAATTCAAAAAAAGAAAAATAGTGATTAGTGACAGTAGCTGAGGAAGAGCGAGAGATAGAACGGGAAAAGCCAGTCGAGGGGATTCCTCTTATTTGGCTTTTTTCTTCCCTGCGGGCTTTGTGGGGATCGATATCTCTGCTTCTTTCACGACGTGGGGCAGAAGATTACCCCAAGATACCAAAGTTCCCACAGCGGTGATTTTCTTCCCTCTCTCCATATCTAGGATGCCCTTGTCTGATTTCGGGTAAATTGCGACATCTGAAACAAAGCTGTCCGGAGAACACTTAAGCAAAACTTGATATGCGCCAAAAATATCCTTTTGCACGTCTACAACTTCTCCAGTCCATGTTACCTGCTTATTCTTAACCAACTCAAACAATGCATCTTTCTGAGCTGTCGTGACTTTATCGCTTCCAAAAATGACCGCGAAGTCCCTACATGAAACCTTGTCATCAAATTTAAATTCTTCGGCAATAGTGGTTAGAGGTAGGCTAAGCAAAAGGACAGAAAAAAATAAGATTGATCTCATAAAAACTCCTTATCTAACATTTCGCCAAACTTAGACCACGATAGCCCGGAAACTTTTCGCAGCTTGCAAAGACTGTCGAGCTTCATTGCAATCCCTTTGGCCTCTAAGTGGTCTATGCTCTGACTCGCAATATTAAGCTCTTTAGCAAGCGCGTATCTAGTCAATCCTAGTTGTTTTCGTATGTGCTTTATAAACTTCATAGCACACACAGCAAGAAACAGTTGATTCTAGATTCTCGATATAGTATACAAGGCATTTGTATATCGGTCAATTTTAAACGCGGTAGTTTATGCGACTTTTTAACTTTGGACGAGCCAAAAACGACACATCTGATTGGATTCAGCATTTCCTTGCGCTTAAATCGGACGGCACACAACGCCAATATCGCACAGTTATTAAAGAATTTGTTGAGCATTGTAAGTCCCGTGGAATAGATTACAAAACTGCTACACATACCGACGCGATGCAATTTGCAACGCTAGCACTAAATAAAAAGGGTGAAAAGCCTAGAGATACTGTAACAGGAGGTTACACGGTTACACGCGCAACGGTATTGCGCAAGGCTATAATTTTAGCCGGGCTTTATAAGCCATTTGTAGAGCCTGCAAAAAATCCGTTTCTTCCAGTGGTCGAGCGATTGAGAGGCGCCAAAGTGGGCGAGAAACGAAGCACACAAGTTTTATCTGCTGAGCAAGTTAAGCGGATGCTTGACGCTCCAAGACCATTCTCAAAGATTGGGATTAGGGACAAAGCTTTTCTAGGGGTGCTGTTTGGCGGAGGGCTGAGAGTCTCAGAAGCAACTCAACTTCGAATCTGTGATGTGCTAGAGGCGGAAGGTATTACTTATCTTAATTTACGCAAAACTAAGGCTCAAGAACGACAAGAGCAAACATTGCCGAATTGGGCCGCAAACCTAGTCGATGCGCTTATTTCACAGCGCAGACAGGAGCAAGCACAGCCAGGAGATTCACTTTTTATCAAATATTCTCCTTTGGGGATACCGAGCACAAAAATTGACTCTCGATATGCGCACAGACATTTTAAACGCTTATGTGTAGATGCTGGCATACCTCCATTAAACTATTCTCCTCATAGCGCACGAGCTACGGCCTGCACTCGATTGCTAGAATCTGGCGCGGACTACAAAGCGGCTAAAGAATATATGCGGCATAGCTCCTTTGAAATGGTCGAAGCTTACGACAAGCGGAGGCTCAAACGCTCGGCCAGTCCTGCCTTAAAATTGAGCTACTAAAAAAAATCATCATACGTGCAAAAAAAAACTTGCACTCGAAAAAAAAATAGACTAGCGTGATTTTGCAGCAGTCGATCCGATAAATCAAAATTATAGACCTTTTTTGCCCGATAAGCTTACTTTCCGGGTGAATTAGTCTAATAATCTTAATTATATACCGATCGGCGACCGATAATAATTGCCGACGCTGCACAAAAAAAAAGAGCCAACAGCGGTAAACTGATTGGCTCTTGGGAGTCGGCATTTAAAAGAGATCAAACATGCCGACTCGAAAACAACTCTACCGGACACAAACCAGGTTAAACAATCCCTTTCCAGGAGTAACGTTAGAAACTTGGAAAAAACCCGGAATGTTTGACACATACCTAGATTTTTTCAGCGCCTTTACAATTATCGGCTCAATCTTCTACTTCGGTGCTCACTTTTTAGTGTGGGTGCTGTCATGACAAAAATTTTGGTTGAAGATGTCGAGGTAAATCACGAGCAATGGCTCAAAGAGAAGTCTGGTGCGAGAGTCGGGAGCAGCGAGATTGCGATTATTGCAGGATTTAGCGGCTATAAAAGCCCGTATAAATTATGGGCGGAGAAAACAGGCAAAGTCGAGCCTGACTTTGTTGATAACGATCATATGCGCTTCGGTCGACACAACGAATCTTATGTTGTGGATTTATTCGAGAGACGCTCTGGCCTACCTACAAAACCACTAAAAAACTTATATCAGGCTGACGGGCATGATTTTGCGATTGCCTCGCCCGATGCGGTTGCAGCAACTCCTGAAGCTGATTTGAGGCTGGTGGAGGTAAAGACCGCGACAAACAACAACGCACACAAATGGGGAGAAAACCAGGCTCCTGAGCTGTATCAGATTCAATTGCAGTGGCAGCTCGGGGTTCTCGGTCTACAAGAGGGTTACATTGCGGGGTTAGTTGGCGGAGATCCTCGGACCTTTTATTACCCTCGATATAAATTCGATTCGGCCATGTTTGAAGGGTTGCTAACTCTTGCAGGTGAGTTTGCCCGATGTGTCGAGAAAGACATTCCTCCCGATCCTGGAGCAGACGACTCAAAACTCATTGAAGAACTGACCAAACGAGTTAAAGGTAAAGTCCGCAAATTCTCAGCTGAACAGTCTGAAGATTTGAATGAGTGCCTTTACTTAATCAAGACCCTCCAGAACACAAAATCTGAATACGAGGCGGAAGCTCGGCGAGTCGGCAACGAGGTCAAAACCCTCCAAAACAGCTTAAAACTCGCTCTCGGTGATGCGAGTGTCGGGCAGTTAGCAGATGGGAGAGAATTCAAAGTCTCTGAAATTATAGTGCCTGCAAGGCAGCAAGACGCTTACCAATATACCAGATTTTACTTACCTAAATAGAGGCAAACAATGGAAAAAGAACTAATAGACTTATCAAAAAAAGATGCTGGGACTCTGGCGGTTGTTACTCGCGAACAGACCGAAATTCAGGCGCGAGTATTTAGCGCGAAGAAGTTTCCGAGAGACGAAGAAAAAGCCTACTCGCGGCTAATGAATAGCATGACTCGGCTGACCATGGCTGAATCCGCAGAATATAGCTTTCCTAGAGGCGGAAAGGCGGTGACTGGTCCGAGTGTCGATTTAGCGAGAGAGGGCGCTAGGTGTTGGGGTAATATTCATTACGGGCTTAGGATTGTCTCCAGCACGGACCAGAAAATACACATTCGAGGTTTTGCGGTTGACCTCGAGACGAACACATATGCGGAAGCGGAGGATGAGTTTAAGCCTTTAATTCAGCGTAAAATTCCAGGAACTAAAGAGACAGAATGGCGGACTCCAGATGAAAGAGATTTGAGAGAATTAATCAATCGGAGAGGAGCGATTTGTGTAAGAAACGCACTCCTTCAAATCCTGCCTCCTGACATCATCGAGGATGCCCGTAAACGCGCCAATGAGACCCTACAACAAGCGGCAGACGGTAGCCTAAGCGCTAATCGAGAAGACACGATTCGGCGCATGGTGCTCAATTTTGACAAGATAGGCGTATCTAAAGAGATGCTTGAAGAGTATCTGACGCATCCTCTTTCTCTGATTACCGGAGAAGAGCTCTCAGAACTCAAAAGAATCTGGAAATCAATCAACGACGGGCAGACAAAGCGCGAAGAGCACTTTGTTTTTCCGATTTCCGAGTCAGAAAAAGTCTCAATAAAAGATCGTGTGGTCGCTAAAGCTGCAACAATCAAAAAAGATGAGCAAGCGGCAGCATGATTCACAATGTTGAGAAAGCCAATTCTTGCGTCAAGCGTGTCAGATTTAACCATGTGGGTTTGAATCAGATGTTTGCTTACTTGAGAGAGCGCGAAGAGATTCTTCGGCGGGAAATCAAGCAGGCAACGGGCGAAGGGCGCAAGGCGGCATCGTTCCAGCGCATGACAGAGATCGAGAATGTCTTGATCTGGATGGTGGTGAATTTGGAAGCTTTCCAGGAGCAAGATTAATGGCTCACGTGAAGGATGTTTATACATTTTTACACGACTGCAATGCGCGGAATGATCCGAAGTTGAAGCAGTTCCGGGTGAAGTACGGCGCGGAAGCGTACGCATTTTACTTCATGGTTTTGGAGATGTGTCGTGAAGAACCGACGTATACGCTCAATGTGCGATACGTGGACGGCTACGCTCACGACCTGAATCTCAGTGTTGAGCGGTTCAATGAGCTGCTCGATGGGGCAGTGTGCATAGGTTTGTTAAGCATCGAAGATGATTGCATCTTTTCACCAGCTTTATTGAAGCGGATGGAGGAATATGATGCAAAAAGAGAGAGATTAAAAGCAAATGCTTTGTCTCGATCGCGGGGTTGCAAAGCAAATGCTGAGCAATTGCAAAGCAGATGCTCAGCATCTGAGTATATAGAGCAAGAGCAAGAGCACAAGCAAGAGCAAGAGATTGATTTTGGGGGAGGTCCAGGAGGGGGGCGCAAACGCAAACCGGCAACGGCGGAAGCTTTCAAACTTCCGGATCGGTCCGGCAACGAGCGCAAACCGCATCCAGACTTTCCGCTGCTCTGGTTTTCCGATGCGGAGCTTGAGCGAATTCAGCGCGAGGCTGCGGAGGTTGGGCTTAGACCTGAGTTTTTGAAATTTGCTTTTGAGGGGGTCGAAGGTTGGTTTTCGGAAGGCGAGGAGGGGCAAAAAGCCTACAGGATTTCAAAAGAGCACTATCGAAGGGTTATCGATTTCGGGCTCACAAAAGCGCTCTCAAAGCAAAAAGATACGCTCTCAGCAGCGATTCTGGAAGCTCGGAGGCCGCAAGAGCAGCAAGAGCTTTTCAAGGCTCCCGATGGCGATGGGAACGCTAGGAAGCCGCACAAACACTACCCGCGGCTTTGGTTCTCAGATGCTGAGCTTGAGAGGTTTTACAAACTCGCAGACTCGCGAGGTCTCAAACGCGACTATCGGAAATATGCATTTGCGAAAGTCGATACTTGGTTCGGCGAAGACCCCAAGGGCAAGCAAGTTTACCGGAGCTCTGAAGAGCACTATCGGAGGCTGGTGGACTGGGGACTTGATGCGGCTTTAGAAAAGCAAAGACTTACTGACTCGACCGCTAAAGCATCGGGGACTAACGTGCAATCGACATACTTGAGGAGCTGAAATGTTGGACCAATACGAAAAGAAAGTGAGAGTCGGAGACAAGGAATTTACAACGACATATCACAGAGCGAACGCAGAAGGGCAAGAGTTCTTTGATAAGTTCAACAAGAAAGCGGGGTTGGAAAAAGTTTATATTGAGCTAGGGAACGGGAAGCGAGGTTTTTCGTGGGTGCGAAAATGAAAACGATCACAACAGAAGAGTATTTGGCAGAGCTCAAAAAAAGACCTACACACAAGCAGCTTATTGCTCGTTATGTGGAAGGGTCAAACATGAAGGTTAATGTGAGTCAAAACTGGGTAAGGGAAAAAGGCGAGCTAGAGCTGATACAGGCTGAGTTGAGAATTGAAATTACTGGAGAAGCAGCAAGAATCCCGGCTCTGAAAAACAGAAAGATTCCTGGTTTGAACTGCCCAAACCCCGACACTCTAGCAAGAATCGCAGCTCTGGACGCTCTCTTTTATAGAGCGGTTACGAACTCAGAAATAAGAACGCTTAATCTTTTCGGTCCGATGAAAGTCTGGGTAGTGCTGATTTGCGGAAACAGAAACAGGCGCTTTGACCCCGATAATTGTTTTAGCACAGTCAAAGACTGGCTCGAGCCTCGCACTAAACTTGTGGGCAAGGGCAGAGCTCGAGGCTGGGGCATCGGAGTAGTTGAAGATGATTCTCAAATCGCAGGGCTTGCAGTTAGAGCTTCTGATGTGGGGCTTGATACGAAAGACACAACGATTGTGATTAAACCATTCACAACTAGAAACCTAAAAACGCTAATAGGGAGTTAATAAAAATGGAATTATTTCTACTAGGATGCATTACAACTTTACTAATGCTTCAAGTCTTGTTGCTCAGCTCTTACATTGGCGAGGGCAGGAGAGCGCAGAATAATTTAAATCAAACTAATGCGGCACTTCTTGAAGTTATGAAAGCTCTCGACGGTCTTTTTACAGAAATTAAAGCTCTCGATGAAAACTTGCAAAAGCGACCGGAAAATTCGTGTTTAAGGATGAATTAAAATGCTCATTCTCTCACGATTCATCAAGTTCAGAGCTCTCGGGAGAAAAGAAGTTGCTCTGGAATGTGATCTTGAGAGCCATATGGGATGTGCTTGCGTTCAAGCAAGACGACTATCGCCACAGAGCTGCAAAAGTTTGGTTTCGGCGGAGAGATAAAGAGGTTTTTTCTTTTGAGTTTTGTTGTGAAAACTTGGGAATACTTAAGCCCGATCGCATTAGATATTTGCTCAAGCATGCGACTGAAAAAGAGCGATTACAGATTTTAAAGACGTTAATTGGAAAAGAACGAGTCGTAAAAAACAGGCAAACAAACGAAGAAAAAGAAAAGGTAAGACATGAGCGACGACTGGAACAATCTAAAAAAACTCGGGGATTTCGTGCACAACAAACGAGTATGTTTGATCGGTGGGGCGGATGGTACGATCAACGGGAGATACATGCATCATGCCGACATAGTCGCAAGAGTAAATCTGCATTACCAGCGACAAGGGGGCAAAACGGATATAATCTTTGCTGGGCCTGGGCTCCTGCCAAGTTGCACAATCAATGCCAAGTTTCTGATTTATCCGGGGAATAACGGCGCGGCTTATGCTTGGCACGACGCTGCAAAAAAGTGCGGAGCGAATGCAATTCGCTATATGCCGATCCAGACTCTCGGCGCTAGTGCATACGGCTGCGATCATGACTGGTTAAATGCTTTCATGAAAGAGTTAGGCTCATTACCACTTACAGGGATTCTTGCAACAAAGCTTCTTTCCATGTTGCCACTAAAAGAGCTTCGAATAACTGGGATGGATTTATATGCCAAGGATGGCGTCTTACCTTACCAGGTCGGTAGTCATAAACTATTTCCACAAGCTGACTGGTTGCGAAGGCAAACGGAGCTCGACGCTAGAATAATTCTCGATGACCGACTAAAAGAAGTTACAGGTTTGAACTTTCCGAGGCAAACAGTAGAGGAGAGAGCCAACTGGTACAATGCTGAGGAGGCTCATGTGTAGTCTTGATAGACAAAGTAGAAAAAATTTTGAAGTGCTTGAGGAAGTAAGAAAAACAAAACGCTGGATAAAGCGAGGACCGCTTGCAAAATCAACAAAGACACTGGCCGGGGAAGAGCTGTTAAAACTTATTAAGTCTCAGTCTTGGTTGTGGAGCTGGAAGCGAATGCCTATTACTAATAAACTTTCGATCCATCCGACCAGCGGTGGCGGATTTTGGTTCGAACCATACGAAGAAGAGGAAGAATGAAAGCAAAAACAAAAACAGTAAACAAAAATGCAAGACCAAAAAGAACTCAGTTAAATATTAAAATTTCTGAGACTCTCAAAGCTACGTTACAAAAGTTTTGCGACAAGAAAAACATTAGCAAAACCGATTTTGTCGAGAGTTTAATCAGTGCAAGTCTAAAAAAGAATTAAGGAGCATGGGCAATTCGCACTCGGGAGGGTTTATATCATGGTTATCGTTTTCGGAGAGGACTCAAATTTTGTGGATGATGAGTGCTATAGGTTGAGGCACTTAACCGAGCCAGTCAAGGGAGTATGCACGATCTACGGGTTACGGACGTTGCTTAAGGAGGTAAGGAACCAACCGCTTTGTATCCGGTTGATTCCCAACGCGCGGGAAGCGAACCAGGACGACATCGTGCTTACTCTACTTGACCCGAAAGCAGTGGATGCTGTCATGGGCTCTTAGAAAGGAGGTGATCTATCTCCCTTAAGCAGCAGCACGGATGCTGCTGCGTCGGGAGGAAGGTTTTAAAAGTGCGGATTGCCCTAACAAAGTGAATGAAGTGTGGAAGATGTGGGGAGGGAAAGTCCAAAGTTATTGATTCTCGACCAAGTGAAAATGGCGCGAGAATAGTAAGACGGAGGCAGTGTTTGAGCTGCGGGAAAAGGTGGAGAACGCAGGAAGCACGGGAGGGAGGGAGAAGGACAATTAACCGCGCTCTGATTCAACTTAGAGAATATGAGCGCTTAATTAACAAGCTGTTTTTAATGAGACAACGAAACAGGAGCAAGAAAAATGAAGGAAATCCCATAACAGGTCA
>WBZM01000639.1_pt1 | contig 45302 bp, 44 predicted proteins | sample 5204271 | NCBI WGS metagenome assembly WBZM01 (sample SAMN12344346, study PRJNA552823) | activated sludge metagenome | biome: Activated sludge suspended growth; feature: Nitrification reactor; material: Wastewater; isolation source: activated sludge from nitrification reactor of wastewater... | reverse complement strand
GGCATCGACATCGAGAAGGAGCGCATCTCCCTCGGCATCAAGCAGATGGAAGGCGACCCCTACACCAACTTCATCGCCACCCACGAGAAGAACAGCATCGTGCGCGGCACCGTCAAGTCGGTCGACTCCCGCGGTGCGGTGCTGACCCTGGATGGCGAGAACGAGGGCTACCTGCGTGCTTCCGAGTTCTCCCGCGACCGTATCGACGACCTGTCGCAACACCTCAAGGTGGGCGACGAAGTCGAAGCTATGATCATCAACGTGGATCGCAAGACCCGCGGCATCAACCTGTCGATCAAGGCCAAGGACAGCGCCGAGCAGCACGAAGCCATGCAGAAGCTGTCTGCCGAGTCTTCCGCCGCCGCTTCCGGTACGACCAACCTGGGTGCCCTGCTCAAGGCCAAGCTCAACCAGCAAGGCTGATAAGGCACAAGCATGACCAAGTCCGAGCTCATCGCCCGGCTGGCGGAGCGTTTTCCCCAGCTGGTGGCGAAGGATGCTGATTTCGCGGTCAAGATGATCCTCGATGCGATGTCCGAAGCGCTCGTGCGCGGCGATCGCATCGAGATCCGCGGTTTCGGCAGCTTTGCGCTCAACTACCGGCCGCCGCGCACCGGCCGCAACCCCAAGTCGGGGGAAAAGGTCAGTGTGCCGTCCAAGTGGGTTCCCCACTTCAAGGCTGGCAAGGAACTGCGCGAACGGGTCGATCAGTCGATCTGAAGTCGGTTCCGGCGCATTGTGGTAGATTCGGGGCAGTGAATTTCACTGCCCCTTTTTCTTCATTGTCATGACCGCATTGACCTGGGCCGTCAGGCTAATCATATTTTCATTCCTGCTGCTGTTTGCCGTGCGCAATTCGCAGCCGACGACGTTGCGCTTCATCCTGGACTACGCCTGGGAGGCGCCGCTGGTCATCGTCCTGCTGGCTTTCTTCACGGCCGGTGCTGTGCTCGGGGTATTGTCGGTGCTCGGCGTCATCTATCGCCAGCGCCGTGAAATCGCGCGCCTCAAGCGCCTGGCCGCGAAACCGCAGTTGCCGCCCGCACCCGAGACGCCGCCGCTGGCATGAACGAGCTTTTCGAATTCTGGCAGCTGCTGCTCATCCCGTTGTTCTTCGGGCTTGGCTGGGCGGCCGCGCGGGTCGACATGCGGCAGGTGGTGCATGAATCGCGCGCCCTGCCGCGTTCCTATTTTCAGGGCCTCAATTTCCTGCTCAACGAGCAGCCGGACAAGGCCATCGATTCCTTCCTGGAGGTCGCAAAGGTCGACTCGCAGACCGTCGAACTCCATTTCGCACTGGGCAATCTCTTCCGCCGCCGCGGCGAGACCGAGCGGGCGATCCGCATGCACCAGAACCTGATCGACCGTCCGGACCTCGACGATGAGGTTCGCCTGCATGCGCTTTCCGAACTGGGACAGGATTTCCTGAAATCCGGCCTGCTCGACCGCGCCGAGGAAATCTTCAACAAGTTGGTCGGCACCGCCTTCGAAGAGGAGGCCAAGCGCAACCTCCTGGAAATCTACCAGGTCGAAAAGGAGTGGCAGAAGGCGATCGAACTGGCGCGCGAACTGCCGGATGTGGCGTCGCAGCAGGAAGTCGCCGAGTTTTACTGCGAGCTGGCGGCGAGCGACATCATGCGCTCGCGGCCCGACAGCGCGCGTGCTCACCTCGAGGCGGCCATGCAGCAGAACCGCAAGTGCGTGCGGGCCAGTCTGCTGCAGGGCGACCTGCTGTTGCAGGAGGGCAATCTGCCGGGCGCCATCGAGGCATGGCAGCGCATCGAGCAGCAGGATCCCGGCTACCTTGCCCTGGTCGCCCAGCGCCTGCTGGAAACCTACCGCAAGATGGACCGTCGCGACGAGGGAATCGCACTGTTGCGCGGCTATCTTGAACGCTACCCCTCGCTCGACCTGCTCGATGTCGTGTATCAGCTGGTCCTCGAGGGCGAGGGTAACGAGGCGGCTTACCGCCTGGTGCGCGATGAACTGCAGCGCAACCCGACGCTGCTCGGGCTGGAGAAGCTGATGAGCGCCCGTCTGCCGCTGGCCGCGCCGGAAATCCGGCCGGACGTGGAACTGGCGAAGACCATCATCCAGGGCTATACCAAGCGCCTGTCGCGTTATCGGTGCGATAATTGCGGTTTCAAGGCGCGCCAGTTCTATTGGCGCTGCCCGGCCTGCGGCGGCTGGGAAACCTATCCGCCGCGGCGCAGCGAAGAATTCGATCAAATCTTGTAGGAAGAACCCATGAAAATCACCGTCGTCGGAACCGGCTATGTCGGTCTGGTCAGTGGCACCTGTCTGGCTGAAGTCGGCAACGATGTCCTTTGCCTGGACGTCGATCCCGAGAAAATTCGCATCCTCGAGGAGGGCGGCATACCCATTTACGAGCCGGGCCTGCAGGAGATGGTCCGCCGCAATGTGGCGGCGGGTCGCCTCAGCTTCACGACCGATATCGAAAAGGCTGTCCAGCACGGCACCATCCAGTTCATCGCCGTCGGCACGCCGCCCGACGAGGACGGGTCGGCCGATCTCCAGTACGTCCTCGGCGCCGCCCGCAACATCGGCCGGCTGATGACCGATTACAAGGTCGTCGTCGACAAGAGCACCGTGCCGGTCGGCACCGGCGCCAAGGTCAAGGCGGCCGTCGCCGAAGAACTCGCGAAGCGTGCGGTCGACATTCCCTACAGCGTCGTTTCCAACCCGGAATTTCTCAAGGAAGGTGCCGCCGTCGAGGATTTCATGCGCCCAGACCGCATCGTCGTCGGTGCCGAGGAGGAGCAGGCCATCCATCTGATGCGCGCCCTCTACGCGCCGTTCCAGCGCAATCACGAACGTCTGATCGTCACCGACGTCAAGAGCGCCGAACTGACCAAATACGCCGCCAACGCCATGCTGGCGACGCGCATCAGCTTCATGAACGAGCTGGCCAACCTGGCCGAAGTACTCGGCGCCGACATCGAGATGGTGCGCCAGGGCATCGGCTCCGATCCGCGCATCGGCTACCACTTCCTCTATCCCGGCTGCGGCTACGGCGGTTCCTGCTTCCCGAAGGACGTCAAGGCCCTGATCGCCACCGCCCAGGATGACGCCGGCATCGCCCTCAAGGTGCTGACCGCCGTCGAGGAGGCGAATGATGCCCAGAAGCACATCCTGACCGGGAAGCTCAAGGCCCGCTTCGGTGACCTCAAGGGCAAGCACTTCGCGCTCTGGGGCCTGTCCTTCAAGCCCAATACCGACGACATGCGCGAAGCGCCGAGCCGTGAACTGATCGCCGACCTCTTTGCCGCCGGCGCCACGGTCACTGCCTACGACCCGGTCGCCATGCACGAAACGCAGCGCATCTTCGGCGACGAGCCGCGTCTGAAATACGCCGAGAACCCGATGGGCGCCCTCGACAACGCTGATGCACTGGTCATCGTGACCGAATGGAAGGAATTCCGCAGTCCCGATTTTGACGAGATCAAGAAAACCCTGAAGAACCCGGTGATCTTCGACGGGCGCAACCTTTACGATCCGAAATTCGTGCGCGGCCTCGGCATCGAATATTTCGCCATCGGACGCTGACGCGCATGCTGGAAAAAATCCGGAACGTTCGTCTGCTAGTCGTCGGCGACGTGATGCTCGATCGCTACTGGTTCGGCGAGGTGAGCCGGATTTCGCCGGAAGCGCCGGTGCCGGTGGTCAAGGTCGAACGCCAGGAGGAGCGCCTCGGCGGCGCCGCCAACGTCGCGCGCAACGCGGCCTCGCTGGGCGCCGTGTCGGCCCTGCTTTCGGTGGTCGGCGACGACGAGGCGGGACGGATGCTCGGCCGCCTGCTCGAGGACGGTCAAATCGATGCCAGCCTGCACGTCGACCGCGACATCGATACCATCGTCAAGCTGCGCGTCATCGGCCGTCAGCAGCAGCTGCTGCGCATCGACTTCGAAACGCCGCCGTCGCACGAGATCCTGCAGGCCAAGCTCGCGGATTTCGAGAGCCGCGTCGCCCAGGCCGATGTCGTCATCCTTTCCGACTACGGCAAGGGCGGGCTGACGCACATCGCCGAAATGATCCGCATCGCCCGCGCCCACGACAAGCCGGTGCTGGTCGACCCCAAGGGCGATGAATGGGGCAAGTATGCCGGGGCGACCGTGATCACGCCGAACCGCTCGGAACTGCGCGAAGTGGTCGGGCGCTGGTCATCCGAGGCGGAACTGGCGGTCAAGGCGCGCAAGCTGCGCGGTGAACTGGGCGTCGAAGCGCTGCTGGTCACGCGCAGCGAGGAGGGCATGACCCTCTTCGCCGATGAGACCTACCATCAGCCGGCACAGGCGCGCGAGGTGTTCGATGTCTCCGGCGCCGGCGACACCGTCATCGCCACGCTGGCCGTCATGCTTGCGGCCGGCGCCGACTGGGCCGAAGCCATCCGCGTCGCCAACCTCGCTGCCGGCATCGTCGTCGGCAAGCTGGGAACCGCCGTCGTTACCCGCGAAGAACTCGCGGCAGCCCTGTAAGGAAAAAGTCATGTACATCGTCGTCACCGGCGCGGCCGGTTTCATCGGTTCCAACATCGTCAAGGCCCTGAACGAACGCGGGGTGAAGAACATCATCGCCGTCGACAATCTGACCAAGGCCGACAAGTTCAGGAACCTGATCGATTGCGACATCGTCGATTACCTCGACAAGCACGATTTCATCGCGCGCATCCAGGCCGGCCATTTCGACGGCGAGGTCGAGGCCATCTTCCATGAGGGCGCCTGCTCCGACACTATGGAAACCGACGGCCACTACATGATGGAGAACAACTACCGCTACTCGATGATCCTGCTCGACTGGTGCCTGGACCAGGACGTGCAGTTCCTCTATGCGTCGAGCGCAGCGACCTACGGTGGCAGCAGCGTGTTCAAGGAAGAGCGCGCGTACGAAGGGCCGCTCAACGTCTACGGCTACTCCAAGTTCCTGTTCGACCAGATCGTGCGCCAGCGTCTGGCGCAGAACCCGTCGTCGCAGGTCGTCGGCTTCCGCTATTTCAACGTCTATGGCCCGCGCGAAACGCACAAGGGGCGCATGGCGTCGGTCGCCTTTCACAACTTCAACCAGTTCCGGGCCGACGGCAAGGTCAAGCTCTTCGAAGGCTCGCACGGCTACGCCGATGGCGGGCAGCAACGCGATTTCGTGTTCGTCGGCGACGTCGCCAAGGTCAATCTGTTCTTCCTCGACCACCCGGAAAAGTCCGGCATCTTCAATCTCGGCTCCGGACGGGCACAGAGTTTCAACGATGTCGCGGTTGCTGCGGTCAACGGCTGCCGCAGGGCAAAAAGCGAAGCGCCGCTGACCCTGGAGGAACTGCGGGCACAGGGCTTGCTCGAATATGTCGCCTTCCCCGAGGCCTTGAAGGGCAAGTACCAGGCATTCACGCAGGGCGATCTGACCCGCCTGCGCGAAGCCGGCTATGATGCACCGATGGCCACGGTCGAGGAGGGCGTCTCCCAATACATCGAGTGGCTCCTGAAAAATGTATAAAACCCTGCAGGATTTTGTCGGAAATACACCGCTGGTGCGCCTGGTGCGCATTCCCGGCACCGACAACGACCAGCGTGGCAACGTCATCCTCGCCAAGCTGGAGGGCAACAATCCGGCAGGTTCCGTCAAGGACCGGCCGGCGCTGTCGATGATCGTCCATGCCGAGGCGCGCGGCGACATCAAGCCGGGCGACACGCTGATCGAGGCGACCTCCGGCAATACCGGCATCGCGCTGGCGATGGCGGCGGCGATGAAGGGCTACCGGATGATCCTGGTCATGCCCGAGAACCAGAGCATCGAGCGCCGGCAGACGATGCGTGCCTTCGGCGCCGAACTGGTACTGACGCCAAAGGACGGCGGCATGGAACTGGCGCGCGACGTCGCCGAAAAAATGCGCGACGAGGGCCAGGGCATCATCCTCGACCAGTTCGCCAACCCGGACAATCCGCTGGCGCATTTCGAGGGCACCGGCCCCGAAATCTGGCGCGACACCGAAGGCAGGATCACCCATTTCGTGTCCAGCATGGGCACCACCGGCACCATCATGGGCACCAGCCGCTTCCTGAAGGAAAAGAACCCGGCGATCCAGATCGTCGGCTGCCAGCCGGAAGAGGGCAGCCAGATTCCCGGTATCCGCAAGTGGCCGGAAGCTTATCTGCCCAGGATTTACGATAAAACCAACGTCGACCGCATCGAATACGTCAGCCAGGCCGACGCCGAGGCCATGACGCGCCGGCTGGCCATGGAGGAAGGCATTTTCGCCGGCATCTCCTCCGGCGGCGGCGTCGCCGTCGCACTCCGGCTCTCGCAGCAACTCGAAAATGCCGTCATCGTCAGCATCATCTGCGACCGCGGCGACCGTTACCTGTCCACGGGCGTCTTTCCGGCATGAAGCCGGTCCTGGTCTTCGATATCGAGACCATTCCGGACATCGCCGGCCTGCGCCGGCTGAACGATTTGCCGGCCGAACTTTCCGACGACGAGGTTGCCGAGCTCGCCTTCCAGCAGCGCCGGGCCAAGACCGGCAGCGATTTCCTGCAGCTTCACCTGCAGCGCGTCGTCACCATTTCCTGCGTGCTGCGCACCAGCGAGGGCCTGAAGGTCTGGTCGCTGGCCGAGCCTGATTTGAACGAAGGCGCGATCATCCAGCGCTTCTTCGACGGCATCGAGAAATTCACGCCGCAGATCGTCTCGTGGAACGGCGGCGGTTTCGACCTGCCGGTGCTGCACTACCGCGGCATGCTGCACGGCGTCGCGGCGCCGCGCTACTGGGACATGGGCGACGGCGACTACGCCGACAGCCGCGATTTCAAGTGGAACAACTACATCAGCCGCTACCACACGCGCCACCTCGACCTGATGGACCTGCTGGCGCTCTACAACGGTCGCGCCAACGCGCCGCTCGACGATCTGGCCAAGCTGTTCGGCTTTCCCGGCAAGCTCGGCATGGATGGGGGCAAGGTCTGGGAAGCCTGGCAGGCCGGCAAGTGCGCCGAAATCCGCGACTACTGCGAAACCGACGTCATCAATACCTACCTGGTCTATAACCGCTTCCGCCGTCTGCGTGGCGAACTGACGGCCGAGGAGGAGGTCGCCGAAGCAGGCTTCGTCAAGGCCCAGCTCGCCAAAATCGGGGCGCCGCACTGGCAAGAGTTTCTCGCCGCCTGGGGCTGACTCCTGGTAGCACGGCGTTATAATCGCAAGTTCTCAAACCACATACTGCAGAGAGACAACGATGGCCCTTAACAACGTTCCTTCCGGCAAGTCCCTTCCCGACGATTTCAACGTCATCATCGAGATTTCCGCGCATTCCGAGCCGGTCAAATACGAAGTTGACAAGGAAAGCGGCGCGATCTTCGTCGATCGCTTCATGTCCACGTCCATGCACTATCCGTGCAACTACGGCTACATCCCGCACACCATCGCTGGCGACGGCGACCCGGTCGACGTGCTTGTCGTCGCGCCGTTCTCCCTGCCGCCGGGCGTCGTCGTCCGCTGCCGCCCGCTCGGCCAGCTGTCGATGACCGACGAAGGTGGCAACGATGCCAAGCTGCTCGCCGTGCCGGTCGACAAGCTGACCCCGCTCTACAAGGACGTCAAGACCTTCGAAGACATGCCGGAACTGCTGCGCAAGCAGATCGCCCACTTCTTCGAGCGCTACAAGGATCTCGAACCGGGCAAATGGGTCAAGGTCAACGGCTGGGAAGACATTGACGCCGCCCGCAAGGAAGTCATGGAAGGCGTCCAGCGCTTCAAAGACGCCAAGGACAAGCCGAACTACTAAGCTGTCATGCTGCGTGTCGCCGTTGCCCAGTTCAACGCCATCGTCGGTGACCTGACGGGCAACGTCGAACGCATCATCCGGTGCGCCGCCGAGGCTAGGGCCCGCGGCGCCCACGTGCTGCTGACGCCGGAACTGGCGTTGTGCGGTTACCCGCCGGAGGACCTGCTGCTGCGCCCGGATTTCTATCGGGCCTGCGCGCGGTCGCTCGACGATCTGGCCGCGCGCGTCGACGGCATCGCCCTCGTCGTCGGTCATCCGGAAGAACATGCGGGCTGCCGCTACAACGCAGCCACGGTCATTGAAGATGGCCGGAAAACGGCGGTCTACCGCAAGATCCGCCTACCCAATTACGAAGTTTTCGACGAGAAGCGCTATTTCGAGGCCGGCACCGAGGCCTGCGTCGTCACGCTGGCCGGCGTGCGCTGCGGCATCAACATCTGCGCCGACATCTGGGAGGCCGGCGCCGCCGAACTGGCGCATGGCGCCGGCGCCGAACTGCTGCTCGTCCTCAATGCTTCGCCCTGCCACCTGGAAAAGCACCAGCAGCGCGCGCAGGTGCTCGGCGAGCGCGTCGCCGCAACCGGCATTCCTGCCATCTACGCCAATCTGGTCGGCGGCCAGGACGAACTGGTTTTCGATGGAGCTTCCTTCGCCCTCGACGCCCAGGGCAACTGCCGCATGCGCCTGCCGCAGTTTGCAGAAGCGCTGGGCATCGTCGATTACGACGCCGGCCGCCTGCGCTCCGACGATCTGGCCCGCGAACTGTCGCTCGAAGCCGAGGCCTACCAGGCGCTGGTCCTCGGCGTGCGCGACTATATCGGCAAGACCGGTTTCAACGGCGCCATCATCGGTCTCTCGGGCGGCATCGATTCGGCGCTGACCCTGTGTGTCGCGGTCGACGCGCTGGGGGCCGCAAAAGTGCGGGCGGTGATGATGCCTTCGCCGTACACGGCGCAAATGAGCCTGGACGATTCCCGCGCCATGATTGAGACGCTTGGCGTTCGCTACGACGAGATTCCCATCGCGCCGGCGATGCACACCTACGCGGCGATGCTCGACCCGCTGTTCGCCGGCCTGCCGGCCGACACCACCGAAGAGAACATCCAGGCACGCATCCGCGGCAACATCCTGATGGCGCTGTCCAACAAGACCGGCGCGCTGGTCCTGACGACCGGCAACAAGTCCGAGATGGCGGTCGGCTACTGCACGCTGTACGGCGACATGGCCGGCGGTTTCGCCGTCATCAAGGATGTCTACAAGACGCTGGTCTATCGCCTGTCGCGCTACCGCAACACGATTTCGCCGGTGATTCCGGAAAACATCATCGTCCGCCCGCCGTCGGCCGAGCTGAAGCCGGACCAGACCGATCAGGATTCGCTGCCGCCCTACGAGATCCTCGACGCCATCGTCCGTGCCTACATGGAAGAGGACCGCAGCCCGCGCGAGATCGTCGCTGCCGGCCTGCCGGAAGCCGACGTGCGCCGCGTCGTGCGCCTGCTGCGCATCGCCGAATACAAGCGCCGGCAGGCGCCGGTCGGCATCCGCATCACGCCGCGTGGCTTCGGCAAGGATTGGCGGTATCCTATTACCAACCGTTATCAGGACGAATTCTGAGACACCGAAGGAAGAGGAAGAGAAAATGAAAAAAATCGAAGCCATCATCAAACCGTTCAAGCTCGACGAAGTGCGCGAGGCGCTGTCGGAAGTCGGCATCACCGGCCTGACGGTCACCGAGGTCAAGGGTTTCGGGCGCCAGAAGGGGCATACGGAGCTTTACCGCGGCGCCGAGTACGTCGTCGACTTCCTGCCCAAGATCAAGATCGAGATCGTCGTCAATTCCGCGCATGCCGATGCCGCCATCGAAGCCATCATCAAGGCGGCCCGCACCGGCAAGATCGGCGACGGCAAGATTTTCGTGATGCCGGTCGAGCAGGTGGTGCGCATCCGGACCGGCGAAACCGACGAAGCGGCAATCTGACCGGGAGGATATTGCCATGGACGACGGCCAGGAAAACTTCGATATTCCCGCCCTCAGGGCCAAGCTACTCGAATTGCTCGGGCCGCAGTCCGACATCTATCCGGTTCAGATCGAGCAGCAGTTCCCGCGCATTCTCGAGCAGGTCGTCGGGTTGTGGGGGAAGGCCGCGCTGGACGCCTACCTGGCCGACCTGATGGTCACCAAGCGTCCGGGCCGCAAGGGCTTTCCGCACGATGTGGCGCTGGAAATCTTCCGTCTCGCCACGACCCATGGCGCGCTCGGGTTGACCCCGAACAAATCGCCGGGAACGGCTTGGGACTGGGTTGACGACCCCGAGCTCTTCAAGCGCGAATTCATGAACCGGCAGGAATGATTCTGCAGGGCGTCGCAGCTCAGCGCGCGGCGCCCGATTTCCGTTGGGCGCGCAACAGCACGACGACCGCACCCTCGCCGCCGTCCTGTGGTTTGGCCTGGCAGTAGGCCAGAATTTCATCCCGCTGCATCAGCCAGCCGCGCACCAGGCGGCGCAACACGGCCTGCTTCCCGGGCGACCCCAGCCCCTTGCCGTGAACGATGCGCACGCAGCGCACCCCGTGCTTCAGCGACCCGGCAAGAAAGGTGGCGAGCAGGGCGCGCGCCTCCTCGCGGTTCAGGCCGTGCAGGTCGATTTCGTCCTGGATGACCCAGCGACCGCGCCGCAGGTCGCGCAGGACGCCGTGCGCCAGTCCCGGACGCAGGAAGGTCGGTTCATCGCCGCCTTCCAGGCGGTCCTGCAAGGTGAGGGGGCCGTGCAGGCTTTCGTGCAACGCCGCCTGCTCGTCGGCCAGATGTTGCAGGGGACGCGGCGGCGGCATCGGGCCGCCGAGATGCACGCGCCCCGATGCCGGCAGTGGCCTGGCATCCGCCACTGCCGCCCGAAAGGCTGCAAGATCGTCCGCGTCGCTCACGCCGCCCTAGGCGAGCTGGTCGAGGTAGCGTTCGGCGTCGAGCGCCGCCATGCAGCCGGTCCCGGCCGAGGTGCAGGCCTGGCGATAGACGTGGTCCTGCACGTCGCCGGCAGCGAAGATGCCGGGGATGCTGGTCTGCGTCGCATTGCCGGCGCGGCCGGCCTGGGTCACGATGTAGCCGCCGTCCATTTCCAGCTGGCCGGCGAAGATGTCGGTGTTGGGCTTGTGGCCGATGGCGATGAAGACGCCAAACACGTCGACGTCGCGCGTCGTGCCGTCCTGCTTGCTCCTGATGCGCATGCCGGTCACGCCGGAATCGTCGCCGAGCACTTCGTCCAGCGTGTAATTCCGCAGGATCGTGACCTTGCCGGCCTTTTCCCTCTCGAACAGCTTGTCCTGCAATATCTTTTCGGCCTTGAAGCTGTCGCGGCGGTGGACCAGGGTGACATGGCTGGCGATATTGGCCAGGTAGAGCGCTTCCTCGACTGCGGTGTTGCCGCCGCCGATGACGGCGACCGCCTTGTTGCGGTAGAAGAAACCGTCGCAGGTGGCGCAGGCGGAAACTCCCTTGCCGGAGAATTTCTCTTCGGAAGGCAGGCCGAGGTACTGGGCCGAAGCGCCGGTGGCGATGATCAGCGCGTCGCAGGTATAGGTGCCGGCATCGCCGGTCAGCGTAAACGGCTTCTGCGTCAGTTGCGTTGTATGGATGTGATCGAAGATGATCTCGGTGTCGAAACGGCGGGCATGGGCTTCGAAGCGAGCCATCAGTTCCGGACCCTGGACGCCGTCGGCGTCGGCCGGCCAGTTGTCGACGTCGGTCGTCGTCATCAGCTGGCCGCCCTGGGCGAGACCAGTGATCAGCAGCGGTTTCAGATTGGCGCGGGCCGCATAGACGGCGGCGGTATAACCGGCAGGGCCGGAGCCGAGAATGATCAGGCGACTGTGGCGGACAGCTTGGGACATGGTGATCCTCGATGATGGTTGACCGTAAAATTATAGCCTTCAACCACCGCCCGTTTTTTTGCCCTTGTCCTTGAATTTTGCGAATTGAGTTTATAATCGCCGCGTAACTCCATGAAGGGAAATGCTTTATGTCCTCCTCAAATGTCGGCCTGAGTCTGGTTGTCCTGCGCAACGTTCCGCTGTTCTCGGGTCTGGACGAGGCCGAGCTCGAACGCTTGTCGCATGTTGCCGCCCGCCGGCGCGCCGCGCGTGGCGAACAGGTGGTGCGGGCCGGCGAGAGCGCCGATGCCCTGCTGGTGCTGCTGACCGGCCGCGCCAAGGTGACCAATTTCGACGAGGAAGGGCGCGAGATCATTCTCGCCTGGCTGGGGCCCGGCGAATTTTTCGGCGAAATGGGCCTCATCGACGGCAGCCCGCGTTCGGCCAGTGTCGTGGCGGTCGAGAACTGCGAACTGCTGGCGATCGGCAAGAACGAGTTCCAGCGCTGCATGCAGGACAATTTCCAGGTGGCGCTCAAGCTGATGCAGATTCTGGTGCGCCGCCTGCGCGAGGCCGACCGGAACATCGAGAGCCTCGCGCTGCTCGACGTCTATGGTCGTGTCGCGCGGCTGCTGCTCGATCTCTCCGTGGAGCAGGGCGGCAAGCGCATGGTCAAGCAGAAGATCTCCAAGCAGGACATGGCGCGCATGATCGGCGCCTCGCGCGAAATGGTCAGCAAGGTGATGCGTGACCTGGAGGTTGGTGGCTACATCGTCAGCGAAGGCGATCACATCACGATCACCGGAGCCTGAGCGTGGGGGTTCGAACCGCCGACCGTGCAACGAGCCAGTTGCCGGAAAAGATCGGCAATCTGCTGCACGAGTCGCGCTGGCTGGCACTCGGGGCGCTCGCCCTGTTTCTGGCGATGGCCTTCTGGGGTTTCAGCAAGGAGGATCCGGGCTGGTCGCACGCGGTGGTCGGCGGACAGCTGCACAATCCGACCGGCCATGCCGGCGCCTGGCTCGCCGACCTGATGCTCTACCTGTTCGGGCTTTCCGCCTGGTGGTGGATCGTCCTGCTGCTGATGTTCATGTGGTGGGGATTCCGGCGGCTCAATTCGCCGCTCGGCCATGCCGATCGTCGGCCGCTGTATATCGCGCTGTCCGGTTTCACCTTGTTGCTGCTCGCCAGTTCGGCGCTCGAGGCCTTGCGTTTCTACTCGCTCAAGGCCGAATTGCCGCTGACGCCGGGCGGTCTGCTCGGCATTGAGGCCGGCCGCCTGTTCGAGCATCTGTTCGGCTATACCGGCTCGACCCTGGTGCTGCTGGCGGCGATGGCGGCGGGCTGGAGCATTTTTTCCGGGATGTCGTGGCTCTGGGCCTTCGAGCGGCTGGGCGCCTTCGTCGAAGGTTTCGGCGGCTTCTTCTACGGCCTCCTGGATACCTGGCGCGACCGCCGCATCGGGCGCGAAGTCGCGCAGCAGCGCGAGGTCGAAGTGGAAGTCGAGAAGCGTCGCGTCGAACTGCACGAGCCGATCATCATCGAGACGCCGCCGCCCGAAGTGCCGGTGTCGAAGAAGGCCGAGAAGCGCATCGAGCGCGAGAAGCAGGTGGCGCTGTTCCCCGAGGTGATCATCGGCGGGCAGCTGCCGCCGCTGCACCTGCTCGATCCGGCGCCGCCGGCCACCGAGACGGTCAGCGCCGAAACCCTCGAATACACCTCGCGCCTGATCGAGCGCAAGCTCGCCGACTTCGGTGTCCAGGTCAAGGTGCTGGCGGCGATGCCCGGTCCGGTCATCACGCGCTATGAAATCGAGCCGGCGGTCGGCGTCAAGGGCGCCCAGATCGTCAATCTGGCACGCGACCTGGCGCGGGCGCTGGCCATGGTGTCGATCCGCGTCGTCGAGACGGTGCCCGGCAAGTCGTGCATGGCGCTCGAATTGCCGAATCCCAAGCGGCAGATGGTCAAGCTGTCCGAGATCATCTCCAGCAAGCCGTACAACGACATGACCAGCCCGCTGACCGTCTGCCTCGGCAAGGACATCGGCGGCCAGCCGGTGGTCGCCGACCTGGCCAAGACGCCGCACCTGCTGGTCGCCGGCACGACCGGTTCGGGCAAGTCGGTCGGCGTCAATGCGATGATCCTGTCGATGCTCTACAAGGCCGAACCGGATCACGTGCGCCTGATCATGGTCGACCCGAAGATGCTCGAACTCTCGATCTACGAGGGCATTCCGCACCTGCTGGCACCGGTCGTCACCGACATGAAGCAGGCGGCCAACGCGCTGCACTGGTGTGTGACCGAGATGGAGAAGCGCTACAAGCTGATGTCGGCGATGGGCGTGCGCAACATCGCCGGCCTCAACAGCAAGATCCGCGAGGCCGAGAAGCACGGGCAGCACATCCCGAATCCGCTCAGCCTGACGCCGGAAGCGCCGGAGCCGCTGAAGACGATGCCCTACATCGTCGTCGTCATCGACGAACTGGCTGACCTGATGATGGTGGTCGGCAAGAAGGTCGAGGAACAGATCGCGCGCCTGGCGCAGAAGGCGCGGGCAGCCGGCATCCACCTCGTGCTGGCGACGCAGCGGCCGTCGGTCGACGTCATCACCGGCCTGATCAAGGCCAACATCCCGACGCGCATCGCCTTCCAGGTGTCCAGCAAGATCGACTCGCGCACCATCCTCGACCAGATGGGTGCCGAGGCGCTGCTCGGCCAGGGCGACATGCTCTACCTCGCCCCCGGCACCGGCTACCCGACCCGCGTGCACGGCGCCTTCGTCTCCGATGACGAGGTGCACCGCGTCGTCGAGCATCTGAAGACGACCGGCGCGCCGGAATACGTCGAGGACATCCTCAACGGCGCCGCCGGCGATGACGAGGAGGGCGGCGAGGGGGGCAGCGACGGCGGCGATGCCGAGAGCGACCCGCTCTACGACCAGGCGGTCGACGTCGTGCTCAAGAACAAGCGCGCCTCGATCTCGCTGGTCCAGCGCCATCTGCGCATCGGCTACAACCGTTCGGCGCGCCTGATCGAGGCCATGGAAAAGGCCGGGCTGGTGTCGGCGATGGACGCGCGGGGCGGGCGCGAAGTGCTGGCACGCCGCGAAGCCGAATGAAATTTGCCCTGAAAACGCTGTCGACCGCAGCAATCGCCTTTTTGCCATTGCTGGCCCACGCCGGCGCGGTCGACCAGCTGCACCAGTTCCTGTCCGGGACGCGGACGCTGAAGGCGGATTTTTCGCAGATGGTGGTCGGCAAGGGCGGTCGCAAGCCGCAGCAATCGTCCGGAAGCGTCGCCATTTCGCGTCCCGGCAAGCTGCGCTGGGACATCGAGAAGCCCTACCCGCAACTGGTGGTCGGCGACGGCGAAAAAATCTGGATCTACGACCCGGAGCTCAAGCAGGTGACGGTGCGCAAGGCAGGGCAGGCGATCGGCGGCTCGCCGGCGGCGCTGCTCGCCGGCAGCAACGAGCTGGAGCGCAATTTCACCCTGAACGAGGCCGGCGAACGCGACGGCATGAACTGGGTCGAGGCGATCCCGAAGGCCGGCGAGAGCGGCTTCGAGAAAGTCCGCCTGGGTTTCGTCGGCAGCGACCTCAAGGCCATGGAACTCCATGACAGTTTCGGGCAGACGACGCTGATCCGCTTTTCCCGGCTCGAACGCAACCCGGCCTTGCCGGCGGCGACCTTCAGGTTCACGCCGCCGGCCGGGGTCGACGTCGTCGGCGAATAAAGCCGGGCGCGCCTCACTGGCCTTTATTGACGCTCGACGGCAGCACCACGAAGTCGCCGGTTTTCGGCAGCGATTCGATGGCGGCGAACAACGCCGGCGGTGGCGCCACCAGTTTCCGTGCTGCCAGATCGAGCCAGCCGCCGGCGCTGGTGACCCGCGCGCACAGCGTTCCGTCCAGGCGGCAGATCTCGTTGCGCAGCAGGAAGCGGCTGCCATCGGGCGAACTGCCGGCGCTCGTCAGCGTGATGACGATTTCCTGCAACAGCCCGACTTCCTTCCGATACTCGATTTCATCCTTCATGATCACCGGGCCGATCCGCAGCCGCGAAAACTCGGCCATCGGGAAGCCGTTCTCGGCGAAGAACAGCATGCGCACATCGGCCGCCTTGTCGAGGAAGGCGGTGTTCTTCATGTGCGCGTTGAAATCCATGTCGCCCCAGCCGGCGAAAAGCGTTTTCGAATACATGCGGAAACTCCTCGGTAAGGTTCAGATCTTCTCGTCCCAGTCGAAGCGGTGGATCAGGCGATGCAGGACCGGCGTGAACAGCAGCGCCGCGGTGACGATGAACACCAGCCCGGCGTAGAGCGCATAGAGTCCGGCGAACACCTTGCCGGCGTCGGTCTGGGGAGGGTTGACGGGCCCCATGCCGCCCAGCAGCATCGCTGCGTTGAGAAAGGCGTCGACCCACGCAAGCCCTTCGTAGGCCCGATAGCCGACCATGCCGATCGCCAGCGATGCCACGAGCAGGCCGCCGGCCACCAGCAAATGGTCCAGCAGGCGCCAGGCGAACCTGGCGCCGGCCAGCGGCGCCTGTTTTCTGGATTCATACATCACGGGCTCCCGGGGATGGAATCGTCGTGGTCAATGCGTATCCCGAGCAAGTCGGGCAATGCCTGTTGCGGTGTGCACCAGTCGGCCCGAGTTCGGGCACGAATCGCAATGCAGCATATTGGTCCGCCTTGGGAACGTCAATTTCCGCAACGAATCCCGGCGCTGCCGATATCGCGTTCGTCCTCGACGCGTTGCGGCACGCCGCAAATTCTCCTCTGGGTACAATAACGCCATGTCCCAAGACCTGTTTTCCCATGTCGCCGACCAGAACCGGCATGCGCCGCTGGCCGAGCAATTGCGTCCGCGCACACCGGACGAGGTGATCGGCCAGCAGCATCTGCTCGGGCCGGGCAAGCCGCTGCGCCTGGCATTCGAGTCCGGCCAGCCGCATTCGATGATTTTCTGGGGGCCGCCCGGCGTCGGCAAGACGACGCTGGCGCGCATGATGGCGACCGAGTTCAATTGCGAGTTCATCGCGTTGTCGGCGGTATTTTCCGGCATCAAGGAGGTGCGCGAGGCGGTGGCGCAGGCCGAGATGTGGCGCGACCAGGGGCGGCGGACCATCCTCTTCGTCGATGAAATCCACCGCTTCAACAAGGCGCAGCAGGATGGTTTCCTGCCCTTCGTCGAGTCGGGGCTGCTGACCTTCATCGGCGCGACGACCGAGAATCCCTCGTTCGAGGTCAATTCGGCGCTGCTGTCGCGGGCTTCCGTCTATGTCCTGAAGCCGCTCGACGAGGCCGAGATGGGCACGTTGTTCGACCGTGCCGGCGAGCGGGCGCTGGCCGACCTGAGCTTCGACGCCGCCGCCCGCGAGCGTCTGGTCGGGCTGGCCGACGGCGATGCGCGCCGGCTGCTCAACCTGCTCGAACAGGTGCGCACGGCCGCACATACGGCGGGGGTCGCTGCGGTCGACGGTCAATTCGTCGAAGAAACCGTGGCGCAGAGCCTGCGCCGTTTCGACAAGGGCGGCGATGCCTTCTACGACCAGATTTCGGCGCTGCACAAGTCGGTGCGCGGCTCGCATCCCGACGCCGCCCTCTACTGGCTGACGCGCATGCTCGACGGCGGTGCCGATCCGCGCTACCTGGCGCGGCGCATCATCCGTATGGCGTGGGAGGACATCGGCCTCGCCGATCCGCGCGCCATGCAGATCGCCAACGACGCGGCCGCCACCTACGAACGCCTCGGCTCGCCCGAAGGCGAACTGGCCCTCGGCCAGGCGGTGATCTACATGGCGGTCGCCGCCAAGTCGAACGCCGGCTACAACGCCTGGAACGCCGCGCGCGCCTTCGTGAAACAGGACGGTTCGCGGCCGGTGCCGGTGCACCTGCGCAACGCGCCGACCAAGTTGATGAAGGAACTCGGCTACGGCAAGGAATACCGCTACGCGCACGACGAGCCGGAAGCCTACGCCGCCGGCGAAACCTACCTGCCGGACGACATGGCCGAACCCGGCTGGTACCGGCCGACGCCGCGCGGGCTGGAGGGCAAGATCGGCGAGAAGCTGGCGCACCTGCGCGATCTCGACCGCCAGGCGAAGAAGTGATGGACCTGGCGCAGACCATCGCCCTCTCGGCCGGCCTCGCCTGGGCCAGCGGCCTGCGTCTCTATCTGGTGGTGTTCCTCGCCGGGGCGCTGGCGCATCTCGGCTACCTGCACCTGCCGTCCACGCTGGCGGTGCTGCAACACCCGCTGGTCATCGGCGTCGCCGGCATCATGGCGTTCGCCGAGCTGCTCGCCGACAAGGTGCCAGCCTTCGATTCGCTGTGGGACAGCGTCCAGACCTTTATCCGCATTCCGGCCGGCGCCTTGCTCGCCGCCTTCGCTCTGGGCGAGGTCGATCCCGCCTGGATGGTGGCGGCCGGGCTGATCGGCGGGACGATCACCGCCGGCACGCATTTCGCCAAGGCCGGCAGCCGGCTGGCGATCAATACGTCGCCGGAACCCTTCTCGAACTGGCTCGCCTCGTTCGGCGAGGAGGGCATGGTGCTCGGCGGCCTGTGGGCGATGCTCGCCGCGCCGCTGCTGTTTCTCGGCCTGCTGGCGGTGTTCCTGCTGATCGCCGGCGTGCTGCTCTACAAGCTCTGGGGGCTGCTGGGCCGCCTGTTGCGTCGCGTATAATTCCCTGCTTTCGGGGCGCGCCGCCCGTTGCGGTCGACCCTTCAAAAACAGGAAAAACCATGCTCGACATCCAACAACTCCGCTCCAACCTCGACGCCGTCGCCTCCGGGCTCGCCAAGCGCGGCAAGCCGATCGACTTCAGCGAATTCTCGGCGCTGGAAGCCGAGCGCAAGACGCTGCAGACGCGCACCCAGGACCTGCAAGCGCAGCGCAACAGCCTGTCCAAGCAGATCGGCATGCTGAAGGGGCAGGGCAAGGATGCGTCCGAGGTCATGGCCCAGGTCGGTGCGCTGGGCGACGAGCTGAAGGCTTCCGAAGCCCGCCTCGGCGAGTTGCTGGAAAAGTTCAACGCCATCCTGGCGACGCTGCCCAATTTGCCGGACGACTCGGTGCCGGTCGGCGCCGACGAGACCGGCAACGTCGAGATCAAGCGCTGGGGAGCGCCGCGCGTCTTCGATTTTCCTGTCAAGGATCACACCGACATCGGCGAGGCGCTCGGCCAGCTCGATTTCGCCACCGCCGCCAAGATTTCCGGTTCGCGCTTTTCGCTGCTCAAGGGCGGCATCGCCCGCCTGCACCGCGCGCTCGCCCAGTTCATGCTCGACACGCATACCGCCGAGCACGGCTACACCGAGGTCTATGCGCCGTACCTGGTCAATGCTGCCAGCCTGCACGGAACCGGCCAGCTGCCCAAGTTCGAGGAAGACCTGTTCCGGGTGCCGCGCGGTGACCAGGACCCGCTCTACCTGATCCCGACCGCCGAAGTGCCGGTGACCAACATCGTGCGCGACGAAATCCTCGCCGCCGAGGCGCTGCCGCTGAAGTTCGTCTGCCACACGCCGTGCTTCCGCTCCGAAGCCGGTTCGGGCGGGCGCGACGTGCGCGGCATGATCCGCCAGCACCAGTTCGACAAGGTCGAGCTGGTGCAAATCGTCCATCCCGAGCAGTCGACCGCAGCGCACGAGGAGCTGACCCGCCAGGCCGAAATCATCCTCGAAAAGCTCGAGCTGCCTTACCGCCGCGTCGTGCTGTGTTCCGGCGACATGGGCTTCTCGGCCGCCAAGACCTACGATCTCGAAGTCTGGCTGCCGGCGCAGAATACCTACCGCGAGATTTCCTCCTGCTCCAACTTCGGCGCCTTTCAGGCCCGACGCATGCAGGCGCGCTTCCGCAACGACAAGAACAAGACCGAGCTGTGCCACACGCTCAACGGCTCCGGGCTGGCGGTCGGCCGCACGCTGGTGGCGATCCTTGAAAACTATCAGCGCGCCGATGGCTGCGTGGACGTGCCGGTCGCGTTGCGCCCCTACATGGGCGGTCTGGAACTGCTGGAGCCGTCGCGCTGATCGTTGCGGCGCAGCTAGCTGCGCCTCAAGCGTCCGGTGGCGTTGTATCCGCCCACGGGCGGGATGAGGTAGTTCAGCGTTTGAGCCGGAGGCCCGGGGCATTGCCCTGGGCACCGATCGTCGCTTCCCGTGGCGCCGAGAGCGGCTGATAGGGCAGTTCGTGGCGCTGCAGGATGTCGTAGTAGCTGCGGATGTTCTCGACCAGCAGCACCGCCTCGCCGCCGCGCGCGCGGCCGGACTTGACCTGCCGGTAGTACTTCGGCTGGGCGAGCAGCGGGAGAACCTGCTTCATTTCATACCACGCCGTCGGATCGGCACCGAGCTGCCGGGCCAGGGTGCGCGCCGCGTTGAAATGGCCGGGACCGATGTTGTAGCTGGCGAGGGCCAGCCAGGTGCGGTCGGGCTCGCCGACGTCGTCGGGCTGCAGGTCCTTCAGGAGATTGACGTAGCGGGCGCCGGCCAGAATGCTCTCGCGCACGTCGAGACGGTTGCCGACGCCCAGCCGGTCGGCGGTTTCCTCGGTCAGCATCATGATGCCGCGGACGCCGGTCGGGCTGGTGGCCTCGGGGTCCCACTGCGACTCGTGGTAGGCGATGGCGGCGATCAGCCGCCAGTCGAGGCCGGTGATTGCTTGCGCCGCCTGGAAATGCTTGCGCAGCCTGGGCAGCACGGTTTCGATGCGGCCGAGGAAAGCCACGATATCGGCCTGCTTCAGGCGGCGGACGTGACCGAAATAGCGGTCTTCCAGCTTGAGCAGGGTACCGTCGCGTTGCGCCCGCTCGACAAAGGCGCTGGCGCGCGCCAGCAGTTCCACGTTCGGCTTGGGCCCGAGCCACCAGACCACCGGGTGCGTGTCGCCGAGTTCCAGCGTGGCCAGCACCGAGGGCGCGAATTGCGCGGCGATCTGGACCAGCATCGAGTCGATGGCGACCAGTTCGACCTGCCGTTTGCCCAGTGATTCGAGGAGGTTGAAGAAATCCCCGTCCGTGTATTCGACGACCTGCAGATCGGGGATTCCCTTCTGGAGTTCGCGCAGGGTCGCCAGTTGCCGCGAGCCGGGCAGGGCATGGACCGTCCGCCCGCGCAATTCGTCGCGGTCGTTGAGCGGCAGCGAAGCCTCGTGCTGGATCAGCACGTCGCCGCTCTGCAGGATGGGCGGCGTCGCCTTCTGCTGGCCGTCGCCGGGCGCCGGCAACCAGGCCGCGGCGAGGTGGGCCTTGCCTGCGGCCAGTGCCGGCTCGATCTCGTCCGGCGCGACCACCAGATACCTGACGCCGACGCCCAGTTCCTGGGCAAACGCTTCGATCAGGTCGTGCTCGAGCCCCTGAATCGCGCCCTGGTCGTCGCTGTAGTAGGTAAGCGGCCCCTTGCCGACGAGGACGACAAGATCATGCTGCGCCGGCGTCGGGAAGGGCAGCGGCCGATGTGGCAGCTGCGGCAGCTGTTCGCCGCAAGCGGCGAGCAGCAGGGAAAACAGCCCGATCAGAAAAGTCTTGAAACCGTGCATGCAAAAAATTTTGTGCTATTATGCCGCCCTCGCGGAGAGGTGGCAGAGTGGTCGAATGTACCTGATTCGAAATCAGGCGTACTGCAAGGTACCGTGGGTTCGAATCCCACCCTCTCCGCCAGATCGACATTTAGACATTTGTCGTCAAGGCCAGCCATCAGGTGCTGGCCTTTTTGTTTTGCGTTTCGAGTCGGCATTTCCGGGCGTGGACGGTGTGGTTACCCCCGTTGTGCTCCGGTCGGCGCCCGGATGTTACCGGATTGACGATTTTTTGGCATCAGGGCTGAGGCTCATGGCCGGCCATCAGTTGGCGTGGTCTTACCCGTGGCTAGCGGTGATTGGGGCGCACTGCCCGCAGATATGCGATTAAAATCCACAGCATTGCTATTACCGGTCGCTCAAGATGAATCCGATTGTTCCCGTCGTGCTTTCCGGTGGTTCCGGTACCCGCCTGTGGCCGCTGTCGCGCGAGAAATATCCCAAGCAGCTGTTGCCGCTGGTCGATGACCAGTCGATGTTGCAGGCCACGGTGGCGCGCATGGACGGCATCCCGGGGGTCGGCGATCCCCTGCTGGTGTGCAACGAGGAGCATCGCTTCGTCGTGGCCGAACAGCTGCGCCTGCTCGGCAAGCGGGGCAAGGTCATCCTCGAGCCGGTCGGGCGCAATACCGCGCCGGCACTGACGCTGGCGGCGCTGTACGCCAGCCGGGGCGGCAGCGATCCGGTGCTGGTGGTGATGCCCGCCGATCACGTCATTCTAGACACGGCAGCCTTCCAGGCAGCAGTGGTCAAGGCGGCGAGCCTGGCTGACGCCGGGCTGGCGGTGACTTTCGGCATCACGCCGGATTGTCCGGAAACCGGTTACGGCTACATCCAGAAGGGTGCGCCGCTGGCCGGCGAGGCGGGGGCGTTCCAGCTCGCCCGCTTCGTCGAAAAACCGGGGCGGGAGGTGGCGCAGGGCTATCTCGATTCCGGCGAGTACCTGTGGAACAGTGGCTTGTTCGTGATGCGCGCCTCGGTCTGGCTGGCGGCGCTCGACGCCTGCCGCCCGGATATCCTGGCGGCCTGTCGGCGGGCGCTCGAGGAAGGCAGCGTGGACGGCGATTTCGTGCGTGTCGCGCGCGACACGTTTGCGGCCTGCCCGGCCGATTCGATCGATTACTCGGTGATGGAACGCCTGACGAGCGGCCAGGCCGGCTTGCCGGCGAGCGCCGTGATTCCGCTGACGGCGGGCTGGTCGGATGTCGGCGCCTGGGACGCGCTGTGGAAGGTGCTGCCCAAATGCGACCGCGGCAACGCCTCCCGCGGCGATGTCCTGCTCGAATCCTGCAGCGACACGCTGGCCATTTCCGAAGGGCGGCTGGTTGCCTGCGTCGGGGTCAGCAATCTGGTCGTCGTCGAGACCGACGACGCGGTGCTGGTCGCCCACCACGATGCGACGCAGGACGTGAAGAAGATCGTCGACCGCCTGAAGGCCGAGCAGCGCAGCGTCGCGCAGTGGCATCGCAAGGTGTTCCGGCCGTGGGGCTGGTACGACGGCGTCGATGCCGGTGCGCGTTTCCAGGTCAAGCGCATCTGCGTCAAGCCGGGCGCCTCGCTGTCGCTGCAGATGCACCACCACCGCGCCGAGCACTGGGTGGTCGTCAGCGGCACGGCGCAGGTGACGAAGGGCGAGGAAATCTTCCTGGTTTCCGAAAACCAGTCGACCTACATCCCGCTCGGGGTGACCCACCGGCTGAAGAATCCGGGCATCGTGCCGCTTGAAATGATCGAGGTGCAGTCCGGCAGCTACCTCGGCGAGGACGACATCGTCCGTTTCGACGACACCTACGGGCGGAGCTGACGATGATCCTGGTAACCGGGGGCGCCGGCTACATCGGCTCGCACACGGTCGTCGAACTGCTGCAGGCGGGCCGCGACCTGGTGATTTTCGACAACCTGTCGAACAGTTCCGTCCGTGTCCTTGAACGCATTGAGGCGATCGCCGGGGTTCGTCCGCGCTTCGTCGAGGGCGATATTCGCGATCCGGGGGCGTTGACCGCAACCTTCCGGGAATTTCCGATCACCTCGGTCATCCATTTCGCCGGCCTCAAGGCGGTCGGCGAATCGGTCGCCGAGCCGCTGCGCTATTACGACAACAATGTCGTCGGTTCCCTGCGACTGTGCGAGGCGATGGCCGCCGCCGGCGTCCGGCGCCTGGTCTTCAGTTCGTCGGCCACCGTCTATGGCGACCCGCACGCGGTGCCGATCCGCGAGGATTTCCCGCTGCAGGCGACCAATCCCTACGGGCGCACGAAACTGCACATCGAGGAGATGCTGCGCGACTTCGCCCGCGGCGATGCCGATTGGCGCATCGCGCTGCTGCGCTACTTCAATCCGGTCGGCGCCCATCCCAGCGGCCTGATCGGCGAAGACCCGCGGGGCACGCCCAACAACCTGATGCCCTTCGTCAGCCAGGTCGCGATTGGCCGGCGCGACGAACTCGGTGTCTTCGGCAACGACTATCCGACGCCGGACGGCACCGGCGTGCGCGACTACATCCACGTCGTCGACCTGGCGCGCGGCCATCTGGCGGCGCTCGATGCGCTCGAGCGTGCGACCGGCGTGCTGACCGTCAATCTCGGCACCGGGCGCGGCTACAGCGTGCTCGAAGTCGTCGCCGCCTTCGAGCGAGCCAGCGGCCGCCGCGTGACCTATCGCATCAAGCCGCGGCGGCCCGGCGATGTCGCCGCTTGCTATGCCGATCCCGCGCTGGCCAGTGAGGCGCTCGGCTGGGCCGCGCGTTTCGACCTCGATGCCATGTGCCGCGACGCCTGGCGCTGGCAGTCGGGCAATCCGCACGGTTACGAAAGCGGCACCTGACGCGGCGCGGGCAGGAGACGCCCATGGATCGCTACGGCCTGCTGCCCGCTGACGATTTCCGCATCACCACCGGCCGCTGCACGGATAGCGCGGCCCTGCCGCAGGCCATGTGGTACTTCCGCGACGAGACGATCGCCGTGCCCGCACCTGGCCTGCCGGTCGCCGGCTTCACCCCCGGGCTGCCGTTCGTCGCGGACCTCGCGGCCTGGGCGCGGGCGACGCCACCCGGCGGTGCGCCGGATTATCCGCCGCTGGTCTGGATCGGTTCGCCGCGTGTCGAACGCGATGCCAAACTCGACCCAGGCGGGACGCGGCTGCGCACCGCGCACGGCGAACTGGCCCTGCGCCTGGCGCCCCGCCTGCCGCTCAACCGCTCGTGGTTCGACGCGAGCAGCGCCGCCTTCTTCTGCGGTCGACCCGTCAAATTGCGCGGAAACCGCGAGGGCGATGCCTTCGTCGCCCGCACCTTTTGGCCGCAGGATTTCCGGCTGCCCGAGGCGCCGGCTGCAGTGCCGCTGGCGGCAACGCCGGCAGCGCTGCGCGACTGGCTGCGGGCGCTGCCGCAGGGCGGGGCGCGCAGCCAGTTCGCCGTCGAGTCGGTCTGGCAGCGAACCGGGGAGACGGCGCCGCGCACCGGGCAGCCGCTGCTCGGCCTGATGCTCAACGGCGCGCAGGGCGACGACGACGAGGCGCACGGCGGCCATTTCGCGGTGATGACCGGGCGGGTCGGCGCCCAGGGCGCGCTCGACGACCTGCTGGTCAATAATTTCTACACGCTGGACGCCGAGAGCGAGAAGGGCATCCTTGCCGCGCCGGTGCCGCTCGACAACTACCTCGGCGACCTCAACAGCGGCCAGGCCTGGTACCGGCCGTCGTACATGCTGCTGGCGACGCTGCGCGACGAACGGGCGGCGGCCTGGCTGCAGTCGGCCTTCGGGCGCGTCTACAACCAGTTCTACCGGCATCAGTTCGCCTATCAGCATGCGCGCGCCAACTGCGCCGGCATCAGCGTGACCACGCTGCGCACGCTGGGCTGGCAGGTGCCGGTACGCGGCGCCGAAAGCTGGCTGAAGGCGATTCCCGCCCTGCCGCTGACGGCGCTCAGGGAGCGCAGCTTGAAGAAGGGCAAGGCGGCGTTCGACTACCTGACGGAAGACCGGACCCGGCTCTACCCGGCCGCCGCCTTCGAGGAAATCGCTGCCGACCTGCTGCGCCTGGCCAGCGGGCAGGGTGCTCGCGCGTTGAGCGATTTCGAGCGCCTGCTGGCCGACGACGTCGACGAAATCCTGCTGGTCCGCGTGCCGCAATTCCCGTCGAGCCGGGCCTGGGGCGACTGGCCGGTCGATTCGAGCCGCGAATACACGGCGCGCGTGCCGCGCGACCCGGCGCAGCAGCAGATTATCCCGGTGCCGCCGCGGCCATTCCCGGCCGAACTGCGCGACCCACGTATGCCGGGCGAGCCGCCGCTGCGCTCCGATTACGCGGTGCTGGCCTGGGGGCTGGCGATTGTTGCGCTGTTTGTGTTCATCCTGCACCGGCTCTTGGCATAATCCGCCTGTGCTCGCCTACATCGTCCGCCGTCTGCTGTACGCCATCCCGATCCTGATCGGGGTGAACCTGCTGACATTCGCGCTGTTCTTCGTCGTCAATACGCCCGACGACATGGCGCGCATGCAGCTTGGCGTCAAGCGCGTGACGCCGGAGGCGATCGAGAAATGGAAGGCCGAGCGCGGCTACGACAAGCCGCTGCTGGTTAATTCGGCCGCCAAGGGGCTGTCGACCGTAACCGACACCGTCTTCTTCCAGAAATCGGCGCGCATGTTCGTCGGCGATTTCGGCCGCGCCGAGGACGGCCGCGACATCGCCCGTGAAATTGCCAGCCGCATGGGGCCGTCGCTGGCCATCGCGCTGCCGACCTTCATTCTCGGCCTGTTCGTGACGGTGACTTTCGCGCTGACGCTGGCCTTCTTCCGCGCCACCGCCTTCGATTTATGGGGGGTCGTGCTGTGCGTCGCGATGATGTCGATATCCGGCCTCTTCTACATCATCGGCGGCCAGTTCCTGATCAGCAAGGTATGGCGCCTGGTGCCGATCTCCGGCTTCGCCGACGGCATCGACGCCTGGCGCTTCCTGCTGCTGCCGGTGCTGATCGGCGTCATTTCCGGCATCGGCGCGTCGACGCGCTGGTACCGCACCATCTTCCTTGAGGAGGTCGGCAAGGATTACGTGCGCACGGCGCGCGCCAAGGGGTTGCCGGAAACCGTCGTCTTCTTCCGCCACGTCCTGCGCAACGCGCTGATCCCGATCCTGACCGGTGTCGTCGTCGTCATCCCGCTGCTTTTCATGGGCTCGCTGCTCACCGAATCCTTTTTCGGCGTGCCTGGCCTCGGCAGCTACACCATCGACGCGATCAACGCCCAGGATTTCGCCGTGGTGCGCTCGATGGTCTTCATCGGCTCGGTGCTCTACATCGTCGGCCTGATCCTGACCGATATTTCCTACACCGTGGTCGACCCGCGGATCCGCTTCGAATGATGGGCTTCCAGGTCGTCGTCCTCTGGTCCGACATGCTGATCTGGCTGCTGGTGGCGGCTGGCATCGGCGTCGGCGTGCTGGTGGCGAAGACGCCGCCGCTGCTCGCCGCCTGGCGGCGCGTCGGCGCCGACCGCGTCGGCATGGCGGCGGCGACGGTGCTGCTCGCCTTCATCGCCATCGGCCTGCTCGATTCGCTGCATTACCGCGTGCAGCTCGACGGCAAGCCGGGGCAGAAGGCGAGCTACGCCGTCGAGGTGCTGTCCGTGCTCGATGCGCTGGCGGCGCCGCTGCGCCTGCGCAACGAGAAGACCTATTCGGCCCCCTTTGCCACCCGTCTCTACGCCAAGGAAACGATCGACCTGCCGGGCGGTGAGACGCTGCGCGACTACCCGCGCCTGAAACATGGCGGCAGCCACCTCGGCGAGCGCGAGGACGCGGTGGCGGCCGACGCCGGGCTCACCGCCTTCCGCGCCGGCGTGCTGGCGCTGCTCGCCTGGGCGGCACTGGCGGCCGGCGCCGCGGCTCTCGTCCAGCGCGGCCCGGCTGCGGTCGACGCCTCGGGATGGCAGAAAATCTGGCGCCGCGAAACCGCCTTCGCCTGGGACGCGGTCCTGCTTACCGTCGGCCTCATGCTGCTGGTCGCCGTGCCGCTGTTCTGGCTGGCCGGCCAGTACCACGTCTTCGGCACCGACAAGGTCGGGCAGGACGTGCTCTACCAGGTGCTCAAGAGTGTGCGCACCGCCCTCATCATCGGTCTCGTCACGACGCTGGTCATGCTGCCGATGGCGGTGCTGCTCGGCATCGTTGCCGGCTACTTCAGGGGCTGGATCGACGACGTGATCCAGTACATCTACACCGTGCTCAACTCGATTCCCGGCGTGCTGCTGATCGCCGCCGCCGTGCTGATGATGCAGGTGGTCATCGACACCCATCCGCAATGGTTCTCGACCGCCGCCGAGCGCGCCGACCTGCGCCTGCTGGCGCTCTGCTTCATCCTCGGCATCACTTCGTGGACCGGCCTGTGCCGGCTGCTGCGCGGCGAGACGCTGAAGCTGCGCGAACTCGAATACATCCAGGCGGCGCAGGCCTTCGGCGTGTCGAGCTGGCACATCGTCGTTCGCCACATCCTGCCCAACCTGATGCACATCGTCATCATCGCGCTGGTCATGGACTTTTCGGGGCTGGTGCTGGCCGAGGCGGTGCTGTCCTACGTCGGTATCGGCGTCGACCCGACGATGATCAGCTTTGGCACCATGATCAACAGCGCGCGCATGGAACTCGGCCGCGAGCCGGTCGTCTGGTGGTCGCTGGCGGCGGCCTTCTCGACCATGTTCATCCTCGTGTTGGCCGCCAACCTGTTTGCCGACGCGGTGCGCGACGCATTCGATCCGAGGGCCGCCTGATGCTGGAAGTCACCGACCTGCGCCTCGGCTTTGCCGCCGGGAAAAAGATGCTGGTTGCGGTCGACGGCATTTCCTTTGCCATTTCCGCCGGCGAGACTTTTGCATTGCTCGGCGAATCCGGCTGCGGCAAATCGGCGACGGCGCAGGGCATCATGCGCCTGCTGCCGGCGGCCGGGCGCATCACCGGCGGCAGCGTCAGGCTGGACGGCGAGGAACTGCTGACCCTGGCCGAAGCCGAGATGCGCCAGGTGCGCGGCGCGCGCATCGCGATGATCTTCCAGGAGCCGGCGACCAGCCTCAACCCGGTGTTGACCGTGGGCATGCAGATCGGCGAAGTGCTTGACCTTCATTGCGGCCTGCGCGGCGAGCCGGCCCGCCAGCGCATGCTGGAACTGCTGCGCCAGGTCGGCATCGCCGACCCCGAACGGCGGCTCGACGAATATCCCTTCCAGTTTTCCGGCGGCATGAAGCAGCGGGTGATGATCGCCATCGCGCTGGCCGGCGAACCCGACCTGCTGATCGCCGACGAGCCGACGACGGCGCTCGACGTCACCGTGCAGGCGCAGATCCTCGACCTGCTGGCGCAACTGCAGCGCGAGCGCGGCATGGGGATGCTGCTGATCACCCACGATCTCGGCGTCGTCGCCAAGATGGCGCACCGCATCGGCGTCATGTACGCCGGCGAACTGGTCGAAGTCGCCGACCGCGAGGAGTTTTTCAGCCGACCACAGCATCCCTACACGCAGGCGCTGTTCGCGGCCCTGCCGGAAGTCTCGCGGCGCGGCATGGCGCTGACCACGATTCCCGGCCAGGTTCCCTCGCTGGCGGCGATGCCGGCCGGCTGCCGCTTCGCCGACCGCTGTACGCACGTAATGCCGGTCTGCCGCGAAATCTCGCCGGACTGGCGCGGGGTGGCCGCCAGCCATACCTTGCGCTGTCACTGGTCCGGCAGCACGGCCGTGGTTGCCAACCACACCCCGCGCATGGGCCTGGGCCATCTCATGCCCGAGATGGCCCCGTTCCTCGACGTGGTCGATCTGAAAGTCCATTTCCCGATCCGTCGCGGCGTCCTGCAGCGGACAGTCGGGCAGGTGCTTGCGGTCGACGGCGTTTCGCTGGCCATTTCCGCCGGGCGCACGCTGGCGCTGGTCGGCGAATCCGGCTGTGGCAAGACGACGGTCGGCAAGGCGCTGCTGCAACTCGTCAAGCCGACCGCCGGCAGCGTCCGCCTCGGCGGCAGCGAACTGGTCGGCATGCAGGGCAAACGTCTGCGCGCCGCCCGGCGCCACATGCAGATGGTGTTCCAGGATCCGTTCGCCTCGCTCAACCCGCGCCTGCGGGTCGGCGAAATCATCGCCGAGGGCATGTCGGCGCTGGGGCTGGAAAGCGATGCGGCGGCGCAGGGTAGGGCGGTCGCCGCGCTACTGAAGCAGGTCGGCCTGCCGGACGAAGCCGCCGGGCGCTACCCGCACGAATTTTCCGGCGGCCAGCGCCAGCGCATCGCCATCGCCCGCGCCCTCGCCGTGCAGCCGGAACTGCTGATCTGCGACGAACCGACGTCGGCGCTCGACGTCTCGGTGCAGGCGCAGATTCTCAATCTGTTGAAGAAGCTGCAGGAAGAACTCGGCGTCGCTTACCTGTTCATCACGCACAATTTCGCGGTCGTGGAGTACCTGGCCAACGATGTCGCGGTGATGTACCTCGGGCGCATCGTCGAGCGGGGTGGTGCGGAAGAGGTGCTGCGCTCGCCAAAGCATCCGTACACGCAGGCACTGCTGTCGGCGGTGCCGGTACCACGGCTGGATGCACATTCGGCGGCGATCCGCCTGCCCGGCGAAACCCCGTCGCCGGCCAATCCGCCGGCCGGCTGCCATTTCCATCCGCGCTGCCCAAAGGCAATCGACGTTTGTCGGCAGCGCTATCCGGAATGCAGCGAGATTTCAGCGACGCATACGGTCAACTGCCATCTCGCCCGCTGAATCAGCTGCGCCGGCCGTTGGCCGACTTGGCGACCTTGGTGGGCGAGGGTGATGCCGCCTTGGCCTGTGCTGGAGCTGCCGGTTTCGCGGCGGCGACCTTCGGCTTGTCGCTGGCGCCTGCTTTGGCTCCCTTGGCCGGTGCCCTGGCGGTGTCGGCGGCGGCCAGCTTGGCGCTGCCTTTCTTCGCTTCCCTGGTGGCAATCCTGGTGTCGGTGGCCTTGCCCTTGGCGGTCTTCTCCGGCTTGCCCGGCTGTGCGGCCGGCGTTGCTGCCACCTGCGCCCTCGCAGGCGGCTCATCCTCAACGATCTGCGGCAGTCGGGGTTCCGCGCCCATACTGTCGAGGTTGTCGGCACCCTTGCCGGCCGGCACCAGCAGCGTGGCGCCGCCGGCCAGCCTGATCTTGCCGCTGAGGCCGTTGGCGCGTTGCAGGTCGGCGAGCGTGATGCCGAAGCGCGGCGCGACCTGGTCCAGCTTTTCGCCGGATTTCAGCGTGTAGGCCTGCCATTCGGTCAGCGGCTCGTCGGTCTTTTCCAGATTGCGCTGGAAGGTTGCGAGTTTCTCGGCCGGCAGAACGACCGGCGTATCGGCCTTCATCACCGGGCGGTTATGCGAGGGATTCAGCGCCACGAACTCGTCGACCGGCATGTTGGCCAGGCGGGCGGCCGTCTTCACGTCCATCGGCCGCGACGTGCCGACGGTTGCGAAGTAGGGGCGGTTCATGATTTCCGGCAGGCCCAGCTCGCTCATCAGCGCCGCGTTGCTGAAAATGTTCTTGAGCGCCTGCAGTTTCGGTACGTAATGCCGGGTTTCGTTGGGCATCGTCAGGCTGGCGTAGTCGGTCGGCAGGCCCTTGGCCTGGTTCTTTTCGATCGCCCGCTTGACCGCGCCTTCGCCCCAGTTGTACGACGCCAGCGCCAGGTGCCAGTCGCCGTGCATGTCGTAGATGGTCTGCAGGTATTCCAGGGCGGCGCTGGTCGAGGCGACGACGTCGCGGCGCTGATCCTGCCACCAGTTCTGTTCCAGATTGAAGCGCTTGCCGGTCGCCGGAATGAATTGCCAGAGGCCGGAAGCGTGGGAGCGCGAGTAGGCCATCGGGTTGAACGAGCTCTCGACCATCGGCAGCAGCGCGATCTCGGTCGGCATGCCGCGCGCCTCGAGTTCCTCGACGATGTGGTGCAGGTAGGGACGGCTGCGCTCGACCATGCGGCGCAGGGCGTCCGGACGGTTCTGGTACCACTGCTGGTAATGCAGCACCAGGTCGTCGTTGAGGTTGGTCATCGCGAAGCCGTTGCGCAGACGAATCCACAGGTCGTCGGGCTGGGCGGTCAGGTCGACCGTTTTGGCGACGGCAGGCGCCGTGCGGACTTCGAGGACGGTCAGGCTGTCTTCGATGCGCGCCGGCGGCGTCAGCATCGAGACCAGAAAGGGTTGCGCACTGCCATCGGCGTGAACCGGTGCGCTGGCCAGCGCTGCCAGGGAAGCGAGCGCGCCGGCAATATTCCTGACCAACGACATTACGTTGCGATCGTGCATGGAAAAAAACTCCTGCCGCGGAATGGGGGGTGGTCGAAAGGCACCATTATAACTTCCTTCATAACCGATGCCCCTGTTCAGCGCGGGGGAAACAAAAAAACCGGCCGAGGCCGGTTTTTTTATGATTGTTGGCGGAGTGGACGGGACTCGAACCCGCGACCCCCGGCGTGACAGGCCGGTATTCTAACCAACTGAACTACCACTCCGCGCTTGAAAGCTTGGCGTCCCCACGGGGATTCGAACCCCGGTTACCGCCGTGAAAGGGCGGTGTCCTAGGCCTCTAGACGATGGGGACCCGGACAAAAACTACAGTTCTTTCACGATGCCTGGTGGAGGTAAGCGGGATCGAACCGCTGACCTCTTGCATGCCATGCAAGCGCTCTCCCAGCTGAGCTATACCCCCGGTGCCGTGAAAGAGCGCGCATTATAGGGACTGGAAATGCGCTTGTAAACACTCATTCCCGATTTTTTATATTTTTTGTGCGGCGAGCTTTTCCAGCACCCTGGCGCGGCCGATCAGCGCGATCACCGCATCGACCGATGGCGTCTGCGCCTGGCCGGTCAGGATCACGCGCAGCGGCATCGCCAGGCGCGGCATCTTGAGGCCGTGCCTGCCCACCGTCTCCTTGATCAGGGCGGCAATGGCCGGCACTTCCCAGGCGACTTCGGCGATGCCGGCGGCAAAGTCCGCCAGCGCCGGACGTGCTTCATCCGCGAGATGCTGGGCCAGCAGTTCAGGTGCCGGGTGGATGTCGACATAGAAGCCCTCGACGGCATCGGCCAGCACGTTCAGCGTATTGCTGCGGTCGACGTAGAGGGCGACGGCCTTTTCAAGATCGGGGCCGTCGTCGGTGGCGACGCCGCGCGCGGCGAGGCGCGACTGCACCCTGGCCGCCAGTTCGGCCGCCGGCATCTGTTTCATGTAGTGCTGGTTCAGCCACAGCAGTTTCTCGGTATTGAACTGGGCGGCCGAGGCGGTGATATGGTCAAGATCGAACCATTCGACGAACTGCTGGCGCGAGAAGACCTCGTCGTCGCCATGCGACCAGCCGAGGCGGGCCAGGTAGTTGATCACCGCGGCCGGCAGATAGCCGTCGTCGTCGTACTGCATCACGGAAACCGCTCCGTGCCGCTTCGACAGCTTGGCCCCGTCGTCACCGAGGATCATCGACAGGTGGGCATACTGCGGAATGTCGGCGCCCAGCGCCTGGAGGATGTTGATCTGGCGTGGCGTGTTGTTGACGTGGTCGTCGCCGCGGATGACGTGGGTGATGCCCATGTCCCAGTCGTCGACGCAGACGCAGAAATTGTAGGTCGGCGTGCCGTCGGCGCGGGCGATGATCAGGTCGTCGAGTTCGCCGTTGGCGAATTCGATGCGTCCCTTGACCTGGTCGTCCCAGGCGACGACGCCGTCCTTCGGGTTGCGGAAACGGACGACCGGCGGCACGTCGGCCGGCGGCACGGGCAGCGTCTTGCCCGGTTCCGGACGCCAGCGGCCGTCGTAGCGCGGCTTCTCCTTGCGCGCTTCCTGCTCGGCGCGCAAGGCATCGAGTTCCTCGCGTGTCGTGTAGCAATGATAGGCGGTGCCGGCGGCCAGCATCTGCCGGATCACCTCCTTGTAGCGGTCCATGCGCTGCATCTGGTAGAACGGCCCCTCGTCGTGTTCGAGACCCAGCCACTGCATGCCGTCGAGAATCGCCTGGACGGCCTCCGGCGTCGACCGCGCCACGTCGGTATCCTCGATGCGCAGGATGAAAGTGCCGCCGTGGCGGCGCGCGAATGCCCATGAGAACAGCGCGGTGCGGGCGCCGCCGATGTGCAGGTAACCGGTGGGGCTGGGGGCGAAACGGGTGCGAACGGGCTTCATGAAAGGCGGAATCCGGATGAAAACGAAGGCGCATATTCTAGCCGACCTGCGTTTGACCCGCTTCGGGACTTGTGGTTAAATGCGCGCCTCCTGAGCGGGCGGTTAGCTCAGCGGTAGAGCACTGCCTTCACACGGCAGGGGTCACTGGTTCGATCCCAGTACCGCCCACCAAAGCCAGGACAAGCAATCGAACATTCAGGCCATCCAGTCGGATGGCCTTTTTGTTTTGTGTGCCGCGCGGCTCAGGAAAACTTCTTCTGGTGGGCCTGGACGGCCTTCATGCGGGCCATGAACAGCCGTAGCTTGACCGCTTCGGACAGGTCGTCCGCGGAATCATCGGCCGCCTGCGCCAGCGCACGGGCTTCGACGGCCTTCGTGCGGGCCATGAACAGCCTGAGCCTGACCGTGTCCGAAAGACCGATGGCGTCGGTATCGTCGTTATCGGCGGAATCCGAAATCAGGCGGGGGCGCTTGTAGAAGCTGTGCAGCGCGATGTCGTCGAAACCCGTCTCGTTGTGCTCGTCGTTCAGGTGCTTGCGTTGCGGCTGCTCGGTCGTCGCGGTCGACTTCGGAGACAGCAGCGCCATCTGCTGCCGCTCGGTGCGCGAGAGCATGGTTGCCGGGAACGGCTTTTTCTTCGCCTGCTTGAGCTTCTTCGCCTGCTTCAGCTTGGCGTCGGGATTGACCGGTTGAAGCAGCTGGGTTACCGCGGCCGGCATCGGGATCGGCGTCACCGTCACGCCGGCATCGGCGCCGGTGGTCTCGACAAGCGACGTCGCCTCGTCGGAAACAGGTTCCGAGGCATGGACACCGAATGTAGAGAGTGCGGCGACTGCCGCGATTGCCAACCAACGCACGTCGAATTTCCCTTTGAAAGCAATGAACATTTTAGCAGTTTGTCGCGTTGCCGTTGCAGGAACCTGGCATGCCCGGCAATAAAAGGCATTGGGCCGAAACTTGCTAGGAATGTTCCGGCTTGCTGGTGATTTTCTGTTTTTTGCCTACACGCAAGGTGCATCATGAATGCTTCAAATCGGCATTTTTCACAAGTGGGACCATCGTTTTGCCAGCCGGGCGCGAGAAATCGCGCACTGGCGGATTCCCTGAGGTGCTCGGGAGAACTGCGATGCCGAACGGGATAAACGAGGAAACGCTGTTCTGGATGCGCCTGGCGGCGTTCGCCGGCCTGTCCGAGTACGTGCTGGCCACGGGCGCTTCGCTGGCCGATGCCGAGGAGCTGCTGTTCGGCCAGGCGGCACTTCCGGGCAATCTGCCGTCCCGATATGCCTGCCTGGCGGGCGGTGTAGCAAATGCGACAGTGCGCGGCTAGGTTTCGCCAGCCCGGAAGCGCTTGCGGCGCGCCGGGGCGGGGTGCAGAGGCGCGCGCCCCGGCCGGCGTCCGACGCACCAATTCCGGGTATCCGGCACCATTTTTGTGCTCGCGCCGGATGCGAAACCTGGGTGCCCCGACACCGCTGGTTCGCCGCGGGTTTAAACTGACGCGGCTACAGGAGGGGTACGCATGGCCAAGCGCTCGTTGCCGTTGTCCAGGGTCTATCGCCTGCTCGAACCGGGGCCGGTGGTGCTGCTCACCACGGCGCAGGACGGGCGGGCCAACGTCATGGCCATGTCGTGGCACACGATGATGGAATTCGAGCCGCCGCTGGTCGGGTGTGTCGTCAGCGGGCGCGACTTCAGTTTCGCGGCGCTGGTGGCGACGCGGGAATGCGTCCTCAACATCCCGACCGCCGATCTGGCCAGGCAGGTCGTGGCCTGCGGCAACCGCAGCGGGCGCGACGTCGACAAGTTTGCTGCCAGCGGACTGACGCCGCTGCCGGCGGCGACGGTCGGCGCGCCGCTGATCGGCGAATGCTACGCCAGCCTCGAATGCCGAGTCGCCGACACGCGACTGGTCGATACCTACAATTTCTTCGTGCTCGAGGTGGTCAAGGCGTGGATCGATCCGGCGGTCGCTGCTCCGCGCACCCTGCATCACCGCGGGCGGGGCGCCTTCATGGTGGCCGGCGAAACGATCAGGCTGCGTTCGAAGATGAAGTAGCCGGCGGCGCGCAGTCGGCCGCGGCAAGGGCCGCCCGCATCCGCTGCCAGTGCGAGCCGCGCCAGTAGACGCGAGCGCACCCGGGGCAGCGCCAGAATTCTTCGAAGGCGGCCAGTGTGCGCGGCAGCAGTTCCGCGGCGATTTCGGCCTTGCCCACGGGCCGCGGCACGGCGTTGCATTCGAGGCAGCGACTGGCCTGCGGCGCGCCCAGCTCCAGCGCATAGCGGCTGGCGACCGTGGCGAGTTGCACCAGGGGTTGCCGGCTGCGGAGGTAACACCCCTCGCGCAGCGTCCGGTGCATCAGCAGGGCGCGGTCGCAGGTCAGCGCGACGCGCCGCTCGCCGACGGCGATGGCGACCAGTTCGGCGTCGTCCCAGGCGTTCTTCCACAGGGTGTCGATGCCGGCGAAGCGCAGGTAGCGGGCGAGCCGCCCGAGATGGGCGTCGGCGATGAAGCGCGGCGTTTCGCCGCCGGGGACAGCCGCGGCGGGCGCCCGGGGAAACACCTCGACCCGATCGCCTGCGGCGAGCCGGGTGGAAATCGGCCTTTTTTGACCGTTGACCGCAACCGCCCCGATTTCGGTATGCGGGACGCCGAGCGCCTCGATGGCGTGCTTGGCGCTCTGGTGCGGCGCGACGGCGACGACCACGGGGCGGCCGCGCAACGCCGGCGGCAGCAGGTCTGCCACCTCGGAAGCGAAGATGAACTCGGGCACGGAACGGTCCTCGTCGGGCGTCAAGCCGTTGAACGGGCGTCGGTAGCCGGGGCGCCGCGCGCTCCCGCTATTTTGCCGGGCGCGCGGCTTTGGCCGGCTTCGGCTTCTTCCTGCCGGCGCGGGCGGGGCGCGCCGGGTGCAGCAATTCCTGGTGCATCTGCGCCAGTTCGGACAGTTGCATGGCGATGTGGAAGTTCAGTGTGCCTTCCGGCAATTCGCCCTTGGCGTCGGGTTCGCCGGCGGGCAGGCCGGTCAGCAGTTCCATCGCCTCGTCGGTGTCATGGACGGCCCAGATGTGGAAGCGCCCCTCGCGCACCGCGGCGACGACCGGCTGCTCCAGCATCAGGTGGCAGACGTTGGCCGCCGGCACGATGACGCCCTGTTTGCCGGTCAGGCCGCGCGCCGCGCAGATCTCGAAAAAGCCTTCGATCTTCTCGTTGATGCCGCCGACCGGCTGCACGATGCCGAACTGGTTGACCGAGCCGGTGACGGCCAGCGACTGGCGGATCGGAATCGACGACAAGGCGGAGAGCAGGGCGGCCAGTTCGGCCAGCGAGGCGCTGTCGCCTTCGACGTCGCCGTACGATTGCTCGAAGACGAGGCTGGCGCGCAGCGACAGCGGCATGGCCCAGCCGAAGCGGGCGGCGAGGAAGGAGGAGAGGATCAGCACGCCCTTGGAATGGATCGGGCCGCCGAGTTCGACCTCGCGCTCGATGTCGATGATCTCGCCCTCGCCCATGCGGACCGTCGCCGTGATGCGCACCGGATGCGCGAAGGTGCTCTCGCCGAGCATGGCGACGGCAAGGCCGTTGATCTGCCCGACATGCAGGCCGTCGGTGGCGATCAGCAGCTGGCCGCGCAGGATTTCCTCGCGGTAGCGCTCCTGGATGCGCTCGTTGCGATGGCGGTGCGCCTGCAGCGCGGCGTCGACGTGCGCCCGTTCGATCAGGGCCGCGCCGGCGCTGCCGGCCGCGTGGTCGGCTTCGCGCATCAGGTCGCTCAGCGGCTGCGTCTGGGTGGTCAGCTTCTCGGCGTCGCCGGCCAGGCGGGCGGCGTGCTCGATGACGCGCGCGACTGCCGCGGCCGACAGCGGACGGAGGTCGTCGCGGCGGGCCAGCGTCGCGATCAGGCGGGCGTACTGGGCGGTGGCTTCCGGCGTGCGGCTGATTTCGCTTTCGAGGTCGGCGTTGATCTTGAACAGCGACAGGAAGTCGGGATCGAGTTCGGCGAGCAGGTAGTAGATCATCCGCTCGCCAATCAGGATCACCTTGAGGTCGAGCGGCAAGGGCTCCGGTTCCAGCTGCACCGTGCTGCTGACGCCGACCAGTTCGGCCAGCGATTCGATGCGCACCTGCCGCGCCCGCAGCATGCGCTTGAGGCCGTCCCAGGCGTAGGGCTGGGACAGCAGCTTGTGCGCGTCGAGGACGAGGAAGCCGCCGTTCGCCCGGTGCAGCGCGCCGGCCTTGATCAGCGTGAAGTTGCTGACCAGCGTGCCCATGTGCACGTGGTGCTCGATGCGCCCGAGCAGGTTCTGCAGCGTCGGGTTGTCCTCGTAGATCACCGGGCGCTCGCCGCTGGCGGGGTTCTCGACAAGCAGGTTGACGCAGTAGCGCTGGACCGAAATGGTGCTCGAGTAGAGCGTCGTTTCGGTGTCGTCCTCGGTCTTGGTCGACTCGTGGATCGAGCGGCCGCTGTCGAGGATGTCCTGCATGACCGCGTCGAGGTAGGCTGTGACGTCGGGCAGGTCGGCGTAATGGCACTTGATCTCCTCGATCAGGTGGCCGACCGCCAGGCGCAGGGCGTCGCTGCCGATTTCCTTGATCGATTTCTGCACCTCGCGCCGCCAGTGCGGGAATTCGTTGACCAGCTTGTGCAGCCGTTCGTGGCAGTCGCGGATCGTCGCCTGGAGTTCGTCCTTGCGCTCGTCCGACAGCGCGGCGAACTCCTCGGGCGACAGGGTGTCGTCGCCGTCCTTCATCGGCGCGAAGACGAAGCCGTGCGGCGTGCGCAGCAGGGCGACGCCGGATTGCTGCACCTCCTCGCCGAGCTGGCGCAGGGCGGCTTCCTCGCGATGCTTCTCGTCTTCCTGCAGCGACTCGATGCGTTCGCGGTATTCGTCGCTTTCGAAGGCGGCGGCGATGGCGGTGGTGATTTCAGCGACGAATTCCTGCATGTCGCGGTACAGCTGCGCGCCGCGCCCGCAGGGCAGCCGCAGCAGGCGTGCCCGCGTCGGGTCGGCGAAGTCGAGGACGTAGCACCAGTCCGCCGGCGGCGCACCGTGCCGGCTTTCCGCCGCCAGCAGCTGCGCGACGATGGCATGGCGCCCGCTGCCGGCCTCGCCGAGGACGAACAGGTTGTAGCCGCCGTGCGGCATGTCGAGGCCGAGATGCAGCGCTTCCACGGCGCGCGGGTGGATCAGCGCCGGGTCGAGTTCAGACAGTTCGGCGGTGGTCGCGAAGGCGAGCGATGCCGGGTCGCAGGCGGTGCAGAGCGACGCGGCGGGCAGTTCGTCGGGTACTGGCATGCGGTCGTGTGCTTTTCGGATATTTGTTGCTAGATTACCCCTTACCGCGACGCGCCGACAGTCCGGCCGGCGCGGATCATCGATGCGCGCATCTGGTCGGCAAGGAGGCTCCCATGCTCGTCGGCGTTCCCCGGGAAATCAAGAATCACGAATATCGCGTCGGCCTCGTGCCGGCCAGCGTTCGCGAACTGGTCGTCCGCGGCCATCGCGTCATCGTCCAGCAAGGCGCCGGCGCGGCGATCGGGCTGGCCGACGAAGACTACGTGGCGGCGGGCGCCGAAATCGTCGCCGGCGCCGGCGAGGTCTTCGCACGCGGCGAACTGATCGTCAAGGTCAAGGAGCCGCAGCCCGACGAATGCCGGCAACTGCGGGCCGGGCAGGTGTTGTTCACCTACCTGCACCTGGCGCCCGATCCGGCGCAGGCCGCGCTGCTGCTCGCCTCCGGCGTGACGGCGATCGCCTACGAGACGGTGACCGACGCCGGCGGCGGCCTGCCGCTGCTGGCGCCGATGAGCGAGGTGGCCGGCCGCATGGCAATCCAGGCCGGCGCCGCCTGCCTGGAAAAGCCGCGCGGCGGTTCGGGCGTTCTGCTGGCCGGCGTGCCCGGGGTGGCGCCGGGGAAGGTCGTCATTCTCGGCGCCGGTGTCGTCGGCTACAACGCCGCCCGGATGGCGGCCGGCCTCGGTGCCGAGGTGACGGTGCTGGCCCGCTCGCCGGAAAGCCTGCGCTTCATCGACCGGCAGTTCCGCGGCCGCGTACGCACGCTGCGGTCGACGGCGGAGACGATCGAGGCCAGCGTCGCCGATGCCGACCTGACGGTCGGCGCGGTGCTGGTGGCCGGGGCGGCGACGCCGCGGCTGGTGCGGCGGGAAGTGCTGCAGCGGATGCGGCCGGGCTCGGTGCTGGTCGACGTCTCGATCGACCAGGGCGGCTGCTTCGAGACCAGCCACCCGACGACCCATGCCGATCCGACCTTCGTCGTCGATGGCGTCGTCCATTACTGCGTCGCCAACATGCCGGGGGCGGTGCCGCGCACCTCGACCTTCGCCCTCAACAACGCCACCCTGCCGTTCGTGCTGGCGCTGGCCGAGCAGGGGGCGCGGAAGGCGCTGGCGAGCGATCCGCATTTTCGGGCCGGTTTGAACGTCGACCGCGGAAGGCTCACCTGCCGGGCGGTCGCCGAGGCGCTCGGCCTGCCGTGGACCGATCCGGCAAGCGCGCTGCGCGACGGCGGCTGAGCAGGCGCAAAAAAAACGGCGGGGCCGCTTGCGAAGCCCCGCCGTGCGCGATGCGGATCGTGCCGCAGCTTACTGCTTGATCGCTTCGATGGCGATGTCGATGGTCACCTCGTCGCCGACGTTCGGCGCGTACTTGCCCATGTTGAAATCGGTGCGCTTGACGGTCGTCGTAGCGTTGGCGCCGATGGCGTCCTTCTTCAGCATCGGGTGGGGCATGGCCTTGAACGAGGTCACCTTGAGGGTGACAGGATTGGTGACGCCCTTCAGGGTCAGGTTGCCCTCGACGGCCACCGGCTTGTCGCCCTCGAAAACCACCTTGGTCGACTTGAAGGTGGCGGTCGGGTACTTGGCGGTGTCGAGGAAATCCTCGCCCTGGATGTGCTCGTTGAAGGTCGAGTAGCCGGTATTGACGGATTTGGTGTCGATTTCGACGTCGACCGCACCCGTTTTGGCTGCCTTGTCGAGGACGACCTTGCCGGTCGTCTTGTCGAAGCGCGAGAGCTGGGTCGAGTAGCCGAAGTGGTTGTACGAGAAGCGCGGGAAGGTGTGGGTGCCGTCCAGCGTGTAGGTCTCGGGCGACGCGAATGCCGGGGCGGCGGCGGCCGTGGCGAGGACGAGGGCGGCGGCGAGTTTGGTCAGTTTTTGCATGGTGATTCTCCTTCAGGGGTTGGGGGTTATTTACCGGATGCTGCGGTGATGCGGAACTTGATCAGGATGTCGTTGGCGACAATGTCGAACTTGGCCCAGGCGCCTTCGCCGATAGCGAAATCGCCGCGACGGATGGTGAAGCTGCCGTCGAAGACGCCGGTGGCGCCTTGTGTCGTGAAGGTGGCGGGAACGATGACGTCTTGCGTCTTGCCCTTGATCGTCAGCTTGCCGGCCACCTCGTAGCGGTTGCCGCCGACTGCCTTGACGCTGCCGGAGACGAACTGCGCGGTCGGGAAGGCCTTGGTGTTGAACCACGGCTTGCCGGCGACTTCCTCGTCGGCCTCGGGGGCGCCGGTATCGACGCTGGCCAGGTCGACGTCGAAAGTTGCCTTGGCCTCGGTCGGCTTGGCCGGGTCGAAATTCAGCTTTGCGGCGAACTTCTTGAAGCGGCCGTCCATCTTGACGCCCATCTGCTGGTAAGTGAAGTTGATGGCGCTCTTGTCGGCCTGCACCTGGTTGAATTCGGCGGCGCTGGCGGCGAAGGGCAGGCCGGCGGCGAGCGCGAGGGCAAGAATGAAGCGTTTCATGGTTTTCTCCTTGGGGATCAGTGCTTGGGCAGCATCCGGGTCAGGATGTCGTCCTTGTCGATAATGTGATGCTTCAGGGCGGCGCCGATGTGGCTGACGATGACAGCAACGAACAGCAGGTTGAGAACCTTGTGAACCTGGGCCAGCAGGTCGCCGACTTCCTTGTTCTTGTCGAGCAGGTCGGGGATCGGCAGGATGCCGAACCACACCGTCTGGAAGCCCTTGGCCGAGCTCATCAGCCAGCCGCTCAGCGGAATCGCCAGCATCAGTGCGTAGAGCATGAAGTGGCCGGCGTGGGCGGCGAACCGCATCGGCTTCGGCATGCTCGCCGGCAAGGCGGGCGGCACGTGCGTGACGCGCCAGGCCAGGCGCGCCAGCACGAGCAGGAAGGCGGCGACGCCGGCCCATTTGTGCCACGAGTAGAACTGCAGCTTCTGCGGCGACAGCGGCAGGTCGTGCATGTAGAAGCCGAGCGCCAGCAGGCCGAAGAGCAGGACGGCCATCAGCCAGTGCAGGCTCTTGGCGGTGGGGGTGTAGGTGTTGGTCACGGTCGACCTCCTTATTGAGGCAAAAATGAATAGGCATCCATGGCGATGACGTAGTCGTCGATGCCGGCATGGAAGCGCCGGACCTGTGCACCCTCGCCGCCGGCGCCGAGGGCGACGTAGAGCGGCAGCAGGTGTTCGTCGCTCGGGTGGGCCTGGACGGCGCCCGGCGCCTGGCGGCGGTAGTCGAGCAGCGCTTCGACGTCGTGGCTGGCCAGATGCTCGGCCATCCAGTCCGAGAACTGGCGGACATAGGCCGGCGTCTGGCCGCCGCTGCGTGCTGCCAGCTGGTAGTCGCGCAGGTTGTGCGTGACGTTGCCGGAGGCGATGACCAGGAAGCCGCGGGCAGCCAGCGGCGCCAGCGCCCGGCCCAGCGCCCAGGCCTGCTGCGGGCCGCCGCGGCTCTGGATCGAGAGCGGGATGACCGGCACGTCGGCGTCGGGGAACATCAGGCGCAGCGGTACCCAGGCGCCATGGTCGAGGCCGCGGCCGGCATCCTTGTCGACCGGCAGGCCGGCGGCGCGGATGGCAGCGACGACTTCCTCGGCGGCCTCGCGGCAGCCGGTGGCCGGGTAGCGCAGGGTGTAGAGTTCGTCCGGGAAGCCCCAGAAGTCGTGGATGGTTTCCGGACGGTCGGCGAAGCCGACGGTCGGCACAGCGGTGTCCCAGTGGGCGCTGACGATGACGATGGCACGCGGCTGCGGCAGCGCCTGCGCCTGACGGACCAGGGCCGCACCAGCGGCGCCCGGGCGCAGCGCGAAGGTCGGTGCGCCGTGCGGGACGAAAAGGGCGGTTGGGGTCGGGGTCATGTGATCTGCTCCGGTTGCGATGGACGTACTTTAGTCCCCCTTTTTGCAGCGAAATAGCAGACAATGTGCAAATATTCATTGCTGAAAATGCAACAATGGACCGCCTCGATGCCATGCACCTGTTCACCCGCGTTGCCGAACTCGGCAGCTTTTCCGCCGCGGCGCAGCAGCTCGGCGTTGCCCGGTCGGTGGTGACGCGGCAGATCGCCGCGCTCGAAGCACATCTCGGCGTCAAGTTGATGGCGCGCAGCACGCGCCGCCTGTCGTTGACCTCGGCCGGCACCGCCTACCTGGAAAAATGCCGGGTCATCCTCAACCTGGTCGAGGCTGCCGAGACCGGCGTCGCCGAGGAACGCCTGACCCCGCGCGGCAACATCCGCATCAGCGTGCCGCTCAGCTTCGGCCTCAAGCGTCTGGCGCCGCTGCTGCTCGACTTCTCGCAGCGCTATCCGGAGATCAGCCTGGACATGGATTACACCGACCGCCGGGTGAACCTGATCGAGGAGGGAATCGACCTGTCGATCCGCATCACCCGGCGTCTGGAGCCGGGCGACGTGGCGCGCCGGATCGGCACCGCCCGCATGCAGGTCGTCGCGGCGCCGGAATACCTCGCCCGCCACGGTCGACCGCAACAGCCGGCCGAACTGGCGCACCACGAATGCCTGGGCTACACCAACGCCGGCGCCACCATGCCCTGGCAGTTCATGATCGACGGCCAGCTGGAAAGCCTGCCGGTGCGCAGCCGCCTCAACGCCAACAACGGCGACGTCATGACCGAGGCCGCGGCGCAGGGGCTCGGCATCACCTGCCAGCCGGATTTCATCACCGACACCTTCATCGCTGCCGGCCGCATCGAGGAAATCCTCGCCGATTTCCCGATGCCGGAACTCGGCATCTACGCCATGCTGGCCAGCAACCGGCACGTCCCCTACCGCGTCCGGGCCTTGATGGATTTCCTCGCCGCCGGGCTGGCGCCCGCCTGAGCGCCGCCTTGCGCCGGCCGGGGGCAGGCGCTACAGTCGTTTCCCGATTTCCACTTCCGAACTGGTGACTTTCTTGGCCCGCATCTCGATCGATCTTCCCGAGCGTTTCGTCTTCTCGACGGCGCTCACCATTTACATCAACCACATCAACTACGGCAACCATCTCGACAACTCGGCGCTGCTCTCGCTCGTTTCCGAGGCGCGCGTCCGCTTATTCAAATCGCTCGGCTACAGCGAGCTCGACGTCGAGGGGCTCGGCATCATCGTCGCCGATGCCGCCGTCCAGTACCGCTCCGAAGCCTTCCACGGCGAAGTGCTGTGCTTCGAGATGACGGCGCACGAATTCAACAAGTACGGCTGCGACCTCGTCTGGCGTGCCAGCGAACAGGACAGCGGGCGCGAGGTGGCGCGCGGCAAGACCGGCATCATCTTCTTCGACTACGGCGCGCGCAAACCCGCGGCGGCGCCCGCGGCCTTCAGCAGCCGTTTCGCATGATTCCCATCCGCTACGTCGAGCCGGTCTTCCGTCCGCCGAGCGAGGCCGAATCGCTGATCCTGCCGGTTACCGACGGCTGCTCGTGGAACAAGTGCACCTTCTGCGAGATGTACACCGCACCGCAAAAGAAATTCCGCGCGCGCGACGAAGCGGAGGTGATCGAAAGCATACGCCTGACCGGCCAGCGCTACGGCGACCAGGTGCGCCGCGTATTCCTCGCGGACGGCGACGCGACGGTGCTGCCGACTCGCCGCCTGCTGACTATCCTCGCCGCGATCAGGGAACACCTGCCGGCGGTGCGGCGCATTTCCAGCTACTGCCTGCCGCGCAACCTGCGCAAGAAATCACAGCAGGAAATCGACGAACTGGCCGCGGCCGGCCTGAGCATGGTCTATGTCGGCGCCGAATCGGGCGACGACCGGGTGCTGGCTGCGGTCAACAAGGGCGAAAGCTTCGAAACCACGCGCGAGGCGCTGGACAAGCTCGGCGCCGCCGGCATCACCCGCTCGGTGATGATCCTCAACGGCCTCGGCGGTAAGGTTCACACCCGCCAGCACGCCGAGAACTCGGCCCGGCTGGCCAACGCCACGCAGCCGGAATACCTCGCGACGCTGGTCGTCAGCTTCCCGCAGGGTGAGCAGCGCCTGCGCGCCGGCTTTCCCGAATGGGAGCCGCTCGATCAGCACGAACTCTTCGTCGAAATGGAGCAATTCCTGTCGGCCCTGGAATTGAAGCGCACGGTGTTCCGTAGCGACCACGCCTCCAACTGGCTGGTCCTCAAGGGCACGCTGGGTGCCGACAAGGAACGGCTGCTGGCACAAGTACGGCAGGCGATCGCCGCGCCCGCCGCCGCCCACCTGCGCCCGGCCTGGGCGCGCGGCCTGTAGCGCCCGGATTTCGATTTTTGCCCTTTTTTTCCGGTCGACCGTAGCAGGCGGACTCAGGTCGTCTTGCCGACGCGGAGCGCGCTGAAGATGGCCAGCCCCTGCAGTAGCGCGACGCCGATCAGCACGTCGCCGAAGCGGCGCGCGTCCATCAGGCCGCCGAAAATCAGCGGCGCCGTGGCCAGCCCGAGGTCGAGGCCGGAATAGACGAAGCCGTAGACGCGCCCGTAGGCCGCCTTGCCGAAGCGTGCGGTGGCGGCGCGGCGCACCAGCAGGTCACGCGACGGCCCGGCGGTGCCGGTAAAGAAGCCGATGCCGGCCATCAGCGGGAGAATGCTCCAGGCCGGCGGCCAGCCGCTGGCGAGCAGCACCGCGAGCAGTGCGGCGACACCTAGGGCCAATGCAATTAGCAGATCCTGCGCCTGCTTCTGGGC